>JAABUH010000820.1_pt1 | contig 40455 bp, 34 predicted proteins | sample 5559121 | NCBI WGS metagenome assembly JAABUH01 (sample SAMN10711871, study PRJNA513364) | rock metagenome | isolation source: Antarctica rocks | place: Antarctica: Victoria Land, Battleship Promontory nord | collected 2015-12-28
TCGAAGAAAGTTGAGAATGAATCATGCATATGAGAAGCGTGAGTGTCTCGCCTTTGCAGAAGCTTAGAAACTGATTTTTCAGTGATCGAGCTACTTCGACTGCATCTGTGTGAGTACATTGACGTAGTTGTACGACGAAACACGACTGACGTGAAACAGTTTGTATCGATCAGCACAAATCAAGACATCCGAACCGGTTCAGAATGATGAAATGAGCGAACACAACAACTCTGTCAGAATTGCGTTGTCGAAACGTCTACGCAACGATTCTTCTCTTTTGATCTCGAATGTCGTTGTGTCTCTTGACACAGGTGCTCAGAAGATCTCGACATCTCTCAGAACTATTGACTTTCGTCACGTGATTCTCGACGACTATTTACCTCGACTTTGACGATCTTACATGTCTTTCTTCAATGGGCAAAAAATTTGAGATAAACTCATGAACTTCGTGAATGAGAGAAAGCGAGAAGACTTCATTCGGCTGAATTTCGTCTTATTCAGCGACGAGTCGACGATTGACAACATTGATCGCATGAATGAGCTGCGAGAAAGTGTTCACGTACCACAGATGTATCGAGATTGTGCAAAGACACTTTACGCGTTGCTCATCTTCGCATTCTATTTCGAGCTGACAAGCGTTCCGGAACGTCTTCGAGAAGATCAATATCACTGTCGTGATACAATACGATATCGCCTTTCAGAAAATTCGATCATCAAGCTACTAGCAAGATGTGATATATTCAACTTAGAATTTATCACTGACGTCGAAACTTTGAGACATTATGAAGATAATCTAGATTTGTGTCTGTTATGTCATCGATATCAGAAGAAGATTGACTTTTTGATTCGTCATTCGACCGAACTTGTGATCATTTACGTCAAAAGCGTTACGCAAGAGCGACGAAAGATTAGTGCGTTTTCTCAGGCAATGCAGTGGTTTGAAAATCAGCAAAAGCTTGACGTCTCGTTTGAGACGACTTTTCATAGAAACTTGCTGAATCGATCTTGTAAATCATGTATTTCGAATATTAGTCTGAAGAGATCAACGCTTGATGATCATCAGAAATCACAAACGTGCAAGAAGTCTCGACTTGAGCCGCAGTCTGTCGAGTCTCTATTGATGATCTCAGAAGAATCAATCTAGTCGACATGATGAAACTGAGTATTACTGTTGTTTCAAGATGATATTTCGCTATATAATCTGTTTGAACGTCGAGATGAATAGCTGACAAATCGAAGACAATAGATCTAATGTATAATAATTATGGGATTGCAAGATCATCATGCACATTCTTTACAGCTTCGTCCGTTGTGTATGATCGTCTAGCGAAATATTCAAATATTAAATGTCCGTGCAACTAAGTGTTTATACTAAATGCTATCAACGTGCGTATGCTATCGCTAGCTTCTCGCGAGATTGTCTAGTTTTCACTCTTTCTTTCTAAGTTCTTCTTTATCGTTCTTGACGTTGAAGAGACTCGACTGTTGAGTTGATATCGAGATATCAACTCGTGCTGATTCAATGAATTCATGTACAGATTCAGTGTCGATTTCGAGAATCTCTTGAGATCTCAAAGCAGTATTGAGCTGTGCATCAAACTCAATAGACTGCGTTTCATCGACAAAGAAGTGATCAGATGTCAGAAGAACGCTGTCATTCTCTGATTTAGATCGTGTGTCGTAGCTGATCTGATAGAACTTGAATTTCAAGAGCTGAGAATTGAAAGTTTTCTCGTAGATGTTCATCGCAGCGTATAAATCTTTGAATAACACATCGCGCATTCGATTCACAACATTTCTCATTGAAGCTCTTGCTTCCGAGACAATAGTCACTCTCGAATCTTCGATTGTTCAACATCTAAGAATCTTTGAGTAATAGATATCACATTCATGATCATTCTTAGAAACTCAATGACATCGAAGTCTTCACATCTCGTCGTTGATATCAAGCGATAGCATTCAGACTCTATCGTAGAAATCATTCTTCTCATCTATCGCCTGATGCAATCTTAACATGTTGTAGATCGCACTCGCTTCGTTGTGCAGATTTTGTAATTTTGCAACGTTCATCGCGCTCGATGTCTCTTTCAGCTCGACGAAGAATACGAGAAACGAGAGTTTGTTCTTGCTAGAGCTTGCGAGTTCTTGTAGTCTTCAAATGACTTCATCGAGAAAGAGTTTGATATGATATTCAATGACATAGTCTGACTGTGAAGATGCAATTTTAGAATTGTGATTTGCATAAGAAGATATTCAATGTGTTCATTGATGATTTCAGTGCTTCTTCAGCGTGTGACAGATGTTCACTCTGCTCACGGAAAAAATTCTTGAAAACACACTGAAAGAAACGCTATTCTCGTTTGAGCTGCGTCGTACAGTTACTCGGATACTCTTGATTTCATAATTCTCAGGCGATGCAGATGCGCGTTTTCTTCTCATCAATGATTGAAGCTCTCTTCAGTTCTTGAGCTCTTCGTCATCTGTCTTTATAACGCGATGCGTCTTCAATATGTCTTCGAAATCAACATCGTAAGCGATGACAGACTTGAGTTTTGAGAATAGAAGACTGACGCTTTCTTTTCGTTTGCTGTCGAAATAACTCGACACGAATCGTGCCTCATTTTTACAGCTCATGACATAGAATCACTGTTTCTAGTCAGCATTGCATCTAAAGAAAAATTCCCTCAACTTTTCTCGAAGTCGTTGCTATCATCGAATTTCTTCTGTTCGTCTTGAATACTCTGAAGCGCTGTCGTGATCAAGTGCGTTGATTGTGCGACGGCACGACGAGCTCGCTTTGCATCGTGTTGCTGATTGACATAAGAACTCTTTCTCTTATGCCTCTGTTGCTCAGATACTGTAGATGTATATCTCGATCTGATCGTGTGTGATCGAGATGTGAGATCTTTCGGCTCAGGTCTGACTTCGACATATAAGCAATCTCTGCTCTTGAATTGACGCCGTTCGCTCTTGAGTTCATCAAAACAATGTTTCAAGATTGATGTTTGAGAATTCATGAGCAAGAATCTTGATTGCAATAAACGATTGTAGAGAGAGTATACTCAATTTTGAATACGAAAATCAAATAAGTCAGCGCTAGTCTTATGTCAAGGCTAGACGAAACAGAGAGATATTACATAAGCATTCTATGTGATTCCACTTGTCGCTAAAGAAGATACAACAGTTGATCACGAAAATATGTGTATGAAAGCTTTTCATCTCAATGATCTATTATTGTTCTTGTTCTAACTCTACTATAACTTGATAAAGACTGACTGAAGGAAATCAAATTTCAAGAAATCCTCGCGCCTTTATCTTTGCTGCCGTTCGCTCATCTTTTTTCACAACATGCTATAATGCTCGAACGATGAAATATTTGAAAATTCAAGACGTCTTCGACGTGCGTGAAGCAATCTTCGGCTTTGAACTGCGCTTCAAGTCTGTTCTCTGAGAAACTATATTTCTCACATCTTCATTCTCTTCCTTCTTCTTCTTCTTCTTAGTCTTGAAAATCGCGTCCGACGACAGTCACGACATCTTTTCGATATCATCATTCGTCAGCTGCTCCTCGATGTCCGAATGCTCATTCTTCTCACGACACTGATCAAGTTTCGCGAGCAACTGCTCGTTTTGACGATTCAATTGTGCATCGATACGTTTGAGTTTGACAGAGCTGAGTTCTTTCATTTCAGAAAGCGTCGACCTGATGCTTATGTAATCTGTATTCAGAACTTTGATTAAGTAGTATTGAATTTCACTTTGAATACGTGCAATTTTGTTAATTCGCTTACTATCTGTTTTCTTGACTTTGACTCGCTCATGAATTTGCATCTGATTGACCTTTGCGTCCTTTGACAGATCTTCGCTTTCGTACGTTTCATCTTTCAGTCACTCTTTGACGACTTCTTTTTCAAAGTCGATCTCAGAGTGTATCTCAAAATACGAATTCACATCTGTTTCACGATTCACGATGATTCGCGACTTAAACTCAGCTTTTCGAACAATCACGACTTTTTCGAGAGACGTTAAGCCGTCTGATTCATCGAGTATCTCAACGCTGACTTTGATCTTCACATCATCTTTGATGAAAGTCTGACCAGCTTGATCGACGGCTTTGAGCTCTGCTGTTCCGAATGACTCTGCCGCTTCGAATGACTCTGCTGCTTCGAATGACTCTGCTGCTCTGAATGACTCTGCTACTGCAAAGTCTGCTTCATCAGTGCCTGATCGAGATACAAGATGTATAAGTCAGGTTCTGAGATACTCATGCCGCTCATTCAACTGGTTCAAAATGTTGTTGATGTTGTTTATTTTTTCTCTCGCTATATCGTCAGCTGAGTTCTTGACTACAGATTCGCGATAATCTTTCGTCAATTCGAAGTTGACGACGAATGTGAAGATCTGAATGAGAAAGTTCTCTAGATCTTTCTTTGAGAGCTTGTCTTTGAGATTCTGCTTCTTTATCTGCTTGTTCAATTTATTCAATTTTGATGTCGCTTCAGCGTTCTTGAAATTCTTCATGAGCTTTCTCAAATACAATGTGACTTTTTCATATATCTGCTGACGAAGATCATCTGGCTTTGAAGCTTCGCTCTGCTCAATTTCCATGCGATCAGATTCGTCATTTTGATCTTCATCTTCATGAGCGTTCTCAACAAACTCTTTGAGTTTATCGATAAAGGTTTTGAATGATTCTGAAGAAGCTGTTTCGAAAGACTCTTCTGCTCGATCTTTTTCTTTGTTCGCTTTGATATGAGCAGTGTCTTGATTCAATGTCTTCTTCGAGTTTATCTCGTCGAAGAATGATTTTGCCGCTTTTGTCTGTCGACGTGCTTTGTCAGCTTCAAGGCGAGCAGTGTCTGAGCTCGACGTGCTCTCTGATGTTGAAAGACTGTGAGACGTCTTTGCTTGCTCTGCCTGTTTACGCGCTTCGTCGATCACAATTCGCTTGAGATTCGAACTCAGCGTCTTTTCTTCGACTTCTACGATCGATGAAATTTTCGTTTCGAAATCGATCATTATTCAATCGAAAGAATATTTCTTTTTCCTCTTTCCTCTTTTCAAATCAGTTCTTGTACGAAAGAGCAGTATTGCTTGTCTTTTGAGATAATAATGTTGCTCGAGTAAATGTATTCAAGAATCGAATCAATCGATCTGTTTCTGAAAATTTTGTTTGTGTAATGTTGTGTTTTTTTGAATCATTGATTTGAAAATGTGCTCTTTTATAAATCATCAATAAGTCAACTCAGACTCTCATGATCATCAGTTCTTGCGTCGTTCTGTGAGCTTTTCTGACTGCGAACAGAATCTTGCAAAAGATGCACTCTGAACATTCACAAATCGAGACTCTTCGAAATTTTATTTTTGAGAGTTTCTATCTTTTCATTTGACAACAGTCAGAAGTCTCTTTCTCAATGTTGTCAACTTTGACAACATCAATATCTTAACTTGCAAAAGAAGTCATGAACGAGCTCAAATCATTGACATTGTTGACGACGTTGATCGCTGAAATGTAAGTGAATAGCATGCAAGTCGAGTCAGCTAATATTCTACTTAGCAATCATGTCGATAGCGCGCTTGAGATGTTGTCGTTTGAGTTGAACGTGAGCTGAAACTCAACAAGTTTCAACGTCAGCATGCAAACAACAACACTAGAATCTAGTTCAGAAGCTATGTCTTCAAATTCATCGATTCATCACATCGTCGTTGACACTGACATGAAGACTGTGTTCACTTCGAACCAATTGAATGCTTTCGTCGACGATATCATCTTGTTCACTTCAGTGAATCTCAGAAATCACATAGCTCAGATCTCTTTAGATCGACTCTGTCAAGCAGACGACTTGTTAAGCGCTGTCAATTTCTTCAGATTGATGATTTCTTACTTGATAACAACGAATAATTCAGCATGGTTTTATCGCTCATCATCACAGCAGAACTGTGCGCTTCGTGACAAAGACAGAGAAATCTTCAGCTTAAATTCTTCAAATCGTCACTCAGTCAACGACAGCGCTACAGCGAGAATTGCGCAGACAATTTCTACGAGCGCTTCGCGAACATTCGACCTGTCGTGAACTGAAAATGAATCGGCCGCTTCAGTGCTCATCGCGATTTCTTCTTTGAGTATATGATCAACGAACAACAGTATCTGAGCAATCGATGTTTCAAGTCCTGAGATACGATCGTCAGAAGCTTCATTTTCTGATCGAGCTACGATGAAGAAAGTATCTAGGGGCATGATCTCTTTGCTTATTACCTACTACTATGTCATAGGGATTTTGTAATATAGATAGATCAAATTGAAGCAGAATGAGCTTCATTAATCTGTGATCGTGATTACTTTATGCATACGATGTGTTCTAACAACCGCGATCTCCCAGTATGCTATATTATTCACTCTATGCCTATCAATCGCCTATCACATCACTGAAGTGACAATCTTCATCGCGATTAAGAGATTAAGCTTCAGTGCTTCTGCCTTGAGCCAGACCCTTACGTTCTCATCGAGGACTCGCGAAGCGTGAAGAATATCGGTGAATTTGACAATGATGATCATTTGCTGTTTGTCTGCTTCATATCGGGTTTCCTTTTTCACCTGCGCATTTCTTTTCATATTGAGAGCTGAATCAATAGATTTGAATCGTCGAATCTGAGTATTCACGTCTTCTCGAGCCTGATTGTAGACTGCGCACAAATGTTGATACTGAGTGTAAAGATCTCGAAGTTGCTTTCTCAGGCTGTTGATCGCAATATAATACCAGCATCATCCTTGAAGATTCTGCCGCGAAGTCTTCCCATTTCAACCGTTCGAGAAAGCTTGTTTCTGAGCTGCTTCAAACGCACTCGGAGAAAACTAGGCATATCCTGTTCAGAAAGAATCTGATGACTCACAGAAGATTGCAGATGCTTTCTGCAACGATGCTGACGCGATGATCAGAGAACTTCGAAGAAAGACACGATGACAAAAGGGAGAATTGACTGAGATCGACATATGAGAGGGTTTGATGTCAAGTAGAAGAATGTAATTTGACTTTCATTTATTGAAAGCAGAAATCTCAAAGACAATGAAAGTGAGATTTAGTAAGAAACGAGTAGCGAGCATTCAGAAATAATGTTGTGCTACACTGTTGAGAAGAAGAGAGACGCAGTCGAAGTCAAAACACGTATTTCAAATCAAGAAGTTCATTTTTGACAGCATCTAGAACATGTGAACGCAGAGCGCGTTCTGATGAAAAAGATCGTGCGCGTTTCTATTTGAGACACTGCAAATGCTGACAGTCATTCAATCAGACAGTCCGATCTCAACTTTGAGCTTCTGTCGCTGTCAATCATTCTCGCGCAACTAGAATTCTGTTTAAGGCACAGACGCAAGTCAACTAAGCATGTAAATGCACATCATACAAGAGTGCGCTAGTGAATACGTAAAAACGACGTTGAAAGATTTAGAGTGCTTCTCAATTGTGAAATCTAATTCAGAATCTCAACTTCAATCACTAATCATGCATTCTGACGATGATTCTCGTTTTTGCTTCTCGTCGCTTCATTCAGGAGTTTCAGAATGTGATGTCTCTGCTTCAACAACTTCTTGCCGAAGACTTTGCAGAGATCTGATCTCACTTTACCGCATTATTTTCTGAAGTGTGATCGAAGAATCTTGAGCATTGTCACACAGTGCGACGTTAAATATACGAGTAGCACTAGTCTTGAACAGCAATATGTGTTTCATATGATACGAGGCACGAAAAAGACAGTTCACATTTTGTTAGTCGAGCATAAGTCGAATTGAATGAGAATCGAGATAGAGCTATTTCACAAAGAACTTTCAGAATTCAGATGAGACGATTGCAATCTGAGTCTTTATGACAGATAGATGTTTGATCTGCACATCATCTAAGATGAAAGTCGAGACGAGAAATACATTCGTTCAGCTGATGATCTCGACAGAACTGAAGGCTTGGAAACAGAGAAAATGCGTCGCTGATAATCAATGAAATCATCGTCATCTTCAAGCTTGAGCTTCGTCAGATGTCCGTCGTTGATTTCTTCAGTGTTCCTCTGATTTCTTGCTTCGCCATTCGCAGACTCAAAGTTCGCCGAGCCTTTATATCTTGAGATGAAATAATGCTTCTTCTAGAACCATAGAATTAAACAGTGCGCGGATCTTTGCGATTGAGCGATTTATCATTTCTTGTTTCGACGACGGTCACTCGAGTTGATCAGTCGATTTGTAGATTTGAAATCTTTCATTGCGATTCATGACGAAGTAGATCTTTGCGTCCGTTATCTGTGTCAACTCGTTCATCTTTTTGAAGAGACTTTTTGTTCGCTTTCTGACTTTCTCTCGATCAATGTGTCGCTGAGTTCTAACTTTTGCCATGAAGATATAGAGAGATGCTTTGACCGTTCTTTTTTGAAGTCACAATGACAATATATACCCTTGAAAAATAAACGGATTCTCGAAAGCAGTGAATGAATGCCGCCTTTTTTCTGAATGCCTCTAATTGCAGAACAATGCCGCAATTCTTATCGAAAAGCTCAGTCATCAGAATCGCGAAACAAAAATGAATGTCATGCGATTCACTTTCGAATGCTTAAAGAAAGCTGTGCCTGAGAAAGAACTCTTTTATCACGTTTCAGCTAATGTTTCATCTACGAATAGCTATATAGTTCGCTTACTGCTAGACTATGATCAGTCCTGACAATTTAGGATTGATAGTGAACAACGAAGACTAGCTCAATAAACTCGCGACTCAACGCTCTTGATCTACTATGTATCTCGTAACGAAGATCAGATACTTCAGCAAGATCGAGTCTTTCTTCAGCGCTGAACTCGCTCGTTTCTACGAAATGAAATAAAGATGAAAGCTATTAGAAAACGGTATTCTCGACATTTTCATCACCAAAATCAATATCTCAATAGCTTAGTAAAGTAGACTCTGCGTCTGCTCGCTTTTGAAATCTTTCCTTCAACGCATCGTTCAATTTCACATGCAAATCAGCTACTGTCTCGTGAAATTTCATATCAGCTGCTCGAGTATCTTTGTGATAAGTCAGCTCTTGCAGTAAATAGTTATTCGTTCTTGTAAGTTCTATCACGCGCTTCGCTGAAGAAGCAGAATGATTTTGCTTCGATATCTGAAGTCGATGAGATAGTTGCTCGTAAGTGAATGTGATCTTCTCATTCCTTGCGATCTGATCGTTTAGAGCAGCAACATCACTCGCCTTGTCGGAAATTGATCGTTGACGAAATGCAGAATGTATTGATGACAGTCGTCGCTTTACTCGAGAATCTTGAAAGATGACATGTCGATTGTTTCTGATTGTTTCGATTCTCAGAAATGTAGTCTTTGACGTTGCGGCCTTTGAGACTTCGTCGTGAATTACTTCTCGCCGCTGTTCTTCTACCATCGATGACGATCAACTTTGTGCCTCACTTTCGATTCGTGTGTTGCCTGTTGTGACATCATAATCGAATATGTCTGATCTAAACACAATGTCTGACGAGAAATCAGCAGCGAACTGAAAATGATGACTTGAAAGCTCATTCATAGCTGCTTAAAGAAACACTTTTCCGCGAATCTTTCTGAATATAATAATCGGGCATTCTTCTGAACTCTGTAGGAGAGAAGCCTCTTTTTTGATGTCTCACAGAAAGTCTTTTCTGAATGTTCATGAAAATTCTACATAAGCTTCAGAATCGAATACAATAGAAGTCGAACTTGAATGTGATCGAATATTGTCACGATAAAAACCCTTCTCGAGTCAAATTCTTTTAATCTATTGATTTTGCGAAGTGTCATACGTTCACATCTCACCTGATAAATCAACATGATATCTATCAGCGTCTTGAAGGCTTGTTTCGTCTCCCTATTCTGTTACTATCTAGTCAGTGCACTCGTCGATGCTGTATCGACACTTCAAAGTGTTCATAAGTCTGCTGCTCTTCAGATGAGAGACAATCAAGCATCTGATGTTGATGTAAGTATATCTGAACTAGCGTTCAAACTCGCTTTTTTTGACCATGATGCAGACAATCAATAAAGGCTCTTTGATCTACACTCGTTCGACGCTTACCTTGACTGTTTTCACGAAACTCGACTGCAAAGACGATCAGCTCGATGAAACTCTTCTTTATTCGCAGAATGTGAGGTTCGAGAAAGATAGCAATTGAAACAATATAGAGAATTTCAAATTCATTCAGATGTCTCGTTCATTAGAGAAACAAGAACAGCTGAATTTGAGTCACTTAGGTCAAGATGACGATCAAACTCAGGCTTGAAGCTGCGAAGAATACATGATGAACTATCGAGTGAAAACAGCTGCTGACTGTCATAACAATTCTAACGAAGAAGAAGCTGACTGTATTCGCTTGTGACATTATTAGGCGGATGCGAGATATGAGCAGCAAGCCAGCAGAATACTAGTATCGAGGAAGCTTCAACTTTGTTTGTGTGTCTTGTGCTTCGAGTGAATAGCGCGCCTAGAATCAAATGTCTCGCTAAAAGGCTGTCTTTTTGTAATAATGTATGATAGCAAGCTGAAATGAACATGCACTGATTCTTGATTTTGCGTTGTGTTTAGCTAGATAGAATTCTGTTTCTTCGATCATTATCAATCTGATCTAGCTTCTAGAAGAGTTCTATGTGAAGAACTCTATGAAAATGTCGAATTGATACTATAAAATTATGCTAAACACACTGCGTTTCCGTAAAGATTGTATATTGCCTTTGTGCAGAGTATATAGCCGTCATTACTTATTATAAGCCTAGGGAATGAGAGCAATTTACTCAATAGACTTGAGCTAGTAGGCAGCGATATCTATATCTACAAGTAGATGCTAGAGTCAGAAGTGAATGTCAGAGTCAGAAGTGAATGTCGAGCAAGAGCAAGAATGAAAAGTCGAATCATCGATGAAGATAAATAAGAAACGAATCGATCCGAACTGCTGTATTGTCGAGGAGAGACGCAATTAGATTTAAAGCTGCATTGATCTACTTCGCGAGTTGCTTCTTCAAGTTCGACATGGCGGGATTCATCAGCACGTCGCAATCACATTCATCATACTCAGGTCGCCCGTTGCGCTCGAACCTTGAGTTCAACGAAAGTGAAGGATCGAGACCCACGACAGAACACGAAAAGTCGGATCGACCTCGAAGAAAATGACTGATCACTCAAGATGAGGAAATTCAAAAGGGGGAGCTTCGCAGTCAAAATTGAGCGAAGCATCGCGAACGACTCAACGAATTATTCGCCTTGAACCCGGAACTCTCGAAAGCACTAGACATGAAAGAATGCATGCTGAAGGTGCAGAGAATGATCTTGGGAAAGCTCGCTGCCGAAGAGAATCATCTGAAGAGACTAGCAGAGACCTCAAACCGATCAATCGCAAACTTTGACGATCGAGTTAGAGAGGTAGAAGAGGTGATATGATCGATGCAGTATTGAGACGTCGATTGAGCTTCGAACTTGCGAATGAATGATGAAAAATGAGAAGACTAGAAGTTTAGCTATGGCGATAAACTTTTCGAATGAATGAGTGGTTCAAATCTTTGGGCAAGACGTTGCGAGAACGTTGAAACTGCGTAGTCTCACCTCAGACGCTTCGTCCAAGTCTGATACTTAGAGCGATGAGTTCGAAGCAGTCGACGAGTTGTGGCATTCTAGACAGCAGCCATAGAGCCATTTCTTGAGTTAATGTTATACTTAAGACATATTTTACTCGATCGCTTGCCGATGCACATACGGTTGATGAAACACAGATTGTGTTAATAGCAGTAGATTTGTTTAAAACATGAACTATAGCAAAAGATGTTAAGACATGTAAATGAAATATTCGAGGTTAATACAATTTGCTTCTTTCGTATGTGATCTTTCTTGGCGATGTTATCATTGGTAGTTCTCTTTCTTATGTTACTCTTCAAAGATCTGGCATTATCACCCAATTGAAAAACAGATGCGGCGAAATGTTGGTCAATATGAATTCTTCCTGCTGGAAATACAAGAATGACGTGTGAATCATGAGTCATAGCAGCTTCAAAGCATTTCGAGGGGTACAACGATCAAAGAGCTGTATCGATTAGATATCGTCCCTCACTTGCGTGCTTTTTTGCTATGAGCTTCACGGAAGAGGAAAGAGATGGATCAAAAGAGTATTGTTTCATCCCAATCCAATCGTCTTCATCGCGATAGATGAATTTGAATCGTTCTTGGGGGATTTCGTCCTTTTCTGTAGCTTCCATATACGCGGAGGCTATTGCTCGAAGAGGAGTTTCCTCAGGCGGGGCCCCTTCCTCGAGTGAGTCTTTTTCGAGCGGGACCTGGTCTGAGTAACAACTTGATGAAATTATAGAAGGCGCCACAGAACCCCATTCTCCCTCGCTGTCATACGTGACCGGCCCACACCGTACGTTGGAGCGAGTGTGGGCGGAAGGGGATGTGACGTCTAGTTTCCGCTTGTGTAACCAGAAATCAAGCGGTATCAAGGAAAGGGTATTGAGTATACACGCCAATAAAGCAGAGCCAAACAAAGAGCACTAAGTAAAGGAGACAACATTGGAGGAGGCAAGAGGGCAACAAACCCATTTGTTGGTTGCTCACAAGTCACCGTCAACGGCTCTTGAGCAGGCATGACCCGAGTATTATGTACGATTCCATGATACGAAAGCAACAAGAACGTACCAGTAAGCTTTCATTAACGTACATTAAGTTTGCTGAGACGCACCAAGTTTATTCTCTTCCCACTCAGAATCAAGGACTGTCGCAATGTCATCTAAATCTTCGTCCCCAGTATGGTTCACGGTTATATAACAAGGGGACAAGCACTCGAGACGTTAAAGTCATGCGTTCCAGCCGAACAGATGGAAGTAACGGCATCGGGATTTTGTTAGATCCTCATACAAACCCTCGCTTAAGATATCTTTCAGTAGAGTTCAGCTTTAGCTCAGGCTGTTGGGGAGGCAAACATGGTGGCATAATTGCTGTATGGCACAACAACTATCTAGAAAGGAGAGAGGCGCGCAGGTATGGAGAACGGAAAGTTAACAGATCAGCCTCTAGTAGATGTAGATAAAAGACGAAAAAACATGCTTCAACCAACTGGATTTTTCAATGTAGAGTCCGTAGAGTGAGATGGAATCTTTCTGAGCCCAGACAATTCGTATAGAACGAGAAATGATCGGAGAGACGAAGAATTAGAAAGGAAATTGGAGCTTGGTTGGAAGAGATCGGGGGGACGAGGCTCAACAGCTTAGGAGAGCTCCATGAAGAAAGGAAGTCGTATGGAGAAAATTCAAGACAGTTGTGTTCGTCAGATTTGTTCTATTCGACATGCTGGGTATGGGTTCTAGTCAAATACGCGATCGAGTCATGCAAAATCCTGAAGCGTACCTTCTAAGTGATTATTGGTGAACAATCCTATTGGATACACTTGGCCTAAAGCTTAGGAGAACTCCATGAAGAAGAGGATCTTATGGAGAGGTCCAGGACAGTAAATGTGTTCGTTCGATTTGTCCTATTCGTCATTGTTGGAGTACGAGGTCATATGGGGCATTTTGTAAATATGGTATGTAGGTTGAAGCTGAATAGGAGTCTATCTGGGAGGAAAAGGTGAAAACTCTACTAGCGGGTCCCCAGCCCTACCAGCCCTATAAGGCGGAGATTACCAACTCCCTCAAATTCCAACGGTCATGCCGAGTGTAGGTAATAGTCAAATACTAAATTGGCTCTTGCAAAAAATACCATCTTCCTTATGTGACTATTGATGAATAATCATATTGGATCGGCCATGATCTAGAAACTTATTCACTAGCTATTTTTTCCTAACAGCTTTAGCCGCTGAGCTTATACACCTGTCTGCGTCAAGAACATCCTGCAACGATGGCCTCTCCTGACACTGAACGTTGCGACCGGGATCACTATCTGCAATAGATTCGAGTCAAGGGAAGATAGTGGATACCAAGACGTAATGGGTGCACTCAAGAGGCTTGCAAAAGGAGGCAAAGAGGACCAAGCGAAAGGTGTACTTAAGTCTGTGCACATGACTAAAGTCTAGGTAAGGCTGAACCCGACTGACTAGGCAATGTGTTTTTCGTATATAACCATGGAGCCTACCAACTGCCTCTTATCTCTGGCACTATCTTCTCTTTCAGAACGCCTTTTCTCACGCTATCTTTTCTGTGAGTGCTGCAGCCAAGCCATCTGACCGCTATTGACACGTTAAGTGATACACTCGAGGACTGATAGTGATGTATGCTAAACTCTCCGTCATAAATCGAAAAGCTACTTGACAATCACTCTTTCCGCTTTGCTTGCCTAGAATGGCTACTTCAAAGGCCTTGGAAAGCCGTGACCAATACACTGTCGGATGGATTGCTGCTCTTTCGCTAGAGCTAGCAGCTGCAACTGCGATGCTTGATGAGGAACACAAGAAGCCTCTTGATTTTGAAAAGCTTCCTACCGACCACAACACATACACATGGGGTCGCATTGGAGGGCACAACGTGGTTATAGCGTCGCTTGCAGCAGGAGTTTATGGCACAACGTCTGCTGCAACTACTGCAATGTCTATGCTCCACTCCTTTCCACACATCCGAGTTGGGCTTATGGTAGGTATTGGCGCTGGGATTGCAAGGCCGGAGCGTGATCGCGATATTCGCCTGGGTGATATTGCCGTCTGCCAGCCTGATGGAAAGAACGGCGGAGTTCTCCAGTACGACCTCAGAAAGGCAAAGACCGAAGGCAAACTAGAGCCCAAGGGCTTTCTCAATATGCCACCACTGGCTCTTCTTACAGCATTAGCCAACCTTAAAGCACAACATGAGCGTAAACCGTCTAAAGTGCCTGAACTTTTAAAAGAGATGATGAGAAACAATCCTCAGATGGCCAGATCAAAACCTGGAAAACCAAGCTACGTACATCAAGGAGAAGGAAATGACCGATTGTTCGAACCAAAATATGAACATGTCGATGGCTTGAGCTGTAATAACTGCGACTCTCACCAGGAGATATTACGTGATAAACGGGACTCCATCGAACCAGAGATCCACTATGGTATCATTGCCTCTGGAAATACACTGGTCAAAGATGCTGCCACCAGAGACTTCATATTGCAGCACACCGGAGAGGAATGCATCTGCTTCGAGATGGAAGCGGCTGGACTGATGAACAACTTTCCTTGTCTTGTCATAAGGGGAATTTGCGACTATGCGGACTCACACAAGAGTGATCGCTGGCAAAGATATGCTGCCGCAACAGCTGCCGGATATGCCAAGGAGTTTCTAGGCGTTGTTCCGAGTGAAGACCTGGAAAAGACTTCGAAGGCTGCTGATGTTATAGAAAGTAGTTAGTATGTCCATCTTATTCTGCCAATACTATTAGTAATAGCCTGAGAAGTTGCACAGGAATTGTCAAATATCCGCTCAACAACTGACAGGTTCCGTCTTGACAATTATCAGCAGAAAGTCATAAAGTGGCTGTCCCCGCCTGATTCCTCAATAAACTATAACGAAGCATTAAAGCAACGCCATCAGGGCTCAGGTCTCTGGTTCCTCCATCATGATATTTTTACCCGATGGAAGACACGACCAAATTCCTTCCTATGGCTTTATGGCATCCCCGGGTGCGGTAAGACAATTCTCAGCTCCGCCATTATTGAGAATCTCGACAGAAATATCTCCCACTCTCGAGTCCTCCTCTACTTCTACTTTAACTTCAACGATACCAGCAAGCAGTCACTTGATAGCATGATCCGCTCACTCATCAGTCAGCTCTACCACAAGCGGGAGGATACTCGAAAGCATTTAGATTCGCTCTTCTCCTCTTGCGACAACGGAGATCGACAGCCGGCCACGGAATCCTTGTGCAAAAGTCTCTTGCTCATGACACAGCAGACTGATGAGGTCTGGATTGTACTGGATGCTCTTGACGAATGCCGTACAAGGAAAGGGACTGAGATCGGAGGATTGCTATCATGGATGAAAGGCCTACTTTCCGTGCCAAGGAATGCTCATCTCCTTATCACAAGTCGTCGAGAAGAAGACATCGAATCGGCATTAACCGAATGGGCTCCTATTGAAGACATGATGTGCATACAGAGCAAGCTTGTCACTGATGATATTCGTGGATACGTTTATGACAGAATCAGAGAAGGTGACGGATTTAGGAGATGGCAATCGTGGCCAAAAGTCCAAAAGGAGATTGAGACCAGTCTCGTGGAAAAAGCCGATGGAATGTAAGAGTTCAGATATTCTGCATTATTTAACTTGTCTTTAGCATAGTAAAACTAAGATGTTACAGGTTCCGGTGGGCTGCTTGCCAGGTAGATGCCTTGGAGAACTGCCTTGATTACCGTCAACTGCAAGAAGCGCTGGCTTCCCTACCGGATACATTAGACGAAACCTACGCCCGAATACTAAATGCTATTCCTTCTAGGCATAAACAAATGGCAATAAGAATTTTGCAATTCTTAGCCTTCTCCGAGCGCCCTCTTCGAATTGAAGAGGTTGTTGAAGTAATAGCGGTGGACCCTAAAGGCGACCCTCGATTTGACCCAAGAAACAGAATGCCTGAGCCAAAAGAGATCTCGAGGTACTGCTCAAGCTTGGTGGCTGTTGAACGCAGAAGAACCAGCGAATACAATCAGACAATGGTGACGGAGCTTCGGTTGTCGCACTTCTCAGTTAAGGAATACTTGACGTCAAATCGGCTTGAAAAAGATCTCACGCCATCGTTTCAGGAGATTAGCGCCAAAGCATCAATTGCAACAATTTGCCTAGCATATTTGTTGCAATTGGACGGAAAGCTTCCGGTGCTGAAAATCAGAGAGAACTTCCCATTGGCACAATATTGCGCACGGTACTGGATGATTCATGCTGCCGTGACCGAAGGCGGGGACGCAGTACTACAAGGATTTATCGAGGAACTTTTCTTCCACTGTGAAAGGTCGTATACCAACTGCTATCGACTTTACAGCTCAGAACAGCCATGGGTTGAAGAATCAGTCGGAAAAGGTAAACCGACTGCTGCGTTATATTACGCATCGCTTGAGGGTTTAGCAAACACAGTCAAGAATCTAATATTTTGGGGGGTCGACATTAATGCTCAGAGCGGACGCTTCGACAATGCTCTTCAGGCTGCTTCTTATGAAGAGCACGAGAAGATTGTTCAAACGTTGCTGAACAAAGGGACCGATGTTAATGCTCAGGGCGAACACTTCGACAATGCTCTTCAGGCTGCTTCTCATGAAGAGCACGAGAAGACTGTTCAATCATTGCTGGACAAAGGGGTCGATGTTAATGCTTAGGGCGAACATCTCGACAATGCTCTTCAGGCTGCTTCTCATGAAGAGCACGAGAAGGCTGTTCTAATATTGCTGAACAAAGAGATCGATGTTAATGCTCAGAGCGAACACCTCGACAATGCCCTTCAGGCTGCTTCTCATAAAGGGCACGAGAAGACTGTTCTAACATTGCTGAACAAAGAGATCGATGTTAATGCTCAGAGCGAATACTTCGACAATGCTCTTCAGATTGCTTCTTATGAAGAGCACGAGAAGATTGTTCAAACGTTGCTGAACAAAGGGGTCGATGTTAATGCTCAGAGCGAAAGCTTCGACAATGCCCTTCAGGCTGCTTCTCATGAAGAGCACGAGAAGATTGTTCAAACATTGCTGAACAAAGAGATCGATATTAATGCTCAGAGCGAACACTTCGACAATGCTCTCTACGCTGCTTCTCATGAAGGGCACGAGAAGATTGTTCAAACATTGTTGAACAAAGAGATCGATGTTAATGCTCAGAGCGAAGACTTCGGCAATGCTCTTCAGACTGCTTCTCATGAAGAGCACGAGAAGACTGTTCTAACATTGCTGAACAAAGAGATCGATGTTAATGCTCAGAGCGAAGACTTCGGCAATGCTCTCTACGCTGCTTCTCATGAAGAGCACGAGAAGATTGTTCAAACATTGTTGAACAAAGGGACCGATTTTAATGCTCAGAGCGAACATCTCGACAATGCTCTTCAGACTGCTTCTTATCGAGGGCACGAGAAGACTGTTCAAACATTGCTGAACAAAGAGATCAATGTTAATGCTCAGAACGAATACTTCGACAATGCTCTTCAGACTGCTTCTTATCGAGAACACGAGAAGATTGTTCAAACATTGCTGAACAAAGAAATCGATGTTAATGCTCAGAGCGAAGACTTCGACAATGCTCTTCTGACTGCTTTTTATCGAGGGCACGAGAAGATTGTTCAAACATTGCTGAACAAAGAAATTGATGTTAATGCTCAGAGCGAACACTTCGACAATGCTCTCTACGCTGCTTCTGAAGAAGGGCACGAGAAGATTGTTCTAACATTGCTGAACAAAGGAATCGATGTTAATGCTCAGAGCGAACGCTTCGACAATGCTCTTCTGACTGCTTCTTATCGAGGACACGAGAAGATTGTTCTAACATTGCTGAACAAAGAAGTCGATGTTAATGCTCAGAGCGAAGACTTCGGCAATGCTCTTCAGACTGCTTCTCATGAAGAGCACGAGAACATTGTTCAAACATTTCTGAACAAAGAAGTCGATGTTAATGCTCAGAGCGAACACTTCGACAATGCTCTTCAGACTGCTTCTCATGAAGAGCACGAGAAGACTGTTCAAACGTTGTTGAACAAAGAAGTCGATGTTAATGCTCAGAGCGAACGCTTCGACAATGCTCTTCAGGCTGCTTCTCATGAAGAGCACGAGAAGACTGTTCAAACATTGCTGAACAAAGCGTTAGTTCAGAGTCAGCATGAGATTTCTGCCGTTGCAGCATGCCACTGCTCTGCAGTACAGCTTAGATAAGCTGCCTGTGAAAGTACATATAAGATGATGAAGACGTGGTACAGAGAATTCTGAGAGATAGTAGATGCTTGAAGAATTTTCCTTTGATCGAGCCAGGTATTAGATGAGACTGTACTAACGAATTTCAAGAGTGCTTTCTCTTTTACTTTATCAGCAATCTTGCTACGAAGTCATCAACAGAACTCGCTTCAATATCATAGAACAGATTTATCGACTGACGGTCTGCGTCTCAAATAGCAGTCAAGTAAAAAATTGATCTATCTTATCACGCGAAAGCTTGCAGAACTACAATTCATCTCGATCGCTGTGAGACATCTCTTCTTCAGAAAGAGAGTTTGCCAATTTTGTTTAAAGACATCTTACACAATTCAATGTATAGCACTCGTCGTCGTCGTAATCGGATCTTTCTTCTGAATCGTCATTCTCAACGTCTGCTGAGTTTCGTTAGCGCTCTGATATTGCAGCTTGTGCTCCCGATCCTTGAGATTCTTGTTGCGATTCAGCAAGTCGTCGTACTTACCCTCTTATGAATGCTCAGAGCAAGTAGAACAAGTGAATATATTCGTCGTTATCGCTCTCTGCTGCTGGCGAAGGCAGAGAAGAGGGAATCTGATGTACGATCGTATTTCGAAGAAAGTAGCCGCGATATTTGAAGATCGCGATGGAAAACGGTTTTTATCTGGCAGTGCTCAATGATGTTTATGTTCTACTCGATGTGTTTTTTCCTTGCGAGATTGATCTTGTACGTTTGTACGCCTCTTATACACGACGCGCAATGAAGTGAGAGTGTAAATGTGAGTCAATGATGTTTCTTGTTTAATCTATTGGTCGAAGAAGAGACTGATTTTAATGATCTCTCAAAGATAGCGATCGTTTATCTAGCTGTTGTTGCGATCGTCGAGAGCGCTTTCCTGATTTGCGCGTTTTGAATTTATCATTACATTGATTTGAACAGTATTTCTTGAAACGAGATGATTCTGATATGACGACTGTGTGAAATCTACTCTAGCTCTGTATGTCATCAATTCATCAACGGCCTTGTGTCTTTCAGAGTGATTTCCTTTCATATGAAGACTCTTCTGTGATGTTTCTTTCGCACGTGATGCAGTTGAGATATATCATTGATGACAACTCTCTTCAGCATATGTTGTTGATGAGATAAGACGTCAATGCGAACGTTCATTGCAGAAATCTGTAGCTCGTTGTCGATGTAGATTTCTGACTCTCGAATTAAGAGTACAGTGTAAGTTTCGTCGATCATCACGACTTGATAACACTTCTGTGAAGTTAACATGCGCAGCTCGATATCGAAAAGTCTTATCTTTTCTCTTATTTTCTTCTTCGCTACTCTCTCGATCTCGAATGAATCGAATGAATCGATCATAAGAAATGACGCATCTTTTCAGAAGTCTTCTTCACGAAATTTAAAGTTGATGCGAATCTTTGTGTTATCTGATCTCTTCTCAAGTTGAGTCTCAGACTTTCGTGCTTTTTTCGTCGAGGGCAGATTTGCTGAAGTCTCGTCTCGATTTACGTCTTGTTCTGTTTGCTGATTCATTTTCTCTTGATCAAGTTCTTCTTTCTCGAGTAATTCTTTTTGTTCGAGTCTTTGCTGATTCTGTAGTCTTTGTTGATTCTCTAGACTTTGATACTCTAGTCTTTCTCGTCCCTCTTGCTTCTGTCTTTTTCGCTTCTCTTGCTTCTGTCTTTCTCGCTTCTCTTGCTTCTGTCTTTCTCGCTTCTCTTGCTTCTGTCTTTCTCGCTTCTCTTGCTTCTGTCTTTCTCGCTTCTCTTGCTTCTGTCTTTCTCGCTTCTCTTTCTCCTTTCTTTCTTGCTCTTCTTTCTTCAGTCTCTCTTTCTTTAATCTTTCCTGCTCTATCATTTTTTGCTTCTCTCGTAGTCTTTCTCGCTCTAATCTCTTCTTATTCAACCTCTCTTGTTCTTGCCTCTCTTGCTCTTGTCTCTCTTGCTCTACTCTTTTAAGTATCTTCTGTTTTTGTCTTTTCTGCTTCTGCTTCTGCTTCAGTCTCTTCTGCTCTTGCTCTTGTCTTTTCAGCTTCTGTCTCTTCTGCTCTTGCTTCTGTCTTTTCAGCTTCAGTCTTTTCAGCTTCAGTCTCTTCAGCTTCAGTCTCTCTTGCTTCTGTCTCTGCTGCTTTTGCCTCTTCAGCTTCTGCCTCTGCTGCTCTTGCTTTCGTCTCTTCTGTGATATGTGTGCGTCTTGCGATCTATTCATATTCTCGTCTGTGCGATTAGAAACTCGAGAGATCGAATTCAAGGTCAAGAGTATTAATCTTTCAAAGAATGCAAAGTAGACGGACTTTCGAACGAAAAAGAATGTAATCTTCTCGCCCTGTTTCTTCTCCTCGTTGTGTAGATGATTTACGAACAGAAACTCGTCATTCTCTACATAATTCTCTACGCGTGATAGTTCACACCTTCGTTTCTTTATCTCATCGACATCATTCGTGACTAGCAGAGACTTCGATCTTTCGAATCTCGCTCTTGCAATCGTTGACTTTGAACATTGCTTTAGAGCGATAATCTCGAGGAACTCGAAATCTAATCGGTCAGTCAGATCAGCAAAGTCGCGCAGCATCGTTTCATCTGTGTTGATCATCAGTCTCGTCAGAAGCTCTTTCTCTTTGAGCTTTCTAGGCATTTGAAGATAGTGACGCATGACATAGGCATGCAACTGTCGATAGCTCAGGTTCACTCGATTCGTCAAGCTTGCCGAGCTACACGTAAAACTGAATTCCGTGATCTGAATGACAGCTCGATCTGCTCTTTGATTTGCGTCGCAAAACGCCTTTTTCAGCGCGATGAACACGATGTCTCGAGAAGATAGACTTATCAATTATTTCACGCAATTGACGCACGCTTTCAGATATTTGACGTCCTCGAAGAAAGTAAACAGAGAAGAAATCAAATCGTTGACGGCTTGCAGTCTGCCTCATATTGCCACACGCTCTTGCTCGCTAAAAGCGTCGAATATTTTCTCTTCTAGCACTTGATCTCGTAAAACTTTGACATTCAGCGTCGATAGTCGTGATGCTTTCAGCTTCAGAGCTTTCACTGTGACTTGATTCATCTTTTGCATCGCGTTCTTGTCTCGCTGAAGTAGCGTCTTTCAGACCTTCTTGATATGCTTGAGATAGCGCAGACTTTTCTATCGAAGAATAAGCAAATCAGAGCACTCGTCGAGTATCTGCTCATCTCGTCACATTTAATGATCATAATTGTATGTAGTGTGCTATTTCTTCAACCCTCTCAAAGATAAGTGATATTCAACAGAGCATCGCAAGTCGCGGTCAGCTCATCATGTCGAAAAAGCTGTCTCAGACATCGCTTCTCGTGCGCAGTCAGACGATTTCACCATCGTCGTTCGAAGCTAAGATTGCGTTGAAAGTGATACTGACGTATCTTGCGATAGATCTCGTCGTTGACTGGCTTTTCTTCGTTGAAATACTCCTCGATCAGATATGTTTTCAGCTCGCGATCGATGTCTGTAAAAGATAGAGATCAGAAGCGTTGATTTTGAGGAGAGTTCTATCGTACCTGCGAGATAAAGATTCACTGTTCACCATTTATTCGCTGAAGGAAGAACTTCTTTTTCTGCCTGAATTCTGTGTCGTCCGTGCAGACATTTCAGCTGATAGTCGATCGGAAAAACTAGCTTCGGATATTCGCTCTTCGATTTAGTCAGCAATGCTTTCGCTGAGATTTCTGAAATCAGTATAGCAGCATCGAGGTGTTGCTGATCAACAACAGCACAGATGTGATTATGTATGTCAAGTCGACGACATTCTTTTCGAAATATCGATTTCAATCTCTCTACGTTCATGCTATCGAGCTTCTCTGACTCGTTTCATCGAAAATGCAGTCACTTGAGCCTGACGCGAGTCGTTCCTTTGTACTTGAACTCTTTTTTCGCTTCGAGTCTTGACTCTTCGTCGTGCGCTTGAGCTCGTCACATTTCGAGAAGATTTACTTGATGAAGAATGAAAAAGAGACAGATACATTAGAGTGTCTTGCGATCTGACAATGCTTGTACTTTGTATTGCGCGTCGTTTCTGGCAGACTTCAAAAAGTGCTGCCATTCTCTTTCAGAAACTGTTTCTCTTTCTGTGCTTTAAATAATTTTCTGACCATTGCCAGTCTACTCATACGTCGCATTGTTTTCGACGTTTCATTCTCTTCTCGACTGTATTTTCTACCCAACAATCACATCAAATTTTCAAACATTTTCTCATTTCTCACGAATATTCAGCATGAATTTTCAATTCTTCAAGCGCGACATTCTGTTCAACATGAGAGATCTGAGAGAAGCCGAGCAGTCTACTTTGGCTACAGAGTCTCGTGACAATGTCACAGAATCAGAACGACATTTTCAGAATCACTCAGTCTCTAAAAACAAAGGTTCAAAAAGAAAAAGATCTCTCTCTTCGCAGAGAAATGAGGTAGATACAGGCTTGGAATTCGCGAATATAAGAAAATGAAAAACGAATCTTCGTGAAAAAGCTACAGAAAGATCTTTCAGCTCAAGCTTGATCGTTTCATTACTGTTGCCGTTCGAAGAGAATCTCTTCGCAAACGTGTCGTCGTGAAAAGCTTTTCGAGGTCAGACTCTCACGAGAAGCTTCACATGTTACATCACATTCGACACGACAACTTCGTTGCCGTTCTAGAATCTTTTAGTTTCGAGAAATTCTTCTATGTCATTCTCGAGCGTATGAACATCTCTCTTGTTCAGATCGTTGCTTCTTCTCTCTATCTCGACAAGCAAGAATTGACAGTCATACTCGAACAGATAGCTCTGACGAACGAAATGTCACGAAGAATGTGCTAATCGCAATAGATACTTGAGAATCTTGCCTATCTTATCTCTCAGAAAATGAAGCACGAGTCTCTCAGTTGCTCGAACATTCTTTTAAGCGTCGAAGAAGACGTCAAAATCAGTCGGTCTCAATCTCAGTTCACAGAAGACTTCGTTAACGTTACATGATAGCGAATCAAGAATGCTGTCGCCAGATCGCTTCGTCAGACGAGATCAGTATCAGAGATGTGAGAGCGCTCAGTAGAATCATGATGAAACTCATGCAGAAATGCATCAAAGACGACGAAGCTATCGATGTCGAGAATTTGAATCGTTGATCTTTCGACTTCGACGTCGTCGAATTTCTGTCGACGACAACGTCTGCTTCTTCGATAAACGAGCTAATGAAGATGAGCTGAAATCTAGTCGCTTCAATCAGAATCTAACATTTTCAGCATCGACTGCTTCAGTGTGATTGACGAAAGAATTGACTCGAGTGAATGATGAACTGAGCTGAAGTCTTCGCGTGAAGACTTTACAAGTCAGTATAGAAGATTCTTTCTAGAGTTTCGCAAATATCTTCGCATGTCAATCTAAAATTATAAAATCTCAGTTTCTGAACTTTTTGCGCCGGTTTAATGTCAGTTGAAATTCAATTCGTTTCTCGAAACGAATTCTAAATATAGCGCATCATCGAAAATGGTGACAATTTGACTCTGCTCTTATGAATCATCATTTTCTGCTTCTTTTCTAATACTCTTGATGTTCTCTCTTCTTCTCAACTTTTGCTACGTTTGTTCTCACGATCAGTTCTATTCAATCTCAGTTTCACGTATTAAAAGAATCTTGACGTCTCGATACATTGCTTTATTTTCTTCAAGTCTTTCTTCTTATCACTTCTTTGATTCGCTTCGATTTTCCATCTCTTCTCTGTAATACTGCTTCGACTTCGTATTCTCATGAATGTCACCCAGATATACGCTACTGTCGCGAGCGACTTCTTCTTTGTCTTCATTATTGTTAATCTTCTTCCTCATACAGTGCAATTTCGGGAAAAGATTTCTCTTCTTACGTTCAAGCATCTTACTTACTCGTACTTTCTGAATCGTCATCGACTTTTGAGTTCGTGAAGTCGAATCAACGTTCTGATTCAGCTGATCTACATCACAATCAATGTCTTCTGTCTTAGCTTTCGAGTTTTCACGATCTCTAAAGCTGATCTTCAAGCCGAGAACCTATCGCTCGTCAACATGATTTCGCTCTTTGCAGACACTCATCTTAGTTTTCTGACTGATCTTCTCGATTTTTCTTTGAATTCTTATCGACGCGTTCATCGTTCGGCGAGATTGATGACGTTCGCGCTCATTCTCTTTCACGTACTCGTCGTCGTGATCAATCGAACCACTTTCTCGTTGAAAGTATCAGAGCATCTATTTGAACTGATAGTTAGTCTTTGTTGCTGCTTTCACCGTCGTTTCTAACTAATCATACTCAGGCCGGATCATCGCTGTGTGTTCTTCTACTACTCTCGCATTCTCTCTTGCGTCGATCGTTCTACGAAATCTTTCTTCGTACGCATCAAGCGTTGATCGCGCTTTCTGCCTGTTTCACCTGGCGTCATCTGTTCTTCAAGTCGCTTTTCCCTTGCATGTACATCTATATCTCTGCTGCGCTGTTCCTTTTCACATCTGTTGTTCAATGCATCAGTGTACTGTGACGAAGCGAGACGTTTCGTCACGATCGCGCTCGAGCTCTCATTAGCCACGCCTATGACACTGTCAAGATTAGCATCAATCTTTCTCGATCACTGAAGATCAAAGCTGAGCAATACATCAATCTATGAATTTCTTTCGTCAGCTTCTGATCTTCCGTGCAGAGTCATTCTTTCGTGATGATCTCTTGAGCACACGAGAAGCAGAATAGACTGAATCTTTTCGTCGAATCTCGTAAAGGACTGACACGGGAACTTCTGTATCGCGCCGAGATCGACGAGAACGAGGGCGCGACTGATTCTCGTTTGATACTATTCAGTGAGTCTCATGAAATCAGTGCTTCTGTGAGCGAGTATGAAAGCGTTCTTCTGATAGTCGCTGAGTTCGGAATGACTGCACACTTGCCGTATCTGAAACAGCTGATTCATGATTATAAGACTCGCAAGGCTAGTACTCTTTGAATTCATGTGGTTTGGCAAGTACAACACATCGATAAGCATGAAGCGAAATTGAGAATTCACTGATGAGAAACTTACAAGAACAGAGACTGCTCTCGCAGTGAAGTCGCTGCTTAATAATGTCTTGAAAGGCGACAATCTGAATAAGATGACATTCATCGATGCTTTGCGTTTGCTTCACTGACACGCAGAGTAGATTCTCTTCATCTCAATCTTTTCGATCTATTTGAAAAAGGACAAAGTGTCTTTTGATCGACGTGAGACTGTTTATCGAGGATTCGCAGATTTGCAGAAGATTTTACAAACAGAGGTGAACATGAGACATTCAGAGAATATCGAGACCGCGCAAGAAGACGCTGAGGATGCGCAAGAATTCAGCGAGAAGATGCAGAGTGAGAAGAAAAAGATGCTGATGATGAGTAAGTACTATTCGCTCTTTGCGTATCAAGACTGATCGTGATTTAGTATTCGAGATCGATAAGCAGCGAGATGATCTACGAAGTCTTGTACGTGACTATTTGAATGATCGAATAAAATTGCTGAAATTGAAATATCAGTCTTCGGAGCGATAGGATGATTGCGTACTATTTATCAGGATGACAGAATTGAGTAGCAAGGGCTTGGGTTTTTGTTATTGCTCATGATGTAATATTTACAATAGAATCAAAGAAAATCGATCACATGTATTCGAAGATGAAATACGTATTGATTCAAAAATCATTCCTGTACGACCTTCATTAAATGTACAAGAGGGAGAAAAGATAGAAGTGTCTAATACATTGATCTTAAGTCATGTAGTGTGTTTCTACAAGTGTCTTGATACATATGATGTCTCAAGATGTATAATATCTTTCTACATGTTCCTTAATACATATAGTGTCTCATAACATATGTCTCAAGACGTATAATGTCTTTCTACATGTGCCTTAATACATATAGTGTCTCGTGACATATGTCTCAAGACGTATGATGTCTTATGACAAGTGTCTTCAGGCATATAGTGGCTCAAGACACACAGCGATTCAAGACATAGTGTCTCAAGACATATAGTGTCTTACGAAAAGTGTCTTACGACATGTTTGCTTACTCACGAGAAGTCCCTACACACTTTGTGCTAGTTTCCCAAGCCTCTTTAATCCAAAAGATGATTTAAACTTCTATTAAGCTCTATATTACAGTAGATGAATAGACCAATCTTGCAATATTGATGTTACGCTTGTGATGTTCAGCAATAGATACATTGAAAGTCTCGATGATGCAAATCGATTGTAAGTTCTGCAAAAGCAAACGTCAAAGACTAAAATAGATACGATCATTGTACATTTAATGATCTTAGTAGCTTGCACATTTACTGTCAACCCACTTCTAATTATTCGCTTTGATTTTCTTGTTTCTTCTCGCCTGTCTTACTTCTCTTTACACTCTGTCGTACTCGTCGTCGTCGTCAGTTTCATTCTCGTCTTCATTCTCGTCTTCATCCTCATTCTTATTCTCATCCTCGTCGTCATTATTGTTGTCGTCATCGTTCTCGTACACATACACATACTTCTCATTCTCATCCTCGTCGTCATTCTCATTCTCATTCTCGTGCTTGTTCGTATTCTCATTCCTTTCATGCTCATTCTTGATCTCGACCTTTAGAAGCTGATGTATTTGTGCCTGCAATATCTTCTCGATGACTTCGCAGTAGACTGACGGCGCTCGATTCTTGATCATCGCTAATGTCATCTCTAATCAATCAACTTGATTAAATATTGACTCTAACATTCTTTTAAGTTTCGTCGATGAGACATTCAAAGATAGAGTCGGCGAAGAATGACATAGGCTAGAAGATGAAGGAGCGTTGAAAAAGTGATGATATGAGCCGAAGTTTCTTTCTCTTCGCTTGGTTTCATATTTCGTCGTGGGCATTATGTTGCCATCTGTTTCAAACGCGAAAAATGATCGCTTGTTTGTCTTGTAAAGCGTAGGATAAGAAGTGAGCGGATAAGCTTTCATGAACTGATCTTTATCATTGAGACCTTGTTGAAGGGGAAAAGGTGAAGTATGAAAGAATTCATATGACAGAGCATTCGCGCGATCGATGTTCAGCTGATTCATTGATGCTGTAAGTCAATTTTCTGAGACTTTCTGCGATACAGAGTTAACAAGAAAGAGATTGAATGATTTTGCTGTATCTTTGATTCTCTGTTGTATCTTTATGATTCTTTATCTCCTTCAAATATGACGGCTTCCCCCTTTTCAAAATGAGGCACCCCACTTCAGATATGACGGTTCTCTATCTCAAATATGTTCTCCCCCTCAAATTATGGCAGATCTCTTCAGATATGACTTGTTGCGCTGACTTTAAAGTCGTCGACTTCGTGACTTGATATGTGTCTCAGCAGAATACTTTCAGCTATTTCACAGTATTCGCAGTGAAAAAGCTGATCACACATCAAAGTCAAATCGGTCTTTGTCAGCGAGAAGAAGAAGAAGCGAATCAATTCTTCTTATCGAACTTGATGCGATTGACGATGTTTGACATTCTTTCGAATCTACTCTCGTAAGTCAAAGTTCTAGTGATATCTTCATCGTAGTCACATGTTATCTACATAAACATGTAGAATCTCACTGACAAACTCTCAGCTTATTTGTCATAATTCTTCTTCCAATCTTCACCTTCTACAAAGCGCTTCGTACTTTCGACTCGGCTCAGCTAACATCATGACTCATGTACTGAGTCGTCATCTCCTGCTTCAACCTTATTGAATTCTGAACATGGTTCATTTTTTCCTGATAATCACCCTTCGCCCACCTTCTCTCTCAACCCCAATCCCAACCTCAAACTTTACCAAACTCCCTCTAACCTTGCATCTCTATCCAGATTTCCCTTCTACGTCTACCTTCGTCTCTTTCTGCTCTTCTACCTCGTTCTATTTCAAACTCAAGATGCTCGCCTTCTATATCAATTCTATATACAACTCTTTCTCGCTCAGCACGAAGCCGACATCGACATCTTCATCTCTCACGCTCGCAATCGCGCCAGAGCAGTCGGTCTGCAGTATCTCAAGCAGATCATGAACTTTGTGAAAGAAAATCTTCTGAAACTACAGTCGATAGCGCAGGCTTTCTCTTCAACAAGCGAAGATAGATCTGAAAGTGAATAGTTTCTTTGCTGTCAAAGATTATGTAATACATCTTGTAAATTCAGTTCGAAATTGAATACGAAGTGATATTAAATTTAGAACATAACACATCATTCATATACTTGATGAATCTCATCAACTTGTCTGTGATTTTAATCAATTAGAAAGCGAGACAAACAGCAACGAGTCATGAGCTGTATTCTACAACTTTCCGCTCTCAATTATAATGTTCGCCTATCTAGCACTTGGTTTTCATTGCAATGTAACATTATTTTTCTCACAGCATGCTCGAAACATATCGTCTATTGTGAACAGACGAGGCGCGATGCTGTCGCAATGCCTGCTGACTTTCAAACGTGCGATCACAGTTATCACACTCGTATGATGAAGAGTAAGCGGAAGAGTTGAGATGCTGATTCAGATTCTGTTGACTTTCAAACGTGCGATCACAGTTATCACACTCGTATGATGAAGAGTAAGCGGAAGAGTTGAGATGCTGATTCAGATTCTGTTGACTTTCAAACTCGCGATCGCAGTCGTCGCACTTAAACACTGAAACGTGAAGAGAAGAGTTGAAATGTTGTTCAAGGGTCTCTTGACTATCGAAAGAACGATCACAATCATCGCAGTCGTACGATAAAGCGTGAACGAGAGAACTGAGATGTTGATTCAAGATCAGTTGGCTATCGAACTCGCGATCGCATTCATAAGAAGCAGCGTGAGCAGAGAAGTCGAGATGCTGCAGCAGAGATATTGATGTGTTGAAACGCCTGTCACAAGCAGCGCAATAATGAGACATGTTCAAAAATCTAGTCAGTCTTTAAGATATACTAGGTTGAAGATCAACGAGAGAAACAGCATCGGCATCGAGAGGCAGATTTATATTTATTTCGCCTTGTACGAATGATTTCTGCACAAAACACGTGTACTAATTATGCAAATGTTATACATCTTGTAGTTTATGCAGTTTCATGAACAGAATCACGACTAACAAGACTGATCGATCACTTCTTTCATCATTCTCTTTCAACGTTAGCAAAACACTGATCTTAGAAGAGTTTATTTCGCTAACAAAACACTGTCAACTACGATACTATTTTCGATCACTGCCTCTCGTTCGCTTCATCGTAAGGCTTGCAGCTATTTCTTTCCTCAGATGTTATTAGCATCTTCACGATATGCCTGATCGTAACGCGTAAGTGCAGAGTTTCTTGATTAGATCTTCAGACGAATACAATTTGAGTAATCAGGCATATCTAGCAAGAAGCCTTGTTTCGATTTTGCACACGACGAATGTACACGCGACAATAGATGCAAATACAGTCATGAATCGATCTTCAGAGCATCGTCGAGATTCTGCTCGTTCTATCTGACATCTAATGAGTGCTATAGAGGGAAGCAATGTAAATTCTTGCATGAACTGAGCATGAGAAAAAATGATATCAATGCACTATCACAGACTATTTCTAGGCCTCGGGAACGGTTCGGAATCGAGTCTAGCTTTCGCGAATGAACTTACCTCATATCAAAACGCAATATCTATTCGCGATTCCTAGTCGTAGATACTGGGAGATTCTTCAAAATGAGATGAGATCTCATGAATCAAGAAAATATCAAAACGCGTCAGCAGATCATCACGAAGCTGACAACGAAAGAGAGAATTGCGATGATCAAGGCCCTGATAGATCTGGCGATTGATTGCTCAATAGAAGAGATGACGATTCGTATTTTCAAAGAGAGAACTCTTTCGTTCTTTCAAATCATTTCTCATTCGAATGTTCTGTCATCTCTGATTTTGAAGACTTCACTCGACATCATCTGCACATTTCTCTTTGATTCGAATGATCTTCGTGCAATCGATCTTTTTAAAGTCACAGCAGTTGCTCTCACTGCTCTTGATTTAGTAGAATTTCTCAAAGATGATGAGTTGTCTTCAATTGCGTTGACGGCGAGTTTGATCGTGCTGCAGCAAATCGTGAACTTGAATCAAAGCGCTCAGATCATCGCGAATTTCACGTCGATTGCGAACACTATCTCGACCTGTATTTCGGAACAATTGTCTCTGTATGTCGTGCGGCGAAGTCTTGTCAGAATTCGACATCGTCTTGATCTTGATACTTCGATGACATCGTTCGAAAACCGATCAAACAAGCTACAGAATCATCGAGCTGTCTTCGAGTTGAGTCAGAACCTGCTCGGCATGTTATTCGAACAGAGTTCACGACATGATAACGATCATGAGAACATTCGCGACATTAAGATTCTGTCAATCGCTGAGAAGATTCAGTCCCATCGGCTAGAGTATCTATCTTCAAATGATCTCACCAGAAATCATCTTTTCGATCTGAAAGATTTACTCGACAGGCAATTTCGACTTCTTCGAGAAGATACAATTGATCAACTCAGAGATGCGATTCATTTAGAACTTGAGAGACTCAATCATCTCTCAACTGTTCAGTCAAAATCAAACAATGACGCTCGAAACATCACTTATCATAAAGTTCATCTGCTTCGATTGACATTCGACAGAAGAAAAGATCTTCAGATTGTAGCAGAGTTCGAACAGTCTTCTGCACTTCGTAAAAAGAATGCTGCACAGCGAGAGAAATGATGAAAAAGCAGCAAACAGCTACAAATTGATGCGTTGCTCTGCCTTGTCTCTTCTACAGGTAACATCATCTTCTTCTCTGTATGCGACTCAGTTTCAACGTCTTCGCTCAAGAAGCGAAATAATACAGAAGAAGAACTTGCAACTTCTTCGATCGATCTCAATACAGATTCTGAAAGAGCGATCGAACATTCAAGTCTTTTTAAGCACGCAGATCGAGCAACTGTGATGCTTAGCATGCTGAAAGACAATATGAAAGACGTCATCTGAATCAACAATCATCTCGAAAAGACTGACAATCTAAGACAATCTCTTGTTGAGTTTCTCGAAATTCTGTTGCCTTCTTTTCGATCAACGCTGCAGACGCTTCAGCAGATGAGTCGCACTCTCGATCTTTCTTTTTTCGAATTCATCGCTTCAGTGACGCAAGATTCGAGAGTTGCGAATATTTCACCCCTCGCTTACTCACGAGAACGCAGCTTCGTCTTCAGTCTGAACTCTTTGACTGAAGAAGAATCTCTGAAACTTAAGTCTGAAAAGCAGTTCGACTATCAAATGCTACGTAGCAAATTCACACTCGACGACGCGCAGCAGATCTTCATCGTTAATGCTCTGAGTCGCTGTCTTGCGCTCATTCAAGAACCGTCAGGTATTGAGAAAAGCTATACAGGCGTAGCAATCATCAAAACTTTATTGAAAAATCGTAAGACAGCTAATCTTGATTCTATTGTTTGCGTATGCTATATGAATCACGCACTCGATCAACTTCTCGAGCATCTAGTAAAGGACGAAGTTGAGCAGCTGATTCGTTTAGGTTCGCGATCTAAATTCGAACTTCTTCAAGACTTGAATCTTCGTCATGTTTCTCAGCAAGTCGAGCAGACGAAAATCGAAGATTACGAGAAGTGACAACTTCATACGAAATTGAACAGCGAGCTAGCACATATCGAGGAAATTTTACAAGAACTGAAGAATTCGATCTCGTGAAGAAACATCAAAGCTTATCTGAAAAGACAAGACTCGTTCAGGCACTTCGAACAACTGTTTGAGATGAGGTTTGACGAAGATGAATTTCGGACAGTGCGCGATAGAAAGTACAGTGTTGTTAAAAGCTGACTTAGAGAAGCAGCTCAGCGTCTTTGCTCGAATCGTCTCGTTACGAAGCTTTCAAACGTCTCTCTTCTGAAGATGTCTGCCTCTGAGCGAGAATTAATTCATAAGTATTGAGTTCAGCAACGCGCAGCTCAGCTGAACGATCTTCTACTTCACGTTCTTGAATTCTATCGCGATATCAAAGATGAACTCGAGAAGTGCTATCAGAAATTGAATCTTCGATGTCTTCTACGAGCGCACGTCATCGACGTCACAATCACAGACTTGGCAAGGAATCTAGAGATTCTTAGACGTGTGCGAGCAAAAGTCATGATGTGTGAAGAGACAGATGAGGTCTTAAAGGCACACACGCTCATCGCGCTTTTGCCTTCAGTCGAACATGCTATTCTTATTAAGGATCACGAGCAGCTTCGACCTCAGATCAACAACTACAAGCTTCAACATGATCATTTCAGGAACGGAAAATTCTCTTTGAACATCTCGCTTTTTGAGCGACTCGTTAAACCTCAGCTCGACTACTCGAAGATTTCATTCAGTTCACTGAAGATGCAGCGTCGAATGCATTCATCGATTGCAGAGCTTGTTAGAATCACGCTGTATTTCGAGCTACAAGATTACGCTTCGATGTTAGATTATCTCGAGATTGATGAATTGCGAAAGCGCCTCTTCTGGCTCAATCATCAAGAGAAGAAAGACTCATCGTCATAAGCTCAAATGATCTCATTCTCGAAGACTAACTCTTTTGAAGTAGAGATGATCGTCGCTTTGATTTTTCATCTTGTACGTCAAGAAATTTATGAAAAAGATGATATTGCAGTTTTGACTTCATATTTGGAACAGTTGCAGAAGATCAAGCAGCGACTAAGATCTTCTTTCGAGATTGTGGTCGACGATCGAGATCTTCAGGATTTGAAGATCTTGAGCCTGAAAGATGACAGCTCGAAGACTACAACAGAGAGCGAAGTTAATATGCAGAAGATAATCTTACTCAATGCATTAAGAGTCGCGACTGTTGATAATTTTCAGAGAGAAGAAGCGAAAGTGATTGTCATCTCACTGATACGAAGCAACGACGAGAGAAAATGTGGATTTTTGAAAACTTCGAATCGCATCAACGTCTTGTTGAGTCGCGCTCGCCACGATATGTATATCATCGGCAATGCTCAGACCGCGAGTTCTGTTCTCATGTGAACCAACGTCATCTTCATTCTAGAGAGAGACAAAAACATAGATCAAACTCTAGCGCTCTGCTGTCTTCGGCACAAGAAGATCTCAATCGAGGTATCAAAAGTCGATGATTTCTCTCTTCTCTCGTCGAAGGATGACTGCGACAAGAAGTGTACTTCGAGACTACGTTGCGAACACGCTTGCATCAACAAGTGTCATGTCGATTCGCTACACAACGTCGTTCGATGTCTTGAGCGCTGTCAGAGAATCGAGAGAGGCTGTGAGCATTCGTGCTTCAGATCGTGCGAAGATTCATGCGAGGCGAAATGTTCAGTTCAGATTTCAAACATCGTCTTGTCTTGTGAACACATACGGAAGTGATTGAAGTGTCACAAAGCGCAAGCTTCGAAAACTGTATCATGTCGAATCAAAGTCGAAATGATCATGTCAAATTGCAAGCATCGAGTAAAGATTCGTTGCTGTAATCTTTCGCTTCAGAATGATTACTCATGTTCTGTCACGTGTGAAGTCGTTCTCGCCTGTGAACATGACTGCAAGCACGCTTGTAAAGACTGCAATTCAAAGACCGATGATCAGATCTCTCAGAGAGCTCACGATATTTGTAAGACGCAATGCAGTAGATCGTACACGACATGTAGTCACGCATGTTTGAGTATCTGTCACGGCGACGGTTCATGTTCGCTTTGCAATGAACCATGTGAGATTCGCTGCAATCACTCACGCTGCAGTAAAAAGTGTCAAGAGTCTTGCATGTCATGTGTTGAAGATTGCTCTTGATCTTGTTCACATCGTGAGAAATGTCAAATGTCATGCGCGATGCCTTGCGATCTTCTGCCTTGCTCGAAACGTTGCTCGAAGATTTTGAGCTGTGATCATCGATGTTTGTCTGTCTGTGAGAAGATTTGTTCAGATGTTCAGCACTGTCAGAAGTGCGTCGAATCGTCGATCAAGAAGATGATGATTGATTACATCATGAAATTCAGCTATGCTGAGATTGATCTCGACGAAAGCTCTTGCATTATATCATCATGTGATCACATTCTCACTCTGAAAAGCATGAACAATCACATGAGTATCTTGAATTATTATACTCTCTCTGACGAATCAGATGACGCAGGCTCGATTGTGAGGCTAAAGTCTAGCTCGGAATCATTCTCTATCGTCGAATTAAAGAACTGCTCGATGTGTCGCTGTTCTCTTCGAAACATCAATAGATATGATCGCATAGTTCGACGAGCGTGAATTGACGAGACAACAAAAAAGTTTATTGTATGAACAAATATACAATTTGTTCCTTTGATTGCTAGAATGAAACGAGAAGAGATAGAGCTTCGAGAAGGCGAGGCGAAGAGTCAAGATTCTACGCAGCAATTATCTTTCACGTTAGAACTTCTCTCTCTGAAGCCTATTCAGCTGAAAGAATCTCGCGATCAGCAGATCAAGAATATCATCAATTTCACTAGATCAGATGCAAGATTCAAGAGCATCTTGAAGCTTCGAAAAGAGATAAAGCAGTTTCTCAAAAAAGTCGATGAAGCGAAACAATCTCTCAGTCGCATTCACGATCTTGTGCAGAATGCACGCAGACATCGCGAAGTGAATACTGAGATTTTCTGCGAATCAAATGTTCTTCAAGTACGAAATCGCCTCTTGACAACAGTCTTGCTACTTCGATGCAATTACGTCATTCTTCTCGAATTTCTAATCACGAGTCGAGAAAATCTTCACGTCAACTTAATCAGTAACAGAAAAGATTGCGAGACTCTAGTCGAAGAATCTCAGGCAAGACAGCAGTCAGCGAACGCGATTGAAGAGCTACTGTATTGAGCTCGTTTCGTTGCTCTCGAACATGATCGCTCGGAAGCGAAATCAGCCATTTCTGAACTTCTCATTCAGGCGAGAGCACATCTTCAAAGAGTCAAAAGTGTTTGCACAGCTTATTCTGATCAAATCGCTGACATGTTGACTGAAGTTGAGAATGTGAAGAAGATGCTGCGTGATTCGACCTTCTACGCATCGATGAGTAACGAAGAAAAGACAGTCGTGTACGCAGCGATGTCGCATGATTTCCGTGATACAGAACATTGATATTACTGCGCAAACGAGCATTCTTTCACGATTGAAGATTGCGGCATGCCGATGCAGACATCTCAATGCTCGCAGTGTGATTCTTCTGTCGACGATCACAATCATCAGACTGTTGAGAGAGTCACACGAGCGACGAATCTGAAGGCACAATTCAGTGAATCGACGATCAGGCGTTAGAATTAGCTGCAGTCTTTATAACTTCGCAACTGACGCATTCTGATATTTCGATCACGAAGATTGTGATGAGATTGTTCATTGACTTTAGAATGAATTCTTTTGTGTACATATACAAATGAAATATGTTTGAGCATCGAAGACAGGTACTAAAAAGTAGAGATGAAATAAGACAACAGATTATTTATAAAAAGCAATTCTATTGTTTGACGTTAGACGCAAAACTCTCGTGCAAAGCTAAAGTAACTAACTTGACATAAAATCAACGTCGATGACAAGTAGAGTAGAAAGAGAGAATTTTAGAAGACAAAAGTAATTTTCTATCAAGTTTCTTTCTTTTCTTTTCGATGACAGAACGGCCGCTGCGAAGATTTTACTCAGACGATTCTCGGCTGAAAGGCTCAATAACATTCCGTAGTGAAAGAAACACGTCGAGAAACTAGGCATGAAGATTAATCTGATGCATCTTGACGATATGACTCTTGAAAGTCATCACACTTGGCAGAATTAGGCTGTTTGTCTTACACGTCGGATGTTCGCAATTGATCTCATCATTAGATGCATACTTTCGTAGATGCGTCTTCTGAACATGTTTCATCATCTTATTGAATCTGCAGTACTCGAATGTTCGATCCTCATAGAATTTGCGTTTCTCGTCAAGGCAGAACGAGCATTGAATTGATCTGCAGATCAAGGGAAAGTAATCTGTCGTGTTCTCTTCAGAATTCTCTGCGAGATCTTCTGAAGAATTCATCAGTTTCTTTGATTTGAAAGTAGATCTTGATCTATCTCGACGCTGACTTTCTTGTCGACGACACAACGCTGCTCTGACTTTGATGACCTCGATGCTTCGAACGTGCTTCTCACGATCTGTCAGATCGATCACAGATTCGCAGATCAATCGAATCACGACATCTCACTTCGAAATATTGTATTTGAGAGATCTCGTCAGTTCGACGTCTTTGACAGACGCTGAGATAGCGATGTCAGCAAACTGAGCTTCGAGCGTATCTGTATCGACGTTTCTAAAATGTTGCTTTCGGACTTTGTCGATCATTCTACTTCGACGATTCGTTTTTTCACGATGCAAGACAGCATCGACATCTTTCTTCTTCTTTACTCATGAATTCTCTCGTGAAGCATGTTTCACGAGCTCATACTTGACTCTGATTTTAACGATGAGTCTCTTGCTCTTGCTGCTAAGACGAACCACTCGCTTGCTATTAGCAAGCTTCTTCGAAAGCTCGTCGAACAATTCGATCGAGGCGCTAGAATCAACAGTTAATGTCATCAGTCTGGCTAGCTTTTGTACAATCTTGTCGAAAGAGCGATCTAAGAAGACAGCCTGCGTGTTGAATCAAATCTTTCGATCGAGATAGTAACGAACGACGTTCGATTAATGATCGAAGATCTGATCTCTTATGAAAGAAGACGTCTTATCTGTGTCAATCATTTGACATCAGTATTGACGCCTGCATATGAGAATAGAAGAGAGAAACAGATGAGAAGAAGACGACTTACTATTGACGGCATTGACTAAGCCACGTCGAGCAACATACTGAGTAAAGAAATGCTTCAGACCCGATTTTAAGTCAAGTCGTTTTAAGTAACGAAGTCATGTACTAGAACGCAAAGATTTCGTCTTCGATGTGCGATACTCATTCGCGACGCGCTCAGACTCACGAAAGACTGATTGATTCAGAGCATCGACTTTAATTTTCAGCGTGAGAGACTTCTTGACAGCTGATGACTTGACTCGAAATATGTAGCTGACATCTCTCGTCGACTCGATCACAAAGACGTCGTCATGAAGTGTCATGAAAAGTAAATGATCGACGAGACAGAGGAGCGAATTTTTCTCTCTTTCGACGACAAATGTTTTTCTAGTAGATAAGAGATTATTATAATATATTGAACGTAGATAGCTGCACTGCTTACTCTCGAGAGCGATTGTCTTCTTTCTTGATATGAATGAGCGTGATCTTGACGAAAAGAATGTTGAGCTTCTCTGAGATTGAGTTGAAAACAATAATAAAAGTGATATGTCTTTAAAGCAAAGATCTAGTTTTCTCAAGATTCGCATCGAAATCATCGTCGATGTCATCATCGCTTTCGCTATCATAGTCTGTGCTGTCATCGTCATCATCATCGCTATCAGCGTTCGAATTCGAATTGACGAGGGTTGCTTGCTCTTCGTTTCAGTCACTGTTCATCGCAACATCTTCGTTCGAATCGCTAGTTTCTTGTTTATCGTTGCTAGCACTGAGATCGCTATGAATCTTGACGCGTTCATCGAGCTTGATCGCGTTCTCATCGTCTTCGAGTTTTAGTCTTGTGTCGAACATTGAGATCGATCTGCAGTCAAAGTACGCAGTCATGAGCAGACTCGTGAGAACTTGATTCCGTTGCTGCTCGTCTGAAAAGATCGAATCGTCATGAACTCAATGATAAAAGAGTACATAATATAAGTCATCAACGCTCATGACCGTCTTTCTCTTCGAGAGTCTGCGAAGCTTGTATTCGTTCACGAGCGTTTTCTTGTACTGTTAACGACTCAAGATCAGCTTAGACCTGCTTTATATCTCGAGCTGAAATGTTGTCACTTACGTTGATCACGTCTCTTCTGATGCTGTCATTCAGCGAACGATCGGTTTGATAGAAGATGTGCATGTTCAATACTCGTCAGTAGTTATTGAGACTCTCGCTGACTCTCACTCTCGAGTAGCGATCTAACGTTCATCGCAAGAATGTCTTCAGATTCTCGACTTGTGCGTTTAAGAAAAAGCTTTCGAAATTCTGTTCAATCTTCTGACAAAATCTGATCGCAAATCAATTAGGTTCAGAACTTTACTTCGATCGAGAGTACAGTAAACAACTGATCTGTTTCATTTCTTTGAGAGTGATTTCTTGCTCTTCTTTGTATTATCAGCGTGCTTCGATTCTGTCCGATCTTTTGCTGTCAGCTCTTGACGAAGATTCTGATAGTAACTCGACGACTGCTTGTCAGCGTTTCGACGTGCGCGCGTAGCTTTGTCAACGAGCATGATTCTTAGCTGCTGTTATGAAGGGCGAGCACAGCGTTGCGATCGAGAGTAGAGAATAAAAGAGACTCTGAGCTGTGAGAGCTTGACGGTATAAGGAACGATGACAGTACTCGAGGCATATGACGGAAATACAGTTCTGCTTTACCAGTGAAGCGAGGTAAAGAGCAAGAAGAATATCATCGAAGAATGCCATGTCGATATTTATGTTGACTGCTCACACTGAAATCCTTCGGATGGGTTGAGCCAGAGATGAAGCACAATCCTGGACAGTGGACCTCGGACTTTCAGATCCTTGTTTCGCCGCTGCGATCGCTTGACCCTTTCTGCCCCCTCAGTCCTCGGTGTTCTGGCAGCATAAAGCGGCTTCAACACCTACCAAATCTGGACGCCAGAACATCAAAAGGTAGATACTAATTGTTATCAAAAACAATCCCAAATACGAAACCTATAGACAGTAGTTAATTTTTTTTCAGGTGGCAATTTAACGCCTAAATCTCCGTGGACGAATTAATGCATCAAAAATCTCTCCTTACGCCCATTGCGTTCACCTCTCTCTTCTCCAGCGCCGAGCGCCCATTCCACCTGTCCCCTCCCTCAGAACGAACCAAGAAAGAAAATTGGTAGGAGAAAAGGAGCAGGCTTTTGTCTTCTCTAGTTCCCATAGCCCTGATGCCATTCATCCTTTGCCTTTTAGGTTCCTTTAAAATGATAGAAGAGTTGGACGTCCAACTAGACCGGACATCCTGCCGGACAGCCCTACCAAATGGCCTCCAAGAGATCCCTAGAAATTAAGAAACTTTGGAGTTGGCTTTTAGCAAGGCCTCTGCCCGGTAGGATGTCCGATCCGGTTGGACGTCCAAACTCTTTTAAAACGCGTTGCCTGACTGTTCCAACCTGCCTTTGAACATTTCGCAGTTGCCATACCGAGGAACCAACACCTTTGGCAAAGAAATTGCGCGTATCTGGAGGGACACTGGGTATGAACTTCCCCGCCGATCCTCAACATCTATGTTCCAAAGGTAATATTTCGCTCCCGAGGTCCATCAGGGCATCTCGTATCAGAGACAATCCTATGGATTCCTGCTGCTACTATCCTAAGACGGGTTTGTCCCTGTTATCTACCGGAGTCTCCATCGCTGGTTTGAAAACTTGACTCCTCCTCTGTTGGTGCACTCGTCCCTTTTTAGATATCAAATCATCGACCTGGTCAACCACGTTTGAAGGCCAAATAGGATGGTAGACGCGATTGAACAGCTATTGAACCGGCTGGACTCGGATGGGACTTGAGAACAAA
>JAABUH010000821.1_pt1 | contig 40438 bp, 28 predicted proteins | sample 5559121 | NCBI WGS metagenome assembly JAABUH01 (sample SAMN10711871, study PRJNA513364) | rock metagenome | isolation source: Antarctica rocks | place: Antarctica: Victoria Land, Battleship Promontory nord | collected 2015-12-28
ACAGGACCTCGGTAAAGACCTCGTACTGGTCAATGAAGTGGAGCCAGGCCTGCGCGGCGTCGCCGCTGGCCGCACGCCGGATGGCTGCGGATCGGGCGCTGGCGGGCCGGCCCGATAAGGTTGGGGGGCGGCTCTGACGGTAGCCGACCGGCGACGCGGTCGCGCGCCGGGCGGCCGCCCCGGCCTGGAGTCGGAGGCGGTACAAAAAGGGAAGTGGAAGGTTGCTTCGGATCATGGCGCAGGTGCCTCTCGATGGTAGGCTTTCGTTCTCAGTGGGTGATATTTATGATAAGGAATGTTTTCGGCTTCAGGATTACGCCGACGGGCCGCGCTGGGAAACATAGTTCAGCCGCAGATCGTTGAGTAGGGTTCGCAGGTCCCGGCGCATATCAGCGGAAATCACGGTTTCCGGTGCGGTTTCGAGCCGCGCGGCCAGGTCCCCGACCGCATCAATCGCCACTTTGGCTTCCGCCAGGTCCGGCTGTGCTTCGCCCGTTTGCGGGTCCGCCAGCAGGCCGAGCTTCTGCCAGGCCTGGGAGGACAGCAGGTTGATGCAATAGCCGATCAAATCGTAAGTGCTGGGCACGCCGCCCGCCGCCAGTTCGTCGTCTAAATCGTCGTCGGCATCGCCGCCTGCTCCGACAGCCTCCGTGGAAAGCGGCTCCGGGGCGGCTGCCACAGGAGTCTCCACCGGCGCTTCGGCCTGCGCCCGGCGCTTGTCCACGAATGTAAACCCTGCTTCTTCTTCGGCCATGCGGCGTGCTCTCCAATCGCTGACGGGGACTATTCTAGCACATAAATCACGGGTTCGCAAGGGCGACCTGAGAAGCGGAAGAAAAGTCATGAAAAAGATTTTGGCCCTTTTTTCCGTCCCAAGCGGGTGCGGTGCAACTCGGCAGAAACAGAGTTACACAGCCCACGTCAGACGGCGTATGAGCAGCAGACTTTGTATTCTGGGAGATATTTTCAAGATGATGAGGGCTACAACTACCACACACGGGCAGCCCGCCGCCACACGGCGCACCGTCCGGTGGGCTTTCCTGGCAGCGTAGCGGGCGCTTTACGGGCCAGCAGCAGGAACACGACCTGGATCGCGTCCTCGGCCAGTGCAGCATTTCCTGTCAAACAGAGCGCCGGGTACGACCCGGTGGCACGCCTGCGTACCGACCGGTCAGCGGTGCTGGCCTTCCTGCATGACTTCGGTTTCCCTTTTCTGTGTTCCCTTCGACAACAATCTGGCCGAGCGCGATATTTGGATGATGAAACTGCGTCTGAAAATCTCCGGCGGGTTTCGCACCGAAGTGGGAGCGGCGATCTTCTGCCGTGCGTTCAGCACCTAAATGGTTAAATTTTTACGATTTATTTCCATACAACCTAACGAAGCCTAGCTCTTTTGCCTATAATGAGGTGTCGCCGGGCAGAGTGCCCGCGATAACTGAACAGAAAGGATTCGGGCAAATGGTCTTAACGATATTTAAGATTTTTGCTCTCCGGCAAGGAGAGATCAGAGGAAAAGAGAAGGCAATTTGAAACTTATCCAGAACGTGGGTGTCTCCGCGCTTCTTCTGTCGGTCGTCAGCGCTTTTCTCGTGGCCGGTCCGGCGCGTTGTTCTACATACAATGTCACCAGTCTGGCGGACGACGGCGGTCCGGGGGAGCTGCGTGCGGCGATAAGCGCTGCGAACGCCAACGCAGGCAGTACGATCACATTTCAGAGCGGCCTCTCAGGCACCATCACACTCAGCCCCACGCTTCAGGCGCTTCCGACCATCCTCGTACCCACTACCATTCAGGGACCGGGCGAGTCGCTGATCGCTGTTGACGGCAGGGGAACCTACCGCCCGTTCGAGATCAACGCTCCCGGCGCCAGCGTTGCTCTCTCCGGCCTGACGATCCAGAATGGCGCGGATGCGGGCGGCACGGGCGGCGGCGGCATCCTCCTGGATGCAGGTGATCTGGCACTCAGTGACTGCACTCTGTCCGGGAACACCGCAACCGGCAATGGCGGCGGCCTTTCGAACTACGGTACAGCCACCATCACGCACTGTACCTTCTCGAACAACCATGGTTATAATGGCGGCGGCATCTATAACTACACCTACTCCGGCAACGGTGGCCTGACGACGCTGACGGGCTGCACGCTGACGGGAAACAGCGCGACAATCAACGGCGGCGGTGTCTACGATTACACCTATTCCGGCACCGGCGGCAATACCACCCTCACGCGCACCACTCTCTCAAAGAACAGCGCGGGCGGCAACGGGGCCGGCATCTACAACTACAGCTACTCCGGCAGCGGCGGGAATGCCGTTCTTACGAACTGCGTCGTCACGAAAAACAGCGGTATCTACGGCGGCGGCATCTACGACTACACTGAGACCGGCAGCGGTGGCACAGCCATCCTGACGGCCTGCACGGTCGCGGGCAATAGCGGCAGCTACACAGGCGGCATCTATAACTACACCTACTCCGGCAGCGGCGGCACAGCCACCCTCACGGACTGCATTCTTTACGGGGATGCTGGAGGGGAACTTTTTGGGTCCGTATTCCCAGTCTACAGTGACATCCAGGGCGGCTATGTCGGTCGTGGCAACATCAATGCCGACCCACTGTTCGTCAGCCCCACCGATCTCCACCTAAAACGCGGCTCACCTTGTCTCGGGGCGGGAACAAGTGTCGGCGCCCCCTCCACCGACTTCGACGGCACGATGCGGCCGAACCCGCCCAGCATCGGCGCCTATGAAATGGTGGGTCACACGCACCTGCTGTGGAACAACAGCGACGGGCGCGTCATGCTCTGGAGCGTTGCCCAGGACGGCACCTTCGCAGTGAATGGCTTCGGCCCCTACACCGATGACTATGTCAGCCGCGACCCGAACAACAAGTGGAGCGCGACGGCCCTTGCCACGGGATCGGACGGCAAGAGCCACATCCTGTGGAACAACACGGACGGGCGGGTCATGCTCTGGACCGTGGACGACGCAGGGAACTTTACCTACGCCGGCTATGGGCCGTACACCGATGACAGTGTGGGCAGCGACCCCTCGGTCAATAAATGGCACGCCACCGCCGTCTCGGTCGGCCCCGACAATATCGTCCACCTGCTCTGGAACAACACCGACCACCGGGTCATGCTCTGGAACGTAGACAGCAACTTCAACTTCACGCTGGCGGGGTACGGCCCGTACACGGACACTTCGGTCAGCAGCGACCCCGGCAACCTATGGAGCGCCACCGCCCTCGCCACCGGGCCGGACAACGTCAGCCGCATCGCCTGGAACAACGTGGATGGGCGCGTCATGCTCTGGGACGTGGACCAGTCCTTCAACTTCACCCTGGCCGGGTACGGGCCATACACAGACGGCGCCCCCAGCAACAAGTGGTCAGCCGTCGGCGTGTCGGTCGGCCCGGACAACCTGACGCACCTGTTGTGGAGCAACACGGATCGGCGCGCGATGTTCTGGAACGTAGACAGCTCGTTCAACTTCACGCTGGCGGGTTATGGGCCGTACACCGACAACGGCACGAACAACCTGTGGAGCGCGTCGGCGCTGGCGACGGGTCCTGACGGCCTCTCGCACATCTTGTGGGGGAACACGGACTACCGGGCGATGCTGTGGGGGGTGGACAACGCCTTCAACTTCAGCGTCGCCGGCTACGGGCCGTACACCGACAACGGCGCGAACAACCTGTGGAGCGCCACCGCCGTCTCCGCAGGACCCTGACCTGTTTCGTCATCCTTCCGGAAGAAGAGGGCGCACCCGTGGGTGCGCCCTCTTTTTCGTTGCTCCACGGTCTGTGAAGGCCTTAATGTGACTTTTCGAGTGTATCGCAAGACAAACGCCCGCTTTGCTTGACACCCTAGCCTTGACGCCGCTATACTGAAAGGAAAGATTTCGTATAATAAGGACCCCCGAAAATGGCTGAAATGCACTCACTGTTTGATTCTCTGCAAAGCTTCACGTTCGGCGATGGGCAGACCGGAAAGTTTTACTCGCTGCCGCAATTGGAAACGGCCGAGGTCGGGCCGATCTCCAAGCTGCCGGTCAGCCTGCGGATCGTGCTCGAGTCGGTTTTGCGGAACTACGACGGCAAGCGGGTCCGCGAAGCGGATGTGTGCGCCATCGCGAACTGGGAGCCGAATGCGGAGCGGACGGCGGAGATCCCCTTTGTGGTCGCCCGCGTCGTGCTCCAGGACTTCACCGGCGTCCCCCTGCTGGTGGACCTGGCGGCCATGCGCTCCACGGTCTCGCGGATGGGGCGCGACGCGGGCCTGATCGAGCCGCTGGTGCCTGTGGACCTGATCGTGGACCACTCGGTCCAGGTGGACTTTTCCGAGGTCCCGAACGCCTTGCAGCTCAACATGGAGATGGAGTTCAAGCGCAACCGCGCCCGCTACCAGTTCCTCAAGTGGGGGATGCAGGCGTTCAACGGCTTCTCGGTCGTGCCGCCCGGCATCGGCATCATCCACCAGGTCAACTTAGAATATCTGGCGAAGGGCGTGCTTTCCAAAGACGAAGTTTTCTACCCGGACACGCTGGTCGGCACGGACTCGCACACGACCATGATCAACGGTCTGGGGATCGTCGGCTGGGGCGTCGGCGGCATCGAGGCGGAGGCGGGGATGCTGGGCCAGCCCGTTTACTTCCTGACCCCGGACGTGGTCGGTGTCAACCTGACGGGCGCGTTGGAGCCGGGCGTGACGGCGACCGACTTGGTGCTGACGCTGACCGAGATGCTGCGGAAAGCCAAAGTCGTCGGCAAATTCGTCGAGTTCCACGGCGCGGGCGCGGCCTCGCTGGGCCTGACCGACCGGGCGACCATCGCCAACATGGCCCCCGAATACGGTGCGACGATGGGCTTCTTCCCCGTGGATGAGGAGTCTTGCCGGTATCTGACGGCGACGGGCCGGACCGAGATGGAGGTGGACGCCTTTCGGCAGTATTTCCGAGCACAGGGCCTGTTCGGGATGCCCGAAGCGGGCCAAATTCAATATAGCCAGCTTTTGGAACTGGACCTGGCCCATGTCCGCCCCTCCGTCGCCGGCCCCAAGCGGCCCCAGGACCGGATTGATCTGCCCGACGTCAAGGCCAAGTTCGAGGAGCTGCTCGCCAGCCCCGCCGCCTACAACAAGTCGCTGGAAGACCTGAACAAGAAGTTCGTCATCCTGACCGGCGTGGAGCACAATATCAAGGCGATCTCGGGCGGCGGCGGCCAGGACATGGAGACTGCCCCCGCCGAGATACAGCCGCTGGAAACCAAAGACGACACGGCGGGCCTGACCGAAGTCGAGATGATGCAGAACCGGCCCACCCCGGACCGGCTGGAGGACATCCCGCACGGCGAGTTCCCCGAGGCGATGGTGGAACTGAGCCACGGCGACGTCGTGATCGCGGCGATTACGAGCTGCACGAATACGGCCAACCCCAGCCTGATGCTGGCGGCGGGGCTGGTCGCGAAGAAGGCCATCGAGAAGGGCATGACGATCCGCCCGACGGTCAAGACGTCGCTGGCGCCCGGCTCGCGCGTCGTGACCGAGTACCTGGACAAGACGGGTCTGAGCCGCTACCTGGACCGGCTGGGCTTCCAGACCGTCGGCTACGGCTGCACCACCTGCATCGGCAATTCCGGCCCGCTGGAGCCGCACCTGGAAAAGACGGTCACGAAGAACGATCTGGTCGTCGCCTCCGTCCTGTCCGGCAACCGCAACTTCGAGGCGCGCGTCCACCAGAACGTCCGCGCCAATTTTCTCATGTCCCCGCCGCTCGTCGTCGCCTTCGCGCTGGCCGGGACGGTGGATGTGGACATGAGCACGGAGCCGCTCGGCCAGGACAAGTTCAACGCCGATGTGTATCTGCGCGACTTGTGGCCGACGGCCGAGGAGATCAGCGAGGTGCTCTCGGCGGCGAACGACCCCGAAACCTACCGGCGTCTTTACAAAGATTTCGCCGAGCAGAACCCGCTCTGGCAGGAGATTCCGAGTTCGGTCGGCCAGGTGTACGACTGGGACGCGAGTTCGACCTACATCCGCGAGCCTCCCTACTTCGACAAGTTCAGCATGGCGGCCAATGTCTCCCGAGACATCCTGAACGCCCGCCCGCTGGCGATCTTCGGCGACTCGGTGACGACCGACCACATCAGCCCCGCCGGGGCCATCAAGCCGATCTCGCCGGCAGGGCTGTACTTGCAGCAGAAAGGCGTCCCCGTGGAGGACTTCAACTCCTACGGGTCGCGCCGGGGCAACCACCGGATCATGATGCGCGGCACGTTCGCCAACGTCCGCATCCAGAACCTGATGGTGCCGGGCGTCATCGGTGGCATGACCGTCTACCAGCCCGTCGGCGAGGAGATGAGCATCTACGACGCTTCGCTGATCTACCGCGACCTGGGCGTCCCGCTGATGATCTTCGCCGGCCAGGAGTACGGGACGGGATCGTCGCGCGACTGGGCCGCCAAGGGGACGGTCCTGCTGGGCGTCAAGGCCGTGGTCGCGCAGTCGTTCGAGCGCATCCACCGCTCCAACCTGGTCGGGATGGGCGTCCTGCCGTGCCAGTTCAAGGAGGGCGTGAACGCGCAGACCCTGGGGCTGGACGGGACCGAGAAGTTCGACCTGATCGGGCTGGAGTCCGGCTTGCAGCCCCAGATGGACGTCACCCTGCGGATTCAGCGGGCCAGCGGCGAGACCGAGCAAGTCCCGCTGACCCTGCGGATAGACACGCCCATCGAAGTGGACTACTACCTCAATGGCGGCATCCTGCCTTATGTCCTGCGGCAACTGCTGGAAGAAGACAGCATCCGCCAGGCCAGCAACCTGCTGGACACCCTCCAGCCCCGGCCTGCGGCCAGTTAAGCAGAAGTGGCCCCCACCCCCGCACGCGGGAGAGGGGTAGGAGGCCCCCCAGCCCCCAATAATGGGGGAGTCGGACCTAACCCCGGCGCATTTGCACCTAACCCCGGCGCAAGCGCCGACCCTTCCCTGTTAGGGAAGGGTTGGATAGGAGAAGGTTCGTTTTCGCAGTTTTGCATTGCGGGGTTTTCGCCCGTATCGTTGCGGGGGACGGCGTCCAGGCGGCCGTCATCGAGCGGGGGATCGGCAGTGATTTGTTTGAGCCATTCCCGCGCCTCAAAAGTCACTTCCAGTTCGTTTTCGCGATTTTCGCGGCAGTCCAACTCGGTCTGCATCGTGGCCCGCAACGCCTGATCGCGGGCGCGCGACTGGGCAAGCTGCGGCACGTCTTTGTTCAGCATCTTGACGGCCGTGTCAATCTGGCGATGCAGGGCGCTTTCATGGCGCAGCACTTTGTCGAGCTTGTCCAGGCGCTCATCTTCGGTCAGCGTCTCGTCCTCGAAGAGCTGGGCCTGCCAGCGGTGAAGACGGCGCAAGCGCCAGGAGGCGGCGGCGATCTTTTCGACATAATGGCGTTCGAGGAGGTTATGCGGGGCGATCTGGGCGGTGAACTCGGCTTCGATCTGCCGGTAGCCTTCGGGGTCTTCGCCGAGGGCGGGCAGGACGATGTCTCGGGCGAACAGGCCATGGGTCGTGGCATTGCGGGCGCTGACGGCTTTGCCCTGGGGTGTGCGCGGCCCCCCGGCCTGTGCCTTCTCCGCTCGCTGTTCGGCTCTGTGTGCCTTCTCGTCATTGGCAAGTATTCGTTTGAGAGTGGCCGCGCAGTTGCCGGAACAATGTTCGCCGCGCGGGGCGCAGGCATCGCAAAGAGAGTGCATTGGTATTCGTGCCTTTCCAGGCGGCGTTCATCGCCTGTGTATTCTGTCTACTATTATGACCTGTATGGGAACGGATGTCAAGCATCCCGGAATGAATTCCGGGTCTTTAGAAGTGTGTCAAGAAAGTACCCGATCACCCCCCGGCCCCCAATTCCGGGGGAGCAGGAGAGGAAGCGCCCCATTTCCATCCTATTCCGGTCCCCCATTTTTGTTTGGTTCTGCTTTTGGTGATATGTTTGGTATAATGCCTTGAGGCCAGGTATCCGGGCGCTGTGTGCGTTTCTGCTGCGGTGATTGCCGCCTTTTTGGGCGTGTTATATTGCATAGGTGCGGTAAAAGCCTCTGTGGGAGCGTGTTATACCGCAAAACCGTTTGCCGATGTGCCGGTGATCATATTTGCTGCAAGTTACTGTGGCAAAAATGCGGCAAAAGCCTCTGTTATGGCGTGTTATGCCGCGCTCGTGCGGTATAGTACCAAGTTAGACCACCGGACGAGGGCTTCACGGGCCAAGTTTAGCATTTGCCGATATTCTCTCGATAAAGGGGACATGAACAAACCAGAAACCATCATCGTCCTCAACGGGGCATCGAGTTCGGGGAAGACCAACCTGTGTAAAGAACTCCAACAGGTCTTGGACGACCCCTACATCCACCTCGAAGAAGACCGATTCGTCTATAACACCTATCATGGGCGTTACCTCCAGCCCGGCATCGTGGAACAGACCTTCGCTCGAACCATGCTCGGCTACTATCGCTCGCTGGCGGCGTTCGCCTCCGCTGGGCACAACGTCCTCGCCGACACAGGCTTTTACAGCCGCGATCTGCTGGACGTGTGTGTTCAGGAGTTAGCTCCCCTGCGCGTGTGGCTGGTAGGCGTCCACTGCTCGCTCACTGAGTTAGAGCGGCGAGAGCGTGGGCGTGCCGACCGTCAGGAGGGCCAAGCAGGGGAACAGTACCACACAATCCACGCCGACGCCGTCTACGACATTGAGGTAGACACCTCCCTAGAGAGCCTGAATGAGTGTGCTTTACGGATCAAGACGCTGGTGGAGAGCGTTTCCCAACCAGCGGCGATGCTCTCGCTTAAAGCCAGACAGAGTGCATAGCCCCTGTCGTCGAAGCAGCGCATTCGGCGGTCTAACAATGCGCTGCACCTGACGCCACCGCCGCGGTTGCCTCGGTGTGTTCGGTTGGCTATGTGGGCGGTGTCGCCGGTGAGATTGGCCGTTAGACCTCTCTAAAGTGCCTTGCCGGGGTATAATAGCAGGAGAACCAAAGGAACATAGCCAGCCATGTCCTCACTGCCCAAACCCCGCTTCACGCCCGAACAATATCTGGAGAGGGAGCGTCGGGCCGACGACAAGAGCGAGTACCTCTCCGGCGAGATATTCGCCATGGCCGGGGCGACCGAGGCGCATAACCTCATCGTCACCAACGTCATCGGCGAATTGCGCTCCCAACTCCGTGGGCGTCCCTGCCGTACCTATCCCAGCGACATGAAGGTGGAGGTCGGCCCATCCGGGTTGTTCACTTACCCGGACGTGAGCGTGGTCTGCGGTGAGCCGCGCTTTCACGACGGACGGCGCGATATGGTCCAGAACCCCAAGATAATCGTGGAGGTTCTATCCAAATCGACGGAGGCCTATGACCGGGGGGCCAAGTTCGCCCAGTACCGCCGGTTAGCCTCACTGACAGACTACCTGGTAATCTCGCCGAGCGAGTTCCGGGCCGAATTGTTCGTGCGGCAACCCGATAACCAATGGCTTCTGACGGAGATCACAGGCGATCAAGTCGCCATCGTGATTGCGTCCCTTGGCTGCGAGTTGCAGATGGCAGAGGTGTACGACCGTGTCGAGTTTGATCCACCACCTCCGCTAAGAGCGGTCTAACACTGCGCTGCACTGGATGCCGCCGCCCCCAAGCCGATCTGACAGAGCCACGATTGAAAGCCCCACGCTATTCGGCGCGGGGCTTTTGATCATTGGTTGGTGGAGGAGCCTGCAGAAAACTGCAAAAAGAGGCGCCATCTGCCGATACTTTTACTGTTATGAATACCACCTGCACCCAGACCCTGCCGATGCGGGCGCTTTACGCGCCTAACCCGCCCCAATTCGATGACCCGTGGATGCGCGCCCTGCTCGCCCTGCTGGTGGTCTTTGGCCTGGCCGCTTTGTCCACCCTCGGTTCCTGAAACGGAGGCCCCCACCCCTAGCCCCTCCCCCGCACGCGGGAGAGGGGAGCGAAGAGAAGGGCGCGGCAGGAGAGGAAGGGCGCAGCAAGCAGCGCCCCTACAGGCGGACTTCCTTGCCCGTTTCGCTGGACTCGTACAAGGCACTTAACAGCCGCGAGGCCATCAGGGCCTGCTCGCCCGGAACGGCGACCGGGGTGTCGGTGCTGACGGACTGGACGAAGGCGCGGATTTCGGCCTCGTGCGTCGTGACGCGGGGCAGGAAGACGGGCTGGCTGTCGTAGAGCGCCCCGGCTTCTTCGGTGTAGATGCGCGTGTTGGCGTCGTTGTGCAGGTCGAGGAAGACGCCGCCTTCGGTGCCGAACAGGCTGGTCTCGAAGCGCTCCTTGTCGTTGTTGAGCACGAACGACGACTCCAGGACGAGCGATGCGCCGTTCTCGAACTTGACGTAGCCGGAGGCGAAGTCCTCGACCGTGAAGTTGTTCGGGTCCCAGGGCTGACCGAACAGGTTGACGTGCCCGGACCGGTGCCCGAACTTGGTGACGGCGGTGCCGCTGACGGCGACCGGCTTGGGGTGCCCCATCAGCCACAAAGTCATGTCGAGGATGTGGACGCCGATGTCAATGAGCGGCCCGCCGCCCTGCTTGTCTTTTTCGGTGAAAACACCCCACATCGGCACGCCCCGGCGGCGCAGGGCCTGGGCGCGGGCGTAGTAGATCTCGCCGAACTTGCCCCCATCCACCAGCCGCTTGATCGCCTGCGGGCCGCCCCCGAAGCGCATGTTCAGGCCCACCTGGAACTTCTTGCCGGCCTTCTGCGCGGCAGCCACCATCAGCTCGCCCTGGCTGCCGTTGATCGCGATGGGCTTCTCGCAGATGACGTCCTTGCCCGCCTCGAAGGCCGCCACGACCGGCGGCATGTGCATGAAGTTGGGCGTACAGACGTCCACCGCCTCCACATTAGGGTCGGCAAGCAGATCATTGTAGTCCGCGTAGGTCTGGGCCGGGCCGAACTTCTGGTTCGCCTCGGCCAGCTTGTCGGGCTTGATGTCGCACAGGGCGACGATCTTCACTTTGCCCTCGTCCTGCAATTTCTTGTAGGCGGGCAGGTGAACGCTCTGGGCGATCCCGCCCGTGCCGATGACGCCGATCCCGATCGGCCTGCCGCTATACGCCGAGGCGTCCTTTGCCCCGGCGATCAAATCCGCATCCCAGTCATTTGCCATGTCGTCAATCTTCCTTCCGTCCGAGAGGTTGTGGGGGATAGTTCGGCGCGGGCGGCCAAACTCCCTCCTGTGAATCCGAACGCATTACTGCCGCCGCATCCGGCGCATCATCGTCTTCTTCCTCATAGCTTCGCCACAACTTTTTCATAACGAGCGCCACCAGGCAGCCACCGGCCAGAGACACAATCACTATAAGGAGGTTGAGGCGCAGATGATGGATCAGACCCGGCCAATTGCCTAAGACGGCTTGGTCCGTTACGCTCCACGCCAGCCACAGCGCGGGTGCGACGAGAATCCAAAGAAGCCGCCGTCCCGGCACGCAGGCCAGCCCGATGATGACATAGAACAGGAGGAGGCATCCCTGCATTCGGAAGTCTTGACGCCGCGCGTGCGCCAAAAGCGACGAACCCAGAGCCATGCTCAGGGCAGGCAATATCCAGAGGATGCCCGCGAGGCTCCCGCCGCCCACGGCAAGCCAGAGGCAGTACCGATCCCATTGTTGCCGCGTTTTGATCTGCACCCGGAGTTTCATTCCCCTGTTACCCTTTTAGACGCTCAGGAACCCACCCCGGCTCGTTCCTCGCCACCCCTCCCGAAGCGGGAAGGGAAAGAGGAGTACCGCACCCTTTTCTAACGCCTCTCAGTACGGCCCTGCCGGGGGCGGCGGACTTCCAGCGGGGCGGCGATGGCCGGACCTATCAATGTCCAGCCCAGCAGGGCGAGGGCGGGGATGTAGACCGCGCCCTCGTGAACCAGCTTCCCCGCCGCGTCCATTGCCTGATCTCCCACACCCGCCGGGTGGTCCAGCACGTCGGGGGCGCGCTCGACGGCGATCGCCGTTCCCCGGTCCGTCAATTCGTTCAGCACGTCATCCGTGTAGAGGGGCAGGACGGCGCTGCACAGGACAAACCCCCAAACCAACCCGGCGAGGGCGGCAGCGAGACGCAGTTGCAGGAGGGAGCGGGTTGCGCCGACGTTCGCCAGGAGCGCGCCGATCAGCCCGCCGCCCGCGAAGGCCAGCACGACGCTCCCGCCCAGGGTCGCCACGCCGCCCAGCGGCGGCCTGCCCAGGCCGAGCGCATGGCTGAGGGCCAGCAGCAGGGGGAAGGACGCGGCGACGGCGACGCAGCCGAGAAGGGCCTGCCGCACGGCGACCCAGACGAGGCGCTTCATCATGCCGGAACCTGTTTGGGCGGTGTAGTCATCGGTGTTTCCCTTTCTCCTTGTTTCCCCTCATTGTTCCCGACGCACCCGGCCCCAAACCCGCGAGAATGGGGAAAGGGTCAACATCGCATATTTCGAGATGGGCGAACCTTTTGGCCGCCCGATACGCCTTTCAAAGTGGAGGGGAATCGAGATTGACTGCTTTCGACGAGGAGACGCTGCGGCGGCAAGGAGCGCAGGGAGATGAAAAGGCGTTCGCCGAACTCGTCCGCCCGCACCGGCAGGTGCTCGCCCGGTACATTCGCTACCAGATCGGGGACGCGGAGGATGCCGAGGATGTGCTTCAAGAGACCCTGCTGGCGGCCTGGCTTGGCCTGGGCCGGCTCCGCGAGGCGGGCAATGTCCGCGCCTGGCTGATGCAAGTGGCCCGCAACCGCTGCCGGGACTACTTCCGCGCACGGGGGCGGCGGGACGTGCCGGCGGGGGAGCAGGAACTCGAAAATTTTGCCAGCCGCTTCGGCCTGTCCCTTTACCGCCGCGCGCAGACGGTGGCCGACATCGTGGAGGCCCTCGAAGACGCGCCGCCCGCCGCACGGGAGGCCGCGCGGCGGTTCTATCTGGAGGGCTTGACCGTCGCTGAGATCGCCGCGGAGACGCAGTCCCCGCCCGGCACCGTCAAACGCCGTCTTTTCCAGGCGCGCAGTTCCCTGCGCGCCTCTATGGGGATCAGTCCCCCGCAAAGGAGTTTTTCGATGGATGCACTGACACCCAAGACAATTTCCGTCGCCGTCCCGGTGGCGGCTTTCCCCCTCGTCCGCCCTGAGATCATAATCACGGAGAGCGACGAGCCGCCGTTCGCGGTGGACTGCCTGGAACTCCGTTACTGGTCCATCATTCCGCGCGTCGGTGAGTGGGCTTCGTGGGCGGATTACGAGCTGCCAGCCTGGAAACTTACCAAGGCGGTGGAAGCGCGCGCCCTGCGCCCGGCCCGAGTGCATGATGTGGAGGGCGTCGAGATCGAGTTCCGGGGGTGGAAACCGGAAAAGGGCTGGATGCCGACCGGGACTGTGCATGGCCGGCTGACCGGAGAGGGAGGCCAGTGGCTCGCCGTCAGCCTGGTGCATGAGGAGGAGTCGCAGGTCGAAACATTTCTGGGCGAGAACTTTGACGCAAATTGGGGCGGGGTCGAGCGGGCGCTGGAAGACCGGGGGGCGGTTGAGAGCGCCCCCGACGGCTCCCTCCACCTGCGGGACCGCGCCGCCCTTCTCAACGGCACCGGGGCGGGCGTGTTCACGGTGGACGTCGCGGGGAAGCGGCTCACCTGCCTGCGCGTCTTGGAGTGCGACATCGAGAACGAGATTGACACGCTGGTGATCAGCTACTTCACGCGGGAAGGGCGCATGGCGCTGGTGCAGCGCTACAAACGCCCCAGCTTCGTCCAAGCGGCCGAGTTCCCGGTGATCCTGGACGAGACGGACCTGCTCATCGTAGATGGCGTGACCTTCCTCCACTGGTACGACACGGTCACGAATTTCGGGGTGTGATGAGTTCGCGGGCGACTGAAGTCGCGGCAACGAAAGCACAAAACCTGCCTCCGCAGGTTAGGAGCAGGATGTCGGCCTGAGTCCGCGAAGGCGGACTTTGTGCCCTCGTTGCTGCGGTTTCAACCGCCTGGCAGAAACCAGTTATGGCCCTCCGTCGCCTGGTCTGTCCGACGAGGCGGTTAGCCGCGACAGCATCTACGAGGGGCGCAGGTAATGGAGCCGGGCTAACATACGTTGGGTAATGACACGCTAACGATCTTTCGGATTGATCCGCAAGTGGTAGAGCAGCATCCCGACTGTTGGCAGAACGCATCCCATGCTAATGCCCATTGCCACCGGGGACATACCAGGTGTCTTAGGGAAAACAACATTTGGAGCGATGAGTCCGCCGATGAGCAGCAAGACGATCTGTAACACAAAGCCGGAAACCACCGTCCACAGCCCCAGGGTCCGTAAACGCCACTGGACCCAGCCTGAGAAGAGGCCACAGGCAATATGGAAGGGCAACTCTATAGCGACCTTGATAAGAAGTTCCTTCAGAAACAGCAATGGACGCCCTCTTTCCACTAGATGTAAATCTTGTAGGTCGGGATGCCCATGATGGGGCCGGCGATGGCCCACAGGGCGCCCATTGTGTAGTCGCCCAGGATGAGGCCCAGGAAGAAGGGGACGGCGCGGCGGTGGAGGGCGATGCCGCCGTAGCGGATGATACAGAACTTCAGGAGCCAGGCGATGAAGACGGGCAGCCAGAAGTATTCCATCGCATAGGACAGGGCCAGGGCGTAGCCGGCGGGGTGGAAGGGCCACCAGACGAAACTCGTCCGCATCACGGACAGGGCGACGGTCAGCAGGAAACCGCCCAGGATGAACCACAGGCCCGTGGAGGCAGGGCGGACCGGCGAGTTCAGCCAGGCGGCCAGCCGGCCGTAGCTTTCGTTGCCCACCCAGGTCTTGAAGCCTGGCGCCTTGCCCTCGCCGCCGTAGGCGTACAGGACGTGGACATGCGCCCACTCGGTCGCCAGCAGGCTGAGGACCGACCCGACGATGAGCACGGTGATGATGCTGCCGAAGCCGACGGCGGGCTTGCCCTCCATCATCTTGAAGGCTTCGAGCTGGTTCGGCATCGGGTGGTTGCGGTAGCCCCGGTTGAACCAGTAGAGCACGGACATGAGGGTCAGGTCCTGCGCCCCGATCGCACGGGTCCCGAAGACGGTCACGAGCACCTGGATGGGGTTGACCCAGACGATCTCGTGCGGCGAGCCAAGCTCGGCCCGGACGCGCGTGATGACGAAGCCGAGCAGGAACACGATGCCGAAGAAGGCCAGGGTGATCCAGGCGCTCATGCCGATGAGGGACGCGAACAGGGCCAGCAGGCAGCCGCCTGCGAGGAGGCCGCCGAAGGCAAAGCGGTAGCGCCGCGCCTCAGCGGGGTCTTCCGACCGCGCGCCCGCCCAGGCGGTGTGGGCGACCGACCGCCAGTAAGTCCGCCCGGCGTAGAGCAGCATTAGTCCCAGGCCCACCCAGGCCCCGGTCGCCTGCTCGCCGAAGTAGGGGAACCCCTGATTGCCCACCCCGCTGTCCCAGCCGTAAACGTCGCCGGTCACACGGAACAGGCGAGCCGCCACATAGAAGAACCAGCAGGAAAAGGACAAATCGAGCGGCATGAAGTAGCCCAGGCCGACGGCGAACGGGTAGAACGACGTCTGCGTGGACCCGATGGCGTTCCACGGCTTGTTGGTAATGTACTGCTGAAGATTGTTGAGCTTGACGTTGAGCTGCGGGATCGTCGGGATCAGCTCGTGCAGGCCGTTGAGGAACGAGACGCCAAAGGCCAGGCCGAAGCCGAGCCACATGATTGGGTTCTTGAAGAACGCCGTCCCGGCATCGTCCGCCGTCATCGCCAGGGGGAGCTGCACGATGGGGAACGACAGCTTCTCGTTCTCGATCCAGGCCCGCCGGATTAAAATCGTCAGGCACAGGTACATCCCGACCAGGGTGAGAAAGAACAGGCCCCAGGCGAGGAGCGGGACGTACCAGGCCAGCAGGTACTGCTGGCCTTGCGGGCTGTAGATGCTGAGGTTGCCCCGGTTCATGGCCTTCAGGGCGTCGTGATCGGTGATCAGCAGCCAGTTCGGTAGGTATCGGAAGAACAGGACCTGGAACTTGTTTTCGGGCGTCGCGTGCCAGTAGGCATAAGTGATCGAGCCGAACAGATTTTGCAGGGTGTCATGGCCCGCGAAGGTGCAGGAGACAACCAGCATCACATAAATCAGCAGCAGTTCCTCCTGGCGCAAGACCGGCGCGCGCGGCGCGAGTCGGCGCCAGGCGAAGTTCAGCAGGACCAGGAGGAACAGCAGGAAGATAGGCGTGATGAACAGCGGCAGCGAGGTGCTGTCCAGCGTGTACCAGCGGACCTCGATCACGATGGTCCAAAAGACGTTGATCGGAATGAGGATCAGGCCGAGCAGCAGGACGCGCCACAGGGAAAGCGGCTTGGCTTTGCCCGACGGTTCCGCCCCAGCCTCCTCACGCTCTTTTCCGGTCGTCTCTCGTATCGCCATGCGCGTCACCCCCCTGGATTCTTGCGCGCCGGGTGCAACGCCACCGTTGCCATCCGCCGCTGCGGAGTCAGTTCACCGGTCGGGGGCAAAGTTCCTGCTGAGAACAGCCTGATTTACGGACTTGCTTCCAGCCTGACTTCCTGACCGTTGGAGATCGGCCCTGTCCAGCGCGCCGCGCCACCCGAAACGGAGACGCGGAAGCCAGACGGCAGGCGCAGCCGTGCCAGCCCCGGACCCCGCAGCGTGACGGTGTGCGCCGACTGGTTGAAGCGGACGCTCATCGGGTCGCCGTGGACGGGAATGTTATCCACCCCCGCCGCGCCGGGCATCCCCAGCAGCACCGGCAGGCCCTCATCCAGCACGACGCCGTTGTGCCACAGGACGCCGTCCGTCATCAGCCGCGCGCCGAACGATGAGGGCCGGACCCCGCTCGGAACCGGCGGACTGCCCTGTGAGTAGTCCTCGGAAAAATCGCCCGCCCGCGTCACATCGCGCAGGGCGAGGTCGGCCATCTGCCGGGCGTAAGGGACCTGGCCGGACCGAAACAGGCCGAGAGTGATCGGCTCGATGTCGCCGAACCTGTTTTGGGAAATGCCGAACGGGTGGTCCGGGCTGAAGTTCCGGCGGAACACGGCGAGCAGGGTGTCGCGCGCCGGCGGGGGCAGCAGGTCGGAGGCGAATTGCAGGCCCTTGACCCCCCAAACCAGGTCCCGCCCACCCCGGTCGGTTTCGGACGTGTAAATGCGGTAAACGAAATCGCCCGGCGGCGGCAAAAACCAGCGCTGGTAGTCGGCGACCGCTTGCCCCCTCTGCCCCTGCCAGAACGCGGCTTCCTCCGGCATCCGCAGGGCGTTTGCGATCTTGACGGCGTAGCCCATGTCCACGATCTCGTGGACAACGTACTCGTTGTCCTTTTGCGTGCTCGGCGTCACATCCGCTCGCGATCTGTTGGGATTGACCCAGCGGGGATGGGCGATCTTCCAGAGCATGTAACGCTTCCAGGCCGGGTAGACATGGCGCAGACGGGCAAGGTCGCCCGTCTGCCGGTTTAGCAGCCAGAGCGTCTGGGCGAAGCCGCCAGGGAGGGCCTCACCGGCGAGGTAGCCATCGGGGCCGATTTGGGACAGGATGCCCTGGGCGGCTTTCCAGGAGGTGCTTGGCTCAGTGAGGGCCAGTGCCTGCATCGCCACCACCGAGTCCCACGCCGCCGTCTCCTCGGAATGCGGGGCGCCGCCAGTCCACAGGGACGGCTTGCCGGCGCAGACCTGCGGATACGGGAAGCCGTTCTCGGGCATCGGCGGCAGCGTGTCGGCGTAGAAGAAGACCCACGCGCGACCGTAGGAGCGGCGCACATCCGCCGCCGTCACGCCCTTTGCATCCACACTCCGAGGCGTAAAGTCCAGGGGGCGCGGCACCCGAGCCAGCCGCTTGTCCCAAAACGCTTCCTGCCGGGTCAGCGCGGCGGCGAACGCTGCCGGGGTCGCCTGCGCCTGCGCCCCGGCGCGGGTCGTCTCCCAGCCGGCGGCGGTGGGCGCGAAGCGCGCCGCCACGACGACTTCCTCGCCCGTGCGGAGGCCGTCCAATCCGAGCGCCCAGACGCCCCGAGCGCCGGGCGTCCCCTGCCCCATCCGCCATTCCAGGGCCGAGGGGCGCACGCCCAGCCAGCGGGCGGGGTGGCTCAGGACGAGCACGGCATGGTAGTTTGCTCCTTGCAGGAGGAGCGCGTGACGGACGGCATCCCAGTGGACCGTGCCGTCCCCAACCTGACCTGTCAGCCGCAGGCGACCTGACCCAGCCTGCACGATTCGCAGGCGTTGGGCGACCGTCTGCGCGTCCGACAGAACCGTCGTGCATTCCGCCCGGATCGAGCCGCCGAACGTCAGCGGGGCAACGATCCGGTGCGGCTCCCAGACGAACCGCCGTGCCGCCGGGGGGGAGGCCGGCGGCAGGGCCAAGAACTGGAGGCGGGAGCAGGTCAGGGTCTTTGCCGGGCCACCCGTGGCGAACAGCTTGAGCGTGAAGGTCTTGAGGCCATGCCAGCCCGTCGTTGCCCGCACGTCCGCCATCGTTTCGCCCGCCATGTCGGTGTCGCCGACCAGCGCGATGTCCACGGCCTCGCCGCCATCGTTAGCCTTAATCGCCCACCCACCCGTGCATTTGGGAATCTGGATGAGCAGGTTCGGCGTCCGGTCCAGGTCCACAGTGACGGCCCGGTCCAGGCTGCCGTAAGGCCCGGTCGGCGAAAGCCGCGCCTGCCCCCCGGTGAAGTCCGCCGTCACCCCTCTCGGCTGCCAGTTGTTCGACGTGAGGCCGAGGTTCTGGCCGAAGACAACGGGTTCCGTTCCCACCGACTGCCAGGAAAGGAAGTCCGGCAGCCGCGCCGGCTGGGAACCGACGTAGTAGGCTATGTCGAGGGGGAACGCGCCACCGGCAAGCGGTGTCCGGGGCGGGGTCTGGGAATAGCTGTAGGTGGGATTGACGACGAGGCGGCTCATCGGCAGGCAGAGCCAGCGAGGATGGTCCAGTGTCTCCGACAAAAACCGGCAGTTGACCGGATCGGCAACACCCACCCCGGAGGCCGCGCGCGGCCCGTGCGGACTCGCGAGCAGCAAGGCGAGCGCGAGGATGGAACAAGAACGGCGAGCGAGTCTCATCGGGTTTTCACAGTCCTCTCCTTTGTCGCGATTGACGGCTGCGGAGGCAGTTCATCAATCGGGGGTGAAGTTCCTGCTCGGGACGGTTTTTGGGTATAACCGACCAACCAGCCCTGCCCTTTAGGAAGGAAGACTATCTGTGATTGAACATGAGCTTTTCACCCGGCACGAGTTGAACCCGATCATCAGCCCGCGCGACCTGCCCTATCCCTGCGACTGCGTCTGCAACCCCGCCGCCCACCTCGTCGGCGACGACGTCCTGCTGCTGCTGCGCGTCATTGACCAGGAGGGCAGCTCGCACATCACCGTCGCCCGGTCGCGCGACGGCATCACCGACTGGCGGATTGAGGACCACCCCCTGATTGTGCCGAACGACATGGCCGCACGCTGGCCGCTTGCCAAGAGCGAGTTCGACACCAGCTTCGAGGCATACGGGGCGGAAGACCCGCGCGTCGTTTATCTGGAAGACCGGCAGGAGTATGTCATCGCCTACACCGGCTATTCAAGTCTGGGCGCGGGCGTCTGCCTCGCCACGACGAAGGACTTCCAGCACGTCAACCGCTTCGGCCTGGTGCTTTCCCCCAACAACAAGGATGCGTCCGTGTTCCCACGCAAGATCGGCGAGCGCTACTGGATGCTGCACCGGCCCGCGCTGGGAGACATGGAGCACATCTGGCTGGTCGAGAGCCAGGACCTGATTCACTGGGGCAGGCCCTGGATGATCATCAACGAGCGCGGCGGCCCGTGGTGGGACGGCGACAAGGTCGGCGGCGGCCCGCCGCCTATCGAGACGCCGGACGGCTGGCTCCTGATCTTCCACGGCGTCAAGAGCACATCACACGGCCCTATCTACCGCGCGGGCCTGGCCCTGCTGGACCTGGACGACCCCCGCAAGGTGATCCGCCGCCTACCCCGCTGGGTGTTCGGCCCCAAAGAGCCGTATGAGTCGACGGGCTTCATCCCCGGCGTCGTGTTCCCGACAGGGACGGTCATCAAGGGCGACGACTTGTACCTCTACTACGGCGCGGCGGACACGCGGATCGGGCTGGCGACGACCAAAATTCAGACCCTGCTGGACGCGCTGAAGGAGGAGGGGAAGTAAGAGCACCCCCCGGCACTGGAAGCCCTCCGGGTCTGCCATTGCAGTGCCGGGCTACTCCCAGTGAAAGTCGCGCCGCGACTACGGAGGAACCCGTCCGTCGCCTGCCCGCCACCATGCTCCCTAGACGTATCAGGCAACCGGGTGTGGCAGCGTGATGAGGTGGGAATGCACCCCAAAGCCCATTGCTGCGAGGAAGGCGGCCAGGCCGAGGTAGGCCGCGCCGTAGCGCCAGCGATCCGCTGCCGTCGCTTTGTAGAAGTCGCTCTCTTCGGGTTTGGCCTTCCAGCCGGAGACGATGCGCGGCAGGCTCATCAGGGCCAGAAGCCCGATGATCGGGTTCAGCGGGACCAGGAACAGAAGCAGGACCGCCCCGATGGCGAGCAGCTTGGGTGAGAACAGCGGCGTGATCCAGCCACCGTCGAGCGGCGGGGTTGGGGCGAGGTTGAACAGGTTCATGAAGAAGTTGAGTTGCGCGAGGACGAGCCAGAAGGGCGAGTGGGATGGCGTGAGCGCGTAAATCACGAGGCATCCGACTCCGGCCAAGGTGCCGAAAACCGGCCCCATGATGCCGATGAACGCATCCTCGACGATGTTTTTGGCCCCACGCTTGGTCGTCACGAACGCGCCCATCAGCGGGATAAAGACCATGATCCCTGTTGGGATGCCGAGTCGCCGGGCGGCCAGCGCGTGGCCGCACTCATGAATGAAGATCAGGAGGACGATGCCGACACCGAGCGGCCATCCGTAGACCAGTCCCCACGCCCACATGGAGAGCAGCATGGAGCCGCCGCCCAGCAGGAACTTGCCGAAGGTCAGCAGCTTCAGGGCGACCAGCAGGAATTTGAGCTTCGCCAGCAGGGCGAGCACGGGAGCGCCGATCTTGGCAAGCAGAAGCAGCGCGGAGGCCAGGGCGCCCACGAGGCCGCCTTTGGTCTTCCAGCGTTCGAGCAGGGAGGGCGGCTTGGCGTAGACGTAGGGCGGCGGGGCGGCATAGTACGGGTTTGGTGGGGCTTCCGTCACGCCCAGCGTCGGTGTGGTCGGTGGCGCGGGTTCGGGCTGCCGGCCGTCCGCCGTGCGGCCCGCCAGCAGGCGGCGCTGGAGTTCTTCATCAGTCATATTGGTTTTGGTTGTATCGGTGTCGCTTATGGCTGTGGGCTTTCTCAGATCGCCCCCCGACCCCCAGAATTGGGGGCCGGGGGCGTTCTCTATACACTCAGTATACGGCGGTGGAAGACAAACCATTCCAGCAGCAGCAGGCCTAGCGCGACGGCGGCCAGCGCGGGCCATAGGTCGTCTTTGGCGCGGCGCGCGCGGGGCACAGGCGCAATGGCGGCGCTGACGCCGGGGTGGTTCAGGGCGGGCGGGTTCTGCACGGTCAGTGTGCTTTCGTCGCGGCTGTCCAGATTGACGGCGAAGGGGAAATCCTGGCCGCTTGCCGCTTTGGCGTGGTAGACGCCCGCCTGGCGGGTGTCGTCTACCAGCACCATGCCGCCGGTCGCGGGGGCGGCGAGGGCCGTCTTGCTGCCGTCCGGGCGCTGGACGGTGACGCTGGACGCGCCGGGGGGCAGGGTGAGCGAGGCGACGCCGCCGGTCGGGGTCTCCTCCTGACTCGCGCCCAGGCCGCCCGCCGCCGTCAGCCAGCGCACGGCGTTGGTCAGGAAGATGGGGAACGAGACGCGCAGGGGCCAGTCCGAGTCGCCGAGGTCAAAAGCGACCGAGACGACGCGCAGGCCGCCATGCTCGCCGGCGGCGATCAGCGGCCCCGAGTCGGCCTCGGCCAGCGCCTGCCCCCAGGGCTGTGTCTGGGTCCGCAAGGCGCTCCGCAGGTGCAGCCCTTCCAAATCGGCGAAGCGCATCACGGGATGGGTGCGGCTTTCGTCAATAAAGGTGGGACTGTCCACGCTGTCGGTTCCCGAAAGGGGCATCTGGGCGTTCAGGGCGTTGAAGACGAGGTAGTTGCCCGGCGGCAGGGGCGCGGCGGGCAAGGAACCGTCGAAGACGACCATGCTGTAGCCCGCGCCGCCCTTGCCCAGCGTCGGGAACTCATCCGGCCGGCACTCCTCCAGAACGACGTCCGGGTCGAGGTTCAGACCGCTCTCCAAGAAAGGGTTGCCGGGCGTGACCAGCAGGACTTTCCGGGGCCGGGGCGGGGACAGGACAAGCGAAGCCTGGTTATCGGTCGCCAGGTCGTCCCGCACGTCGTCCAGCCGGGCCGTGACCACACCGCCGTCTTTGAGCAGGGGACTGTCGAAGGTCTCGGATTGCATCCCGCTCGTCAGGCCCAGGGCGCGGGCGTCCACCAATTTGCCGTCTTTGAGCAGCGTCAGCGTCCCACCTCCTTGATGCGGCCTTCCGCCCCCGTCCTGCACCTGCACGAACACTTGATAGTTCCCCGACTGCGGGCTGCGCCGCCCGTCCAGCCGCGTAATGGCAAGGTTGTCGGGCGTGGTCGTGCCTACTGCCATCAGCTTGACGTCCGTGCCGCCCAGCGGCAGCGCGGCCAGCTTTCGGCCGTCGGCGGCAGAGAACGCGCCGTCCGAAAAGACCCGCACCTGCGCCCCATGCCGAGTCCCGACCAGCAACTGCGCCAGCGTCAGGGCGGCCGCCATGTCTATGGGGGTGTCCGTCCCTGCCGCGCCGTCAATCGCCGCCTTCAGCCGCCCCTTGTCCCCCGTAAAGCCGGAGAGCGCCGAACTCGGCTTGCCGGCCGCCGTCAAGACGGTCGCCACATCGCCGGTCCGCATCTCGCGGTCAATGAAGCCGTCGGCGGCGTCTTTGGCCGCCGCCAATCGCATGGGGCGGACATCGGTGGCGTTCATCGAGGCGGACGTGTCGAGAATGATGACGACCGTGTGCCCTGTCACCGCTTCCCCGTAAACAAAGGGGCGGGCGAGGGCAAAGACGAGCAGGAAAGCCGCCAGCAGTTGCAGAAACAGGAGCAGGTTGCGCCGCAGCTTCTGGAACGGGGCGTTCGCCTGCGTCTCTTGGAGCAGGGTGTTCCAGAGGTACAGGGACGAGACGGTCACGTCCTGCCGCTTCAAGCGCAGCATCCACAGCGCGACGATGCCGCCGAGCAGCGGGAGCGCCCAGAGCAGGTTCCAGGGGTTAAGCAGGTTCATAGTGTTTCGCCCCGTAGGGGCGCGATTCATCGCGCCCCCTTCCGGTTCCGGGGCCGCGCCGTCCTCCAGGGCCACGCCGTCCCCCGAAGGCTGCCGCAAGAGATGCCAGGCTGGGCGCGATGAATCGCGCCCCTACGCAACCAATGCGCTTCGCAAGCCGTTACCACAATGATACCATGAACATCACTGTCTTACAGCACCCATTGGCGCAGCACTTTCTGACGCACCTGCGGGACCGGACCACCAAGCCGTCGCTGTTTCGCCTGCTCACCAAGCGGCTGACCGTGCTGCTGGCAATCGAGGCGACCCAGAGCCTGCGCCTGCGGGCGCGTTCCATTGAGACGCCGCTGGAGCCGCTGGACAGCCCGGTTTTAGAAGACTCGCTCGTCGCCGTGCCCATCCTGCGGGCGGGGCTGGGGATGCTGGACCCGATTGTCGAGTTCTTCCCGGACGTTTCCGTTGGCTATATCGGCCTGGAGCGCCACCACGCGACCGCCGTGGCCTCGTCCTACTACGCCAAGCTGCCGCCGCAGATGAATGGGCGGACGACGCTCATCTTGGACCCGATGCTGGCGACGGGCGGCTCGGCGGCTCAGGCCATCGCGACGGTGAAGGCGGCGGGCGCGGGGCCGGTGCTCATGCTCTGCATTGTCGCCGCGCCGGAAGGCGTCACATTGCTCAACGCCACCCACCCCGACGTACCCATCTTCACGGCGGGGCTGGACCGAGAGCTAAACGACCGGAAATACATCCTGCCGGGGCTGGGTGACTTCGGGGACCGGCTGTACGGGACGGAGGGGTAAACCGGCTCCGCAAGGAACCGGCACTTCCAGTGCCGGTTCCTTGCGACTCCCGCTTACGGATAAATCCCCCGCGTTAAAGTCGCCTCGGCCACGCGGGCGACGCCGACGATGTAGGCAGCAGTCCGCAGATCTACGCCGTGTTTCTCCCCCGCCGCCCAGACCTCGGCGAAGGCACGCTTGAGGATGCGGCCCAGACGCTCGTTTACCTCGTCCTCGCTCCAGAAGAACGATTGGATGTCCTGCACCCACTCGAAATAGGAGACCGTGACGCCGCCCGCGTTGGCGAGCACGTCGGGGATCAGCAGGATATTGCGGTCATGGAGGATGGCGTCGCCGTCGGGCGTCGTCGGGCCGTTCGCGCCCTCCACCACTATCTTCGCCCGGACGCGGGCGGCGTTCTCGCCCGTGATCTGCCCCTGCAAGGCAGCGGGGACGAGGACGTCGCAGGGCGTCTCCAAAATGCCCGCGTTGGAGACCGGCTCGGACCCGGCGAAGCCCACGACCGAGCCGGTGCGGGCGGCATGGGCGACGAGCGCGGAGATGTCCAGTCCGTGGCCATTCGTGACGCCGCCCAGCACATCGGACACGGCGACGATGCGCGCCCCGCGCTTGTGGAACAGCCGGGCTGCCGCTCCGCCGACGTTGCCGAAGCCCTGGATAGCGACGGTCGCGCCGTCGAGCGCCCGGCCCTGCTTGCGGAAGGCTTCTTCCGTGACCATCACCACGCCCAGGCCCGTCGCGTCCAGCCGCCCTTCGGAGCCGCCGATAGAAAGCGGCTTACCCGTGACGACGGCGTTGACGGTGTGCCCGGCGTGCATGGAGTAGGTGTCCATCAGCCAGGCCATGATCTGGCCGTTGGTGCCGACATCGGGCGCGGGGATGTCGCTGTTCGGCCCGATAATCAGGCTGATCTCGGTCGTGTAGCGCCGCGTCAGGTCTTCGAGTTCCGCCCGCGTCAGCGTCTTCGGGTCGCAGACGACGCCGCCCTTCGCGCCGCCGAAGGGGATGTTGACGACGGCGCATTTCCAGGTCATCCACATCGCCAGGGCGCGCACCTCGTCAATGTCCGTGTCCGGGTGGAAGCGCAGGCCGCCCTTCGCCGGCCCCCGGCTCGTGTTGTGCTGGACGCGGTAGCCCGTAAACATGCGCGTCCCACCGGCCTCCATGTTGACCGGGAAATTGACGGTCAATTCGCGCTTGGGCTTCTGCAAGATGCCGTGAATGCTGTCGTCCAGCCCCAAAATCCCCGCCACATGGGCTAATTGCCGCAGGGCGATCTTGTACGGGTTCATCTCCTCAGCGGTGGTCGGTTCAGGCATTGGTCGCTTTTCCTTAGCGGGCGTCATTGGGTTAAGGATACCCGGCGGGGGCGAAAAACTCGCTGTGCAGATAATTTGTTGTAATGCTTGACGAGCCGCGCCGAGAGTGTTAAAATGGAGAGATAGGTCGGTACTGGCGGCGAAATAGAGCCGAAAGCGGCGCATCGCCATGCAGGTATGTCCTTCCCTTCTTGCGTGGTCGGCGTCTGCACACCCTGACGCCCCCGAACAATGGCGGTTTTCCGAGAAGAGCAGAAAATATGAAGATAGCATTCAAACCAATGGTCCGCGCTCCTTTGGTTGGTATCGCTTTGGTTGTGCTGATAGCTCTCGGCCTGATACTCGGCGGCAGCCAGCTCAGGGCGCAGTCGGAGGAGACCGCTACAGACCCCCTCAGCCTCACCGTCTCCCTCAAAGGCTCCTCCAACGTCTCCCTGGGTGAGCCAATCACTCTCCACTATACGATCTCGAACATCTCAGATCAGAAAGTCGGAGTACGCTGGGGCGAGGAAGAATGGTATTCTCTGACCCTTACTGATGAGGCAGGAAAGACAAACGTCTTTGCGGCATCCAAACCAAAGTCCCTGCAAGCGGGTTTTCGTGTCATGCCTGACCCCTTTATAGCACCAGGACATCTGATCAAAAACTTCTTGACGGTCACGCAACGTCTCGCCATTTCACATCCGGGCAACTACACGCTGACTGTTCATGTGTTGCTGCCTTATACGCTTGTCGAAACAAGCGAAGAAAATCCGGTCAAAGTCGAAAAGCAGATCACGTCCGAAAACAATGTATTCAACCAGGACTACACGTTTCGGCTTTCAGTAGCTCCCGCTGATGACTTGGTCTTGCGAACCAGAGCGAATTCACTTGTGCAAGCGATGTTTACAGATCATTTCGGTCCCGCATTTCAAGCAGACATGGAGGCATTGTTCTCAATGCCTGAGACACAAGCAGCGCCAAGCTGGAAAAGTTTAGTGAACGACGCGAGTAGAGCGAATGCAGAGTTGATTGCAAGCCAACTCGCAAGACTCCATTCCATTACTACGGCCGATCTGTTAGTACAGATGCTTGACAACCCCAAGCTGTCTTCGGACGAGGCCTCTTTCATCAGGACCAAGATCGATGAAAGCTACAATGCTGGTGATGTCACGGTGAAAGGACATATCAAAGCCCTCGCCGCCAGCCGTGGTGGGACAATGCCGGAGAAGGTCGCAATTCCTCAGCCCAGTGACTAAACCGACTGTTCAGCAATGACAAGAGGCCGCTGCGTCAGCCGATGCAGCGGCCTCTTTGCGTCCCGCTCACCGGGCGATGGCTTGACCGCCGGGCCGCGCTGTGTTAAGATAGGCACATGAGAAACACGCGAAACAGACTGATCCCACTCGCCGCGCTCGCCCTGGGCCTGATGGGAGCAGTGCCCAGCCCCGCCGCGCCGGGCAATGGCCTGGGGCAGAGGCCGTACCTGGGGTGGAGCAGTTGGAGCCTGGAGGCGACGAAGTATCCGGGCTACGGCGGCATGGCCTGGCTGACGGCGGAGCACGTCAAGCAGCAGTCGGACGCGCTGCACAAAACGCTGCAAGCGCACGGGTATGTCTACGTCAACATGGATTCGGGCTGGGCGGACGGGTTCGATGAGTATGGGCGGCCCAAGCCGGAAGCGAAGAAGTTCCCGCTGGGCGTCGCCGAGGTCGCCGCCTATGTCCACCGAAACGGGCAGAAGCTGGGCATCTACTGGATTCCGGGCATCTTGGAAGACGTTTACAAGGCCAACCCCCTCATCCATGGGTCGAACCAGCACATCCAGGACATCGTGGTCAAGCCGTTCCAGCCCGCGACCGGCTGGGGGTTCGGCTACAAGATTGACTACACGCAGCCGGGCGCACAGGCGTATGTCAGCTCGGTCGCCGACCAGTTCGCGTCCTGGAGCGTGGACTTCCTGAAACTGGACGGCGTGACGCCCGGCTCGGACCACACCGACCTCAAAATAGACGCCCGGCCCGACGTGGCGGCCTGGGCGGCGGCCTTGAAGCGGACGGGACGGCCGATCTGGCTGGAACTCTCGTGGAAACTGGACCCCAAGTACGGCGAGTATTGGCAGCGGTACGCGCAGGGGCGGCGCATCACGACCGATGTCGAGAGTTACGGGCCGACGCTGACCGGCTGGGGGTCCATACCCCGCGCCTTCGATGCCGCCCGCGACTGGGCGGGCGAGGCCGGGCCGGGCCGAGGCTGGAACGATTTGGACTCGCTGGACATCGGCAGCGGCGCGATGGATGGGCTGACCCTCGACGAGCGGCAGACCGTGATGACGCTCTGGGCGATCTCGTGCAGCCCGCTCTACACGGGCGACGATTTGACCAAGCTGGACCCCGAGGGCCTGGCGCTGCTGACCAACGACGAGGTGATTGCCGTAGACCAGGCGCGACGGCCCGCCGCACCCGTGGCCGGGAAGCCGGGGGTCTGGGTCAGCACGGGCAGTGACGGGAGCAGGACAGTCGCGCTGTTCAATCAGGACGACAAGGCCGCGACGGTCACTGTGCGGCAAAGCGACCTGGGTCTGACCGGCGCGGCGCGGGTGCGCGACCTGTGGGACCATGCCGACCTCGGCGTCTTCAGCGGCAGCGTCAGCATCCCCCTCGCGCCCCACGCCTCGCGCCTGTTCAAGCTGGTCCCCGACACCCCGCCGGCAACTGTGACGGCAACGGTGGACCCCTCCATTCAGTATCAGACCTGGGAGGGCTGGGGCACGTCGCTGGCCTGGTGGGCCAAGGTTGTCGGCGGCTACCCGGAGCCGGCCCGCTCCGAATACATCGAGAAGGCGTTCGACCCCGTCAAGGGGCTGGGGCTGAACATCGTCCGCTACAACATCGGCGGCGGCGAGAACCCCCTCTACCTGGCTCCCAACCCGCAGATGCTGGGATTCCGCAACGCCGTCCCCGGCTTCGAGCCGTCACCCGGCGTCTGGGACTGGGCAGCGGACGCGAACCAGCGCTGGGTGCTCGACGCGGCCATCAAGAAAGGGGTAAACCAGCTCGAAGCCTTTTCCAATTCGCCCCCCTGGTGGATGACCGTCAGCGGCAGCGTCACCGGCGGCCAGAACGGCGCAGACAATCTGCGGCCTGACCAGGATGCCGCCTTTGCCGACTATCTGACCGAAGTGACAAAGCACTTCCGCGACGTCTGGGGCATCACCTTCCGGGACGTGGAGCCGCTGAACGAGCCGAGCGGCGGCTGGCATTTCGGCGGCAACGGCAGCGCCCAGGAGGGCTGCCATGTGGAGCGGCCCCACCAGAACCTAGTCGTCCGAGCGACTGAAGCCGCGCTGGCGCACAAGCAGTTAAAAACGACAGCGACGGCCTCGGACGAGCCGAGTATCGGGGACGGCGATAAGACTTTCCCCTTCTATGACGAGGCCGCCCTGCGCGGCCTGTCCAAGATCAATGTTCACTCTTATGGCGGGGGCGACCGGACGCAGCTTTCAAACTTCGCCGTCTCGCACGGCAAGGACCTGTGGCTGTCCGAGGACGGCGACGGGGACGCTTCGGGCCTGTCCATGGCCCGGAACATCACCGACGACCTGAACGGCCTGCACCCGTCCGCCTGGGTCACCTGGCAGGTGGTGGACAGCGCCGTCGGCTGGGGCTTCCTCCGCAACCCGCAGATGGACGAAACGACGACGGCCTACACGGTCAACAAGAAGTATTACGTCATGGCCCAGTACAGCCGGTTCCTCCGGCCCGGCTACAAGATCATCGCCCTTACCGACCCAAACTCGGTCGCGGCCTGGGACGCCAAATCCGGCACCGTCGTCTTCGTCACCCGAAACGGCGGCGACACGGATCGGCACATCACCTATGACCTCTCCCGGTTCACCCGGCTGGGCGCGTCGGTAACGGCCTATCGTACCTCGCCCACCGAGGATCTGGCCCCTCTGCCCGCGCTTCCTCTGGGGGGCAAGCGGCTGACGGCGACCCTCCCGGCCAAGTCCGTGACCACTTACATCATCAAGGGCGCGGCCTTTAAAGGCGCGCTGGGGTTTTCATACCGGGACTATTACGCGCTGGTCAACCGGGGCAACAGTCTGGCGATCAGTGGGCTGGCGATCAGCTTGGCCGGGGCGTTCCCGGCCAACCCCATCCTGGTTCAAGCGGCCAACGCCGGCGGCGAGAACCAGCAGTGGAGCCTGCGGGGCGTCGGGGGCGGAGATTACAAAATCATCAACCGCAGCAGCGGCCTGGCCTTGGACGTGAACCAGGCCTCGACCGTAGCCGGGGCGGACTTGATCCAGTATTCCGACAACGGCGGCGCCAACCAGCTCTGGCGCCCGTTGCCCGCTGGGGGCGGCGCGTACAAGCTGGTCAACCATAACAGCGGCCTGGTGCTCAGTGCGGGCGGCAACGGGGCGACCCCCACACAGCAGAAGGACAACGGCAGCGCGGGCCAGCAGTGGCGGCTGCTTCCGGCCGCCAAATAACCTCAGAGTCAGAACCCGGCGCTGGAAGTGCCGGGTTCTGATCTCCTACTTCGCCCGATACCGCAGCAGCCCCGCGCGGCGGCGGAAGGGGCGACGCCAGGCTTCAGCCAGCAGGGGCAAGCGCGAGAGCGTGTCCGCGAGGTCGGCGTCATCCTTCTCCACATACATCGCCTGGTTGATCCGCGCCACGGGCCAGTCGGGCATCTGGCGCTCGATCAATGTCAGCGGGTCCCCGGCCCCGACCTCGCCCGGCTCCAGGACACGCAGGTAGTAGCCCGTTTGGCCGCTCCCCGAAACCTCCAAAGGGAGACTAGGGCGCTCCCAACGGCGGCCCAGCTTCCAGCAGGGCATCCGGGGCTGGCTCACCTGCACGCGCGCCGTGCCGACCGCGTAGATGTCGCCGATGCAGGCCGCGCCCTCGGTCAAACCCTCCAGCGTCCAGTTCTCGCCGAACGCACCGTGGGGGAACTCGGCCTCGGATTTGTCCAGCGCGGCCCGCCAGCCGGAGTAGTGCTCGGCAGCGTAGCAGCAGACGGCTTTGTCCGGCCCGCCGTGGTTTTTGAGGTCAGCTTGTGCGTCGCCGTCTAGATTGATCCGGTCCAGCCGCAGCCGCCCGTCAACAGGTGACTTCCAGATGCCGCTGACCCAGGCCGAGTCCTGTCCGTCTTTTAGTTCCGAGACATGCTCGGCAGGACGGCCCACTTGAAGGGAGAGGAGTTTCATGGCGGTGGTGCGCTCTGTCTTGGGAGCAGACCGGCAACGGCAATGACGCCTCCTGGCGCGGACAGGGGAGTGACGGTGTCGCCTTCGAGAAGCACCTGCCGAGACTTGTAGCCGGGGCCATCCGGGAGCAGCCCAGGATCACGGTAGATTTCAAGCTGGCGGCCCACAAGGTTGACGATCCAGTAGTCGGCGATACCGGCCCGCGCGTAGTCTTCCGCTTTCTTGCCGCGGTCTTTGGCGAGCGTCGAGTCGGAAACTTCCACAAGCAGGCGCACTTCCGGCGGCGTCGGATGGTGGTCCTCGTAATTCAGCCTGGAGCCGGGAACGATCAGAACATCCGGCTCCGGCTCGGTGCCGTCGTCTAGCGTCATCGGCCCCTGCCGCCGAACCGCGTGACCAGCCCCAAATGCTTCCCCAAGGAGATCAGCGGCGGCCTCAATGGCCGAAAAATGTGGTGTTTTCTGCGGCGGCAACGTCCATATTTCCCCGTCCAAAAGCTCGACTCGTTCATCCTCGAAGAAGCCTGCTTCGCCCAGGCGGTAATACTCCGCGCGCGTCCAGCGGCGCGGCCGCAGGGCCTCCTCCTGCTCCCCGACCTGCGGCACTCGCGAGCGTTCGATCACTGTCATCGCATCCCCCCCTATTTCAAGGCCCCGATCCGCAGGACGTAGCGATGGACCAGCTCGTTGGCCCGGTCCTGGCTGCTTGCCTCGGCGTAGATGCGGAAGTTCGGCTCCGAAGCGTCGGGCAGGACCAGCACCCAGGCGCCGTCGTCGCGGTAGGTCTTGATGCCGTCCACCAGTTCCGTGTTGGTGCCCTCAGTTTCGGCTGTCAGGACGCGCATGATGCGGCCCTTCGCTTCCCACGGGCAGGCGACCGTTTCCGTCGCCATAAAGTAGGGCGGCAGCATCACGCGCACTTCGCTCAAGGTTGTCTCCTGAACAGCGAGCAGTTCCAGCAATTTGGCGAAGGAAAAAAGGCCGTCGAAGGCCGGGTGGAACTCGGGGAAAATGAAGCCGCCTTCGGTGTCGCCGGCCAGCGCGATCCCTTCTTTGCCCTCCGCCGCCGTCGCCATGAGGGCGCGAACGTCGGTCTTGGTGCGGGTCACACCGCCGCCATGCTCCGCCAGGATGCGCTCGATGGTGGAGGGCGCGGTGACCGGCACAGCCACCTGAGCGCCGGGCTTGGCGCGGGCTACGAGCAGGGCAAAGACGGCCAGCAGCTCACTGCCGGAGAGGATCGCCCCGGTCTCATCTACCGCCGTCAGCCGCTCGCCGTCGTCGCCCAGGAAGACGCCGATGTCCGCCTTCAGAGTCACTAGGTAATTGCTCAGGTTCTGGACCAGAACGGCCCGGTCGGCGGCGGTCTTGGGCGACTTCTTGGGGTCGGTGTAAGCATTCAGCGCGATCGTGTCGGTCTCGAGCCGGCCCAGCATCTGCGGCAGGATGCTGGAGATGCGGTTGTATCCATAGTCCACGACCACGCGGAAGCCGCGCTTCTTGACCGCCTCGGTGTTCAGTAGCCGGAAGAAGTCCCGGTCGTACTGCTCGATCGCGCGCGGCACATAGGCGATCTCGCCCACCTCATCGGCGGGAGTGCGCCCGAAGTCCTCGCGGTAAAAGATCGTCTCGATCTTGCGCTGGCCGTTCGTGGAGAGGTAAATGCCGTTCTTGTCGAAGAACTCGACCAGAGCCAGGTTCGGCTGGTCGGGCGCGAGCCGGACATGCATGCCACCGACAGCGTTGGTGGACCGAATGGTGTGGCGCGAGACAGGCAGCGGCATCCCTTCGTTGTCCAGGACGTTGACGCCGACAGACACCAGGCCGGCAATCAGGGCGCGCTTGAGCATCCGGCAGACCAGTGTCGAATCACGAGAGGTGATGACGGTCGAACCCTTCTTCAAAAACGCCCCGTAGCTCGCGCCCAGCTTGGTCGCGAAGTCCGGCGTCATCTCGACGTTGGCGATGCCCGAAACGCCGAGGTTGCGGAACAGCGCCCCCTGCCACTTGGATCCCCAGATGAGGCTCATGGTGACCATCGAGCCAGCCTCGATGACCTTGTCCGGCCACAGCTTGATGAGGGGCCGGATAGTGCTGCCGCCCTCGATGTGGCAGCGGTCGCCGACGACCGCCCCTTCCTGGATGTCCACATCTTCCTTGATTGTGTTGCGGAAGCAGACGGTGCAGGCGGTCAGACGTGAGCGCGCGCCGATGTAATTGGAGTCCCAGACGATGGCTCGCTGAAGGATCGCGCCTTCTTCGATCAGACAGTTGTCGCCAATCACCGTGTCCGGCCCGATGTGGGCGTCCGCGCTGATCCGGCAGTTCTTGCCGATGCAGACCGGGCCGACGATCTGGGCCGAGGGGTCCACTTCGGTTCCCTCGCCGATCCAGATGTGCCCGCCCTCACGGCGGCCCTCGATGGGGAGCTGCGTCATCCCGCCCAGCATCTCGTACTGCGCCTGCCGGTACTGCTGGAGCGAGCCGACATCGGTCCAGTACTCGCCCAGGACGTAGCCGAACATGGGCTTTTCTTCCGTCAGAAGCTGCGGGAAGATGTCCTGCGACCAGTCGTAGTTCTTCTCGGGCTGCATGTACTCGAAGACGGACGGCTCCAGGATGTACATACCCGTGTTGACGGTGTCCGAGAAGACTTCGCCCCAGGAAGGTTTCTCCAGGAACCGGCGAATGCGCCCGCCGTCGTCAGTGATGACGACGCCGAACTCCAAAGGGTTGTCCACATGCTGCAAGACGAGGGTCGCGACCGACCCCTTCTCGCGGTGGAAGGCCAGGGCCTTATCCACGTCCAGGTCGGTCAGGGCGTCGCCCGAGACGATGATGAAAGTGTCATCCTTCAGGTACTCTTCGGCCTTCTTGACGCTGCCCGCCGTGCCCAGCGGGGTGTCCTCGACGGTGTAGATGAGGTTGACACCGAGTTCGGACCCGTCGCCGAAGTAGTTTTCAATCTCATCGGCAAGGTAGTAGAGGGTGACGACAATATCGGTGATGCCGTGACGCTTCAGCAGCTCGATGGTGTGCTGCATACACGGTTTGTTGAGGACGGGAACGAGGGGCTTGGGGCGGCTGGAAGTGAGCGGCCGGAGCCGCGTCCCCTCCCCGCCTGCCATGACGACGGCTTTCATCGGGTTGATCTCCTTGCGGTGCGATGCATCCTGAAATTGACCTAGACTAACGACACTTGCGATAACGACACTGCTTGCCTGTTCATTCCCACTTTTGGCCGATTTGAACGCACTGCAAGACCTCCGCGAAGCCTAGAGCAGACGCGCCGGATACTGAGGGTAGCGCCGGTTCCACTCTGCCAGATCAAGGACGGCGACGAATACCGGCTGCTGCCAGAGGGTGAGGTTCGGGACCTGCGATTTTATCCTGGTCTGGAAGGTTACCAGGAGCGCGGAGTCAAGCACGCGCGGGGGCTGAAACAGCAGGACAAATCTTGTTGGCGCGGGGTTGAAAGCGCCGGTCCAAGCCAGAAAGGCTGTCGTCCCTAGAAATTTCTCTCGCACTTCCTTTGTGAACACCTTGCTCTTCATCTTGCAGATGAAGGACCAGCGGTTGCCTCCGCGATCCCACGCCGCGATGTGAGTTGGGTCCCAACTTTTCACTTCCAGCCATATCCAATCCGGCGGCTCTTCGATGCAGAAATCCACGCCGGGCCATACCGAGTTGCCTTGACCACCAGCCCGCGCGTCATGCGGCACGACACCGACAGCACTGGTAAAGTCGAACTCGATCCGACTCTCAATAAACACGCTCACCCTGGCGATTCCTTCCGGTAGAACGGGTCAGTTCGCGGTCATAGAGCGAGTCGTACTGTTCCAAAATCGGGTTCGGCCTGAGCAGGGCAAAGTCCTCGGTCGCGTTGACCGTTGTTCCTTCTAAGCCCTGCTGGAAGGCGAAGTAGCGAACGGCGTCGCCTTTCCGCGTCTGAAGATCAAGTTCTTTCAGGATCACATAGCTGTGGGTGGCGAGGAACACCTGAACACCCCGGCGCGTCAGAGACAGAATCGCGCCGACCACCTCGTCCATCAGCAAGGGGTTCAGATTAACCTCCGGCGCGTCCCAGAAGAGCGTCGTCCCCGGCGAGAGCCAGCCATTGCGTTCGATCTGAATCAGGGTGGCGATCTTCCGCAATCCTTCCGCGACCATCGGCATCGGCAAGCGTCCCCGTTCGAGAGCGAGGTAGAAACGCCCTTCAGTATCGCGTTCGATTTCTCCGTTTAGGAGGCGGGTCAGCGGCTTATCCAAGTGTTCGTTAGAGGATGCCTCTATTTTTCCAGTCCTGCGCTCCAGCCTTAGCAGGTTCACGACATCTCGACAAGTAAGGTCAAAGTCAAGCCGGATTTCCTCATAGGCTTCGGTGAAGCCTTTCGTGTGTCCCATCATGTCAATCGCGGGAATGAACACGGGCCGCTCAGTCTTTGAGGTACGCTTATCCACAGCCAGCCAAGCTGGGCCGCCGCGTTGAATTGCATAGGACCACTCATCATCTGCATAAAATCCATCAGCATAGGTAACTACGGAGTTGTCGATTCCCAGGCGAACTATATCTGCGCCGTTTTTTGTTTGGAACAACTCCTCAAGTGTTGAGTTGATTGAGCGCGATACGCGCGACTGCGTGAGTTGCATCGCGTACAAGGCTTTCATCACATGGGTTTTGCCTGTGCCATTCTCCCCCACAAAAGCATTGACGCCCGGCGTGAAGTCGAACGAAGCATCCCGAAAGGCGGTAAAATTCTCCAGACGTAGACTCTTATGGTAGGCGTAATCGCTCATTCTGGCTTGCTTCCTACTCCTCCGCCGGATGCTCCACGCGCGCGAACCACTTCGGCTCGATATCCGGGAAGACGCTGTCGCGGGCCGCGCACTCGGCGATGTTTTTCCAGTCGCCGACCGATAATTCCTCCCCCGCCCCCGCGCGGCGAGTTAAATTGGCAAGGGCCTGGAAGTTGTCGTAGTGGTTTCGCAGGCGGACCTCGGAGTAGTCTTTGGCTCCGCCCGTGGAAATGCAGAACTGCCAGTCCGAGGCCATTAGCAAGAGGGCCTCGCGGGCGGCCTGTCTGAGTATTTTTGAGACCGGCGCGGCGGCTGGGTGGTCGCCGTACTCGCGGGCTAGGGCGGACATCTCCGCCTCGACCTCGTAGACCAGTTTCCACGACCAGGCCGTCTGCTCATTGAGCCAGATGTAGTGGAAGCCGCCCTCTCCCCACGACCCTTCCGGCAGGATCACGGGCAGCGTTGCGGGGTTCGCATCGAGGTATTCGCCGACGGTCTGGAGCGTGATCTCGGGATCGAGCGCCATCTGATGCAGGACATGGTACAAGAACTGCGGCCCCTCGAACCACCAGTGGCCGAACAGCTCCGTGTCGTAGACGGCGGTGATGATCGCCTGCGGGTCATTTTGTGCCCGGAGAACGTCTTTGACGAGGGGCACAAAATGGGCGGCGTGGTCGCGCGTCCGCTCCTCGGCCCGGTGCGGGTCATAGAAGCCTTTCGCGTCCATGTCCGCCTTGTCCCCGCTGATGCGCCAGTAGCGCAGGCCCAGGGACTTCTCCTTCTCCATGACGAACTTCTTGTGGAACTCCAAGTACCACTCGTCGCCGGGGTAACCGTGCTCGCCGCTCCAGACCTGGTGCCCGGTGGCCGAGTCGCGCCCGAAGACGGCCAGGGTGGGCTTTTCCCGCTGCCCCGACGAGTCCACCAGATAGGGCCGGTAGGTGGTGTACGGGCGGTACTCGACCTTCACCGTCTCCTTCTGGAACTGCTTGTAAATCTCCTTCAATGGCCCGAACTTGTCCGCGTAGACGCCCAGCGCCTCGCCGCCGTGCAGCAGGCTGCCTTCGACGAAAAAGTATTCAATGCCGTTTTCGGCCAGGAACTCGTCCACGCCCTTTCGTAAGACCGGCGTGCGCGGCATGTCCGGCACGCTGACCGGCGGCGCCCAGTGGTAGCGGGGCCGGTAGGCGCACTCCGGCAGCCAGTAGCCGCGCGGCCTCCTGCCGAAATGCCGCTCATACGCCCCAATGCCCGTCTTTACCTGCGCCTGGAGGCTGGTGTCCTGGGACAAGAGGGCCGAGTACCCGTGCGTCGCGCTGCTCGTGATGATCTCGATGTGTCCGGCGTCCTGGAGCATGGCGAACGCCCCGACGATGTCACGCCCGTATTTGCCCTCGAAATCCGCCAGACCCTGCCCGTACCAGTCCTCCCAATAGCGGGCGAGGTAGGCCATGTGGTAGTTGCCGTCGCGCCGGAACTGCTCCTGATTGGCTCGTGCCGCCTCCACCTTGCCGCGCAGGTAGCCTGATAGCTCGTCCTGGAAGCTGGGATCGCGGAGCTGCTCGACAAGCACCGGCGTCAGGCCCAGAGTGATTCGGGGCGACAGCCCTTCGGCGACCAGTCGGTGGCAGGTGTCCAGCAGGGGCAGGTAGGTCTCCGCCGCCGCCTCGGAGAGCCAGTCGGTGCCGTGCGGAGAGCGTCCGTGGGCGAGGACATAGGGGATATGGGAATGCAAAACAAACGAGAACGTGCCGAGGGATCGTGTCATGGGGGTCGCCTCGCGTGCGGAGTTCTTCTTGCGGCAAGGATAGCACTTTTGCGGGGGTTTGTCAAATGAACCCATCTCTGCTCGCAGGGCCTACCCCGATAACCGAGACGCAGCGGGTACAGCGGGAGGACGAAGAGGTTCAGCCTACTCTCTCCTCCGATACTCTTACCCTTCCCGTTTCGGGAGGGGTGGCGAACTTGTGAGCCGGGGTGGGTTCAGTAGCCCAGCCGCCCGGCTTCTTCCGGCGGGGAGGACGGCGGGGGGACCTTACCCGCCGCCACGTCGTAAATCCGCCCGTGCGTCTCGCGGGCGGCCTCCGCAAACTCTGGGTAAGGCTGGTGGCAGCCGTCCACGACCCCGATCTGCCAGTTCTCGCCGTCGAACCGGCCCAGGAGGGGCTGGTCGTTCCACTGGAAATAGTGCGTGCCGATCACGTCCGGCAGGGCCGCCGCTTGCTCGACGAAATACTGATAGGCCCGCCCCCGGTCGGCCTGGGTGTGGACGCCTTTCAGGCCGGAAGCGGGCAGGCCACGGTCGGTTGCACCGAAATGGAACTCGCCGATGAGGACTGGCCGCCCCGAGGCTGCCGCAGCGCGGCGGACGGTGTCTGCGTCCACGCCGAAGTTGTAGGTGTTGAGCGAAAACACGTCGCAGGCATCCGAGCCGGCCAGCAGGTCGTCGGTGGCGATCCACGCCCAGCGCATTCCCATGTTAAGGTGGTGCGGGTCCATGGCTTTGCACGCCTCGCTGGGGATACGGACATAGGCGTCTATCATCCGGCGCGAGAACTCGGACAGCCAGCCGCGCGCGGCTTCGGCGGGCATGGTCTCGTCGGTCAGTACGGCGCTTTCGAGGTCTTCGAGACGCGCAATGATGCCGCCCCAATGCGTCTCGAACGCATGAGGCGCGTCGGCGTAACAGGGCCGCAGGTGCTCGATCAAGGCGCGGCGGCAGTGGGGGGCGCGGGCGGGGTCCTGCTTCAGCATTTCTTCGGCCAGGCGGAACGCGCCGAAGGCCCACAGCGGCTCATTGCGGAGGAAGTAGCCGACTAGGTTCTTGTCGTCGCGGAAGGCGGTCAACTGCTGGGCGAAGGTTTCGGCATTCGCTCTATATTCGGGCGCGAAGACATCGGGGAAGTCGCGGAAGATGGTCGTCGCCGTCGTCGGGAAGCCTGCCAGGGGCCAGACGTAGGGCAGGCCGGAGCCGCGCGCGAAGTCGCCGTCCGACCAGTTGCCGACCGTGTTGAAGCCCATGCCGACCAGCGCCCGCCGCGTCAGCTTCGTCCAGCTATCACGCCAGCCATCCTCGAAGGCTCGGACTAGGTTGGCGACCGCCCATGAGAACATCCCCGGCCCGCGCCAGGCGGCGGCAAACGTCCCCTCGGGCGGCGGCAGCCAGGCGCACAGCGCCTCATTGCCGGACACCAAAGCCGCCTCGCCCGGCCCGACGCAGTCCACGCCCGCGCTCCAGAATGCCCCGCCGTCCGGGTCCACCAGCCACCAGCGCCGCCCATCGTGCTGCGTCCGAAACCAGCCCGTTGCGGCGAAGGTGATCCGGGCCGAACCACCGTACCGAGTCAGGCCAGGCCGCAGAACGGGCGCGGGCGCGTCTGCCGCCGATTGCAGGCGGCTGACCATGTCCTCCGCGCTTGCCGCCTTGCGGGGCCAGTCGCGCGTCGTCCACTGGCCCAGCTCGTCCACCAGGACCGGCCCGTCGGGGACCAAAGGCTGCGGGTCGGACGTGATACGCCAATCAGACAGTTCAATGGAAACGTCAGCACCCACCTTGCCGACGGCGATCTCCACCCAGGAGATGTCCTCCACGCGCGTCGGCACACCCTGCACCGTCGCCTTGAGACGCCCCGGCGTCCGGGGCAGAAAGACGGTCTCTGCGTCCAGCGCGGACAGCGGGACGACCAGCCGCGTGGTCACGCCCGGCAGGACGCCCAGGACAGCGCGCAGGGACGGCGTTATGCTGTCGCGCTCCGTCCCGAACGAGATCTGAACGGGCAGCGCGACGTGGGACTCCTGCCGCACGTCCACGACCATCGAGTCTTCCCCCATCCACGCGCGCCCGCCGACCTTCCCCGGCTCGCCCTCCAGGCGAACACCCGCGCCGTCGCCCTCAACTGTGATTGTAAGCCGCCGCGTGGGCGGTTCCAGTACGATGTCTTCCATGCCCGCAGGATAGCAGATTCGGGGCGGCCTGTCAACGGTTTTCTCTTGACATGCCCGCCCGCTTCTCGTATAATGGCAGCAGCCTGATCCCACATTAACGCACAAAGGAATGTTCGGCAATGCCTAAATTTGACCTAGCGGGGAACCCGATGCCGGAAACTGCTTCCTCTCCCTCGCCGTCCGCCCAGCCGGGCGTCGCGCCGCCGGAGGTCAAATATGACCTGGCGGGCAACCCCATTCCCGTCGCAGCGCCCCCACCGACGGCAAGCGGCCCGTCATTTCTCCCACCTGGCGGCGGGAATGGGGCGTATGCGCCCCGGCCCGGCGGTCCGCCATCTCTCACCCGCCCCGCGCCAGTCACGCTGGACGAGAGCAGCGGCAAGCGGGGTTTGTGGCTGGGGCTGGGAATCGCAGTCGCCGTCGTCCTCGGGATCGCGGCCCTCCTGCTGGCGCCCAAGCACGGGGCGGCCCCGACGGGCTGGACCACATTCACCGCTGAGGACAAGTCGTTCTCCGTCGCCGCCCCTGGGGGCTGGGAGGTGACGCCTTCCGACAGGGCACAGAAGATGATGGGCAAGGACGCGACGACCGGCGGCGTCCTGTTCCAGTCGGGCAGCGCGAGCATTGACATCACCACGGACACCGTCGCCACGCTGATGTCCTATATCTTGGTACACGGCAACGGCGACACAGACGCGCTGACTGGCCCCAAGGCGGTGTCGCTGCACAAGCAGTGGAAAATCGCGACTTCGGCGATCCACAAGGGCTACAAGGAGACGAAGGTGGCGAACTTCGAGCAGAAGACGGGCGACGCGCGCCTGTCCGAGTGGACCGCCAACGGCAACGTCTTCGGGCTGGGGGGCCGGGTCCACGGCTACCGCGCGTCGCTGGTAGGGGGCAGCACGACTGCGGTCGTCGTCTGCCAGTGTCTTGAGTCGGATTGGCCTGCTCTAAAGCCGGCCTTCCTGCACGTCATCGCCAGCGTCACCTCACCCGAACCACCTGCCGCTCCGGGGATGGGGCTGCCGCCGATGGCGCCACTGGGGCAGTGATTTCCTATCCCCGCGACAAGTCGCGACCCTTCCCTCGGAGG
>JAABUH010000822.1_pt1 | contig 40422 bp, 61 predicted proteins | sample 5559121 | NCBI WGS metagenome assembly JAABUH01 (sample SAMN10711871, study PRJNA513364) | rock metagenome | isolation source: Antarctica rocks | place: Antarctica: Victoria Land, Battleship Promontory nord | collected 2015-12-28
TATCCATCCCTTTTACTCCTCCTCGCAACCGTCTTCCTCCCCTCCCTCCTCCCCTCCCTCCTCCCCTCCCTCCTCCCCTCCCTCCTCCCCTCCCTCACCCATCGCCGTCCCAACCAACCTAAACCCCCTCGCCCACCTCTGCCAACCACGATCAAAGCCCTCCTCGCCTCTCACTCCCTATACCATATCCTCGCCCTCCTTTCCCCACCATACGATGTCTTCATCACCCACTCCCTCCCTGTCCTAGCCTCGAATACCGCTCTTCGCTCCGTCCTTCTCCCCCCACCCATCCATCCATCCCGTACCGACGAGCCACAACCTCTTCTCGATTCATTGTTGACTCGCCTGCAGAACCTTGATACTCGGTATCTCTATGTGCGATATGGGCACCAAGCGCTCCTTACCTGCCTGTGGTGTATGGATACGAACGACTTCCTACTCGATTCCCTGCCGGGTATCATCGCACCGTATGTAGGTGAGGCGGCCGTGCTCGGAGTGATGGGTTGGGAGTGGGTCAGTGGGGTGGAAGGCGGGAGGCGAAAGGGGAGGTGGAGAGGGAGTTTCGGCTGGGCGTTGGGGTGGATGGCGGTTCTTGAGATAGGGCTGAGGTATCTCTGGGATGTCAGAGCGGTCGACGGAGACTGTCTGCATGTGAGGGTCTGGATTCTTATTGAGATCTGTACTGACTGGAGACGTATCCAGCTCTCATCAACGATCCACACCCTCCGAACCATCGCCCTCCTCCTCCTCCCAATAATCTACCTCTTCCTCCCCCTTCCGCCCCTACAGCCCCCTCTCACCTCCCTCCTCCCAGCTTTGTCCAACGCACACTCGACACTCCGCCTCACCTCACTCTCACGCACCGCCGTCTCCCGAAACGCGCGATTACGAAACGCCTGGTCCCACGCTGGGGAGGTAGCGGCTCGGACGGCGAAGGTGGGTAGGGAGGATGAAGCGGTTGAGGGGATGGCGAGGGAGGTGGGAGTGAAGGAGGAGATGAGGGATGATGCTCGGCGATGGATCGTTCAGGGCTGGAAAGGGTTGGTGCGGGTTGAGGGGCATGAGAGTGGGACATGAGATTGGAGGACGGCGGCAGATGCAGCTATGCCCAGTAGGGGGGTTCTTTGGGTCATCAAGCCGTAGCATCATGATCAATGTTGATTGTCCTTCTCACGTTTCCCACTCTACACCTTCAACAGGCCTTTCCCCGTGAATGCCGACTTCTCCACCTCCTTCTCCTTTTCTAGGCTGACCAATGGACCTCCTTCCGGCGCCTTGGTTGTGCTCCGTCTCTGCATCGCCATATCATCACCGCTTGCCAACAGTTGTGGTCGCGTCTGCGGCAACGTATAGCTCTGAGAGATTGTCAGAAAGGACGAGCTGAAGAGCCATATTGGGCGAGATCATACCTTGGCATCGTAAATTGCAGCAAGGAGCTTCCATCCTGTCGGCTCATCGCTCGAGAAGACATAGCTATAATCCTCAGGATTCTCGAAGAAACTCGACGCTTCCACTTGAGAAGGAGTTCAGCCTGATACTGAGGACCTGGATGGGACGACTCACTACGCTTGATGACGAAGACGAACGGCTTCGGCGAGCCGTATGGCCGGGTCATGGTAAAGACATCATGGAACGAGCTGTTGATCTGGATCTCGTCCTTGTTCTATGAAATATGTCATTCATTAGCCCACGACGGTAGTATGGCGGACACGACTGACCTTCTCGTTCTTGGCAAGGAAGATCTGTCCACCCCGTGTCTCGAGCCACCGCTTCGTCCACTTTCCCTTCTTCGTCTCGCACTGGACAAGTGAGCCCAGGAAGGGAGCCGTAGTCGGGATCGCCTGCAACCACCGGTCAGCTAGAGTGTAAACACGTCGAGAAGGCGAACCGTGACGAGAGTGGGTATAGCTCGGTTGCTCTGCCTGAAGAGTAGGCAGTTGCATCTAGCCAAACGATCCCAGCCTCGGACGATGCTCTGGAGCGGTTCATACTCTCTCACTTGCCGTTCTAACGGATGTCAAGCTCGCACATTCTGAGTGAAGAGATGCTTACCGCATCCGAGTTCCGCAAAGATCTCGACGACGACCCAGGAGATCCCCCCCGTGAGATCGGTCAGGTCGCCCAGCTGATGTGCTGCGAGCAGGACGTCGCGTGCCGTTGTCTCGGGATGGATTTCGAGGACCAACCGTTTCCCATTTAAAGCTCCGACCAAGGCATTCACGAGCAGAGCTGTCCGGTCGCGAGGAGGTACCGGCTCGGTCGTTGAGCGAACATGTGTGTTCTCATCCGCCACTGGACGAGGAGTGGAAGCTGCGGTGGACAGAGCTCGACTACGCTGCCGCCAAGACACAGATCGCTGGGTGGCTGACGTGTTGCTTCGGGCCACATCGGTGACCCGTGCCGTCGAAGGAAGCGGCGCAGGAACGGGGGGCAACCGGGTATGGCCGTGTGAGCTCGAAGTGGCATTTGAATTGTGTCGTGATGATCCAGATCGAAGCGAGCTAGAAGACTGCCCCGGCTGATCCCCTCGCCGAAGGGACGATTGCCGCTGTGTCGGATAGGAAGCGGGCGAGGTCGGACGATCGTTGATGACCGGTGACGGCTGTAGGTTGGTGAATGGAAGCAAAGGGGACAGAGAAGGCGGCATCTGCGGGGTCTGATGTTGCGACCGTCCAGACGATCCCGGCCGGGTAGCCGAGTGACCTTCCTGCTCCTTGGCACCCTTGCGGTCTATTACGGTCATTGTATTATCTGGGTCCGTTGTGGATCGTTGTGGGCGGAGAGGCGGCTGAGGGCGAGATAGAGGTAAGGGCTCGGTTTGACCACGAGTACCGGGTCCGAGCGCAGTGTTAGACTCCCAAGGATACCCCGCTATACCGGCTGCTCGGCTCATCAGGAGCTTCTGTAGCTTTCTCGTCAGAACGTCCGGTGGGACACCGCCTTCTCCGTCCCAATTGCACTCCGCCCCGGGATTGCGGCCGGCGATATTGGGATTCACCTGCCGAGCTCGCGACTTCGCCTTCTCCGCTCGTCGGGCGTCCCGTCGCTTTCGCGCTTCTTGCTGTGCTGTGAGTGCTTGAGGATGTAGCTTGGAAAGCGGGACGTCGTCCAGATCGTCCTTCCCTTCATCCGACTCACTCGATGACCCAGATGACATGCCTCGTTCGAACCACCCGCCCTCCTCGTGATATTGACGACGAGCCTCTCTAGGTCGACGGTCGCGACTACTGTTTCTGGAGGAGCCGCCACTACCGCTGTCCTCCCGGGACATGCCAATTGACCCCGATCGGCCCGCCGGAGCGGCAGTGTTGCGACTTGGCCTGGCGGCTTCCCCGCTGTTGCCGGATGCAACTGCTTGGCTGCTTGTCGTATCGTTGCGTACTTCACCAGATGACGAGGCTGCCATGGTCATGCTGCTGATCACTTCGGAGGCGGCGTCATCGATTATCGGAGACTGCCTGAGATTTTCTGAAATTTCAGCGTCTCCTACTCTCGGTGCTCCGAAATCGAGCCTCGAGCTGGATTGGGCTTCGATCATCGGGAACGCGCTGATGGTGGCGTCCCAGCTACTGGAAGAGAAAATCGTGGAGGGAGACTCGTTGAATTGAGGTCGGATGGATGCGTCTGTCGTGTCGGAGTCCAGTATGAGGGAAGAGTCCTGGCCGTCCTCCTGTTCCTCTTTCGCTGCTATGTTACCGGCGCCTTGCTTGTTCTTCTCGGGAGTCGGCCAGATGCCAAGCTGCTCATACAGATCGAAGAAGCTGGAGCTCGTCGGCGGAGCTTTGAGACTCATGCTTGTCGATCTGGACCGCGGAAGAAGCACGGCACCGGATGCACTGCGGTGGATGGTTGTCGTGGCACCCAATTGAGGCGTGGAGGAACTTTGCGGGAGAGGAAGCGGAGTCGTGGGGCCAGCCGTGAGAAGGGGGCTTGGGGCGGAGAGAGGCGTATTGATAGTCTGTGTAAAGCCCGGTGCGGAGTCGATCCCGGAGGAGCTCGACAACTCGCTGGGTTCCGATGCTGAGGACGAAGCTGAGCGGAAGGACAAGTTGGAGGAGGTCGGGAAATAAGGCGGATTGGGAGGGAGAAGAGGTGGACTTTCCATCGGCATGCTTGTGAAATGAGGCTCTGACGTCGGGGCTGGAGATAGGTTCTCCTCATTCCGAGCCCAAGTGGAAAGGCCCATGACAGAGCTCATCCTCTTCTTCAGGGTGTTGGATGAAAAAAACTCGGTCTTTTCAGGAGGCGCACTGATTGGCACCTTCTCTTCCCTGACATTGGCCAGGCTCTTGGCCGTCGACAACGCTGGCTTGCTTGGACGCGGAAGCAGGCTGCGGAGATCCCGTAGACTTGGCGATTTCTTCGCTAGTCTCGGGCGAGATGATTGCATCGGACTTCCAAGCTTCGGCGAGCAAAGCGGTGTCGACGAGATTGGCATCTGGTTGGACGAAAGGTCGAGGGAAGACGCAAAGGGATCATGGGGAAGGGAAGGATGGCTCGGCATATAGAAGGACTCTGATCTGGCCGTAAGAGGCGAAAGGAGGTCGGATCCGTAGTAGCTGGAGACATTGTCTCGACGGCAGGTAGCTAGCGGCATAGGCGGAGTCGACGATAAAAATGGCTTGCCAAGCGGATTCTTTGTCTTTATCGGCTGCGGTAGGTTCTGTAGGGTTGTAGGTGCGTCAGGAAGGGGTGGCCGTTGGTTCTCCTGGCCAGTAAAGGCGTCGCGCAGAGCTGCTGACGACTTAGAGCGAAAGATCTTCTCCATTCCTCGCTTCCACGAAGATTTATTACTGCTAGAGGTAGTGGTGTGAGGTGAGTCTTCGGGAGCACCGCTCAGGCGCGAGGGATAGGATATCGGCGAGAGGAAGGGGGAGCCAGAGAACGCAGGTGAGGGATTGGTGAGGAAGGATGCGGGCGTGGACGGCACAGGGGGTGGTGACTCAAACTGGAGTGGGAGTCACTTGGTGCAACATCGATGACAGGTGTCCGGCGACATCATCTTCGGAGAGGACTCACACTTTCATTCGGATCACCTAGTACGGTCACATTCAATTCCCCTCGCCGTCCTTTCCCCCTCAAGCGACTCCGGCTCTTCTCCTTCTTCAAGCCTCTCTTGATCTCGCTCTCCTTCGGTGAAGCCTTTGAGACCTCAGGCGACCGGTGCATGCTGATTTCCGGAGACCCTTGAGACTTCTTTGCCCAGCCCCATATCCCGCCTGATTTTTCCTCCTTGTGCGCGACCGTCGTGATGGTCCCACTTCGACTCCGTCCTTTCAGACTCAAGTCCTTGCGCTGGACCGTCGGCGCTTGGCCCGATTCTGGCACGGGTATGGAAGCTGTCGAGACGTCCTCCTCGTCCCACAGTCCGTCCTGAGCGTAAATACCGATGGAAGGTGTACCTCGATCGAGCTCCGACGAGTAGCGGTACACGATGTCGTCGATGTTCTGCGCTCGAAAGCCAGTGGCCGGCATCGAAGCATATGCATAGGATTGAGTGGCCGGGGGAAAGTACGAATCGGGATGCTGCATATAGGACTGCATTTTCAAGAAGGCCAGAGCTGGGAAGCGAGGTCAGGCGGGATCCGAATTCCTGACAGGAAAGGCGGGGACTATTGTTGATCCGACGAGCAGATTCGAGGTGATTCTCTTGTGATACACTACCCAAGAAGGGCCTTATACTTTTCAAAACAGATCAGAAGTTCAGACAGTCGATTGTCACTTCCGGAACGGCTTTGTTGATCGCCTGCGGACTGCTCCTGAGTTTGGTGCCTGAAAAGAAATAAATCGGTGGCGGAGTGGCGATCGTTCCTGACCCAGGATTTTGGGTCAAATTTCGCAGCGCGCGCGGGGGTACTTGCTGATGCGAGTGCGAAATCTCAGGATACCAAGACGAGATGGGGACAACGCCATATCGGGAAGAACATCAGAAAGGCGGTAGAATACTGAAGCAGAACTCTGCCAGGCGAGACCGGTATCAAGGATGTACCACCTAGACCTCCTAGATCTCCCCTGCGGCCTGGTACCGCAGACACCCTCTCGTCGGTGTCTCAGCTCGCTTCCCGACTGTCACAAAAGACACGCCGCACTTCTTCGAATACGGCCAGCTCACCGTTCCTCTACAACCAATCTAATCACGGCCCAATCGTCCAGTCAAATCACGCGTCGATATCCCGAAGGAACAGCTGGGACTCAATGTCGCCACTTGTATCCTTCGCGACGACGGGCCCCCATTTTCTGCCTACCTCTCAACTCCAAAGGGACATCCAGACAGAGACATCGGCGGTCCGCCGTTCGCACCATACCTTTCATTCGACGGCGATGTTCGAAACTCTCAACGACCCCGACAGCCCAGAATCATCTCCTACTTCCGATCGATCCAGCTCGAGGCTCAGCCAGCGGACCATACGACCCAGCCGGACTCCCGGGGTATGCGAATAGGCGGATGGAGCGACTGTCAAACGGTGGTACGAGGGGGCGGCTTCGCATCTCGAGTCGCGAACCATCGCACCGAGTCTTGCTACAGTCTCCCACAATCGGACCACTCCACCTCTTCGGCCCATATCCACGCTGACGTTCCATTGAGGTGCTCGACGATCAGGGCCAGCATGGATCGTCTGTCGCGGACGCTGAGGAACACCTTCTCCCGGTCGAACAGCGATCTCCTCTCGAGCTCGCCAGCACCTGCTGCGTCAAGTCAGTTTCCTGTTCAATATAGTACAGGCTGATCCAGCACAGCATATGCCCCGATGAAGGTGGTCGGTTGGAAGATCCCAGAAGACTGGAGGGTCCCCGGGGACTGGAAATTGATCAAAGGAGAAGAAGAAAGATAAGCTGGGAAAGGAGATGAAGAGGCGTCTCAAGGAGATTGTCGGGAAGGTCGGAGTGCTCTAGGCGGCCTCGAAACGGGAACTAGCTGTGACGAGGCAGGTTGATAGTTTTTCGGGATCTTCTGGTTATATTTATAACATTTTGGCATGAAAACAGGTATGTCACACAGATTTCTTCCTGACCGACAAACAGTAGATATGTTTGTCTAAGACGCCAATCCCCTTTCAAGCAATAAATATCCCCGATCGGTCCTTCATCAGTTCCGGCCGATCCCCTTGATGGCGCCCTTCAGCTTCTTCGACAGGAGCGTGTAACGATTCTGGCACGACTGCTCCCATCAGCCATCTCATCCGAAGCAGAGCTGATGTCTCTCGCACTCACCTTGGCATCGCGTCCGGTGGCAGCCGCCATAGCGTTCCACTCCACCTCGGCCTTCGGATGAAGCTGCGGGAACAGAATACAGTCCTCTTGTCCGGTCCACGCCTTTCCTACAGCTTTCCCGCCGCTAGCAGTCCTCATCCTCTTGGTACGCTTGGCTTTCGATCCCAAGTTCGGCTCGACTTCGGTCTCGTCGTCGTTCAGATCAGGCTTGGTGTCTTCCTCCAGCTGATCATCGCATCTGCATGTTTGGTCGGAAGGAGATGTACGCGGTACGAAGGATGAGGCGCTCTTCTTGGGGTTGACATTGGGCACGGCGTCATGTCGTCGAATTCCTCGACGAGGAGGTCCTTGTGGAATAAAGACGAGCCGGACTGCGGAGTGGGGCGGCTGTAGGGGTCGGACGTGGATTTGCGTGGGGTTCTAGGGGTCGAGGGCATCTTAGTGGGAGCTTGGGGAGTTTGACAGGAATCCTATCTTTCGGGCCTGGAATGGGAAGGATGGAAAAGGTCGTTAATGGAAGACTCAACCTGCTGCCTGGGCTTTGTCTGGCTTACGAGGATTGCCTCTTCGGTCAGCTTTGATCACCATCAAAGGTCCGAGCGTGATTAGGGGCCTGAGCTCCCCGCCCCCTTGAACAGGCGGAAAGAACCGGATCCCCGCCAGGAACGCCGACGTGACTCATAGGGCGATCAGAGAATGATCAGCTGTCGTTCCGACATATCCGCTTCTCCTGGAGGAATGCGGGAATCGCTCTTGTGACCTTGGCGGCGGTCGCTAGCGTCAATGCAGGAGTGCATCAGTTAGTCGATGCCATTATCCCGCTTCGCCGTGTCAGCGCTGTCACCTCTCACTTCCTTCTGAGACCTTTCTTTGCCAATGAAGGAACTGACGCCAACCCCAGAATGAAAGTCAAGAAGCTTCCAACCAGCTCATCATCGTTCCTTCCCGATGCAACCAACCTTCGGCCCTCGCCGGAGCAGGAGGCAGCATTCCTCCGACACAAATACCTTGGCTCGATGTTTGATGATTTCGAAGGTTTTGGTCAAAAGCCCATCATGAGCTCGAAGCGGAACAGGAAGGAAATGATTTGGCATACTCAGCCTGCTGACATGAACGACGAGGATCGCGAGAAGGTTGTGGCCATCACGGGTGCTGCGTCTGACGAGAATTGGATGTTGAAAGGTGGACATGATGCTCACTTGTCTGGTGAGTTCAAATCTGATTCAAATACTGTATCACCTTCCCCAAAATTCACGTGCGTACTAGCAGACTACATGAATGCTCAGTACTACGCTTCCATAACCATCGGAACCCCTCCTCAAGAATTCAAAGTCATTCTTGATACCGGTTCATCCAACCTTTGGGTCCCATCCAAGCGATGCTCAAGCATCGCCTGCTTCGTGAGCGACATCCCTCCATCATCCGCTTATCAAAGCTGAACTACGATAGCTCCACACCAAATACGACTCATCTCAATCGTCGACTTACAAGGCGAACGGCTCGGAGTTCTCCATCCGCTACGGTTCCGGCTCACTGGAGGGTTTCGTCTGCCAAGATACCATGACCATAAGCGACATCACCATCAACAAGCAGGATTTTGCCGAGGCCACCAAGGAGCCGGGACTCGCTTTCGCCTTCGGCAAATTCGATGGTATCATGGGCATGGCGTACGATACCATCTCCGTCAATTCCATGGTCCCTCCGTTCTACAACATGCTTGCTCAGGGTCTCGTCGACGAACCAGTCTTCGCGTTCCGTCTCGGATCTTCCGAAGAGGATGGAGGCGAATGCACCCTTGGCGGGGTCGATAAGGCTGCGTATTCCGGCAAGATCCAGTACATCCCGATCCGCAGGAAGGGGTACTGGGAGCTCGAGCTGGACAAGATTACTTTTGGAGAGCAAGAGCTTGAGCTTGAGGGCACTGGTGCTGCCATTGATACGGGCACCTCCTTGATCGTCATGCCATCCGAAATTGCCGAGATCCTCAACAACGAGTAAGCACAAGTCCCGATCAAGTCTGTGGGCCTCTGAGCTGCCTCGACTTCAGGATTGGAGCCGTCAAAAGTCGGCTCGGTCAATACACAGTCGACTGCAATACCGTTGCCTCCCTGCCGGACCTATCGTTCACATTCGGTGGCAAGGATTATACCCTCTCCAGTGACGAGTACATTCTCCACGCCGGCAACACTTGCATCTCTTCGTTCACAGGTATGGACATCCCCGCCCCGATCGGGCCGCTGTGGATTGTAGGAGAGTGAGTCGTCTCTGCTAAGCACTACATATCCGAGCTGATCAGTGGCACAGCGTTTTCTTGAGGAAATTCTACAGCGTATACGACCTGGGAGAAAACGCTGTCGGTCTCGCTTCCAGCAAATGAGCAGCGGCCATCTCCAAGGGTCTGTTAACACTGGGACACCGGGCGAGGCATTCTGACAGGAGACACTGGAGGGAGAATCTGTACCGCACCGTAACTGCAGAAGAGCTGGCCTGGCAGAAAGGAAGAAACGACAAGGCGAGAATGCTGAAGACTTCAATAGCGTACGAATGTGGATCGAAGCTACACCATGGACTGCTGCGGATATGCGAATCTCGTTGACTTCACTCAATCACGTTTCATACCCGTTTATCGCAGACAGAATCTGTATGCAGAAACTGCGGTATTTGTTTCGTCGCCGGCCCGACGTCTTCAAACACGTAATTTCTTCCTTTCCGCATATCACTCCACCGGCTCGAGATTTCCGGCTCAGCTATCAGCGAAGAGTGTCTTCGTGCGCACCGCTCAATCTATCAAAGGCATTCGAGATCTTGCTCGTCCTATACGACTCCTTCAGTCAGGCCATCAAAACGCAAATCCACCGGAACTCGAACAGCCGCAGTCGACACACTCGACCCCTCTTTCACCTCCTCGTCATGCCGGTCGCAGTGTCCTCCGACCCGGACCACTGGATCGCACATGTCCGTCTGTTCTCATGTCGAAATGTCCAGATCTCGCTCTATACCACACGTCATCTCGTCCCACTTCCCTCCAGATCGCCCATCCGAATTCTCCTCTCCTCTACCCCACTCTTCCACGCCCTTCCTGGTCTCTTCTCGCTAACCTCGACCTTCCCCAGATCCGACAATGCAAACACCTCCCCGAACGACAAATAAAAGCCCTCTGCACCCGAGTCCGCGATATCCTCCTCGAAGAATCCAACGTCCACCTCGTCCAATCGCCCGTGACAGTGTGCGGCGATATCCACGGGCAGTTCTGGGATGTGCTCGAGATCTTTCGACAGGGTGGGGAAGTCCCGGAGACGAGTTATATTTTCATGGTCCGCTCTTTCCCTGGGCATGAGGGAGAGGGAGTAGCTAATGGGCGGTAATAGGGAGATTTCGTGGATCGTGGGTATTATAGCTTGGAGACGCTGAGTTTGCTGTTGGCGTATAAAGCACGGTGTGTCCCGACCAGATCGAGGTTTTGGGTTGGGACTGATATCCGACTAGGTACCCGGATAAGATCACGCTGTTGCGAGGTAATCACGAGTCTCGACAAATAACGCAAGTGTACGGCTTTTACGGTTCGTCTTCAGCCCTGGCGAGAGCATCATGCTGAAAGGCGGGACGGGAACAGACGAATGTATGCAGAAGTACGGAAATCCGTCAGTCTGGAAAGCATGTTGTTCGGTCTTCGATCATTTAAATCTTGCCGCTGTACGCCTCAGTCCCCCTGCCCGACAGATTGGATGCTGATGAGTGATTAGATTATCGATTCGAGCATATTATGTGTACACGGAGGACTGTCACCGGATATAAGAACGCTAGACCAGGTTCGGATAATACCGCGAGCACAAGAAGTACCGCACGAGGGAGCTTTCTGCGGTGCGTAGCGCTATCCCACCCTCGTCAACCTGTTTCGAGAGGTGATCTCATGGATGCGGATCGCTGACGCGCGGAGCAGATCTGATGTGGTCAGATCCGGACGATGTGGACGCATGGGCCGTCAGTCCACGAGGTGCTGGGTGGCTTTTCGGCGCAAAGGTCACAGCCGAGGTGGGTCCATGTACACTCTTGGAATGCGCCTCGCTAAGCTCGTCGGCAAGTTCAACCATATCAATTCCCTCACTATGATCGCCCGTGCCCACCAACTCGTCCAAGAAGGCTATAAACACATGTTCAATAAATCCCTTGTGACCGTCTGGTCCGCTCCGAACTATTGTTATCGATGTGGGAATAGCGCGAGTATTATGCAGGTTGACGAGAAGGGGGAGTCGGACTTCAAGGTGTATGAGGCGGCGAAGGAGAATCATACAGACCAGAAGAATCCTGCATTAAGGCGATTAGTGCGTTGCCTACACCTTCCTGTAGCCCTCCATCGGACCGCGGACCCGGTCGCTGATGAACCACCGCTGTAGGGAGCGCCATCATATTTTGTATAACATGCATGGCATCACATCATCTCCTCCGCCCTCTTCCGCTTCTTCTTCTCCGTGACCGTCGGCGCCGCGCTCTCGGGCGGAGCTATGAAAGCCTCCTCTCGTACAGCCCGACGTTCCTCGGCCACCTCCTTCTGCCGCTCCACCTTCTTCTTCCGGTCGACGACCTCGCGTTCCCGAGGCTTGAGGAAGTACTCCCCACTGGTTAGTTGGAGGTCAAGCTTGCTCGGTTGTTGAGGTGGCGGGAAGGGTGTGTAGACTTTCTTCGTCTTCTTTTTAGGCAGTGATACTGGTTCCTCCACTGGTATCGGTGCTGCGCCTGGCTGAACCGGTATTGCGTTGGCCGATGTGGGCCCATTGACGGCGGTACGCTCGAGCGCAGCATTCTTCTTCGCCGTCTTCTCCGAGGTCTTCAGGTGTTTCTTCTGGAACTCTGCGCAGCGATCAGCAGGACTAGACAGTAGATCAAGGGACGTACTCGGGAGGAACCGATCCCAGCTCTGATTTGCAAGCTTTGGATCCTTCGCCAGCTCCCGCCGGATCATGAGCTCCTTGATCCGGTAGATCGGGTGGATATTGTTCATACAGTCGACGATGATTCGCCGAACTTCCTTCAGGCCCTTGTAAGAGCCCATCGCGGAGACGGTGTTGCCTTGAACAAGCACGTAGCACTCGGTGAGGAGCTCAATCGCCTGAGCAGGAATCGTCGGCATTGCGCCGAGAATTGCGTGTTCGGGACATTGGAGGTCCCCGCCGGGGATAGGGAGAAGAAGCTGATAACAACATACCTTCAATGTACTCCCGTTGGGTCCAACGACACGTTGTCTCCGCTTGACGAATCGCTCTTTGTTCCGGACCAGACCACCAATCTTGATGATATCGCACGCTACGTCATCTTGCAGAATCTTCAAAGCCTACAAAGCAATCGTCAGAAATCCTTTCCATGCAAGCTGACACGACCAGGACAATCAGAAGATCTATCGGGCATCTCACGAGGATCCGAGGTACCGCCACGACGATGACCGGGTGAGAACGACCCACCTGTGGAACCCCAACCCCCCTCGCCAACAACTTCAAAAGATCCCTCCCCTTGAAAACGATATAAGGATCCCAAGTCTTCCTCGTCGTCCGAACCGTCATCTTCCCCTGAACCAGGTCGAGTTCGCATGCCAGTCCGACACGCTCGAGGGCGGAGGTGATGGATGACCAGATGGAACGGAGGTAGGGTTCGCGGTATTTGGGGAAGAGGAGGGCGAAGGAGGATTCGTCGAGGAAGGGGTTTAGGGGAGTTGAGGTGGTGGGAGCGGGGAAGGGGTCGATCTTCCAGCTGGACGGGTAGGCTATAAAGCTACGTAGATAGCGGAGCACTGACTGATCGATCTCATCGGTATCCCATGCTAAGATCTCTGTCAGCGGAGTTTCAGGCCTGACAATGTCCGCCAACTCACGCTTGTCCTTCCTATGTCGCTTGTTCTTTGATACCTCCTCCTCACCGTCCGCTGGAGGCGAGACCTCGGCGTCTGCTCTCGTCTTCGACTTTTTCGACTTGCTCGACTTCCTTGGCTCCGCAGACGATGACGCTTCGGCAGTCATCTTGACAGCGCTAATCTACCAACACGCTATGCTGCTCAGATAATCGTCGTCCAGTCCGTTAGATTTTCGGTGCCGGACGGAAGCAAATCATGAAGAGGCACTGGCAGTTTCCGTTTGTGGCAACTTCTTTAGTCTACAAATCCTCCCGATCCACTCCCCGAATCTACATTCTCATCCTATTTTCTCTCTTACCCAAATCAAATTTTGTTTCACTATCACCATGAATCCCACAAGACCCTTCCTGCGCGCCCTTCTCCCCTCCTTCCGTCCCGCTGTAGCCTCCTCATCCACCCTCGCCAGAATACATCAACGCCATCTCACTACTCCTACTTCGCCCCTCAATGCGAAGGTATCCGAGGTGACAGATCATTCAGATCGAGTAAGGGAAGACCCCGGGGAGTTCGAAGTCGGAGACAATGTCGCGGAAAAGGGAGAGGGAGGGGAAGGTGAGTTTTGTGAACCTGGTCCTCGGCCTCTCGATCCTCGGCCTCTCGATCTAGCTTTAAGCGGACAGAGACGCTCGGAAGCGATGGCATGCTCGATCTTGTGTACGAGTGCTCATATCGGGTTCTCAGAGATGTTCGGCTTCAAGTTGAATCCGGTGGCGACCAAGACGGGCGGTAACCCGAAATCAGAAGGCCGGCCAATCTACCTCGATATGCAGGTGCGTTTTGCCGTCTAAGAGATCTCGCCTTCTCTGACGAGATCTTCTGCAGGCGACAACACCGATGGACCCACGAGTTCTCGACCGCATGCTACCCTTCTTCACCGAACAATACGGAAACCCACATTCACGAACACACGCATACGGCTGGGAGGCGGAAGCAGCCGTCGATGAAGCCCGACAGCACGTCGCGGAGTTGGTTGGAGCGCAATCAAAGGATATCGTATTCACCAGTGGCGCGACGGAGAGCAACAATATGCTCATCAAGGGGATCGCAAAGTTTCATCAGACCAAGAAGAGGCATCTCATCACCACTCAGACCGTTAGTCATGTTGCACCATTCGTTCGTAGAAGCTGACATCTGGCAGGAACACAAATGCGTCCTCGATTCATGTCGCTACCTTTCCACTCAAGGCTTCGAAGTCACTTATCTCCCCGTCATGCCCAACGGCTTGATCTCGCTCTCCGATCTCCGCGCGGCCCTGCGCCCAGACACCTCTGTCGTCTCCGTCATGATGGTCAACAATGAGATCGGTGTGATCCAACCCATGGCTGAGATCTCGGAGACACTCAAGGCATACGCCAAGGAGAACAAGACAACAAAGGCGTTCTTCCACACGGATGCTGCTCAAGCACTTGGGAAGATCCCGATCGACGTCGAAGAGATGGGCATCGACGCGATGAGTCTCTCGGGACACAAGATTTACGGACCGAAGGGTGTTGGCGCCGCATACGTCCGACGGAGACCGCGAGTCAGGATCGAGCCTCTCATTCACGGCGGTGGACAAGAGCGTGGTTTGCGGAGCGGGACTGTGCCTTCGTCCTTGGTCGTCGGGCTCGGCGAGGCTTGCAGGATCGCCAAGCGGGAGATGGCGGCGGATCACGAGCGGGTGAAGGGACTTGCCAACCGGTTGATCAAGGGGATCACTTCGGAGGTCGACCATATCGTGCGGAATGGCGACCCCAATGGCTACCCTGGATGTGTCAACCTCAGCTTCGCCTATGTCGAGGGCGAATCCCTCCTCATGGCCTTGAAGGTGAGCTATCACCTCCTCTCGTACTTTATTAATTGCTGACTCGAAGCCAGGACATCGCCCTGTCCTCCGGTTCCGCTTGTACTTCCGCTTCCCTCGAACCGTCCTACGTCCTCCGAGCACTAGGAGCAGCAGAAGATATGGCACACTCGTCCCTCCGCTTCGGCATTGGACGATTCACGACGGAAGCAGAGATCGATTTGGTGGTGGACCGGATCGTCTCGGTGGTCACTCGATTGAGGGAGATGAGTCCGCTGTGGGAGATGGTCCAGGAGGGGATTGATATTAGCAAGATCGAGTGGGCTCAGTAAGTATGGTCTTCACTAGGTAAAACGAGTCAAGCTGATAGTCACGCAGGCACTGATCCAATATTGGTCAGAGGACCGGTGTACCATGCGACGATTAGCTCTAATTGGGATGCATATGTGTACAACGCGTCTTTCACGCGTATTGCTCCCTGTCTCTTCATGCTCGTTTGGAAGACTTCGCAAGCCCAAGATTCATGTCCAGCGAGGATGGTGAAGTATGAGCATATGCTGATTCCACTCGACGGTCGTCGCTATGCCTTCTCCACCTCCCTCTCCAACACCGCCTCGATCTCCTGTATCACAGCAGACCGTATACTCGGCTGTATCATCGCTTCGCCACATCTCATCAGCTCCACATGCAACTCTGTTATTACCATAGAGGACTCACTCTGCGCTTTCGGTGTAATCTCCCCCAACAGCCCCTGCAGACTCGGCCTCTCCTGCGCTCTAGCCCTCTCTGCGAGGGATAAGTCAGCAGAGCTCCGTCCAGCTATCCATGCTCCCGAGAAACAGGCTGCTGAGTAGCCATTTCCGGAAGGTAATGAACAGCAGCCGAGGCGAAGCTCACCCTTGGCTAGATCTTTCAGGTCGTCTTCCCAGCCAGACTCGTCGAGTTGTGCTCGGAGGAGGCGGGATATCCTGATTTCATCAGCTACGCCCGGGTACGTGGATTCATGGGAGACCTTCGAGGGGAGAGAGAGGGTGAACGATTGGATAAAGAGAAGTAAGATGTATAGAGCACGCGCGACGAACCGGTCCCAGTCACCCGTCTCCATCAATCGTCTTCGGATCCGCTCGAGGATCGCTTCGTCCGCCTTCTGCGATGGGGTAGCGGCCATCGTCTAACGCCCGTGGCACCCAGTAGTAGAAAGTTGAGGCGATCAGTGGTCAGGCTCTGGTGGTGGGATAATCTTGGCGCAGCGAGGAGCTCTGATTCAGGGGAAACAATCCGAACTTCGAGGAGAGAGGGTGAAGGGTGGCAAAGGTTACTTTTCCGTCGGAACACCTTGAGAGTCGGCGATCGTCCACTTTTGCATAAGAATGTCTCCTCTTTTGGGTGAATCCTTGTGGGAAAATGATAGCTCCATCCCGCATGATGACACCGCTATCCATCAAGCCATCCGACCAAGTCCGCAAAGCCGCAGACACGGAAGCCTCATCCTCACACGCGCTCGTCAACCTCACTCGTCTCATACGGTCCCTTGACAATGTAGATCCCGAGGACAGCGACGCCAGCAACGGGAGAATCCTTCCAGCTGAGATAGCTCTGCGAAGGGACTGGGAGGTGCGTCAATGGGCAGCTCGCAGACACGGCAAGCTAAAGTTCATCAGACTGTCCAGTACGCCAGGGTCTTACTCGACTCCCTCCGAGTCCAGAACGAGCAGTACGTCCCCGTCCACCTCCTCAATGCGGTCGCAAGTGCGAAATCGTGCCTTCCAGATCTTCAAAGACATCGAGCACGTTGTCGACCCTCGATCAGACCCTGAACAACGTCGAAGAGCGATACATCGGCGTCCTATCCTCCCAGCTTACCACTGCGAACGGAATCGGCTTTGGTGTCCAAACCCCGTCCCTCGTCCTACTGCCACTTTCACCTCCACCTGCTCCTGTCTCAGCAGTCACCTCACATACGGCCTCCATACCGACTCCTGATTCCACACCGCCCTTCCAGACAGGGGACATCCCTTCGAACACCGTTCGACATCGAAGTATCCCGAAAGATTACCTAACCACCCGACTCCGCGAGGACGTCCAACGCGGCGAGGTCGGTCTGCTTCCGTTACGCACCAAGACCGCGTCAGAGGCAAATGCTAGAGAAAGTCTGCTTGGTCCGCCCGAGAGTGCAGGAGGTTTAGGCGCTGCTCAGCTACACGAAGAGCTCGGCGGGCAGCTCGCTGATGTACGTCCCTGACCTCGAGCCCGTTGCTTGACAGCGAATCTGATGCGATTCAGATGTCTCTTCGACTGAAACTCAACGCCCTGCATTTCGCATCCTCGCTGAACGAGGAGAAACCGTTAGTGGATACCTCCACTCTTGTCCTCGAAAGTACGTTCACGCTCTCCCTTCCAACGAGAATGCTGACTTGGGTGATTTCTCAGATAATCTAGCTTCGACGAGGTCTTCGAAGAAGGATCTGTCTGTCGTTTCGAGGAAGAGTAGAGGGACGACTTGTTTGACGCTCGGCGTGGTGGTGTTTGTGATTGTGGTGTTTGTGTGGACTTATATGCTGATACGATTCACCTGACTCATGAACCTGTATCCGTCGCTCATGCTCATTTCCCGCGTCACAGAACACTCTTGTGTGATGGTGTTTTCATTTTGCCGAGAGGAATCCACTCCCTGGATAGCACAATGCGACCAACTGGCACCGGCGCTAGCGCTCCACAGCTCAACATAGATCGTAATGTCATCATACCATGTATACAAACGCGAAATGTGCCCTCTCTACTTCTCTCATAGCCGTCCAAAGATCAATCCAATCACGACGTACAATAACGTCAAACTAGGGAACTTGTCAGATCCCACCTCGGAAGAAAGGCGTTCGAGGACGTACGGCGGTGTGAGGACAGCGTAGGACCAAGTTATGGTTTTCGAGATCAGCCGTTCGAACGCGTCACCGGAAGCTGCCTGTGTGATTTGGGCTAGTGTCAATGCAGGGGGCTATACCACCGATCATCAACTTCATCCTATAGCTGTAGTCCGCTATGCTTACCGAAGACACCAGTAGTACCGCAGACAAGATGAACACCGGATCCTCCGCCGCCTCGAACAGGTCATATTTCGCAATGACCGCCAGGATCGGCAACATGAGGAGCGGGACGATGATCATTCTGCTGATGACCGCCACGAAGACCGTCCTATTCTCTCCAGGGTATGCGTCGTTGCTGCTCTTGGGTCGGTGCGCAAGGGCGCGAAGCTTGCGCTCGATGTATCCCCCGAGGGAATTGTGCGAAGTGTCACCGGGGGAGTCATGCTCGGGATCTTTGGGAAGGGCGATTCCTTGAGATTGTGGCGGCGTATAAAAGAAGGCACCGAGGACGACTAGGGTTACGGGAACTGAACAAGTATCACTTCATCAGCTCATGGATACAGACCATTGGCGAAGAATTACTGGAACATGCTCCTGCGCCCCGGACAGCCTGTTCAAATGGCTTTATTCGGCCGATAAAGGCTTGTAATGGCGGAATGAGGGCGATGGATATCGATAGGAGCGCCGCGTACATCGGGACCGTCATGAACGCGTTGACGCCCTTCAGTATCGCGTTTCCGCGAGTTCTGATGGTGTCCAAGAAGGAGTTGAGGCGTGTCCGGGTTTGAGACACTTTTCGCCTGCGCAAAGTCGGGGTCGGCAGATCGCCCTAAGACCGTCAAGTAAGGCCATTGCTACACTCGCATACTCACCCATTCGCCCGCCTCTTCATCCTCGCTGCTATCCTCAGGCTCTTCATGGTGAGACAGCATGCTTCTCTGACCTCTCGGTGCTTCTGGTAAACCCCAGAACTCGCGTCCACTCTCGGTCCTTGTCGGCTTCTTCCGCTTGAGTCCGAGGGCGCTCTGACTGGAGTTCCGTCGACTCGCTGCTATCACACCAGGCTTGAAGCCCAGGGCCTGCAGATTATGCGCCGAATGAGCGGAACCTGAGTCGGCGAGGCATGCCGTTGAAGCTGCAGGTGAGGTATCCTGAAATCTGCCGCTGGGGTTGGATACCTCTTCCACCTCGTCCTGGGAAACGCCGCGGGCGGTACTGAAGAACGGATCGGTCTCGCGAGCACCTGGATGGGGCCCGAGCTCTTCGGGCGAGTCCGCATTGTTCTCGGCGGGCATAGGAGCACCGCTGTCGACCTCTGGAGCCTCATCATCGGCCCGTGAGAGGAGTTTGACGCCCCATGACCAACGCAACTGGTGGAAGGGTCAGCGAGACATTCAGTGAGCGATATACGTCCTCACCATCATGCCCAAAGTAGAGTAGAGGACAAGGTACGTCAAAGCTCGACCGAGCATTTGATCCCTGGTATCGTCTGTTCCCCACTTCAAATGGGGCACCTCAATCACCAATGACTGCGGCAGCATCAGCTCCTGACCCGCACAGATCCCACTCAAGTCGGACCGACCTGGATCAAGGCGATGGGCAAGGAGTTGCTGGCAGTCGCTGAGCTCTGGCGCGCAATTCGATGAGCCAACTCGCTTACCTATTTTGGAACATTGCAGCGCAGATGGCGAAAGCCCTATGATAAGACGATCAAATCTATGCTGAGATCCTTCAACGGCCAAGGAGCTTACGTCTGCGACCGTCTGAGCTTTAACATTCTCGCCAGTACCCACGCCACCGCTGCCGAAAGTCCTGTGACCACGACGAATCTACGTAATCCTGTCAGCTGCATGGAGGTGCACTTCCAGGCTTGTGCGTACCCTAGCGGAATGATCCACATCTCTTTCAGCTTCGCCGGTGTCAATGAGAACGCGACCTGATACTTGTCAGTCTTCGAAGGTCATACGACCAATGCGCTGACCTTGGAGAAGAGGAGCGCAGGGGTGAAGAGGGAGACATTGATGATGTTGAGCTTCCGCTGGGTCGCTTTGTCGGTGACTCCGGCGCGAGCGAGAACATAGCCGGCTATGCAGAGGATAAAAACCTCGACGACGGACTGTGTGGCAGATGATAAGGTCAGTCGGCTGCTATATTATTTGGGAAATGGCGGACGTCGAAGACGGTAATGAGAAGGGTCCTGACTGTAAGAATCATCAGCTCATGTGATGGGAACGTAGCGGTTACTATTCACTAGGCACCTCGCTGGCGGACATGGCGGACAGAAGCGTTGCAACTTTGGGGGGAAGAGCCTGAGAATACGCGCGAGTCAAGGAATCAATGTTTCGGAAATCTTGGCAATATCTCCTCCTAAGAATGCGATGCCAAAACGTCACTTAGCTGCTTTTTCTTAAGCTTTGCTGACGTAATTTGCGTCCCAGGCACCGGACCGGCAGTTTTGATGCGTTTCTTCTCTTCCACTTTCCCTGATCAGCCGACCATAACCTCGGAAAGGTGGTCAAGATGAGCGAGACGGGTTCACTAGATGACGCCGAGGTATCAGAGCCGAAAGAGGAGCTCTTCGAGCATGTCACCGACGCATATATCCGATATACGGATGTAATGTTTCACTGGCACAAGTCGCTCAACCCGTGGCATGTGAGTTCAGGTCGTATGAGGACGGTCCAGCTGCTCATGGCTGAATTCTTCCTGCTCTTCTACCTGAAATCATCCATCCTCGCAGAGGAATGCTGTCATGGCTCTACTCAATCCGAAGGCTCTGGTTGACCCGGGTCACCCGCTTCGCTCCCCTGGAGACCAAGGCATCACGCTCTATCTCGGTGAGCTGGAATCTGATGAGCATCCTTCTACACGGGTGGAACGGATGATATCTGTAGCTCAAGTTCGCTCAAAAGACCAAGCTGATCAATTCAAAAGGTTCAGACCGACTCGGCAAGCGACGCCTTCTCTTCTCTCTCCGCCAGCTCGAGTACATCCAATACTACATCCACGAAATGCGACTCTCCAACCCGGAACAGGCCATGTCTCTTTCCAATAGCACTCATGACTCCAAGGAAGAAAAGGAGGACTTCCCCCCGGGAGGTGGAGAATGGGTGCCCTTACCGGCTTTCATCATGAAAGCGGACTTCTTCGACAAACTCGTTAGTGCCCCACACTTCATTGTTTTGGACGTGGACTGAGGTCTCGTCTATCAAGGAACCACTCACTCTCAAGACTGCTTCGGAGCTCAAGAAGCTCACACATCAGCTGACCAAGCATAATGGAAAAGCCGACGAGGACCGGCTCCTTGCCAACCCGACGCCGAGCACGATCAATCGCGAGGCCGCCAAGGTCGACAATGCGACTTCGGGTCCGGGTCTACGGAAAGGTTCGACGCGAGCGAAGTCTCCGACTCGTAGACAGAGGGACAAACAAAAGGGAGCGCAGGAGATTTTAGATGGCGAGAATGAGGGTGAGGAGACAGGATGGGGCGGGTTCCCGGTGAAGAAGCCTTACGCGAGTCTCGACAATAGCGACCTGCCTGGAGGAGCCGGGATAGTGACAAGAGGCGAGGTGGAATCGCATGGCCTGAACATCGGCGAAATGACGACGACGGAAGGAGTCATGGAAGCTGCAGGTCTTGAGGGTATGGCGAAGGAAGGGGTAACATCTCCTGACCTCAATATCGACAAGGCAGTCATGACAGCGGACAAGGAGCCGGTGATTGGCGAAAGGGTGGGAATCGAAAGTTCTACAGCAACGGATCAGGCACATGACGTCGAGGATTTTAAGGCCATGCTTGCGACGGCAGAGACACCGCTGGAAGCCGGTAAACCAGTAGATTCACCTTTGGAGAACTTCAATACCAACTACTATTTCCACGCCCAACAAGCATACATCTTAGCCTCTCTCGGTGGCCTTCGAGGGGCTCTCGAGGCGACACCCGATGAGGAAGCCGGCCCGCGAAGTGCGATTGGAAGGAGCCTCTTCCTCGCGCTTGACATCACGACCTGGGAGGAGGACGCGGATGTCATCTTGGAGGTAGGGTGGGCAGCCGTGTGGTGGCAGCAGAAGCTTGAAGCAGTGGAGGAGGAGGAAGCAGGTTTCGAGGAGATGCAGGACCGCGGCCACTGCGTGTAGGCCTTCTCGTATTTACCGCTCTAGCCCTGCTGACAAAACATTCAGGATTCAAGACTATCTTCTGGAGAAGAGGAACGGGCACTGGCGACCCAATAACCGCCATCATTACCTCTTCGGCCAATCTGTCCCGATCGCGCGGAAGAACCTGGCTTTAACAGTCACTCGGCTCATCGCTGACCTGTCGAAGACGGCTGGCGGTGGTCCCACTTGTACGGATCGCGCTTGCTTGCCGATAGCCATTTTTGACGTCCTCAGATATCCTCGTGCACTCGCCCGACGCCGGTCAAACGGAATTCGCCAAGCTCGGTCTGGATCCCACTTCATGGGAAAGACGGCTCCAACCTTCGGGCTGGGAGTATGCGTCGTACGCCTCACCCGAAGGTATCGGGAAGACAATCGTCCTCGTCAGGCGCGCATTTACATTTCTATCCCTTTGCTGACGAGTAAGTAGGATACGGCAATACTCTTCGCGGCCATCGAGCATGATCCTGCCCAGCTTCCTGCGCCAGTGCAAACCAGAAAGACCCTAGAGGAAGTGGCGTGGATCATGTTTGGGCAGGAGAAGGACCGGGCACCCATGTTCTACGGGAATGCGGGGAACGACGCTTTCGTGAGTCCCTTCCAATCCCCGTCCTTACAGTATGCTGGAGAAACGCAGTACAATCTCGAGGTGTTTTTGGACAGTGGGTGGTACATCTCGGTTCCTAGTGACGGTACTGATAAACGAGATCAGTCATTTCTGGTCCGCCGATCGAGGATCTCCGCGAAGATTTCCAACGTTCTCAACAGACCGTCAAGGCGGACCCTCAGGCTTCGGTGTCGAAGCAGAATAATACGGCTCAGGTGGTGCCGAGCATCCCACTTAACCCGATCAGCGCGGTCGAAAAGGATGTTCAGGTGGTCAACGCCGCACCTCATGCTTCCAAATCCGAGCAGGACGACCAGGATTCCGCACATTCCGCGCGACCCATGCCAGTCACTCCGACGGGGAATGACCTTACGGACGTCAAGGCTATCAATGGTCATGAGGAGGACGACGAGGACAAAGACAGTGAGACGGACATGATCAAGGGCGTGTACTTTGAGGACGAGAAGGGGAACGTCGTGATGATGGAGTGAGGATGATGGAGAAAGGAGACTGTGTATACCTCGCACGCTTATACTGTGCATTATGCTATACCCAGAGTTGATCATATGCTATCCGATTCCTGAATGTTCTTCAATACATATGAAACTTTGGCGTCCGTGTCGAGGACGAGGAAGGAATCCTCTTGGTGGCAGAGTGAGAATGATGACAGAGACAGACTGTATACACCTCGCATGCTGATACTGTGCATCACGCCATACCAGTAGATGATCCTATGCCATGCAATGCCTGAATGCTCGTCAACGTAATGAAACAATGTTCTCATGATGCTCCACCGCCATCGAACCGCCGCAGCATGTCCAGAGCCGTGGGCTTCCCGTCAGGCCCAACACCCGCACCGCTCGTAGTTCGCTTCTTCGTGATCGAGAAACCTCTGATGAGACGTCCAGCTGGACCTGAACCAATCGCAGCGAAGCCCGACGCAGCTCCTTTGGCCTTGATCACGCCTGAGTCATTGGCTGCTTCGATAGGCGGTGACACCTCGCTTAAAGGAGACGGGCGAAAGAGGTCATCGTGAGCTGGTGAGAGGGAGTGAGAAGAGGCTTTCCGCGGCACTCTCCTCTGCAGTTCTGGAAGATACTTAGAGTCGCTCCCATCGCCCGACGTGGTCAGCGCCATTGCTGGAGAGGTTTTGCTTGCAGGCGACGACCCTGGCGGACCTCTTGTGTGGGAGGAAGCGGAAGATGCGATTGAGGTGGGACGGCCGAGGGAGAACCCCCCGAAAGGAGGTGGGGAAGGACGAGAATTAACGCGTTGATGGGATGCGCGAGGATGAGGGGGAGCGGCAAACAAAGTGATAGGTGGAGAGAGTTTTGTTGGATCGGGTGGAGGTGAAGCCGGACGCTGTTCTGGCTGAGGTGGGCTAGGGGACTCAACCTGCTCCGGACCAGGCGAAACGGAATTGCTCTGCGCATGTTCAGTCTCAATCGGTGGTTGTGAGACCTCTTGCGACGGGACATGACTGGTAAGGGTCGACACCGCCGGGAAGTAGCTGGTCGAGCTCCGAACCCGAGCACCTGTGATTGGCGAGGTAGTGACGTCGACAGCATCGAGATTTGATGGTGTCTGCGCCGATACAAGCATATGATTGGCGGAGGTCTCAAGTGTTGCCTGTCCATTGTAGCTTGTCGACCCTGATCGTCGAACAGGCCTTACGGACGTAGGGTTGTACTCTTCGACATGATGCACAAAGTACCGCAACCCATCTGCAAGACCGAAGGGATTGATCTCGGGAGACTAGACGCGATCAGTGTGGACAATGAGCAGATGAGGCAATGCCCACCTCGCCTCCGCTCGCGATAGCCTCTTCGGTCTTGACGATTCGTGCAATAATCCATTCGCGGGTCTTCGTCTGCTCCTGCATTGCATCGGTAACTTTGAGAAAGTTGTGAGGAGCAGAGACTACGTTTCATCAGCATATCGATTAGTTGGGGATTACCTGAACCTACCGTTGAATGCCGCCCATGATCGAGCGGCGGCATTACGAGTCGGAAGGAACAATGCCTGGTCCCGATAGCATCAGATCTATGAACGCAAGATGTTTCCAAGAATCGCTCACTAGGTCGCCCTTCGTGAAGGTTGTGAACGAGATCTTGTTCCGTGCAAGATCGCGATACTGCTTGCAGCTTTTGGACCATTTCTTCACCAAATTGATCGTCTTCTGAACCGCATCCGCAAAAGCCACCAGATCGAAACCAGACGCCGTAGCCAGACTGCGGATAAACCCGCTCTCTCGCATCTCGTCCTTGCTCGACACCGAGATCACGGCCGATGGAGGCGTGCGCGGTCGAGCTACGAGGGTAGATGCGGTACCCGAGATCGTCGCGGAGGTATTTATGGCAGTCATCAAGCGTTGGCAGCACTCGTAGTACCTACTGGCCAAAGCTACTGCGTCTCGCGTCGAGTCAGACTGGTATCTCGTTTCGTGGGTCATAGCGGTTGCCGCGTCCTTTGCCATAGCTAAGTCGTCGGCCAATATCGTCTCGCGTCGCTGGACATCCCGGAGCTGAGCCTTGGTGAAGGATAGCTCCGCTTTCAGCCCATCTGCTTGACGAATCGCGGAGTTTTTCGCGGCCGAAAGCTTCTCCTCCAACTCCACCCGAACTCCATCAACCTGCTTCTTCAAAGTGAAGTTCTGGTGCTCTAGGACGGCGCGATCGCCATCCGCTTCGGCGATATAATTCCGCATCATCCGTTCGGCTTCCGTTGACTGATTCTTCATCGCGCTATCGCGTTCCGATCGAGCCGTAGATAGTTGCTGAGACATAGCCTCCATCTCCGCGTTGATGCCAGCGACTTGGCTTTCCAGGCCGCGGGAATGCAGTTGTGCTTCACTGAGACCTTTCATCGACTTTGACCGCTCGTCTTGAAGGGCTTGCAGCTGTCCGATCAGGGATTGCTCGGCATTATTCAGCCCGTCAACGTCGAGTAGCGCCTCCTGAAGCCGGACGCCGAGATCCGTCGCCCGCTCCTTCTGCTGAGCGAGTTCGGCCTGAAGAGCCAAGACGAGATCTGTCTGGTCCTCATGCTCCCGCTGCCAGTCCTCATGTTCCCGGGACCGCTCCTCGAGCTGGGTTGACAGAGCTTGCCGTGTAAGCATTTCCTCGCCAAGATCGGTCCGAAGCCGGACAAGCTCCTCTTGTGATTCGCCTTGTCGATTCTGCAGAGCGGAAGTCCTTTGCTGATGCTGCTCTTCAAGTCGCGATACTCGCTTCTCATGCTCTGCTTCGAGCTCGGCGACCTTCTTCGCGTGGTCGGGTTTCGATTGCTCAGCAGCTCTCAGCTGTCCGGAAAGGCTCTGCAGGGTTTGGGAGTCGGCAGACGCCTTCTGGCGCGATCGCGAAGTGATGAGGACTGCCTCATATCAGCTTGCATCATCATGCGTGATATACACACCAGATCGCTCAATGCACTTGTCCAGCTCGACACTCGATACGTCCATTCTAGCAACGATGCCCTCGAGATTGGTTTGAAGACCGTCAATAGGGTTCGCATCGATTTCTTCGACAGCGGCAAGCACTTCCGGATCCTCCTTGAGCGATTCCACCCATTTCAACAGAGCTGCGCGAAGGAGTCAATATAGCATATTGCGAAGATAGGTCACCTCACCTTCTATGTCATCTCTACCGAGATCCATGCTATCTAAAGCCTCAGCTCCACTGGTAACGGAAATATCGATATTTGGGGCCATCGAATCCTCCAGCGCTGAGACTGTCCAAGGTAGATGACCCAATGTCTCCGTCTTCAGCTGCTGGCGTCGCTTCCTTTCCGTCGATGTGTATTTACCCAACGTCTCCGCTAAACGACTGGTCCATTCGAGCAGGAAACTCCCGAACTCCCTGCGGCGCACCACCTCAACGACCGCTGCGGCATAGGCGAAGGGCAGCTGATGCAGTCTGTGAAGGTGTGGGAAAGCGGCTTTGGTGCGGAGATCGGAGTCAAGGGTTGTCAGAGGTTGTACCATTTCGGTGATCTGGGACTGGAAGATCGCGATCTGGCGAAGGTGGACATGGACTTCGAGGGTGAAATCGTTCTGATATGAGGCCTTAGCGTGATATCATGGAGCTCGGCAGGAGCTCACCTTGACTCCCGTAAGAGCCACCAAGTCATCTCTCATCGCTTGATCCAGCTCCATCAGGTCTGTCATTGTCAGCGTTTGAGTAAGCGATAAGCCGAACGGCTCACCCTGCGCCGCCCCTTCCGACCCGCTTTGCAACAGCGCTTCGACCTGCTCCAATGCCACAGCTATCCTCGCTAGACCTTCCGAGAACTCCTCATCAACCGTTGCTGCCCTCTCCTCCGCCGCCTTCCTCTCCGCCTCGGACTGACCGGCCAGCTCGTCCATCTGTCTCGCCAGGTCATTGAATCGCGTCACATGATCCTCTGGACCCCTCACATCAGCTTCAAGCTTCGCTGAAGACGGCATCGACCTACCATGAGTGATTCTACAGGATTCGCGGACCTGCTCCATCTTCCTCGGATGCACGTAATCCGCCAGAGTCTTCGCCTTGCCATCACTTCCCTCCACATCCTTATCCTTGTCTCTGTCCTTCTTCCTCGTAAAAACTTCATGTACCACCACCTTCGGCAACAACGCCATATCCACCCTCGCGCCCCTTATCAAGCTCTCCTCATTCTCCAAATCCTGTTCCGCCCGAGCCGCGAACGTCTGGAACTCCCGGATGAGCGGGTGGAGGTGGTGGAATAGGTTAGAATAAGCGATCTGGAGGGAACGGGATTGGGATTGATAGAGTGATCGGAGATGGGAGAGGTGGTCTTGTGCCATATGGAAGGGCTGTTGTGCTCGAGCGGCATCTATGAGGCCTGAGACTGCGGGTTGTGAGATACGCCCTTCGGGAAGGGAGGTGAAGTACGATTTAGAGGGGGAGGGAACTGGACGTCCTCTTGAAGCTGCACAGCCCATTGTTTCGCATCGGTCCACAAGGTCTCGCGATTGAAGATGTAGAGCGTCTGTCGCGGGGGCTGGAGAGCATCATGAGCTCAAGGGAACCGTGTGCTGTGCTCGTTCTGACGGACCATGGACTGAGCTCCCTGTCCTCCTCGTTCCCAAGCCTCCTCTAGTACCTCGTTGCGCAACTCCCTGCCATCCTCGAGGAAGAGCAGGACATTCCGCTCAGATACGCCGGTCGCCGCGGAGATATCGGCTATGATGGGCTCTAGCCTGAGGTCAAGTCAGCTCGGAATCACGGCGAGGTGGCATGTTGTGTGGGGGGTGAGCGAGGAGACCTACGAGTCATAGCTGTTTAGTGTCTGGTCAAGCTGGACCATGTACCCATCGGATGCCTGATAGACGTCCATAATGGCCCCTACCGACTCTTTCGAGCAGTATTGGATGGAAAGAGCGAACTTTCTTCGGAAGGAAGGCAGCATGTACTGGGAGCTGCGGCGGTCACTTTTGAGCCGGGGCTCCTTTCTCGAGTTCCAGTCTTGGCAAGGAAAGTGTAATTTGACGGCAGCATCTCACGAGACCGCAATGGACATTTGCAGTATGCATGCTCTATCATCTCCTGGAATGCTGGTATGATATCCTTTACCGGTATGGTTTACTTCTTCTTGGTACTGGTAGAATCCTTCGGTAGCTCAGCTGTATAGGGTAGAAAGTCGCGTCCCTGCATGTACGGCCGGAGGACTTTGGGTATACGAAGACCCTATCGTCATCATCTCTATGAGCCACCAATCCCTTGGAGCGAGGAGTAAGGCTGACCTCCGGTGTTTGGTAGTTCTCCACAATGCAACATAATGCCCGCTCGGTCGCGCATAGCGTCCCGTTGAGCATGTGAACGAAGCTGATCTTCTCCGACCCCTTCTTGAACCCAAGTTTCACGCCCAACGATCTAGACTCTACTCAGGTTAGCATAGTGTGGAATTCAAAGACTTACGAAAATCTGTGCAGTTCGAACAGCTGACCAGCTCCTTATACTCTCCCTGGTACGGGAACCAGGCTTCCAAATCGTATTTGATAGCAGCAGCGTTGTTGAGAGCGCCGGACACGATGCCGACCACTCGATAAGGTATTTCGAGGGACTCGTAGAACGCTCGGGAATTGTCCATCATCGAGTTGAGCATTTCGGGGGAGTTTTCGGGATCAGAAAGGATAAACTAGGTCGCCATCAGCGGGGACTCAACGGTGAAGAGAACACACAGACTTGTTCGACCTTCTCAAACTGGTGTACCCGGAAGATGCCCCAGGTGTCCCTCCCGTGCGAGCCCGCCTCTTTCCGGAAACACGTCGAGTAGCCTGCATACCTAAGGGATATCAGCGGACATCAAGCTCTGAAGGAGACTTGACTGACCGGATAGGAAGAGACTTAGGGTCGACGTTTTCTTCAGAATGGAAAGCAGAGATAGGTTGTTCCGAAGTCGCAATGAGATACCGGTCCTCCCCTTCTCCTCCAGAAACCTTATAGAGCGCCTCGTCGAACTCATCCAGCTGGGCCGTTTGCGCCATGATCTCTCTCCGCATCAGGTAGGGCGCTTGGATCTTCTTGAACCCCTTTGTCCGCAGGAAGTCTAGGCCATAGTTAATGAGCGCCTGGTTCAAGTCCACACCGTCGTTTGTGAGGAAGTATCCACGGTGGCCTGAGATCTTCACGCCTGTGCACCCTGTCAGTCATAAGGCCGATGCGTGACAGGGATTCGAACGACCTCGGTCGGTATCGAGTGCCTCTAATCGCGCGAGAACCTCATGATGTGAGATGATGTCAGCCGTCTTGTCCGCTATGCCTAGTCCACGCGGGGAGTTTCCCTTGTGGTTCGGTTCTGGATGCCAAACGTTCATGAGCGGGTTGTCGTCCTACATCCTCCCTCTTCAGCCCTCGTCGCTTCTGGTTTATCTTCGAAGATGACGGAACGAGGCTGGACTGACCTCAGTAAGCGACACCTTACAATCCTTATCCACGATATTCCCAATCATCCCCGCCCTTTCATCCCTCTTCTTGCCCAGCTCCGCCACCATCCCCACCATCTCTGCAATCGTCTTGTCCAACTCTGCCTTCTTCGCCAATTGTGCCGAAGCATCCCCTTTGGCCTTTTTGATAGTGCCTATCTCCTTTTGGAGGAGGTTGAGCTCGCGTTGGATGCCTTCTTTCTCGTACGTCACTAAGAACGCCACGATCAGCCGAAGGGACAATGGAGAAAGGAAAGAGGATTTACCATGCTTGTGCTCGGCGAAGATGGCGATGACCTCGTCTACCAGCTCAACGCTCGCTCCTCGCTTTCTCTGAGACTCGCGGACGAGCTCGGGGTTTCCCCCTTTGTCCGCTTGCACTGTAGCGCGGGTCAACTTCACGTTCACCAGACGAGATGGACCGTCGCAAGCTGGACTTACGATGCAGGAGGTCAATCATATTGCCATAAAGACGTTCGGCAATCCCGTATAGCTTGTTCAAACATGAGAGATATGATTATTGCTGCATCTGTCTGAAACGCGCCCCCAAGGTCATCAGGGGTAGACAAGAAGTACACGTAATGCCTTATCAGGCTGAAACCCCCGTGGAAGTGGGTAAGTTTATGGGAATCATTGCACGAGTCCGCCTCTCAGAGAGCGCTGATGTACTCCCCCTCTTTCACTTACACGATCACCTGCCACCCCATGCTTCTCGCACCTCAATTCCGCCATCTTTACACAGAGAGAGTAAGCATTGTGTCATGATAATCAGCGATTCACCTACATCTTGACTGTCTTGTCTCTGCCGCCGGATACCACTTTGTCGGCGACGAAATCAACGCAGTAGACTTCATCCGTGTGACCGGGCAGATCGATACGGATCTTATAAGTCCGAAGATCCCAGAGCTTCCATGTCCGTCAGCTACTGTCGGAATCGAATCTCTGGGAGATACCTTGAGAGTTGAATCCTTGCTCGCACTAACAAGCATTCTCGAATCCGCTGACCAAGCCACCCGATACACAGCTGCAACGTGTCCTCTCAAACTCGCCATGAACTTCCCAGTCCGCCCTTCCCAGAGCTTCACAGCGTTATCGAATCCGGCACTAGCGATCCACCTTCCGTCCGGCGAAAAGGCTACGTGATTGACCTGCTTCTGGTGACCGGTGAGCCTTGCGAGCGGTTTCTTGGGGGTGGCAGCACTCGAGAAGGAGGCGGAGGCTTGGTCGGGCCAGAGGAAGAGGGTGTGGTCGTCGGAGCCGGTGATCAGGGTTTCGGGGTGATTCGCAGCATGGTCCTTGTACCGGGCGAGGGCAAGGGTTCTGTCTGCAAATCAGGTCAGCTTTGACTGACCAGTCCAAGAACAGACAGCGGACATTCATCATCGCCTTTTGGTATCTTCCCGATGTGGTCGAATGGTCCCGTGCGAAGGATGAAGTCGGTACTCAATGCCATCGTGTTGACCCAATGGGCGTGTTCCGATAACGTGCGTATCAGCTTGCCCTAGCCTTCAGGTCAGCACGGCTGTCACAGACTGACGGACCCGGCCCCGGACAGGCCGGCCAAGCGTCGCTTGAAGACAGCCACGCACATCGACCCCGCTCCACACCTTGACAGTCCGATCACTACTGCCCGTATAGACGACATTCTCCCCGCCCCATCGGACGACATTGACGCTGGCCCCGTGTCCGGTCAGCACCGTTTCGAGCTTTCTTATCGAGGTGGACCATATTCGAACGGTGCCGTCCTTCGAAGCGGATGCCAAGCGTGGTGAGGGGGATCGAGAAGAGGTGAGGTGAAGAGGCTCGAAAGACAGCGATGTGACCCATTGCGAGTGGCCGAGGAGCGGACTGCCGAGGGGTTGACCGGTTTCCGGAGACCACAACCGCACCTTGAATATCGACGGTCAGCTTGCAAGTCACCTCCTTCAGCCTTTGCTATATGGTAACAAGCGAAATGCGTCGAGACTGACCTGGCTATCGTGTCCGCCGGTCGCAACAAGTTTCTCATTCGCGCTCCACTCGACACAAAGAACCCATCCCTTATGCCCCGAAAGGGTCAACTACCAATTCAAGCATCAGCAATCCGTCTTAGGCATCAGCATCTTGACCGGGAAATCGGGGTATGCAGTCGAGTTGGAAGAGATACCTTAGGCGTCTCAGTCTCCATATCCCAAATCCGACAAGTCGCGTCCCCAGAGCCTGTCGCGGCAAACTTCCCAGTCGGCGAATGAGCAGCGCAAAGTATGGGTGATGCATGTCCTGCGAGAGCTTACGTTAGCTACTACATTGCTCTAATGCAGAGGGAACAGGCATCCCAGCCATAAAGCTCACCGTTCAAAGTAGCACTACATCGACCGACACTCCTGACTCGAAAGACCGCTTGAGGTTCACACCATAGCTCGAAGACGTCTTCGGGGAAGAATGCCGGTGCTGTCGAAGTGGATGCGGGCGGAGCAAGGGCGTCGTTGAGGATGGAGGTGTTGATCTGAACTCTTGCCGGTGGAGGAAGACCTGCTGCTGACGCGGTGGACGAGGGTCGGGGTATGAGGTGGAAAGAATAAGGAAGTGGGTCTTCGGTCTGTCAAGTCCACGGTCATGAGCTATTCCCTTCCGCTTGACCGGATCCACCCAAAATATGGGCACGGGCCAAAGTTCAGTATGAGTATCGCGAGCTCACCTCGCCACGCAGCTTGTTGACCAACATTTGCAAGGCATCCCTTCCCGTATCTGCTGATAGATTGATAGCCGGTCCAAGGGAAGAGCCATCTTCTGCGCTCCTGAAGTGGACGACGACCGAAGGAACCGGGGTGGACGAGGTGGGTGGAGGTGGTGGTTTTAGGGATTGGGAGTAGGCGGACTTTTGCCGCTTGGGCGGTGGAAGGAGGGTGGTCATCTCAAAAGAGAAGAGATAGAAGACCTGGTCGCCGACCAAGCTCAGCGTTATGTGGGTTGTCTCAAGGTTGAAGCTCGTGTCAACAGTTTCTAATTGCTTTCCTGCTCGAAATTTCCGGCATCAGGCACTGACCGCTTCGGATATTAGGGAGAAAATTCATGTAATATTCGACAAGATGGTCCTATTGTTTTTCTCCTACCATTTATCCTCTTGTTCCCCCGCCTACCTCCACCTTCAACGTCCACCTCCGCTCATCATGCAACAAACAGACAAATCAATCTCTCCAGCTCGTCACCCACATGTGAGCCCTTGTAACACCGACCTTTACTGATGGGTCATCAATCTCAGGCCATTCTCGTGGATGATTTCCCCTCTCCGGAGCGCGTCAATCCCGTCCCGGAACAAATGGACATGTCGAGCGAGCTCGCGAATCAAGCTGCAGCCCTAGTCGCTGCCTCTCAGCCTCCTCGAGCTTCTTTTTCATCCTTTCCTTACCCTCCTCATCGTCAAGCTCCTGATTCGCCTTTGGCCAACTCAGAGCAACTTGCCATTTTACGCGATGCTTATGCCAGGAACCCCAATCCGGGAAAGAGGGAATTGGAGGCCTTAGCGGAGAGGACTGGTCGGCCGTGGAACAAGATCAGAGAATACTTCCGGCAACGACGGAATAAGCTACGAGGACTGGTTGATCTTGAGCACATGGAGGAGCCAGGACGAGCAACCGGATGGTATGGTTCACTTTCTCCGAATCAACTACTTTGACCGAGCATAGGTTACAGATGACATATCGAGCCTCTACATCCTCGCACGTCTCTCAGCTTAACCTCTACACCTCGTACAAGACCCGCTTCGACCCGTGCGCGGCGCAAACGAATCTGCTAGGCGGACAGGAGCTCATCCAGCTCGCATGCGCGACTTTCCCGGGTTGCGAGATGGCACGGGATGAGGGTGATTACGTGCTCAGAGGTATTAAGGAGCGAGGGGAGGGGATTGGTGAACACGGGGTCTGGGATACGGGAGTGGATAAGCTGGTCGAGCCGATACGAGCGGGAACCTGGTCAGTGGGACGATCCTGCACACCAGTCTCGTGTCTGTAGGGAGTTTGTCGATTGACGAGGGATTAGGCTATTGAGTAATTACCAGCACCAGTCAACTCCTGCTTCCCCATCGAGTCTGACGCAAACCGAGCTGTACTCGACCTATGCCGCTCGCTTCTCTTCCCTTCCCTCCGAATCCAATCCACCACCCACCGAAGACGCAGGCGAGCTCCGCGACTTCGAAGCCAACATGTCGACTCCAGCTCCAGACCTGGACATGTCTTTCTCCTCAGATCCTCCAGTGCCCAAGCCCAACCGCCTGCTGAATCCTGTAGAATTGATCACGCTTGCTCGAATGACGTTTCCCAAATGCGAGCCCATCGTGGATGGGGATGGTCGGTTTGTGATCAGAGGGTTAGAGAGGAGGGAGGCGGTTGAGAGGGGACGAAGTGAACGGACGACGGAGATGTTCCCCTTTGCTCTGAGTTCGGGTGAGCTGTGCATGTTCTGTTCTGCCCGAGTACTGGCTGAGACGACATTCCGAAGAGGCGAGACCGACTGATCCCAATCACCCTTTCACAACACTCCTCAAGCGCAAGCTCGGACTGCTCAATCCGGAATCCGACGGGCAGACACCCAAGAAAGCGAAGGCGGACGATTCCAACGGTGGGTTGGATCCCAATCTGACCGAGGAGGACCGGGAATTGCTCGAGGGGTTGAAGCGGTTCAAGGGGAGCAAGTTAGGTCATGAGGTCGGGGAGATTTGCGTGAATCAATAGCACCCAGCACGAATGCAACCCCTGCATCCCCCAGCAAATCCTATACACACTAGACACCTCTCTATATCGCTTTTCGCGCCGGGCCATAACCGCTGCTCTTCACGTCTGCGTACTTTCCCCCTAGTCCAGCTCCGGTCGTGGGCTTCTTGATTCCCGCAACAGGTGTCTTTGTACCCGGCGCAGCGGGTTGACGAATACTCGTCGTCGGTATGCCTGACCCTACCCGACATACCCCATAAGAATAAGATCCAGAAGGTGCTCTCCTGCTCTCCGACCCACCTCGTCCACGACCTGTACCCGCACGTACAACACCCCGGCCCCTCCTCCCTCCTCGACTCGGTGCCTCCTTGACCCTAGCCGCCTCCGCAGCTAATCTGTCCTTCTCCTCCTCAAGCATCCGCGCGACTTCGGCCGCCCGCTCCGCTTCCCGTGCTGCCGAGGCCACAGCTGCTTGCCGTGCCGCTTCCTCTGCTTCCAGAGCTGCTGCGTCCTGATATCGCCATAGACCGTCAACTTCATAAGTAGCGAACGGTGGTGAGGAAGACTCACGTCGTAGGCTCCGGTCCAGTTGGGATTGAGGATGAGTCGTTGGGTATGTTCCGTCTGTCCCAGTAGTGCTGTGTATTGATCGAGTAACGAGGAGGTCTGCCGGACTCGAGTCGCTAGGCGCTGCCGGATATGTCAGCATCAAGGCTCAAAAGATCCAACAGTTGTTGGGTGCCGCAGGACAAGGGGAGATGAGATAGGGTACTTCCAGCGGCACTGTCGCCAGCAAGGCTACTGCGGTGCAGGAAGTTGGCTCACCTCATTATGTCCCCTCGCCGACTCCAACGCCCCCAAGAACCCCTCAAAAATCTCATTCATCTCCCTCAACTCATACAGACTCTCCCGTAGCGTATCGTCGCTCTGCGCAGGTCGAGCTCGAGCCGCTCGTCGGACATGGATCGTTTGGTCCTCTCCTTCTCCTTCTCCTTCTCCTTCTCCTTCTCCTTCTCCTTCTCCTTCTCCTTCTCCTTCTCCTTCTCCTTCTCCTTCCCCCTCTACCCCCGCCTCGTCCTCCCCGTCATCTGGCTCCTCTTCTTGGCCGCGAGTATCTCCGTCCGTAGCGGGGTGAGGTTGAGGTCCGGCGAAGAGCGAGAACCGCGGTTTTGCGGTATGGGATTTCTTCGGTTTTTGAGCTGTCTCGTCGGCCCCTTCCTGATGGTTACGAGATCGGCTGGGCGAGCGCGAAAGGGAAGAGGAAGCGTGGGAGGGGTGGGAGTACTGGTCCATTGGACTTGATGGGGAGGAAGCGAGGGAGACTTCCGCCATCATGCCTGATGGGGAGGTCATGGTGTCGAGCGGACGGTGCATCGTGGGCAACAGGGGCGACTCCATCTTGGCGAGCTTCCCTTCTCATTACAATTTGCTATCAGGGAGGTGTTGGCTGGCAGTGATAGTGGATGGAGGTAGGTGATAGGTGCGGTGGGGAAATGTATCCATCACATGAGCTCGGACCCATTCCGGACGCGACGGACGCGTTGCGGGATCAAATCTGCAACCTGATGCCCGCTGAGAATTTGATTCCGGAAAGAGATGGATTCCCAAAAACCTCTACCAACGAGGCTGGTGATCCTAGTCCGACTAGCCCGCAAATACGCAACGCCGAAGTGGGAACTGTAGGAAGCCTTCGTGATGTGATCTATGAAGCTCATTCAGGCGCAGCAGCGGACTCTAGCGTCACCCATACCCCTCTTGCGAGACAACATACAGCGCGGCCATATATTTCCCGCTGACCACGAGAGTCAGCCAAGGCGTCCGAAGCGCAACCCAGGTAAAAGATGTCGCCAAGACCTCAAGCTGACTAGGCATGGCACGTATGTCGGGTCCGATGGTGGCTGACGGCACGAGTCGGGCCGTTGGGACTGGAAAGCGGCAGGATTATAAAAACTTTATGACGGGTAAGTCAAGCTCGATAGGTCGTGTAGCATTACATCCCTCCAGCGCATACCTTGGTTCCTCATCATTCGACGGGACTTGGCGAATATGGAGTATAGCCATCGCGTCTGAGCTGCAGGTTCAGGAGGACATAGCAAGGAGCTCGTTGACAATCGGACTTCAGCAGACTCGAATCTGCTCAACTGGCTCTTTGACTAGATCCGACCGACAATGCATTGGGCTGCGTTCATTTTCCACATGTCCCGCCACTCTACGCGCTACCGGTACAGGCCAAATAAATCGCTCAGATGGATACAGCGCAGACTGAATGATCTCGGTTTCCGCCGGCTCGCTCTGGTTCGCTGTACTCATCGTCCTTTTCTGGGTGTTTCACGGGGCCGAGCCCGGTCGAAGACAAATCATCTTGACATTTATGGCGACGTCTGGGTTCGCCTTGCTAGCGGTCGGCTGTTCAATGAACGGGCGAGCCTGGATATGGATGCGTATCTCGAGCTGACGACACACAATAGCTCCTTTACCATCAGGACAACGCTCAAAACAACCATCTCGACGCAGCCGGCCATCAACGTTCTCGAGGCCCAAAAATCTGCCCTACTACCGAACGATCTGGATCCAGCGTAGATAGTGTCTGGCGATGAACAAAGATGCCAGTAAAATCATGCATCAACATCACAGCGAGCTATCTCCGCTAAAGAGGTGAAACGAGCGACTATACGAAGCACTCGCAATGAACTTTGAGTCTCCAGACACATCCACACTCATGACCTTCCCCGCATCCGTCGCCAAGTTCCGTATGAGAGACCATTCGTCTGCCGACCATATCCGCACATTGCAGTCGAAGCCAGCCGTGACCAGGAAGAGGCCGGACTTGAGTAGAGATCCTTCGGCAGAAGCTATGTCGACATCAGGCTTCTCGTCGCCGTCAATTTCCATAGCATGACCATTCCCGTTTGCGATTCCGTTCTTCGAAATGCCATTGTTGAGCGGTGCGTCGAGCGGTACGAAGGTGAGTTCGGAGGATGATCGGAAGAATCGTAGGTCGGAAACTGAGGAAGTGTGGGCGGGGATTATGTATTGGGTCTTGAGGGCTCGCAGATCCCAGATGCGGACAGTGTCGTCTCCGGAACCCGTTGCAACCTGATAGCTGAGAAGTTGTCAGCCTCCTTCACAATACTGTTGCAAGACCTACCCGTTGGGCGCGAAGTCCATTGCCAGGATCTCCTTGACATGACCGTCGAGCACCATAGCCGTCCGCCCCGTTCGCAAATCCCAAACTCGGCCTATCGCATCGAAGCCACTACAAGCAAGTCAGACGTGCCCGACGATGCAGCCTATCGGCTGAAGCCCTCGAAGTAGCTGACTCACCCGGAAGCGACCAATGCTCCGTCGTCCTGGAATGCCAACGCATAGACCTCCTTGCTATGCCCCTCCTGCACTTGCAGCTCGGATGCGCTGGCAACATCCCACAACCGCCAAGTCCCGTCAAAGGACGAGGAACCGAGGTATGCGCCGGACGGGTGGAACGCTACTCGACCTATTCGATTCGTGTGGCCCGATAATATTGCTAGCGGTTTATCTCTGCCTGACCATGAGCTGAAGCCCATTGGTAGCTCGGATACTCACGCTGCTAATGACCACAGCTTCACATCTCCCTCCCCTCCTCCCGTCGCAATGTTCACACCCTCCTCGCTCATCCCGACCGTTGCAGTCGGGTGCCACGCCGCGCCTCCGACCTTATCCGTATGTCCTCGCTTGGCCCCCATCGCACTCAGATTCGGCAAATCCCATAGCTTAGCATCTCCAGTCCAGGATGTGGTGAGGATGAGCTTGGAGTTCGGTGAGAAACGGACTGTGGAGAGGGGTCGGTCATCGCCGAACTGGGATCCAAGATTGTTGAAGGTCTATCTCCCTTGTCAGCGAAGTACAAAGTTGACGCAAGCGAATGACACACCTTGAGCTCCCCGAAGATCTCTTTGCGGGCATTGACAATCTTGCTCAAGGGCAAGTCGACCTCTATCCGCTGCCGTGCTATCCGGGACTTCGCTCTGGAACCATCATCAACATACTCATTCTGCCTGTTGCTCCGTCTGTTCAGGGACACCCACTTTGAAAGGGAATAACGAGCGATCTTCCGTCTCGCCTGTAGCAGCGCCTCCGGCCCCTCCGTGAAGAATTCGCCCTAAGAAGCACGTCAGCAGAGCCTACCGGCGAAGGAGCTGCAAGAGCTCAGGGCAATCAGGCCAACTGACCTCATCCTCCTGATCACTGCTCTCATCCGACCCCGAAGCGAAATCATAGATATCACGTCCCTTCGCTGCCTCAATCTGCTCCTGGACATACTTCAATCGATCTCGTCGATCTCCAGGCTACACAAACCAACCATTAGTCAAGCCAAATCAAAGTGCCGAACCAACTCACTCCCTCGCCGAACAGTGTGATAGGTTCTCCGTAAGCCCGTAACCGTTCCCGCACTTTCTTATCATCCGTCGGCACTGCCATCCGCCGTAATCGCTTCTTCCGCTCCAGCTCTTCGATGAGCGCGGCATTTTGCCCTCGTTCCCGCTCGTCGTCTGAGCCGCCGAGCTGGTAGGTGTTGTCGAGCGCTTTGGTGGCATCAGTAACGCTGAGCCAGTCCACCAGACCGCGATCCTCACCTAGGTCGTCCAATTCCATGGCTAAGGAAGCTCCTGCCGCTTGTCGAGAAGGATGCAAGAGACACGAGGGGGTTGGGAAACGAGGAATGGGACTTCGCAGAAATCTACTACTGAGGGGCACCTACAAAGCTCGGAACGGAACCTTTTTCTGACGAATTTTGGGCCTTGTTTCAAAAGTGTAATTTAGTGGGCAGGATTCCAATGCATAGGTGGACAGGCTTCGAACCCCGGTACCAAGCCACTTGAGGTGGGATCATGAACGGTCCGAGTGACCAAGCACAACAGGGATGCCACCCGTGATGCAATGCCATGTTATCAGAACAGAGCGGGGAAGGGCATCTCCTTCGTCGGTTGCAACCTAGCGGTCCACATCAGCTGAGCTCGACTGACATCAGAATGGCCAACCAATTCCGCTCATCAAACTTCACTCCCTTCGCTCCTTCGATCATATGGAAAGTATAGATAATCCGTGTCTTATTGGACGGATTCGCTGGGGATCGATGCATCACACTCCCTGTACCCTATCAGTAACAGCTCAGGCAACGGGTGAGCTGGCTCACCATGTATCAGGACCAGAGTACCGGCCTTGCATGGCTCTTCTCGCCATCCATCCATCTCGTCCCATTTCTCCTCGTTTGGTTTCACTCCGTCCACATTTTCGAAAGTCGTCCCAGGCTTCCCATCCCGAGATCGGACGAAACGCGATGCTATTCTCGAGGTCCTGTGGGAGCCGGGCAGGAACGACTGCGAGCTTCATCAGCTTGACTGCTTCCCAAAATACATGTTGGACTTACTAGACACCCATTCTCAGCGGTACATTCTTCCAAAGCGATCCAAGCCCCTACCGCACTCGGTGGATCCGTATACAAGAACGTCGAATCATTATGTGTGGGCACTGTGCTGTCAGCACGACTTCCCACAGGATGGTGACTCACCTATTCCCCCGATTCGGGGCTGCTTGCAGATGATCATGCTCTGCAATACTCTCGGACTCTCATGTTCGCCGACCTCCTTTGCAAGATCCCGGATCTTATCACTCTCTAGCGTATGTCTCCGGAAGACGGGATCGAGGATGGCAAGGGCGTGGCCAATCTTATTGATCGAGCGTTCGGCGGGAACGACGAGTTTCGCGGGGGAGGTTTCGGTAGCTGACGAGAGGGAGGAAGGTTCGAGGAAGTAGCGGATCTGACGCCGGTCAAAAGAAGTCGAACAAGGTGAGGAAATAGGGATCTACCTTGTCGTTGGAGCCAAGGAAGTAATCGTCACCGATGTGCTCTCCATCTGCTGAGGTTTTAAACATGGTCTGGTCCACCTCAATTGATGACCGGTTTGACTAGATTTGAGGACACATACGAGGGGATGACCCTCGATGTCAAACTCATCACAGAGATTTCGAGCTCGGTCAAGCATCTCCTGCGTCTCTATCATGTCATAGAAGCCAGGGAGGACGAGATACCTGGAAGTAGGGCATCAGCCTATGCAGGTCGTTTACTCCCGTGACTAACCCATCTTCCTTCCATTGCCGATGTTGTGCCTCGGTGAGATGGGTCATGATACCAACTGGCGGAGCGAGACGGCTGGTACGGAGTGTAGTGGACCGAACTGTGGATAGGACCGTCTCATTCACTATGAGAGATCTCTTAAAGTTACCGGAAACTGTGGGGCCCTTGTGG
>JAABUH010000825.1_pt1 | contig 40380 bp, 41 predicted proteins | sample 5559121 | NCBI WGS metagenome assembly JAABUH01 (sample SAMN10711871, study PRJNA513364) | rock metagenome | isolation source: Antarctica rocks | place: Antarctica: Victoria Land, Battleship Promontory nord | collected 2015-12-28
GCGGGGCGCTGCCGGAGATCGTGCTGCCGGGCGAGACTGGTCTTTTGGTGCCGATGGGGGATGCGCCCGCGATGGCCGCAGCCATGATAACGCTCCTTGCGGACCCCGTTCGGGCACAGGCGATGGGTACCGCCGGGCGCCGCCGTGTGCAGGAACGCTTCACGATCGCACACACGGCTCGCAGCATGGAAGGCATTTACGAGCACCTGCTGAAGTAGACTCGGCAGACCTAAACGCGGCAGACTTGGACAGCGGTGGAAATGCTCACGATTAGCTTGCCTCTGTGCTCCTGCCTCTGTGTCCCCGCCTCTGTACCTATGCCCCAGGAGACACAGTGCTCTTACCCAGGCGCAACCGGCTTACACAGACGCAACCGGTTGTAGTCCTTCAGCTCCTGATCTGTCTCGCAAAGACGGAGGGGTTCCGTGCTCTCAATTCCAAGCAGCGGGCAGCGTAGATCAAGCTCGCAGAGGCCGTAGGTGAGGCGCGGGACGAACGGGCCGCGCCCCCGTTTTCTGGGCGGCGCTCCGCCTGGCAGGCTGCTTTTGAGCATCGGTTGCAATTTTTTCTGTATGGGGCGGAGCCGCACAGACACCGTCAGGCCTAAGTCTTTCAGGAACTGAGCCTTCTCAGCGTCGCGGGGCTGCCACCAGTCGTGCGGCCAGACGGCCTCGAACCGTTTCCAGAGCCGCCCGGCATTAGCTTCCAGCCATCGCTCTTCGTGTGGCCCGGCAGCCTTCGCCGCGCGAAGCGTCTCCAGGGCTTCCTCCGCCGCCAGCCGGTGCGTCGAGATCGCCGTTAGGTGCTCCTCCAGAAGCGCCCGGTCCGCGAGAAAACCGGCCGAGTAACTCTCCAGATACCGGTCACGCCTGCGGTCACAATCGCGGAGGCGCCCTTGGAGCCGCTTCTTCTGGCGACGACGCCTCTGCTTCGCCGCCTCGTCCTCGGGACCGAGAGCGCACACCTCCATCCGATGCCGCGCCGCCGCAAAAGCCTGCCGCAGACCCCGGTCCAGCAGCGCCGTCAGGCGCGGCTGCGGCAGGGAGAACCGCGCCGTGCATGCACCGCCCCGCAGGGCGTCCGAACAGATCCACAGCACGCGCAGTCCGGGTGTGGGTCCCAGAACGCCTTGACGCGGGTACGCCTGCATCCCGCCCCCGCACTCCGCGCACCGGAGAATCCGGGCGTAGAGGTACGGCTCGTGCGGAGTGTCGTACCGCGCGGAGCACTCGTCGTAGATCGCCTGGCGCGATGCCAGCAGCCGGTCCGTTTCGGCCACGACCTCCGCCGGGACGACCTCGGGGATCAGGTGCGACGCGACGAACTCCGCCTCATTGTAGCTGGTCCGGCGCCGGTAGAGAGGGTCACGGACATGGAGGAGGATTTTGGTCACGTCCCAGCATTCGCTTTTGGGCGGGCGCAGGGATTTGGACGGGCGCAGGGCTCCGGCTTGGCCTGCCTCTGGTTCCCCCGCTTCCAGTTCCCCCGCTTCCAGTTCGCGGTTGAGGGTCCGTGCGGTCTTGCTCGCACTCCCGCCGAGCGCGTTGAACGTCTCATACACCCGGCAGATCAGGGGCGCGGTCGCCTCGTCCCGGACGAAGCCCTTGGTCCCCACATCGTAGCGCAGTCCCCACTGCGAGTAGGTGCGGCCAACCCACTGTCCCTGCTCGACACGCTGGTTCAGGGCGGCGCTGAACAGCGCTCCCACCCGCGCGGCCTGATACTCGTTGATCAGCCCCATCTCCTGGCGTAAGAGCCGGCGGGTGGATGGGTCGATGGCGAATGGCAAGTCCGGGACGTGGACCGAGACGCCCAGCGTCTCCATTTCCTCCAGCCACAGCTCCTGCCCGACCAGGTCCCGGAAGAGCCGGGACAGGTCCCAGGCAAAGATGTCCTGCAACTGGCCCGACCGTGCCGCAAGCGTCAGCGCCTCGAAGCCGTCCCGTTCCGCCCGAAACTCTTCCCGTCCACTGCGATCCAGGTCCTCGTACCAGGTGCCGATTATCTGCCCCACTCCTGCCGCGGCCTGTGCAAGTTCCGCCCGACGCAGTTCGGAGCGCTGTCGGACGAAGGCCCTCCGTGCCACCGGCTCCTGGCACCCAGGCGGGAACGTCAGGACGGAGATGCGGATATATCCCGCGCTGCCGCGACTTCCCGCAACACCGTTGCCCGCAACACCATTGCCCGCAACGCTGCCCCCAGAGGGAATGGCAGGAGGCGCAGTGTATGCCGTGGCCGGGACCATGGCATCGCTGGTTTGCCCGACCGATCGGTCGGGAGAGGGACCTTTATCAAGCACCGAGTCTTTTTCGAGCACCGAGTCTTTTTCGAGCACCGAGTCTTTTTTGAGCACCGAGTCTTTTTTGAGCACCGAGTCTTTTTTGAGCATCAGGAGCTTCCCCTATCAGTTCGCGGGCCTCCGCCTGGCCCCTCTCGTTAAAATCTATCCCAGAACTCGCCTACGGGCCTGCTAGGGGCCTCAAATCGGCTTCTGTGATGTTTTGACTGGTCATGTTTTGATCTTTGCTTGTCCGTCAGTCTTTGCGTACCCGCCTCTTACGCCGTGAGATATTGAGATCAAGAAACTAGGCCAAGAAACTAGGCCAAGAAGCCAGGCCAAGAAGCTCAACGCGCGGAGCAATTCTCAGACTGTTCGGCGTTACGGTTGTTAGGCATTATGGCTGTTCGACTCTGGGCCGGGTGTGCCCGGCGAGTGGTTTGAGGAACGGTCCCCGCCACTGCCAATAGTCTCGAAGATCCTCATCGGTTTCGGCGAGGTGCAGCGCCTGCTGGCCAGCGAATCCAAGGACGGGCAGCTCCAGCGTGAGGGTCAGCCGGCCCCCGTTATGGCGCGGCCGGTCGGTCTTACCTGGTATCTTCGTGGCATGGGACAAGATGCGGATGGAGATCGAGGCACGCAGGCGCTCCAGTAAGTCCTGCTTTGGGATGTCAAGAATGCGCGCCCAGTCGGTTGGCCAGACGGCGTGAAAGTCGGCTTCCAAGCTGGCGATCTCCTCTGCCGACGCCAGCCGGGACGCCTTCGCCGACACCGAGCGCTCGGGCGTTCGGGGCGCCTCTATCGCGTGCCGCTCCTGGTCTACGCGCGCCAGATGCCGTGCGAGTTCTTCCAGGGTCTGAATGAGGCCGCTGGCAAACAGTTCCAGGTAGCGGCTGCGCTTTTGGTCAAGGCGATAAAGCGTGTCTTGCAGCGCATGGGCGGCGGCTTTTGAGATCTGAGAATTTGAGAGTGGAGAAATGGCCCCAATGATCTCAGGATCAGCCCCATTGATCTCAGAACGGGCGTCTGAGATGGTCGAATCTGTGAGAGCGACGTCTGCGGCAGCGCGGTCTGCCTTCTGAGAGTCTGTTGACTTGGAACTGATCCGGTCGGTCGGCGCGGCGAGGAGAATGTCATGAAGAAGGGCAGGGTCAGAATAAAAAGGGTCATGAACTTCCCGGAACGCTTTTCGGATGCCACGATCAACGAGCCGATGGATGCGCCGCTGCTGGACGGAATACTGGACCGTGCAGCCCCGGTCGTAGGAGGTCGCGTTGCATTGATAGGACACCCAGCGTATGTCTTCTTCCTCAACACCGTAGTCGGACGGACGAGGGCGCATGGGACCGCCACAGTAGCCGCAGCGGAGCAATCCGGTATAGGTGAATCGCTTCAGCCCCGAAGCCCGCTTGGCATGGACGCCGGCGAAGAACTCCTGCCGCGGCGTCAGCAGGGCGTCGGCACGGGCGACCAGTTCCGGGTCCACCACGGCGGGGACGCGCTCGGGCGCGGGTATGAGAAGGTCTCCGTATTGGATCATACGCCGGTACAGGGAGCAGCGGAGTTGACACAGCACAAGCCGGCTTTCCCAGAGTTTCCCCGTGGGGGTGGGCGTCGCACGGAAATCCCCCTGCGCGAGCAGCAGGTTGAGCTGCCGCGCGGTGTGGCCCGCCACGCCGCCGCAGGCGACGTAGGTCTCGAACACGAGCCGCACCCTGTCGGCCGTGTCCGGGTCAAAGTCATACGCCTTCCGGTCCCGGTTGTAGCGCAGGCCCCAGCGGGGGCGGGCCGGCCCCACGCCGAGGCCGCTCAGGAGGCGCGTGCGGGTGCGCTCCCGGATCATGGCCCCCATCCGGCTCGAGACGTACTCGTGGATGATGCCCATCTGCTGGCGCAGCAGGCGGCGGGTGGCCGCGTCAGAGGCGAACGGCAGGTCCTGGGCGTGGATCATCACCCCTAGGTCCTCCATCTCGGCGAACCACAGCTCCTGCTGGACGACGTTGCGAAACAGGCGCGAGAGGTCGCGGGCGTAGAAGGAGCGCAACCGCCCCTCCTTGGCGTCCCGGCGGGCGCGGGAAAAGGCGACGCGCTTGGGATAGAACTCCCCCCGGCCGCTGATGCCCAGATCGTCGTACCATTCGGTGATGGTCTCCCCTTGCTGCGCGGCCTCCTTCTGGAGTTCGACCTTGCGGATCTGGCGCAGCTCGTCCACGAATCCCGCCCGCTCTTCAGGGGTCCGGCATTCGGGCGGGAAAATGATCAGGGAGACCCGAAGGTAACCGCCAATGACACCGGCGGTGTTTGTCTCTTGGGTGTTTGGAGGCATAGCTCCCTCGACTTCTGCGATCTTTGTCGGCACTTTTGTCTTAGTCTCTTGTCCTAGGCTTTTACAGGCATGGCCTGCTTGCATGGCCTGCTTGCATGGCCTGCTTGACGCCAACGACCACGTTCTTTGCTCCTTCGGGACAGAATTCTCTAGGGGAGGAGGTCGCTGCATAGGATTACGCGCAGAACGTCTTCACGGTATGATACCCAACTTCGTGGCAAACGTGACTTATAATCCGTAGACTAATAATCAACAGGGCTACAGAATGTCTGCATGGCCGAGGACGAGGATATTCTGGTCCGCTTCGGGCGGCGCTTGCGTGTGTTACGGTTGGGGATGCAGCTTTCGCAGGAAGCTTTGGCTCTCGAATGTGACCTTGATCGTACCTATGTCAGTGGCATCGAGCGTGGCCGGCGCAACGTCAGCCTCCGCAACATCACCGCGCTGGCCCGCGTCCTGAACGTCTCGCTCTCGCAGCTGTTTGAAGGAGTTGAATGAGTCTCCTCGCGGGAGCCGAACGCATTGGAGCCGAACGCACTGATCGGCTCGTGTGAGTCGCCGCTACTTGGTTAGCTCCAAACTACGGGAAAAGGCCGCTCTTTTCCGCCTTTTCATTCCCTTTCATTCGCGCCTTGCGGCTGCCGAAGGGCGTCGATCAGACGCTCCGCCTCGCGCGTGGACAGCTTCTCGTCAACGATGCGCCGGGCGAGACTCGCGACGTCCTCGCTGCCGGTCGTCACCTGGGTCAGCAGGGCGGCGCTGTACGCGGAGAGGCGACGGTCGCGGACCATCTCCTTGACCCCATCGGGCAGTTCCGCCATCTTTTGGAGCTTCCAGACCCACTGCTTGGAAACCCCGAATCGGGCCGCCAAGTCCGGCCAGGTCAGCCGGTCGATTCGCCGCAGCCGATCCAGGGGTCTGACAATCATTGGAACGAAAACATACGCTAAGGTCCGCCATCGCCCTTTATTGTTCTCGTAAACTCATCATCTCGGCACGAAATGAGATTTTGATTCGTGCAATGAGTTTTTGAGAGGTAAAAAGGCAGCAATTGTGTCGTTCTTGCAAGGCGCGTAGCTTCTCAAAAAACGGACGTTTCCCAAGAGTTGAGAGTAGAAGCCGCTTAACGTACGTTTTCGTTCCGAAGATTGTCAGACCCCATCCACCGAGTCCGCCACGTCCATCGCGTCCAGATCGCGGCGGGCCAGATTCTCCCAGAGCGCGAACCGGGCGGCTACCTCGTCGTTCAGCTCCCGCACGCGGACCGGGACCTTGGGCAGCACGACCTGCCGCGCCCCGAGCAGCCGCCGGTGGCCTAGACGCCAGTGTACAGCGGAAGCGCGATTGGGCGCCTCGACGTCCTCAGCGTGCCGCCACGGGCCGTGGCGGGGCGGCGTGGGAAGGCAGAAAGTCCTCAAAATCGTACATAGGAAACGTGTTAAGTTTGGAATTATTTGGCGTCTATTCTTGGGAATTAAATGGCGCGTGCGGAGGGATTGATCGGGTCTCAGAAATGTAGAAGTTGGGGTATACTGGGACAACGCGGTGCAGACGCGCCCCGTCCGCGGGAAGGACTTAGCCCACTGCCTCGGTTGCCTTTGCCGACCTCTTCTTTCGGCCTGCTGTGCGGACGCCAGGCCATAACGGAAGGAGACTGTCATGACCCATCCTCTGCCGCCAGCGCGCGCCCTGCCGCCGCGCCCGAACCTCGACCACCTGCGTAGCCAGGCCAAGGCGCTTCTCAGTGCCTGTCGCTCCCACGATGCCGACGCCCTGCGCCGCATCCATGCCCAACTCCCGCGCCTTGAAGGCGGTGCCGTCCGCCTCGCCGACGCCCAGCTCGTGTTAGCCCGCGAGCACGGCTTCGCCAGTTGGCCCCGACTCACGGCCCACGTCCAGGCGCTCGCCGAGGCCGCCGCATCCTCAGCCGACGACCTAGCCGCTGCACCCCGTCCGCCCGGCCCCAAAGCCCTTCAGGGCTACCAGGATGTGCTGCGCGCCGCTCCCACCTTCACCGTCGAGATCAGCCATGCGGGCAAGGGCGGCACGATCTTGGAAACAGCCCGCTTCGTCTGCGCCCGCCCGAACCGGCTGCACATGACGCAACGGTATGGCGCCCAACATCGCGCAGATCTGGTCTGTGACGGCCAGGCTGTCTGGCTTTGGGACGGAACCGAGGCAAGCACCGCGCCCGCGCCCTCAACGCTGGAGGGCCCCATCCCTTGCTTCCCACGGGGCGTGGCCGCTAACTATGGGCTCACTTTTCTGCTGCATGCCTACGAGCTGGTGCCCTACCTGACCGATTGGGCCGACGCGGGGACAGCCCGGCTGCACGGCGCGGCGACGCGCCGGCTGCGCGCCCGGCACGTCGAGCAGCAGGGGGGGGCATGGCGTTCTGGCTGGACGTCGCCACAGGCCTGCCCGCACAAGTGACAATCATGGAGCAGAACTGGCCGCGTGACGCCGAGGGTCGGCGCGTGATGGAGAGGGGCACGGAGGCACAGACCCACCGGCTGATGTTCCGCGACTGGGCCATCGGGCAGGCCACGGCACCGGACATCTTCACTGCGGTGTTGCCAGCCGGAACCGTTGCTGGCATGCTGTCGGTGGGAATGCCGCCGGAACTCGACCCGCGACTAACACGCGAGCGGCCCGCCCCCTAACCGGGCGGGCGCGAATGCGTGCGGATAATCCAATAGCACCAAATTTCCTCGCCGCGCGAGTTGCCCCCGATCCTGATCGGATCGGGGGCTTTTTCTGTTAAATCGCCTCCGATTTAGAGGGCACTACTTGAGCCACTTCTTTGTTTGCAAGGAGTTTGTCCCCGATGCCCCGCACCGGAGTTTTTGCACCCCGGCACCCCACATTCCTGTTTAATATCAGCTTCGAGTATGCCCGTATGTCTGATAAGTTTCAATCACGATAGCGGGCAGGCAGCGACTTCTCAAAGCTCGACTTCATGCGCCGGTCTTTCGCTGTCCACCCCAATGCCTCGCCCTGGAGAAGAGCCCTACCTATGCCGCAGGACTATTCCGACCCCGCCCTCACCCTGCACGAATTGGAGAACAGCGATGATTTCCGCGTCGTCTCGACCTGCACAGCCCTAGGCATTACACGCCAGATAGCCCGCAAAGAATGACGCCAGATAATTCCGAAATTGACACGAACGATGCAACAATACTCGCGGCGGGCGTTGCAACGGCATAAAAGGGAGCAAATCAGTGGCCGGAGAACTCTTTGACCAGGCGGGAAACCGCAAGTACCTCACGGCAGACGAGCGGGCGGCGTTCCTCAAAGCGGCAGACCGCGCGCCGCGCGAGGTGCGGACCTTCTGCCATGTCCTCCACTTCACCGGCTGCCGCATCAGCGAGGCCCTGGCGCTGACCTGCGACCGGGTGGACTTCATCAATGGCGTCCTCACCTTTGAAAGCCTCAAGAAGCGCCGGGACGGCGTCTACCGCTCCGTCCTCGTGCCCCCTACCCTGCTCGACGCGCTGGACCTGGTACATAACGTGCGGGAGACCGAAGTGAGGCGCGGGCGCGGGCGCAAGGTCAGGATCTGGACCCGGGAGCGCACGACGGCCTGGCGGAAGGTCAAGGAGGTGATGGAGGCTGCGGATTTGGGGGAAGGGCCGCAGGTCTCACCGAAGGGGCTCCGGCATGGGTTCGGCGTCTCGGCAGTTACGAACGGCATTCCACTCAACATGGTCCAAAAGTGGCTGGGCCACGCCCAGCTCTCCACCACGGCGATCTACGCGGATGCGGTCGGCGCGGAGGAGAAGAACATCGCCAGCCGCATGTGGTAGAGTAAAGGAATACGAGCATCTGGCACTAAATCAAGAACGAACGGCGCGTCTTTAATCCGCTGATGCCTTTGCCTGGGGCTTTGGGGGACGGGGCGTTCGAAGCCTCCGGTTGCGCTCGTTCTGCATTTCGTTGTGCGCATCGGCCTGACAACGCACCTGGCCGCAGGTTTCACGCCGGTCGGCCCGCGGTTTGCGCCGAGGTTGGTAGAAGCCGCCGCAGAACGGGCATTGTTGCAGGCCGGGCGTGGAAGTGATCAGGGCCGTCGCCTGGGCGATGAGGATCGCGAACAAAGGACTAGGCCGCCAGTCGGCAATCGGGAGGTCGCTGAAGTCACGATACCGCTTGTACACCGTGATCGTATCGAAGAGCCGCCCATAATTGGCAACGTCCCAGCGGGAAACGTTTCTCCAGCTTGGGAGCATGAGCCGCCGCCGCCAGATCTGGTCTTGCGGGTCCAGAAAGATTGCTGGATGAATGTAGGCGCAGTGCATCCAGTGTGTAAGAAGTTCCTCCAGGTCGAATTGCAGTTCTTTCGGGCTTGTCGGCAATGAACTTGGCGTCGGGCCATGCCTCAGGAGCGAGACCACATCGTTGCCAAGCGGGAACGTGACCCTTTGATTGCGTAGGTCAATCGCGACTTGCAGTAGCGTTTGGAAAAGGCTTGCCAGGTCGCTGTAAAACGAGACCGGCTCCCGGAACTTCACCCTTTCTCCCCGCCATTTTTCCAATTCTGTGGACATTGGCACGGGGGCTAGTCCGAGCATGCCGCGCTGGCGCACGAAAGCCACGACCTGTTCCAGGGCACGGGGATCCAACCAGTCGTCATCCTGACCCAGCGGTGCGAGCGCCAGAAAGTCCTGGAGGCATCCTTCTGTTGGAGGGCCGAGGCGACTTTCCCCCACAGATGGCGTATCGGCCCAGACAATGACTTGTCTGGGCGGCATGGAGTCATCTTCCACTTCAATCTCCGCCGGAACCATGTAGCCCGTCGCTCCGGCAAAACGGGCAAACTCCAGCGGAACATCCCCCATGTCATCCGTTCCGACCAGCTGCCGGTAATTTCTAAGCCTTTTTATCATCGCGTCAGTGCCACATCCTTATATTCTAAATATTAAATTAAGGGTATAATTTCAGCATATTTATGCTACTATACTTCGCGCTCCGCCTGCCGTCACACCAGCAAGATCAGAGCCAGTCGTGATTGATGCTATTCCATAGTCCCGTTGACGAGGCGGTCCGCCTGAGGCAGCGACATGTCCCATGAGGACAAACAATACATGCGGAAAACAATAAGGGCAGATCAAATGAGGGACAACGATAAACTCAACGGCTCTGGGGCGCAGGAAATTGAAGCGCCCGAGCTCCCAGACGAATGGCCGGAAGCTGTAGAATACCCGGTCATGGCGGGCTTTTCCGAACTCGAGGGCTTCAACCACGCCAAGACATTAAAAAAACGTAAAAACCTTGAAGCCGGCTTTCAGGCGATCTTTATTGCTGGACAACAACGTGGCCTTCGCAAAGCGTGCTTTGCCATTCGTGTCATTGTGCGGAATCTCGCGAAGATCCGGCAGCGCCTCGGCGATCGCGCCCCACGCGTCGTGGCACGAACCATGGGCGACGATTTCATCAAAGGCTCCCGTACTTTTGTCCCGACCGAGAGTGGCGCTGGTTTTGGCATGTACCGCTCCATAGCTGACCTGCAGGCCAAAAACTGCCTTTACCATTTCATCAACACATACGCCCTCAGCTGGCACGAGGCGGCGCTCACGCAGGACTATCTGGAAGCCGTCGTGTCGCAGACCCCCGGACGCCACGGATGGCTGAACCTCCCCGTGCCCGGCCCGGAGGAGCCACGCTGGGAGGTGGACAGGGCTGAGACTGACGAGCCGCAGACCTACCCAGAGTTCTTGGCTGCGGCCATTGAGGCATGCCAACGCCCCCTCCCGCCCCGTCCGCCGCAACCGCCGAAGAACCCGCGCGATCAGATGGCCGCATTCCTCAAGGAGCGGTGCGAGAAGGTGACTCAGTCTTCCGCAGAGGCAGAGGCTCCGGATGGGCCGCATTTGAAGAGCAAGGCGAAAAGAAAGGCCGAGGGCGAGATTGACGCTGCTGTGTTGATGGTCGCGCTCGAGGGATGGTCCATAGCGCGCGGTTTTATGCCACCCAGCAGGCGGTTCGTCGGGCAGTATATGGCTGGCCAAGGCATCCCCAGACGCGAGAGCAACAGCCACACCTATTATTTGGGCATTCGCTGGAAGATGGTGCCGTCGGCCGATGCCGGATAGACATGGCGAACCTGAAATAGGCAGTGGCGATAGGTTTCCGTGTGGGGCGAAGCCTGCGAGTAAACAAAGGCGGCAGTCCCCGACCAAAAGGTCAAACGAGTCAAAATTCACCAAAGAGAACACGAACGGAAGACCAGTTTTCCCTTACGAAAGGCACACTTCTCATGAAGAACCCGCTTCTCTCCAACGACATCCTTTTTCAACCATGTCCAAAGCCCCTCCCCTTCTCATTGATGCACACTGCTGACGATGGAAAAGCCGAATTCAGCGCGATGAGGTGCGGTAAGACGCAATGCCCCGCCTGCGGCCTGCGCAACGAACGGAACCGGATCCAGAGATTCGGGCAGCGAGTGGCCGCCGACACCGAGGGAGGTGTGCCCGTTCGCCGCTTCTTCATCACGATAGGGTTTGCTCCACACCCAAACCCGCTCAAGAGTTCTACCGCCCTCGAACTGCTGGACCACGTCGGCCAGGTTGTTAAGCAGACGCGCCAACCTCAGATCAAAAAGCAGTGGCCGGGAGCCAATCTCGCCTTTATCAAAGTGATTCACCTGAGTGGCCCTGCTCCTCACATGCATTTGCTGCTATCACAGTATGCAAATCCGATGGGGGGGTTTGCCTCGAAAGAAGATCTGCGCACGCGCCTCGCGCATTTTTGGAACCTCCACCTGGCCCGGATGATAAGGGATCAGGAAATCCCACGGCATCCGACTCCGCACACGGGACAGGTGTATTGCATGCAAAGCCGAAATTTGATGGGGAGTCTTGCTTACCAGCTTTGGGAAAAGGGACAGCCTTGGAAGGGGGAGTGGCGCTTCCCCAAGGGCAAGCCGCGTGTGCGTGCCAGTAAAGGCTTTCTCCCGAAATTAGAACAGGAGTGGGCGAGGCCCGCAGGAACGCTTGTCGTTGTCCAGGGCAATGTAGACGCCATAGAGGCCGCGTTCGCTCCGACTGACACGCCGGCCTTTCGCATCACTTCGACACGTATTGGGGTCACTGCGACGAAGGAGCGGCGCGAGCGCGTCATCACCTTCCTTAGCCGCCGTTAGGACAACTTCGGTCCTGATGCCAGACTCCCATGGCGAATACCGTGGATGCTAGACCCGGTTCGATCTGACGGGGCAGGGCTTCGGGGGAGAAAGCAGAACCGGAGAAATGGAAATCTTAAAGGCTCGTTGAAGCGTTTCGAGTGAGGAGCCCATCTCAGATGTAAGTATCCCTGTGTAACAGCGTAAAGAATTTGAAAAGAACTTCGCGGAAAATAGCGATCCCCCTAAACAAGGAATTCCAGGGGTAAAACCACTGGAAATCGAGAAACGATCGAAGGTAATAATCCCCTCGATTTGTGGACCTCCTGGAGAACGCGACGCCCTGGGGCGTGGTAGACACGCTGCGCCTAGCCTGCGTCGACTATGTGGCGTGCGTGGTTCCATTCGGTCTGCGGAGCACGCTGTTCTTCGGGAAAGACTGGTGGCCTTATCACTATCAGTACAACGCGCGGTTCTTCGATCAGTCCATCGATGACCAGGATACCCAAGCGGCAGGATTTGCCCAGGCGACGGTGGACCCCAATGCCGAGCCGTTCTTCCGCAGGAGGCCGTTGCTCCAGGCACATTATTGCCATAGCGGGGTGAACCTCATCGCCTCCGAAGTCGAGGTGACCCAGGAAGGCTGGGCCACGGCGGTGCAGGCGATCGGCAGCTATGCGGGGACCCTGAGTACCGACAAGACCGAGACCTCGAACGTACAGTTCATCGACACGGACATCTTTCCGGCCCAGCAGCGCATGAAGCTCGTGCAGAGCGGGCTTTATTCGACGAACGCCATGCGCATCATCGAGGAGGCCGCAGCCCTAGATGCGGGGTTCCTTATTTCCCTTGCATCAGGAGGGACGGCTGGTTTGCAGACCAATGTGCTGAACAACTATGCGGTGGGGGTGCTCCACGATGAGGTGAGGCAAATGTACCAAGGCACGGTGACGATGCAGGGCAACGCCTGGATCAAGCCCCGTGACTTCATTCATTTCGTGGACAGCATGAGGCAGATCAGCGGACCCGCAGAAGTCAAAGAAGTCACGCATAGCTTCAGCGCAAACGGGGGGTTCGTGACGAGCTGGACTCCGGACTGCGTAGCCTATGCCCACGACACGCAGAAGCTAGCCCGTTCCTTTTCTTTCTCCGGAGTGTGAATTAATCCCCGCCCTCAGTGTACAAGTTGTGGGCACTTATCGCGCGAGAACGAGCAGCAATGGTGCAAGAGCGCCCGAAAAGGAACCGTTTCCCCGCGTTAAGGACTCGCTACACCCCGGTCTTTAACAGCAGATCCCAAAAATCCAACGCCTTTTTTGCTGGCACAGCAACCCCGGTCAGACTGGCAACCATGCCCTCCCATGGGTCAGGGGGGGTCATAGGGGGGTCATAAGGGGGGGGGCATAGGGCATGCATCGACCTCCTATGCATGTCCCATGCTGGGGAAGATGTATGGCGCCGGGAATCAGGAGGTCGTCTACGGTGTTGGGGTTTCAAGTCGATCACAGCAGAGCCGATCAAAGCAGAGCAGACGACAATGATTAGGATGCTAGTTCCGGCGGAATGAGGAGGTCACCCATGACAGGGATTCACAGAGAAAACGAGACAAAGCATGATCCGTCAACAACCGAGGAGCCGCTGTCTGGCCCGACCCTGGTGCTGGCCGTCGCCGTCCAGGCGATGCTCGGGATCGATCCTGACTTCGAGACCGCGATGAAGGAGGTGGAAGGGCGGCCCGCCCTGCATGCGGGGCGGCCAGCACACTCCGCAGGGAGCCTGTCTTCCCGGCGCCTGACTCACCCACTGGCGCGCCTCTACTGGTCCACGTCTTTAGCTGAGGTCATGTTCCTGCCGCTGTGCAGGGCCAACTCGCCGCAGGAACGCGGCCGCGTGAACCAGGCGATCGGCTACACTCTGGCGCTGGACCGCGCTCTCGCGGCGGGCCTTATCACCGGCTGGGTAGTCTGCTGGCCGTCGGGCCGCTTCCCGAAGAGCCCGACGTCAGTGCGCCTGCAGACAGCGGGCGGCAAGGGCGCTCGGGAGCGATGCCTAGGCGAGTTAGCCCCAAATCTGAGGGAATACCTCGAATGGATGAAGCAACAGTACCTGACTCATCCGGACTAATACTAATCCGGACTAACCTGGCAGGATAGTCGGATGCAGCTTCGTCAACTTGATGCCGTAATCGTCATGCTGTCGTTGCCAGGCGGCCCCCGCTCTTGCAGATTCGCCTTGTTGTCTATGCGTTCAGCCAGGCATGTGCGGGCCAGCACGGAAAGATCGATCTCGGCACCGATCTCGGCCATGTTCAGCCATAACCTGTGCTTTGGCGTGTCGTAGGCTTCCAGCTTGTCGGCCAGCCGGTTGGCCCCAGCAGGCACAAAGGCGCGTTACAGGCTGGCAGGCGTGAGTGTTCAGGTTTCCAGGACCAGTACGATATTTGTCCACCCCGGTGTTCAGCATGTGGGCTGGGTGCGCGATGATGCGCGCTAAGTCCACGCAGACTGCTAGCCAGTGCCACATGCGGAAGCGCCCCACATAGAGCCGCTACGCCACTGTTTCGTGCCTGTCAATGTCTTGAATGTTGGCTTCCTGATTGCTGGCTCCCTGTTTCCCCTCGGCTTTGGCCTGCTTGTCTGCAGCCCTCCGGGCCGCCCAAGCCGCCTTCTGCGCCGCAGACCGCCGCAGGGTGCCGCGTACTTGCATTAGCGCGCAGCCGAGCCGATTGTCGCTGATCAGCGCTGAGCCAGAACGGAAGAAGGGAGGCTCCTGAATTAAGGGCCGGTTCCCAGTTGCCAAAAGGGCCGCGCGTAGACGCGGATGGCTTTGGAACTTCGCCAGAGCGGCTTTCTCCATGAGGTCCCGCTCGGTCTGCCTCCAGTTTCCCAGGCGCGGAGGGTCCGAGCTGTGGAACAGTTGACGGGCTTCCTCGAACGTGGCGGCACTGCGGATAGCATCGGCCACCGGCGTACCGGCAAAGCGTTGCGCCAGCAGGTAATGTTGAACGTTGTGCCAGCGGACGCCCTCCAGCCGGAAGCCATGCGGCGACGTGTTGGAGAAGAGGCACGAGCGCACAACCGGGAAAATTAAAGGGCGGTTCATGGTGGATAGTTACTCCTGGTCTTGGGTTTCTGGTCTTAGGTTTCTGTGCTAATGCCGACGGCCCGTAGGCCGTGTAGTCTTCGCGGATATTCTGTCCATTGAGATGCTGAGGCATTGAGATACTGGTGGTGCCTCAGTGACGCCTGGGTCAGTGACACATGCGAAGAAGGCAGCGAGGCTGGCCGGAAGACAAAACACGACAATGATGGGGGGAGACGCTGTCCTCTTGAGAGACGGGGTTCTGTTGAGGGACAGGGTTCTGTTAAGAGGCGCTTCCTTGTTAATGTGTTAATGTTGTTAATGTTGCGCGGTCGAAATTATTCTGGATAATCGCCTTAATTTTGCGCGGGGCGAATGAAGACGCCGCATCCGTGTGCCCATGGGATGCCGAGCGCGACCGGGTTGTGGAAAGGTCAGAAGCACCGTCCAGAAGTTGGTCCCCGCAGATTCAGCCCACGCAGATTCAGTGGCCGCTGAAGGTGAGTTTTGCCAACAGTGGCAGGGGTTATTTCCGGAGCTATCGTTCCCAGGATCATCACTGTTCATCGTTACCATGACGTCCATTGTCACTTCCTCGGAAACGGCGTGTCGGCCCGCATCATCCTGACCGCTTCTACGACCTGGGAACTCAGCCATGTGGACACAGAAGGCCGTTCTCCCGAAGCTGCCGTTTCTCCCAGATATTTCCCCCGGCATTGTCGTTTTCTCCTTTATCGTGGTCTGCTCCCGAATCGTGGTCTGCATTTCGCCCCAATGCAAAATAAATTGGGGCGGGAAACATTAACAACATTAACACATTAACGGACGCCGGGGCTTACAGCTAAGGTGAAAGGAGTGGGTTGAGCTACCAAGAAGCAGTAGGATTCGGGCAGCGGCAGACTGGGAAAAAAGATGTACCTGCTACCTATGGGAGCACTCCTTGGATCGTTATCAGGGTCATTGTCATCATAGTTATCGGCCCATTGCCAATTTTTCTGGGAAGCTGGGACGAAAGGCGGACGAGCCGTTCAAAGGGTCTTTTCCCCATCCATGTTGGGAGGGCTTCGGCGAGTACCTGCGATGGCTGGGTTCGCTGCAATGGGTGTTGAAGAGAGCCGGCTGCCCTTGGGCTGCAAGAGCGCAGCCGGTATTGCAGCTGCCCCGCTTCATTTAGCCACCGGTCTGCAATGACAGATCAGCAAAAGCCAATCCTCAAGGACCAAAGCTCCGTATCATTCTTCTGTCAAAAGTTTGGTCCATATCGTGCCAGGAATAATGCAGGAAAATAAATCATTTATGGACAATGTATTATCATATTTGTTTTCGCGCGACTTTCCAGAGAGGCATCTTACATGATGACGCAACGCTTCTTTAGACCCCATGAGCGGCTCGCCATATACGCCGCGGAGCGCGGCCTTTGCACAATCTGCGGGACGACGCTCCAGCCCGGCTTTCATGGCGATCACATCGCTCCAGCGTGTCACGGGGGACCGACGGATGTCACTAACGCTCAGGGGCTCTGCCCGCGATGCAACGCTGTCAAAGGGGCAAGTACGAATTCGGATGTCCCCACCCCGCCCAGCACATTGCCGGCGCTCCCGCCGTTGACAAAGCCACTGCGGGCCTGGCAGGAGCGGGGCTTTGTCGGGTGGCAGCATTTGCGCGCCGAGGGACGACGAGATGTGCTGGTGACCGCGCCGCCGGGTTCGGGCAAGTCGCTGTTTGCCGCCCGCATCATGCATGAAGAGATTACGTCTGGCCGGGCGGACCGGATTGTCATCGTGGTCCCCTCTCAAGTGCTGAAGCGGCAGTGGGCGGGTGTGGCACAGAGCGTGGGATTGCGGCTGGCGGCCTCTTGGGGCAACGACGCCGTCGTCCTGCCCCCGGACACCCACGGCGTCATTGTTACTTATGCCCAGAATGCCCGGCTGCCCGAGGCACTTCGGATTCATTGCTCGCGCCACCGCGTACTGGTCGTATTTGATGAAATTCATCACGGGGCTGACGGCCTTTCCTGGGGGGACGGCATCCGGGAAGCGTTCGAGCATGCACAGGTGCGGCTGAGCCTCTCAGGCACAGCCTGGCGCGGTGATGCTGCTAGCATCCCCTTCGTGACATACGACGGGGACGGGAACAGCATCGCAGACGTCGGCTACGGCTATGCGGAGGCACTGGCGGACCGTATCGTGCGGGAAGCCTATTTCTTCAGCCAGAAGGGGCAGGTGCGCTGGCTGGACGGGCAGGGAGAGCATGAGGCCACGTTCGAGGACGAGCTGCACCCGGGGCGCATGTCTCGCCGCCTGCGGGCGGCGCTCGACGTCAATGGAGATTGGCTGCCGACGGTGATGCGGCAGGCCGCAAATGCTCTGGAAGGCGTGCGGCAGACGCACGCGCGGGCTAAAGGGCTTGTCGTGTGCATGGACGGCTCCCACGCCCGTGCCGTCGCCGACATGGCCGCGCGGATCACCGGTGAGCGGCCAGTCGTCGCCCTGTCCAATGACCCGGAAGCCGCGCAATCGCTGGCGACCTTCCGCACCGGGGGCGCTCGGTGGCTCGTCGTCTGCCGAATGGCGGGCGAGGGCTTTGACTGCCCCGACTTACGCGTCTGCCTGTGGGCGACTAACGTGATGACGGAGCTTTCTTTCCGCCAGATCGTCGGCCGCACGATTCGTATGGTGCCAGGGCTTGAGTACCAGGACGCACAAATCTTCCTGCCGGCCGACCGACGCCTTCTGGCGATGGCACGGTCGATCTTAGCCGAACGAGCGCAGGCACTGGGGGACCACAACAGGACCGAGAGGTGGGGATGCTGGGCAGCGGGCCAGGTAGCCGGCGCGCCTTATTTGTGGCGCTGCACTCAAAGGCAACGGAGGGCACCGTCGTCAGCGGCGGCGCGGTGATCCCGCCCGAGGCACTGCGGAGGGCCGAGGCGTTCCGGGTGGGGAAGCCCGCCCTCGCGCACCTGCCGCCCCACTTCATCGCGGCGATCTTCAGCCACCTGGAGCCGCACCAGTGGCCGGAGGCGGGCATAGTGGCCCCGATATCCGTGGAAGGAACCGAGCCGGAGCAAGATGCGGAGGGAGCGGACACTGTGGAGGGCTACGATGACTTGCGCCAGCAGAAACGCCGCATCTGCTCCCGGCTGGCTGCCTCCGTAGCCAGAGCATCCGGTATCGCGGTCGAGGTCATACACCGTGAGTGTCACCAGCGGCTTGGGGTCCGGCAGGGAGAAGCCTCGCTTGACGACTTAGGGCGCAAAGAAAGCTTGCTCATTGCGCGCCTGCTTCAACTTCATGGGCGGTAGCGCACTAACACCTGGGGACGGTTAGCGGGCTGGCTCAGGCGTCAGCGCTGCGTAGGGAGAAATTTCATTTGTTTCAAGCGTAATGCATTCTCAACTGCCTGCCCCCTGATTCAAATTATTGTTCGACCTGGTCGAGCCGAGCTTTAAGGAAAGCATCCCGATCTGGCGAAACACCTGGACCATCATAGCCAACTTCCGGGGAGTTGACGAAGTTCACATAGACCTGGCAGTCCATCGCCTCATCGGGTGTGAACCCAGATCGATAGCGTATGCCGCAGAATAAGGCACGGATCGTTATTGCTTCCTGATCAAGGTCGCTCTTACTCAGCGGTGCAGATGGGGTGCTACCGATCCCCGCCGAACCGTTCGAGTGAAAGGTAAGCATGATACGATTTTCATGGCCTTCATAGGGCCAGACGCCTTCAGTTCCCATTCTGCCAAGCAGGCTCGAATCTGGTGGATGGCAGAGGACAGCGACTTTGGATTGGTACAACGGATGCTGCTCAAACACAGTCGCATTTATGCTTGCACTAGTGTAAGGGCGAATGATAACGATAAGCAGAAGGGCCGCTATCAGGAGACCAAGGCCTATCAACACCGGAACGCGCGTCGGCTTCTTTCCAGAGGAGGACTCAGCCGCGGTTTTGATCCCTTCTTTAACCTGCTGTATTCTGCCTTGCTGTGACCCTATCCCTACGTCACCTGGTAACGTGGAGTCTGGATGAGGTTCTTCAGGAGTTTCAGTAGTTTCGGGCGAAGCAGACGAATCTTCCGGTTCGATCATCGCTGACGAAGAAACAGTAGCCTTCGTAGCTGGTTGCCAACCGCGCTTCGGCACCTCCGCATCTTGTGGCACAGGTTGATCGAAACCTTCACCGCACGCCGGGCAGGCCAATACCCCCGCCGGCAGAGCCCGGTTACATTTCTCGCATTCATATACCATCTGGTTTTTCCCTCATGCCGATGCGTCTACAACTTTGACGTTACTGCCATGTCCAGAGCTGCGATGGGCGAGGCTCTTGAAGGGCTTCCTGTTACCCTTGGTACAGCCGCCGCTCGACATGGGAGAGCAATGGCAGAGCATCGTCGTTTGCTTCGGTCTAAGTTCTTGCCGCTGTCTCGGTCATTGGTCTAGCTCTGCCCTTTCATCCTTTTGTCTCAATCACCGGGAATATTGTACAAAAGCAAGCTTCCATCTGGATACCACTCAACATGCCCGTCAGCGAAGGCATAGTCTGTACCGCCCATGTGCCGACCGGGCTGTGGAACGGACTTCCCCGTGTCCGAGGCGTTCTTGCCGCCCTTGATGCTCTCGAACAGCACCACGGTTGATGCAGGGTCGCTAATCGAGGCAAGGGAGTTGTGGGACAAGGCGCGGTTGTAGGCATAGCTCCAAGTCTCGCTGGCCGGAGCCGAAGGATCGTGGAAAATCGCCTTACTCTTGACATAAGGCATGATCTCATCAACCCAGTGCACGGCGTCCGGCATTATCTCGTCATGGTCCTGCCCATACTGGGTGACGGCCAGCGAAAGCTGCCTTAAGTGCGACTGAGAAAGATCCCTTCGTGCGTACTCATACACCCTTGCCATCACCCCCGGCGCGGCGCGCTCAAGGGAACCTAACGCATCCAGACGACGCGCGCGGGCGGCGCGGTCGGTCACAGTCAACAGCCGCAACGTAGCGGTGTGGAGGCCCACGGCCCCGGATGGGGGGTTGGCGCGAACCAGTACAACGTTGAGATCAGTTGGGTCCACACCAATGAGGGTGAACGTGAAGTGCAGGGTGTGGTGCCAGTCGTTCAACAGGGCCATCAATCCAAAAACAGAGGCGGGAATCTTGCGAGCAGCGTCGAGGGGGAGCGGGCTGCCGTCCGACAATTCCTGCTCGGAAATGTTGTGCCGTGAGCGTGCTGACAGACAGGCATAGGCCGCGTCACGATTGCCCTCTCGCCGCGCGGCCAGGAACTGCCGCACGACGCCTAGGGCCGCCGCTCTGGCGGCAGTCGAGCGGATAGCGCCGGAGGGAGTTGCCTGGGCAACTCCGACGTGCGTGAACGACAGCACGCCCAAGGCAGTAAAGACGGCGCCAATGATCAAACCTAGTAGACGAATTGATCGAAGAAGGGCGGCATTGGATACTTTATTGAACATGAATGACCTAGTCTCAGGAAGGAGATAATGGGCCGCGGGCAGGCAAACCGCAGCCAGCAACGCCGCGCCAGGACAGAAAACCCTTCCGTCGATTCGAAACCTTTCGAAACCTTTCAGCCCAATCGCATACCGATCCCGCTATTACTTCTACAGCTTTAGCGGTGTCCACCGGCTTTAGTCAGCAGTCGGATGATATCAGGACCAGCGCCGGACTCTACGGCATAAACGAGGGGCGTATGATTGTCGCTGTCCCGCGCGTTGACATCCGCCCCAGCCTTCAACAACAGCTTGGCCGTCGCGATGTTGCCTGTAATGGCAACGTACATCAAGGTTGTCATGTCATGGGTGTGCGAGATCGCGTTCACCTCGCGCGCGTTGACCTTCGCGCCAGCCTGGAGCAGGAGTGCAACCAGCGTGGTGTTGCTATGAACAGCTGCTATTGTTAGGAGTGTAGAGCCCGCATTGTTCGTATCGTTTGGACTCGCACCACTAGCGAGCAGCTTCTTGGCGGCACGGGCGTCACCTGCCGTTATCGCCTTGACCAGGGCGATCTGCAAATCAACGTGATGCAAAATGCGTTCGGCATCTCCCACGGTTAAAGACTTACTCGTGACGGAACTCGGAACCGGTGAAGCGTCCGGGGACACCGCCCCCGATGCCGCCTTAACCGGCGGCTCATCCAGGACCATTGCGAGCTGGCGCGGCTTGAAATGGGCGTCATGGAAACGTAATCCAGGATAAAAGTCGGCGGCTTGATCCAGGCCATGGTTCATGTGCCAGCCGAAGAGGTCCTCGCCGCCGGGAGAGACGTCGTAGTCGTAGGAGGGGGTCCAAGCCACCCACCGTTTCAGGTCGTCATCGGGGTAGAAGGCGCAGAGTTCAGCACCGTCTGTCATCCGGTACCAGCGTATGGTGCCATCGCCCAGAGCGGCTACGGCCACCTTATTCTGACCGCTGATGTTGACCTTCCAAGCCGGTGAAGGTAGCGTGCGTGACCAAAGCTGGGCGAGGTCCTGGTTGAAGCATTGAAGGGTGTGGCTCGTTCCCAGGACGAAGCTCTGCTCGTCCGGGGCGATAGCTTTGCAGTCGATCGTTTCGAATGGCTCGAGCGGGATATCGACACCGTTCAGCGTGGGACCATTGCGATCATCCCCATTCCGGATGGCAACGCCCGGACGATCTGTGACCGGCGACTGCAGGCTGGCCGTGTTCGGGCCATCTACCTGAAGGGCATGATCCCGCAGGCTGAAGCGGACTATTCTGCCGGTAGGCCAAGATGGGAAAGCGACGGCACTCCCATCGGCGGAGACAAGGAGAGAACCGTCCTTAGGGCTGCGTGTTAGTGGGAAGGCGTGGAAGAGCGAGCGGTGGCCGTTGCTGTCAAAGGAGCCAAGAGGCAGAGCAGCCGCCGAAAAGAGCAGCCCGCCTTGCGGATGGCACAGCATGCCTGTGACCTGAAGCGCGCCCGCCGCCATCTTCGTCGGACTATCCTTTCTGCCGAGGGTCCAGCGATAGATCGTACTTTCGTCCGCTTTGTCGCCAGCGTCGCCTGCCCCGAAAACCTGCGGGCCGGCGATCGACCAGCATACGCTCATGAGGTTATTCGTTCCATCACCGCTGTCGAGGAGCGGGACACGGTAGATTTCTCCTGGGGTAAGATCATCCCCAGTGAGGATCAGCACGCAGGGTTCGTCTGTAAATCCAAGTGCAATTTGTTTCCCATCTGGGGAGAAAGCGATGCGACCTGGGGTCGAGCCATGTGGGACATCCCGCCTGTCAGCCTGTGCGACCTCCCGCAACAGCGTAGCGGCCGTTTCGAGAAACTTGTAGAGGTGGACGCCTTCCGTTGAAGACTCGGCCAGACGGACGGGTGCGCCGTCATTGTCCGGCGCGGCAAACTGGATGCTGTTGATCGCGCCGTGTTTGCCGTCATCCTCCCCAGCGAGATGCCCATCAGCGGAGCGGTAGACGGACAGCCCGCCGTCGTCGTCTGTCCCGACAGCCAGGTACTTCCCATCACGACTGAATGCGAGCGCGTGAACCACGCCGTGTGGCCCGGCGATCTTCCTGGCAATCCGGCCCGTCGCGCGGTCGAAGAGGAACACGCTTGCCCCGTCGCCGTAGTCCGTCGCACCACCGCAGGCGACCGTAGCACCGTCGGGAGAGATGGCGACGGCAAAGAGTTTCCCTTCATCGCCGCCCGTGATAGGCGGCCGGAGCACCATCAAGGCCTTCCCGGTGGCAGCCTCCCAGACGCGCACGGTTTTATCCAACGAGGCTGTGGCTGCATAGCGGCATGCGGAGTCGGCGCTTAAAGCAGTGACCAAGTCGGAGTGGCTGTCGTTCTCCAGACGCAGGATGGGTGACGTCGGCAGAACAATACTTGGGGCAGCTATCACCATCGGCGCGAGAGAACAGTATCCGAAGAATGATAAGACTGTCGCCGTCGGTTTTAGGCAAGGATCAAACGCTCTCTTCATAAATGTCGCAATGCAAGTATTCAGCAAGCCAAAGCTCCTTAGTGATTGTAATGAAAATCCCTGCGCTCAACGGATTCCAAGCGATCCCCAACTGCCAGTCACCCTATAACAGATACGCACATCTCTCTGGGGAATTATACCTATCAATGCCAGGATTTGTTTCATATAATCCTTGGGCCTACTATCAGTGGGTGGAGAAGATCATACATAGCAACGCCAGTCGAATCATGACCGCATTGCTCCGCGAACTGCGGGAACGAGCCGGCTTCAAACAGGAGGAGCTGGCGGAGCAAATCGGGGCGGTGCGGCAGACTGTTTCGGCGATCGAGCGCGGTGAACGGATGCTAATGACGCTGGAGTTGTGGATCTACCTGCGCCCGCTCAAAGTAACGCCACCACAATTCATCGTCATGCTTGACGAAAGGCTGACTGCAGAGAAAGCTAAACCTGGTGAGACAGTCACGCCCGACACAAAGGCAATCCTGGGCTGATCCGAGGAACGCAAGGAGGCAGGGCTGCTGGCAAACCGGCCCAATCGAAGCAAGGCGTTAGTTGCGCCCTGACGAACTGTGTGGGGTACAATCCGGTTTATGGAAATGAGTAACAGCTTGACGCCTTGCCCCGACTGCGGCGTCCTCCCAGGCCAGCCGCACCTCGCTCGTTGCGACATCGCCCGATGCAGCATTTGCGGCCGCCAGTATCTCGCCTGTGGCTGCGCCAGCCATGACTCCCAAAGCGCCTACTGGACAGGAGAGTGGCCGGGCGCAATCGAGTGCCGGCGGAAGGGCTGGTGGTCGCGCATGGTACCTGGTGAGGGCTGGCAGCCTTGCGCTGAAGATGCAGACGGCGCAGGCGAAGACCTCAACCGTTTAGCCTTCTTCAAGGTGAACGGCTTTGACGGACTGTACGAGGCGCATGAAGCATGACAAAGATGAAAGCATGACAAAGATGAAAGCGAGCCTCGCATCGCAGCGTTCACAGCATCAGGGTCGCAGCGTCATAAACCGGGTCGTTTTACAGTCTTCCTGTGGCATCGACACGGAAACGAGCCTGACTGAAACGAGCCTGACTGAAACGAGCCTGGAGCCGGAATGAAACAGGCAGGAATTTTGCCTCCAAGAGCGGAAATTAAAGAGCAGACGTGCTCAGGGAAAACAGCTCCTTTAGCGCAATAAGAGCCGCCGCTTGAGGGGAAGGTACAGGGTGAGACTATGGAAAAACAGCCGACTAGCCCGCGATGGGAAGAGATTGGGGACGCCAATATCCCATTGGCCCTTACAGTCCTTTGCCAGCCGCTTCCGGAGATGCTTTACTGCCCTTACGACGTTGCAACTGGATGTTTCCTGTACCGCAAAATCGAAGCCAGCGAGGACTGCGGGTTGATCGCTTTTTTGGCTCCCGATGTGGCGCAGGACTACATCCGGACCCGCTTGCGCCGGGGTGCCTACAGCAAGGTCCGGCAGGTCTCGCTCGACGAGGCGCACGATCTGGCGCTGGCCCGCCACGCGGTCGTCAACTGCCTGATCGTCGTGCAGCCCGCACCCATGGTCCCACCCATCTCTGTCGCCACATGGCATCCATCGGTCCACTATGTGCGTTGAAGCGGACCATGTGCGTTGAAGCGGACGCGGTAGCCGGGGCGATTGTGGTAGGCGCAAAGTCTGAAATCGAAAAGGTTTTGACCCAAAATGAAGAACGTCATTGCAAGAGGTCTATTATCTAATGATAGCCGGGAGCAGGCAACGTTTGGCAAAGCCGATCAGGAGACGGGGCAATGGGAGAAGTGCCGCTCCTGCAGCCACGTAAACTCTCTTGTGGCCGGGTGGGTAGACCAGTGTGAGAAATGCGGTCGGCGTCAGGGGGAGCCGGCCACTGGCTGAATCTGACTCGGCTTACGCGAAGCGCAATCGCCCTCGAGGGTACAAGCCGTTGGCGTCCACGCTCGGTGCCATCGTCGTGGAACGCCCTCAACCCAGCGAGGACAAGCCGCAGCATCTGTGCCTGGACAAAGGCTGTGATAAGGCTATGACAATGAGCTGCGCCAGGCGGTTCTGACCGATTGGGGCTGTGTGGCTCACATTTGCCGCATCAGCGAAAAGAAAAAGATGAGCAGGGCCAGGAGACACATCCAGCGCGTCAGTGGGTGGTAGAGCGTACCTTCTCCTGGCTATCTCGATGGCGTGGGCTGCTCATCCGCTGTGAGAAGAAGCCCGAGAATTATCTGGCGCACATGAAGATGGCCTGTGCCCTGCTCTGGTTCCGAAGGGCTTATCAAGCAGGCTCAATACTTTTGGGATAGACTGTATGAATCCTTCTCACCTAGTGCCCGCTGGGAGTTGCGCAGTTTGAAAGAAGCTCCAGTATGGTTCCTTCTCGAAGCCACCAAGGCAACAACTAGTGATGGGGCTAAACCAGACGCGACCGAACCAGGAACCACATGGCTTCTCCGCCGCAGTCGATCCTGTGTTCTGCAAACCCCCGAGGCACAACGGCGCCCGCATGAGACCAGAAGGAATGCTCCCACTCCTGCGAGGTCGCGAACGGCTGCCCGACGCCGACAATATCCGTGTCGCCGATGAAGCCAAAATAAATCAGAATGACTGGCAGCCCCAGGGACGCAAGCCGCCACGCAAAGGCGATCCGGTTCGAGAGCTGATAATGCGTATCCCGGGAGGTGCCAAGCGAAGGAAACTGCGGGGCCAGTGCCGCCTTGGCCTCGCCGATCGCCGAGCCGATGCGCTCGTGATTGTCGTGAGAGCGCCCTGAGGCGTCCTTGCACAGAGTCTTGCCGCCTGCCCTGAGTTCTGGGACATTGGCCTTGGCCTCCATCAGGATGACGCCGCAGCGGCCTTCAATACGGCAGGTTGCCGCCAGATCCCAGTTGGGCACATTCGCCTGATGGACAAGCCACCAGTCAGCGACGGCCCGCCAATCCAGCGCGTCCGGCAGATGTTTTGGGCCGAAGGTCTCAAGCCTTGCCTCTCCCGGATCGGCGTGCCCAATGGGCATCCAGCGATCTGCTGACGATGTCGTCGCACCCGCTGATACCGCGAGCTGGCTCATCTGTTCCCGGAAATTCTTTTCCTGCACCCAGTCAAGAATATGTTTGCGGCTCCCACGATGGTATGGCATTGTTCTGCTCCTGGTGCGCGTCAGAGATGACCACCATAAGTTCGCCGGCAATTTACCCCAGGATCTCGCCGCAGGGAGATTACGCCAGGACATTACGATGGGGATCTCAACTACATCCCTTACATCCCTGGCCGGCACAGCACCCGGATGACTAAATAGAGGGTCATTTAGCTGGGGCCTCCTTTGGCAGCGGTGCGTAGAACAGGTCTAGGAACTCGTAGCGCTCCCGATGCCGTTCGAGATCTGCGTGCGCGCCGACGTCTAGGTGCATCACCGTCTCCGAGCTGCGACCTACCGCCGGCCAGGCCGGAAGGCCGGGCCCATTCGGGTCGCCGGTCTTCACAAAGTCCGCGAAATACGTCTCCATGATCTCAGAAACGTGGTAATCGTCGGGTGTCCACGCGTACACCTTGTTGCTCCCCAGGTTACCCAGCGCGTACTCGATCTCCGCCGAATGCACCGCACCAGTTGCCCCCGGACGAGGGCGCGAGAAGAAGTAGCGAAAGCCCGGCTTGCCGCCGGTCCAGCGCTGCAGATCGTACCACTTCCAGGTGCTGAAGGCGATGAAACGGTCGGAAGCGAGGTCCGTCGCGGACTGCCGCGCCTCCTCGTCCGTTGATGAGGGGTAAAACTTCGCAGCGTCTACCGCCCGATCGCCGAACACGGTCCGCAGCGCCTTCGCGAAGTTTTCCGGCGTCGGCGCGTCCTTCCCCAGAACGCCCCCGGCATCCGACTCCTGGGAGTTCCATCCCACCAGCAGCGGCACATGCGCCTGCTGGCCCGCGGCATAGATCTCGGCCGGCGGGCGGGGCAGGAAGTCGCCGTCCACAATGGCCCCAAAACGCGGGGCATCACGCCCTGCTGTAGTGCCCAGGATCTTGTCCGCAGGCAGGGCGCGCAGTGCGGCCACGGTCGTTGCCCCCAGACTGGCCGCAAACCTGATCCCCCTCTGTTCGGCGTCGGCCAGCGAGGTCGTCGGGCGCGTGCCCAGGAGCGAACCGCTCTCCCCGATAGCGCCGGCGATAAGGTTCTTTGACCAAGGGGAAGCCATCTGGGCGCTGACGGAGAAGGACCCCGCCGACTCGCCGCTGATCGTGACGCGGCGGGGGTCGCCGCCGAAGGGCAGGATATTCTTCTGGACCCAGCGCAGGGCGGCGCTCTGGTCCATCAGGCCGTAGTTGCCGGAGGCATGGCGGGCGGACTCGCGCGTGAGGTCGGGGGGGGCGAGGAAGCCGAACACGCCCAGGCGGAAGGTGACGGTGACGGCCACGATGCTGCGGCGTGCCAAGCTGGCGCCGTCATAGCGCGGCTCAGAGCCGTCACCGCCGACGAAGCCTCCGCCGAAAAAGTAGACGAGGACCGGCAAGCGCTCGTTACTGGATTTGGCAGGCGTCCAGACATTGAGGTAGAGGCAGTCCGCGCTCATACCCTGGGAGCGGAAGACCATGTCTCCGAAGAGGGGCATCTGCATGGCGCGGGGGCCGAAGGCGTCGGCGCGGCGCACGCCCTGCCAGTCCTTGATCGGCTGGGGCGGCTTCCACCGCAGATCACCCAGTGGCGGCTGCGCGTAGGGAATGCCCTTGAAGGCCGCGACGCCGGAGAGCTGGTCCCTGGTCCCCTCCAGAGTGCCGCTAGCGGTCTTGACAAGGATGCCGGTAGCCGTTTGGACAGGGTCGGCGCAGGCGCATCCTGCGAGGATAACGGCGCCAAGGACAGCGGCATGGCAGAGGGTGCGGAAAAGGATGTGGACGATACCAATGCGGAAGATATCGATGCGAAAGGTACCGATGCAGCGGAATGTAGCCACGCGGCCAATCAGGTTCAAGCGGGTTTCCCTTCTTCCATGAGAGAGTCTCATGGCACTCTTCTTCCTAAGATTCTTTAGATTCTTTGCCGAGGCGGCCGCTCGCGCTCCGGCTGCCGCGAAGAGGCCTCAGGCCTCTAAGACGTTATCGCCAGTGCTTTGACACATTCCTGCTCTGCGACAAACCAGTGGTGGTCGGGTTAAGCAATTACACGAGGAGATCTTTGATCACGCCCTGAGGTAACCGTGTGGGACTTGACGGGACTCGCGTGTCCCCTAGCCCGCCGGTTCAGCGCGACGATGCGACGGTTGCGAATATGCAACGACGATCTTGCTGCCTTACCCATCATTGAGGTCGGGGCATTACTCAGCCCGGCATAGGACCAGCAAAATGCCGTTGCCAGCCTTGTTCATGCGCGGTTAGGTTTTCCGTCCGATGGATGCTAATGATTGTTGCCGCCTGCGGTGGGTATCCGGTGTGGAAAAGGCCTTTGATCGGGGCCGCAGAGCGCTCCGCCGGCTCTCTGATCTGTCCCCGGCTTAGTGAGTTGAATTAGAGCATGAGAATGGCATCGCCGCCGTCGGACGAACCGACGACCGTTGAGGACTGGAGCACGTGGTTGACAGCGCGGGTTCGGACGCGTGAACGCACCTTCCGCAATGAGACTTCCGTGATGGTCGCGGAATACAACCGGGAGAACGAGTACCAGACCGCCTATCACGGACGGGAGATATTGGAACTCCTTCAGAATGCCGATGACGCCGGCGCGTCGGTCCCAGAATCCAGGGCCATCTTCGTACTGCGGCCCGAGGGTCTTTATGTCGCCAACGCGGGCACGGCATTCTCGCCGCCCGGCATCGATCACTAATCATCAGCCACAACAGCCAGAAACAGCTCGATCGAGCCAGAAACAGCTCGATCGAAGTAGCTACATCGGATACAGGGGACTAGGATCTTGCAGCGTACTGAATTGGACGAACCATCCCTTCCTGTTGAGTGGCTGTCTCTCTCTAGGATTTAGCCGGGAAAGGACGCGGCAGTGGCTCACGGGTCTCTGCAGCCGAGATGCCGGGGTGCGGGCGGCGGTGGAGAAACGGGAGCGGTCGGGGGCTGCTGTCGGAACGGCGGGGGGTTGAGTACGGGGCGGGCGCGGATGGGGGCGCATGATGACATGGTGATCGCGCTGGCGCTGGCGTGGTGGGCGGCGCCGGAGGGGCAGGTGGTGCCGGTGCGGGAGCGGATACTGCTGGGGAGTTCGTTGGGAATGCGAAGGACCTAACCCCGCCGCCAGCGGCGACCCTTCCCTCACAGGGAAGGGTTAGAACGGCAGGCGCGCGGCGTCTGGGGAACCCGTCAGAGAGCGGGCAGGCGGTCGCGTGCCCGTGTCAGGACTGTCTCAGTCTGGGCGTCGCTCAGGCCGCAGCTTTGGCACACGGCGCGCAGTTGCTCCAGGAACCCGGCTAGGGTGCCCACCAGGGCGTTGGCGCCGCTGTCGTCGCTGTGCTGGCCGAGCAGCATCCCCTCGGTGTTGTAGAGGGCGACAAAGTAGGGTTCGGTGGCGACGAAATCACAGACCCAGCCGACGAGGGCGATGCCTTCGGGGGTGGCGGGGAGGGTGCCATCGAGGATGCGCCCGAAGTATCTCGAACGGGTCTTCGGCCAGCCGCGCAATGGGCATCAGGCGAGCGCCTTCACTTGCTGGGGAGCGATCTGCTTTTGAGCCAGTCCGTCGGCGATCTGGCTGAACTGGTCGAGGGCGGCTTGTAGGTCCTCCATGATGTCTTGTGCCAGAATGTCGGGGGCGGGGAGGTTAGCGCTGTCTTCGAGGCTGGTATCGCGGAGCCAGAAGATGTCGAGGCTGGCTTTGTCGCGCTGGGTGAGTTCGTCATACGAGAAGGAGCGCCAGCGGCCTTCGGGGTTCTCGGCGCTCCAGGTGGCGGCGCGGTCGTGGCGATTGTCGGCATCGTAGCAGGTGACGAAATCCTCCAGGTCGGTGCGCTTCAGCGGGTTGGTTTTCAGGGTGAACTCAATGTTGGTGCGGAAGTCGTAGACCCAAAGGCGTTCGGTCCAGGGGGCTTCGCGGGCGGGCTTGCGGTCGAAGAACAGGACATTGGCCTTGACGCCCTGGGCGTAGAAGATGCCGGTGGGCAGGCGGAGAAGCGTATGAACGTCGCACTCCTGAAGCAGCTTGCGCCGGACAGTTTCGCCTGCGCCGCCCTCGAACAAGACGTTGTCGGGGACAACGACGGCGGCGCGTCCGTTAGTTTTGAGCAGGCTCTTGATGTGCTGCACAAAGTTAAGCTGCTTGTTGCTGGTGGTCGCCCAAAAGTCGTCGCGCAGGTAGCTGATGGCTTCCTTCTCGTCTTTGCCTTCCTCGTTGACAATGGTGATGCTGCTCTTCTTGCCGAAGGGCGGATTGGACAGGATCATTTGGAAATGCTGGGCGGGCGGGCCGGCCAGGGCATCGGCCACATGGATAGGGCTGTCTTCGCCGCCGATCTCATGCAGCATCAGGTTCATGGCGGCCAGCCGGGCTGTGTTGGCGACGATCTCCCAGCCTTGCAGGGCGTCCATCCGCAGGTGCTTCTTCTGGTCCCGGTCCAGGGCGAAGTGATGGGAAACGTGGTCATGGGCGGCCAGCAGGAAGCCCGCCGTGCCGCAGGCGGGGTCGGCAACGGTGTCGCCAGGCTGAGGCCGCATGACATCCACCATCGCTTGAATGAGCGGGCGGGGCGTGAAATACTGCCCGGCCCCGCTCTTGGTGTCCTGCGCGTTCTTTTCCAGCAGTCCCTCGTAGGCATCGCCCTTGATGTCGGCGTCTAGCCCCGTCCACGTCTCCTTATCAATCAGGTCGGCGATGAGGCGGCGGAGCTTGGCGGGGTCCTCGATCTTGTTCTGAGACTTGCGGAAGATGACGCCGAGCATCCCCGGCTTCTTGCCCAGTTCTTCCAGCGTGTGCCGATAATGGACTTCCAGGGCGTCGCCGTCCAGCGCCATCAGTGATGTCCAATCATATTCGGCGGGGATGATGGACGGCCGGTTCCAGGGCGGCAGGGTGCGCTCGTGGGCCATTTTGAGGAAGAGCAGGTTGGTGAGTTGCTGGACGTAATCCCCGTAGGAAAGGCCGTCATCCCGAAGCAGGTTACAGTAATTCCAGAGTTTGGCGACCAGTGCCGCCGATCCGTTGTTGCTCATGATTTTATTAGGAGATCGAGTCTGGATCAATCCAGTCGCGTGTTATTAACGCAGGGGAGAGGTGATCGAAGTCTTTATCCGTGGTGAGAAGCTGCGCGCCGGTAACATGAGCGGTCGCCGCAATCCAGACATCGTTTTTGCCCATCTTACGGCCCTGCTTCGTGCTTGCTGCGTCTATCTCCGCGTAAGCCTGCATGAGGCCGGGCAGTTCAATGGGAACGATGACGAATCTGCTTAACAGGTCCTGTAAGGCGCGTTGTTTGTCTTTGCCCCAATTCGCATAGAGCGCAAAAGAACGCAGTTCGCCCTCCGTCACACTGCTGATCAAGGGAACCTGAGCCGCGCCTGTCAATGCGTATTGGCTTTCGATCCATTGACCGAGCGCACTGCCACGAATTAGGTGGATCAAGATGTTGGTATCGAGCAAGTAACGGAGGATCAACGCCATATGCGCTACTCAATGGCCTCCAGAATGGCTCTGACTTCTTCGTCAGTCTCCGTGCCCGGCCAGCGCCCGAAGACATGTTCCATTCCATTCGATCCGGGCTGCGGGGCAATTCTCGGTTTCAGTTCGGCGAGAGACCGTGGAGTCGGCTGCGGTATCTGTTCCCAAACGGTGTCCCGGCTAGTCGCCTTTTGGAAGTGACTTGCGATAATGAGGGAAGGCGTGCCCGATGGCCGGTAGCTGACTTCGCCGTCTACAACTATGCGCTGGTTCCAAAGTTCTCCAAATGCGGCGGGTTCCCCATCCGGCAATAGGCCCCGCAGGGATTGACCGTTTGGCAGGCGCAGGCGGAAACTGTTTTTGCTGGCTGAAAGCTCATCCAGCCACCCGGTAACAATTGCCTGTCGTGGTGCCGGGGCATCTTCGCTGAGGCGGTGAAAAACTGACACGTCTTGGTTGGTGATACGAACTGGCTTTCCGGTGGTTTGCAGACCGTCAAAAGTGATCGCGTCGTATCCTAAGCTCAGAACCTTCCGAAATCCGTATAGAGAGTCCAGAATGTTCTTGTCCAACAGATCGCTCTCGGCGTTACCGTCTGCCGCCTCGCGGGCCGTTTCTTCCAGCACTTCAAAAGCCGTTTGTCCTCGGCGCGGTCCGGTTTCCCAGAGAGGAAGCTGATCAAAAAAGTGCGGGACCACATCTCCCAAGGTCGGCGCTTCCAATGCCAAAACAGTTGAGCCAGGTTCTAGGCCAACAAGCTCAAACTGAGTGGCCTTGTCCAACCAATCGGCCTTGCCATGCAAGTTACTTCGCCCGTCCACTCGGAACCGCAGAGCGCGCTGTGTAGCCTCCAAGATGGCCTGCGAGAGCGCGGCCAAGACATGAAAAGACACACGCGCGCCCTGTGCGGCCTCGCCTTCTAATTTGATTGTGTGTCGTGTCATGGCGGCAGTAGACTCCTGACTGAATTATACCCGAACAGGCGTTTGACTTGTCAGGTTTTTGAGGGAAAACGATACTATTACCAAACCCAGCCTGGAAACAAAATCGCTTCGCACCGTGGCGTTATGATACTATACTACCGTTCCGTGGATCGCTATGCTACTTTTCGGCAAAATTATCATAACGGGGCTAGTCGCCATAGGTAGGGGTATAGTTCAGCGCCTTCAGACGCTTCTTCGCCTCGCGCCTTTCCTCAGCGGTGAACAGGCTGGCATACTTGGGATTGAGGGCGGCGGCCTCGCAACTCATGTCCAGCCGGTTGATCTCCCACAGGCTGTTCAGCCCGGCCTGTGAGTCGGGCGTTGCGAGCAGCCGCTTGACGGCTCCCACGCCGCCGTGTTCAGCCACCATTTGCAGAAAATAGGTCGGGTTGTAGCCGTGCTTGGTCTGCAGCTCCACGCTTCCGTTGAGCATGTCCTGATGGAACTGTTTTTCCAGCGGCGTCCGCGTGTCCGTATTCGGCATTGCCCTTCTCCTTCCGCCGTCCTGCTTTCGCGGGCGTTCGCGCCTGCGCTTCCCGCTCCGCCTTGATCCGTTCCAGCAGAACGCTGGCCGGTTCGTCGGCGGGGTCCTGCGGCACGAGCCGCCCGGCAAAGGCTTCCTTCAGAACCGCCTGCCGCAGCCGCTCCGCGCGTTTCAGGTTCACCTTCACCACCTGCTCCAAGTTGTCCACGACGGACAGGCTCCGCTCCATCTCGGCTACAATTCTTTTTTGCTCCTCTAGAGGGGGAAGAGGAAACGGCATCGCGGATACGCTTGTTTTATTAAGGGCGGGTTGGTTGTTTCCAGAACCGCTCCGGCGAGTTTCAGCGTATTTCCCTTCTAAATACCGATAGACGAGTTCAGGTGGAATATTAGTCTCGGAAACTCGAATAGCAGCGCAGTTCTGATTATTGCAGGCGGAGACATTCAGGATAGCGACTTGCCCTCGTGTTTTGCCTTCGCCAATCATCCCTAAGAGGACGGTTCCGAGAGGATGCACTGCTGTTGAAGTGTTCGCAAGACCCGCGTCTGTGATTGTTTCGCGGGTGTCGTTGATGCGACAAAAGGCAACCTCGCCGCTACTCACCCAGCGGACATCGCCTCCCCAATAACTAGCTTCCGCCCGGCTCGGCGTTGCGCCGACGTAAACTCCAAAGGCTTGGCCTAGCGTCGTCCAAACCCATCCCTCTGGCAACGCCGCCAGCCCCTTTGTATCCGGCGCGGCTGGCTCCTGATACTTCGCCTTCCACGCCCCATTCAGCGCCAACTTCCCCTGCGCCTCCATCTTCGCCGACTGCTCCGACTCCCACCGCGCCCGCCGCTCCGCCAGGATGCGCGTCAGAAGCACGGCGGCGGGTTCATAGTCCCGGCCTTCCTCCTGGGCTAGTGCGGCTTCGGTCGGCACCAATCGCCCTTCGCAGGCGGCTTGCAGAACGGAGGCGCGGTAGCGCTTGAGGGTGGCCTGAACGCGCCGGAGGTTGGCGACGCCGGCATCCAGGAGGGAAAACTGCCGCTCGATTTCGGCGACGATGCGGGTTTGTTCGGGGAGGGGAGGTAAGGCAAAGCCGAAGGTGTTTATGTCCTTGGGCCTGACGGCGGGATAAAGCGCCCCCTGAACCAGTTTGGTCATGGCCTCCACAAAATCATGCGACTGGACAAGGTAGAGAAGGAACTGCGGCACGGATGCAACAGCCCGCAAGACATGGAAGCCCGTTGAGCTAATAGCCCCCGTCATGCCGTCCGGGACGAGAGCGACGGCATTCAGGTTAGGGCGGGTCATAGAGACCACGACATCACCCGTCAGGAGACGCTGACGAGCGCGGCTGGGAGCTTGGTCTGATGAGAGTTGCCTTGGGTCTACGATCCGCTTGGTTTTGTTGTCAATGCTGCTGATGTCAACGTACAGAAATGGCTCAATCTGCGGCCCAAGTTGAGAAACACCACTCTCGACAACACCACCGAGTGTGGTTGCGGTCCAGCCTTGTGGCAAGGCGTGAGAGTCGGCTAAATCCATCCCTGCTCCCGCAGGCGGTTCCAAGCGGTATTGATGTGTGCCTCGGAGAACAACCCTTTTTTTCGCTGGCTCCATGTTTGGACGCCTCGGACAGCAGCAGACGGGTCATGGCGCACGGATTCATCTTCATTCCAGGCCAGCCAATGCACGGTCGCCAGGAGTTCCAGGCTGTAAGGCGTCTCGAAGCCCTCCACTAATTCACGAACTCGCCTCATGTGCGCCCGCGTCTCAGGATGCTCCTCCAAAACTAAATCCGCTTCCTGGCTGACGCCGGGAACGATTTCCAGGGAGGTATCACGACTTCGGTCGCCATAGCCGCGCAGGAAGTGGCCTTCCATCTTTTGCAGCACATGATGCAAGTTCTCAGCATAAGGGCCATACTGAAATTTGACGAATGGCAGCTTCAGAGGTGCGCCAGCAGCTTGCAGGAAGTAGGCAAGCTTTTGGATTTCAAGTTGAGACACAGAATAGCCGGGAACAATATACCCATCCAAAAGACCGATAACCGCCGCCCGGCCCCAACTCATGTTCGGGCGCTTGGTATCAACAGGCATGGTTTTGGCAACAGGAGCACCGTCCGGGGTAAACAGAAGAACCTGTACATTGGGAAGGTCTGCGAACGCTGTTTCAATCCGTGGGCGAACTTCCTCCCACTGCAAGCCTCCATTGCCACAGCCAAGCGGGGGAACGGCGACAGAGCAAATATGTCGGTCACGGAGTTCGGCGATCAACGCGACAAGGCCGGCATCAATATCGGCCATTTTGGCCTTTGCGCGCCAGTCACGTTTCGTGGGAAAATTGATGATGTAGCGCGGTCCGGTCAGCGCTCCAGTTTCCGTGACAAACATATGTCCAGGCTGAACCTCGCCGCGCTTGCAGGCGGCTTGGTAGGCAGTGAAGTTTTCGGTGAAGGCTTGACGGAACTGGAGAGCTATGCCTTTGCCCATGATGCCGACAGTGTTGACGGTATTGACAAGCGCCTCAACATCTGCTTCCAGAAGGTTGCCTTTTGTGGGGACGATGTGGGTAGACATAGCAGAATCCGTCCTTTAGTATACCAGAATCGAGGGTCTGTGGTCAAGCGAAAGTACAATAATATCAATAATATCAGGCAAGCAGAACCTGTGTCTCAGGGACATACGGCTGCCCATGGAGGTGAGCCGCAACCTGATCAGCCATCGTCTGAGACCTGACAACAATGCCGGTTATCATGGACCAAGGTACAAAGTTGTGAGCCAAAAATTCAGCTTGTTTACGGCGCGTCCGGTCCCCATCCGCATTTGTATTTGTCCACTGATTTGCCCGGATTACAGGCCAGTCCAGCTTGCTGAGATCGGAGAGGTCCTGATACTGCTCGGTGAGGGCCATGGCGGCATGACCATCTGTAAAAACGAACGGAAGATCGTTGGCTGCGAGAATGTCTGTGCTGGAAGTTAAATAGATCACTTCGCCTTGGCCGCCTTCATAGCCCTCTACGCCACCCCGATAGATCACATAAAGCATAGGCGAGTGATGATGAAAATAAAATGGCACATAGTCACAAAGGAAACCACCGGGGCTGCATTCGACCGGCCACCTCAACCGTCGTTCTTTGATGTTGCCGTGGCCGATACCCTGCTGAGTCAAGCCGCGCTCTTTCGCTTGCCGATCACACCATATGCCGCCCTGTGACAAGATGACCGGGAGGTTACAGATGTGTGTCATATGGCAAATGGGCTGACTCATGCGACCAGCACCCCGTTCAGTTCTTCCAGCAACGGGGTCAGCCGGTCGCCAAACAGCGTATGCGCCCGCCAAAGCCCGCCCTGCTGGCTAAATGGCGTCCCGTCAAAATCCTCGGTATCCATGCTCAGGCTCTGCGCCACATGGCCCCGCACCATTTCCAGCCACTGCTCCTGCTCCGACGTAAAGACCACCCCGGCGGCGGCCTGCGCCGTCTGCCAGGCAGCAAACCGGGCCTGGACCGTCTCCGCGAACGGTTCCAAGGTCGGCTCCTGGTGCAGCGCGAACCGCACCAGAGACACCAGATCGGCGGCCCGGTCGGCGGCACTGCGGCCCCGCACCTTCGCGCCCTCGATCATCCGGTAGGCATCCCAGAGCCGGTCGGGGGTCCAGCCCAGCGGCGGCTTTTGGATCGTCTCGGCCAGTTCCTTCAACTGCCGCAAGGTCGGCCCCTGCCCATGCGGGCGCGAGTAGAGGAGTTGGAGGGCGGTGATCTCGTCCCGGTGCTGCACTAAGTAGGCCGCGAAGGACTCGACCGTTGCCTGGGCCTTTTCTTTGGCGGCGCCACTGACACCGGCGAACAACACCGTGTCCTGACTCACCGGGTCAATGATCTGCTCATTGTCCTGCTGAATATCCTCGATGCGGCGGCGAACTTCGGCGGGCAGGAATGGGGCCGTGGCCGCTTGCCGCGCCTCCTCGCCCACGGCGGCGATCTGTTCCGGGGCCGGGTCCTCCACCAAGAACTGTGCCTGCGCCCGTGCCTCCTGCACGTCCGGGTCCACCGAGGCCGCCAATGCCCCGATGAGAGCGGGGAGGGCTTGCCCGGTCGCTTCTTGCAGCGAAGCCGCCTGAGCCGCCGTCATCTGCCGGCTGAGGCGGGCCAACCGGGAGGCCAGAGTCGAGACCACATCAGAGTCCGTGGCCCCCATGCCGACGAGCTTCAGCAGTTCTTTCAGCGAGACAGACGGCTTGCGTTCCAGCGAGGGCGCGTCCACATGCTCGCGCTCACAGACGCCCACGGCATCCACAATGACAAAGCGCGTCTTGGCTGTCGCGTCTCCCGAAACGGCCTGGAGGTCGTCAGCCGAGATCACCCGGCTGCCGCGCCCCTTCATCTGCTCGAAGTAGTTGCCGCTCTTCACATCCCGCAGGAAGAAGACGATTTCCAGGGGCCGAACGTCTGTCCCGGTCGCAATCATGTCCACCGTGACCGCGATACGCGGATGGTAGGAATTGCGGAACGACGAAAGAAGGTCCTCCGGCTTGATGCCGCTGTTCTTGTAGGTGATCGCCTGGGTGACGGGATCAACGATGCGCGCCGTCGAAGTCTTGTAGGTGATCTTCTCGCAGAAGTTGTTCCCTTTGCCGAACTCCTCCCGAACGATGCGGACAATATCGTCCGCATGGCTGTCATCCTTGGCAAAAATCAAGGTTTTAGGAACCTCTGTCCGGTCCGGGAACGTCTCCGGCAGCATCCGGTCCTTGAAGGCGCGAACGACCGTGCGAATCTGGTCTTCGGCCACGACGGCCCGGTCCAGTTCATTGGGCGTGTAAGTCAGATCGTCTTCCAGCTCGCGCCAGCGGACGCGGCGGCTCTTGCGGTCCCGCGTGTCCACCCACAGGCCCGCCTCCACCTTGCTCCCCCCTTCGGTGATCTCGGTTTTGATGCGGTACACATCGAAGTCTACATTGACGCCATCGGCGACCGCCTGGGCATGGCCGTACTCGGACACCAGGTTCTGATTGAAGAAAGCGAGGGTCTGCTTGGAGGGAGTGGCCGTCATGCCGATCAAGTAGGCATCCCAATAGTCTAAGACTTGCCGCCACAGATTATAAATGGAGCGGTGGCACTCATCAATGTAGACAATGTCGAACAGTTCCGGCGGGAGGGAAGGATTATAGACCACCGGCAGCGGCTCACGCCGCAGGGGAGAAACCTCGTCGGCGACCGAGACCTCTTCGGCCTCGGGGTCGAACTCCGCTTCGCCCTTCAGGATCGAGTACAGCCGCTGAATGGTCGTGATGCAGACGCGGCTCACGGGATCAATGGTGTTGGAGCGCAGGTGCTGGACGTTGTAAAGCTCGGTGAACTTCCGGCCATCGTCTGGGGTCATGTACTGCTGGAACTCGTTCAGGGCCTGCCGTGCCAGGTTGGCTCGGTCCACGAGAAAGAGCACCCGCTTGACACCGCCGAACTTGAGAAGCCGGTAGACCTCAGCGACGGCGCAAAACGTCTTGCCGCTGCCCGGCGACATCTGGATCAGGGCGCGGGGCCTGTTTTCGGCCAGGGACACTTCGAGTTTTTCGATGGCTTTGATCTGGGCGGGCCGCATGCCGTCGGTCATCAAGGGAGGCATCCGGCGGAGGCGACGCTGAAGAGTGGAGGGGGCACCATAGCCGTCCGGCGTTTCCAGCACCGCCGAAGACGCGCCAGCGATCCCGCTTCTCCCCTGCGCCCAGGCAATGAGCGTTTCCGGCCGGTGGAAGGTGAATACAGGCCGGCTACGGGGATCGGGGTCCAGAGCATTGGTAAAGCGCGTCTCGGCTCCGGTGCTCTGATAAAGGAACGGCAGGGGGCGCTGCCAGGCGGGGAGGGCAGCAGGCAGACCCTCGCTGTATTTTTCGGTCTGCACTTCCACGCCGGTCAGTGTCTCGCCCAGCTTCTTGGCCTCGACCACGCCCAAGGCTTTCCGGTCCGCGTAGAGCAGATAATCCGCTGCGCCGAAACCGGCGGCCATCGGCATCTCACGAACGGCCACACCCCGGCCCGCACCCAGGTTCATGTCGGCGACGTTCTGAACGATCCACCCTGCCTGCAAGAGCGCCTTATCTATCTCCTGCCGAGCTTTCTGTTCCGGTGTTATAGTCCAATTCCTTTGAGGCCGTGCTTTGCACGGACACGATATTGGCCTAGTTCAACAGCGTCACTCGGCTTTCCTTCCACGCGCATCATGTTTCCGAGGGAGGCGCATGATCGGCAACAGAGAAATCTCGATTTATTATAAGTTCAGCTAATGATACAACCAAAAGTTATGTTATAACACTTATAGATGTCTGCCCGCTATGGCTGGCAGGGCATGAAGGAAACCCCTCCCGGCGGGCAAGCCCGCCACCTTCCCCTGTTAGGGAAGGGCGCGAAAGGAAGACATTATGACGGCTTTGGCAGGGTCGTATGACCCGAAGCGGAAGGATGGGCAGTTGATCCGCTACCCGCTGGCGGCGGGGGCACATGTGTTCAAGGGCGCGCTGGTGTGTGTCGGCACGACAACGGGCCTGCTGACGCCGGGGGCGGACGCGGCGGGCGTGGTCTGCGTGGGTGTCGCCTTCAAGGAAGGCAACAACGGCGCGGGGGCGGTCCAGCATGACGGCTCCATCAGTTCGGGCCTGGCGGGAGCAGTCTCGGTGCGGGTCCAGACGGGGGCCTGTACCAGTACCACAAGGCGGGGGCCGTGCAGGCGGATGTCGGCAAGCAGGCGTTCCTCGTGGATGACAACACGGCGGTGACGACCAACAGCATCAAGTGCGGCGTCGTGGGGGCGCTGGTGGACTCCGGGATGGTGGCGGTGCTGACTGACGGGCGGGTGAGTTAGGGACCTAACCCCGGCGCGAGCGCCGATCCTTCCCTCCAGGAGGGGTGAGGAACCGACCTCCTCGCTCCGCAAGGGTCCTCCCCGGGGGAGGACGATGAGGCCTAGCCCGGTCCTGGCGCGTCGCCTCCCACCCTCGCGTTCACTGCAGCGGCGGTCAAGCGGCTGTGGAGCCGGACTAAGGCTGAACATGATGAACGATGGAAGCAATGCGGCACCGTTCCAAAGCAGTCAGTGCCCCGTGTTGCCTGTCCGGCAGCCTCTCAACGGGAGGGTCACCCCGGAGGTATCGCCGCCGGCACGCCACTGCCATCACAGCCCCTCCGCCTCGAGCCCGCACAAGGAGGCGGCACCCGGCAGTGCCGATGGGCCGACCACGCTTCCAAGCGAATGGGCCATCCCAGGTCAGTCCGTCGGCTGCCGCTGCGCGAGCCACGTCGAAAAGCGGATCGAAATACATGAGATCCGAAACAGGAGGGTAAGGTTCGGGGAACTGGATTTGCGTCTCGAAGTCGCGCCTCAGCGCCTTGCCAAGACGTTCGAGCATCTCCACCCCCTTCAGAAATTCGCAGCGCCAAAAGGCCTCGTTCCGACGTCGACGTTCCTCATCCGAAACACACGGCCCCGATGTGCGTTTGCTGGATCTATTCATAACCCAAGTTGCTACCTATGAAAGTATCGCATAGGCGATCACCGTCAGGAAGATTTTCCGCTCCCACCCTTCAGGAGTGACCGCATGGAGCCGCCGGCCTA
>JAABUH010000826.1_pt1 | contig 40369 bp, 27 predicted proteins | sample 5559121 | NCBI WGS metagenome assembly JAABUH01 (sample SAMN10711871, study PRJNA513364) | rock metagenome | isolation source: Antarctica rocks | place: Antarctica: Victoria Land, Battleship Promontory nord | collected 2015-12-28
GAGCGAGCTTCGAAAGTCGAGCTTCGTTCAACTTCAGAGCGACGAATCGAAGCTTCTTTCTGATTGACTCGTTGTTCAGCTGACTGAGTATCTTGACGAGGCATAGATCGATCAGCTTGACGTTGTTCCGCTCTGAAGTTCAATCGCTCGCCTTGTAGCTGATTGATCTTTTTCTCTAGCTCATCGTTTTTATCAAAAGCGACTTCTAGTTGTTTCGCTCTCTTTTTGTGATCGTCTTGTACGAGAAGTCAGTGTTCATTGAGTTGTAGAGTCAAGTCTCGCTGACTTCGAAGCTCGTTCAGCATATTGATGACTTTGTCGAGTTGATTGCTGACTCAATGAAACAGTTGTTCTTCAATGTTTATGTTTCATGAGATGACAGCTTTCTCAGCTTCGACTGAAGCATCGATGAGTAGAAGTGAAACTCTTCTATTGACAGTGCTTCTAAGCAGGCGAGTTGTTCGAAGTTCAACTGACTCGACGTTGCGTGTCATGATGAGAGAAGATAGAAGTTGTTGAGGTAAGAGTAGATGAGGAATTGATGTTTTTTGATGAGTGAAAATTCAAAGAATCCCTTGTGAATTTCAGATAATAATTGAGTGCTTTATTCGAAGAATTCCTTGCGAATAGAATGATGAAAATGAGTGTAGAATCGAAGAATCTCTTGCGATCTAAAATGATGGTGCAAATTTGAAGAATTTCTTGCAAATTTTTCTTACTGAATAGATTGTTTCATATCATCTATTCATCGATAGCAGAATAGTAAATGATGAGCATTTATCTAATGTTAGGAATCTGTCTAGAGCGAGTCAGATAGAGATGTCATTTAACTAGAAGATAAATGCTAAGGAAGAAAGATAGCTACAAGAAAGAAGCTGGCTACATATGTGTGTTTCTCAGCCGACGCTAGGCCCAATAGGGACTAGTCAAGGTGACGAAGCGAGAATAGGCCTGGTAAGGCTAGAAGGCTGAGTCTGACAAGGCTAGAATCGTGACAGAATCATCGTAGTCAGTTCAAATCATGTCTGAAGCTTTTGAGAAGTTCATTGAGACTGTTGAACTGTCACTCAATGTAGTGCTAACATTAATCAAGTGTTGATCTGAAGAATTGAGACTAAACGTTCTTTGATCGCTGTCATCAAGCGCACAGTTCTGCTGATGCGATGAGTTGTAAAATCATGCTGAATTCTGAGTTGTAATCAAGTATGAGTACATCAATCTGAAGAAGTTAACGACACTTAATACGACTTGTGCTTGACAAGATCAGTTCAAAGTAGCTTGAGTCACAGTGTTATCGAGATTCATTGATGTAAACACAATGATATCGTCAATGAATGCACTTAGTTGATTCGAAGTGAACAAAGTCTTTCTGTTCTTGTCAATAACGACTTGATGAATAATTGAAGTTGAAGATATAGATTCTGACGCTGCTGCTAGTGATTTCATTGTTTGCATGCTTGTATTAACACTCGTTGAGTTTTAAGTTATATTCACTTCAAAGAACAAAGTCTTCAACACTTTATTCGCATCGCTGAAAAGTAGAATGTCAGCTCATTCGAGTTGCAACTGATTCACTTACGAGTTGATGATTCACACAATCAACAATGCTAATAACTTTGATTTGTTCATGTCTTCATTTGCAAAACAAAAAAGAAGATGATCTTAAAGTCAGCAAGAATAAGAAAAAGCAGATCTTTAATGATGTCAGAACATATCTCAAATTTGAAATGTGTGAAAGTCTGTGTTTCTGAATGTTCGAAGCAAACTTTTTGAAAGCTTTCATTTGCAGTCAGAAAGCTATCGAAAAGCAGTCAAATTTGATCGTCAGAGAAGCTTGAATTGACTGATGACGATATAATAAAGTCGAAAATTGCGCAAAGCAATCAACTAGAAGACTGACTGAGAAAGCTTATAAGAACATCAGTTCTCTCTTCGATAATTCAAACAAAAACAAATCTTTGAGTTCTAATACAATCTTACAAAACAGATCGATTGATTCAATCTTTGAACAAGCTTACTTCAAGAATTTCATATTGTCTTCAAGCAATTTGATTCTTGTAGAAAAGCTAGTCTAGTTTAAACAAGAAATTCTCTAGTTAAGTCATAATACAATTTGAAGCTGATCTTGAAGCGAAAAAAGCGTTTCAACAGACAGAAGCAGCGAAGACATCTCATGATCTTGCGATTTCAGAGAGCACGTCAGACTCAGATACTTCTCGTCTCGAAGTCAATAAAGCACGTCAACAGACAGAAGCAGCAAAGGCATCTCACGATCTTGTCATTTCGCAGAGCACGTCAGGCTCGAACACTTCTCGCCTCGAGACGAATAAAGCAACAAAGCAGACTGAAGCATCTCAAGATGCAGTCTCTTTGAACACATTTTCAGATGATGCATCAGACAAAGATCAGAAAAACTACATTGATGAGCAGAAGCAAGCAGTGAAACGAGTGCTGAAGTGTGAATCAAACAAGTATTATCAAATTCTCGAAGTGAACGATTCGTTCACAAAACAGAAGATCAAAAAAGCGTATAAGAAGTTTGCATTGCTTTTACACTCAGACAAGAACAAGTATGAAGACGCTGAAGAGACTTTTAGAAGTAAACAAAGCTCTATTGAGTCGTTCGAAACTATTTTGAAACTCTCACTTTTACTTTATTTCATTGCAGAACTGACTTCACAACATAGATGTCAACACGACAGTCAAAGCTCTCGATGTTGAAATTGAGAAATTTAGTGAGAATGCTTACGAAGACAACGAAGATAACGACAATCACTCAATGAAAGTCGAGCAAAGCGAATCAAAGTCAGATGACTTCTGCAAGCAAATATATGAACAAGCTACATCTCATTTGAGAAAGCTCATGAACGATCTCGATAATAAAGTCGCTCAGCTCGAATTGAGAAAACTGAACGAGCAGATAAAGCAGCGAAATGTCAAGAACAAGCTTTCGAAGAACAATTTAGATGACTTTCTCATTAACGTTTTCATGTTCATTGCTAATTTCAAAAACGCGAAGAAGTTTAATGAAGCGTTAAAGAAGAATTCAACTGACAACATTGCAAGAGAAAAACTCATCAAGATAAATCAGCATATGAATCTAGTGAATGAGCAGCGAGACTATCTCAGAAACTGAATTATTACAATTTCATCTCATTCAGACACAAATGCAGCAAAATCTGAATCTGAAACAAGCGAAGAGTCATTCAGATCGACTGAAGACATCAAAGTCATCAAAAAAGACGATCAAGCTTTCAGCAAAGATGATGTCAAAATCAAAGTCAGCGTCTCAATATCTGATGAGTCAGATGATTGAACATCTTTTGAGAAAGTCGTGATTGTCAGAAGCGCTGACTTTGACTCACGAGTCATTGTCAATCATGAAATCGATATGAACTCGTATTACAATATACATTTCGAAACGACTTTTGAAAAAGAGATCGCTCGACAATGATTGAACGAGAGAACATATGAAATTGCGAATTCGTCGAATGACATTGTGATCGATGAGTTGAAAATCTGTGAAAGAGTCAAGATCGCTCATATCACAACAACACTTCTTAAGTGAGTCGAGAGACAGAGTCAGAGTCGTAATAACATTTGTTACTACTTTATCGAGATACGAGGGAAAAGTTACTTGAGCATCAGAACAGCGCTCTCAGAAATGAAGAGAATCAGTCTCGTCAAACTTAAATGAATTGATGCAGCGTTGAATCATCAAACTGAGATGCTGCTCGAGAAACTGAATCAGTGTCGTGAAAACAATGAACATTCGAACATTGAAGAGAAGCTGATCAATGATGATATCAAAGATCTGTCATGATTAGTCTTCGAAGCAACACTCAATAACGAGAATGAGAAAAGCGATGCGAAGAATGAAGACATTGACAACTTAGTGTCTTCAGTGACAGATCTGAAGCATGATTCAAAGTCTACAGCATTTTCGAACACGAGAAGTGTCTCTGAAAATTCTGGAAATTCTATCGAGTCTGAGCTGTAGAGCTTGATGATCAACTATTGATAAGTGACAGACGACAGCAAAGACGAAGAGTTAACTTGATGAAGTCGCGAAGAATGTTTGAATTTTCTGTTTTCTTCAATCAGTTCTTATCAAAGCATACATAGCTAGAATCAGAATTTACATCAATAATAGATTATTGAGATGTAACGAGTCATTTTCAGAACAGTCAGTATTACTCGTCGTAGCAAGAATTTGTAGACTTGATATGATTCTAAATAAATAGAAAAATTGAATCTCGATACTCGATTATGATGAGAGTTTGATCTAGAATCTAATTGATTGAAGCATATCAAGTCTTGACGAAAATATTACTAGCGTCGAGTTCTTGCAGACTTCTACTTTTAGATCTCACATCTGCAAGTTCGAGCATAGACTTCACTCACAACGCTTCATCGCAATCAGAGCTTTTGCTCATGAAACATCAGACATCAAGTCTGAAACGTCATCTTGACAAGCTCGATGACGTTTCACGTTCATCAAAGAAGAGAAAGCGCTCATACACAGTCAATTCAGAGTATACGTCGACAGAACATTCAGAATGAGAGCAGAAACGAAAAGTCTCTCTCATCGATCAGCAATCTCATACGAAGCGAGTTTGTCAATCTCTTTCAGAACACATATTCAAACGCAATAATAGAGATAGCATCATTGAACTTGAAACGAACTTCAATGACAGAGAGAATATTGCAGTCGACGCTTAAGCTACTCAATCACAGTAGTTAATCTCAGAAGCTCTTCAGAAGACTCAAGATCAATATCAAAGAAAGTTCGTTCATAGCAAGAACTCTGAGATATGTTAAGCATGCTGTTTCATTTTGAATGAACATGCTAAGTATGAAACAGTGATCTTATATCATGATCTATAAAAATGAAGCACGATCAATTTCTAGTCATTTAGAGACAAAACGAAAAGAAAGCGTAAGTCTTTTATTCTTAAAGTTTATCAAGTCTATCACGACTTACGATACGAGATTCGATGACATACTGAAAGCACGTCATGTCGTTGAGACAAAGAATGAGAAATTCAAGAACTGAAGTGCGCTTCACTCTTTGCTGAAAAGAGAATGCGCATCTGTGTCACTTGAGAATCATAAAATCAAGAGTATTCGAGAAGCTGTACGACGCAGCTTCAATGAGAACAGTGTTTCGCATAGCGTGTTCTCAAGAATCTTTTCTGTGAGAAAAGTCAACATCTGCAAGATCTTGAAGAAACACTGAAACAGGCAATGAATACACTGAACTTCGCATTATGCTAATCACGATCTCAAGATTGTATCTTCGCAATCGAATTATGTCATTGAATATCACATCAAATTATTCTCAGGCGAAGTCGTTCAAAAGCTACAAGAACTCGCAAGCTCAAGCAAAAACAAGTTGATGTTTCTCATATTCTTTGTCGAGCTGAAGAAAGCATCGAGAATCATGAACGTAATCAAATTACAAAACATGCACAATGAAGTCAGCGTCGTCTACAATCTTCTCAGACTACATCTGACAATTGATCAGAGAGATGATTACTATGATCAGGCGTGAATGCTATCTCTTGACATCAATGATAAAGTGTGAAGACTTCAATGTCATTGAATTTCTAGAGAGAACTACACATACGACATCTACTACTTGAAGATTCTTAGATGCTGAGCAGTGAAAGATTCTAGAGATGTTGTTATCGTGAAAGCAAGAGCTTCAATGAGAAATGTTGTGAACTGAATGCGCGAAGTTATGTTCAAAGTGTTGCATACTGCTATGAATATCTATGAGAGAACTGTCACAACTGAAGCATTCGATTCAAAGTCGTGTCTGTCTAGCTTCAAGTCACAATCACAAGATTCTAACATATATTCAACATCTGACTATTCTTTCGTCGACGAGACACAGTTTACTGTTTTTGAAACACAGCTTAATTATGATTTGAATTCTCAGAAGTCGAAGATTCTCAAAACTTGCAGCGAATCTGTACTCGAATCTATCGAACTAGCAAGTATTCATACATCAACAACAACTCAAGAATCTAGTCTATTTGCTCACATTCAGAAGAACATTCAAGAAAAGAATAATACAAGCAAAGAAGAGATAAAATCATGATGAAAGAAAGAGAGAGAATCTACTTTGATCTTCTATCGCTGATGAAACAAAAGAAAAGAGTCAACTGAGTCAAAGTGCAAGTCATAGTTTTCGTTGTCATCTGTATCGTCTGTCAAATTCATCATTATCACTCGTCAAAAGAGTCTGATTCAACTTCTTTATCTCAGTTGATGCTTTTTCTATTGTCTCTGTTCTATTCTCTGAATCATGCATCACTGACGAAGTCTCAAAAAACTTGTTCAAAGCTCAGCACTTGATTTTTCAAGATTAGAAGATGAGCTCAAATATCACAAGACTCATCTTTACTCAGTGAACAAGACAATTATCAAGATGAATGAAAGATGAAAAAGAGCTTCGATGTTTGCAGAGATGTAAATCGAGATTTTGAATAATAGATTTTGCAGATGTAGTGAAGACAAGAACAAAGTAATCGATAAATGAATGAAGTAGTGATTCGAAGCTGAGTCGATGATATCAGGCGAGAAAATGAAATGAAAGACTGCATGATGAGAATGCAAAATTCTAGAAACGTAGACAATCGTAATTGCACAAACACAGAAAAACGCGTTCACGTCTACAGCAAAAATCACAGATTTCGACATCTCACAGCAACGTCAACGTTCATATAATTGAGAACATTAAGCGACAATTTTTTCGTTGACTATTGCTCTTAAAAGTATGTAGACAAACTTTTCTCTAAACGTGTGTGAAAGACTGATGACGTTGCATAGATTGACTTTTACTTAGAACTATCGATGAACATATAATTTTCGTCAACGATTAACACTTTACTTCTTTCTATGTCTCTACATCAAATTACACATTAAGAAGATGATTAAAACATCTTAGAACATTAAGTCTTGTCATGATCTGCAAAGCGTGATTATTAACATTGATCGTAATATATATATCTGTCACTTGAACTGTTGACGAATAAAGAGAAATTGTTTATAAATACATCTTCATAAACTGAAATCATAGAAGTAATTGATTTGACATCATGATATCTTGAAATTGATGACATGAAAGATTCAATGAGATTCTTGATTTCGTACTATTCAATATGAGACGTTAGTATGTTAGATACTATTGATTAGTCATTTTTTGAATTTGCGATGAACTACGTCAGTGCAGACTATTACAACGAATTTGCGTTGCTGATATAACAAATCTCAATCACTGATATCTCAGCTTGAATAAGAAGATTTTATGTCAATAACAGCAGCTATTCAGAATGTGCATTAAGTCTCAGAATCTTTCTGACTTACATGTGCTGACATAGATATCAATGTCACAGATCTTAAGAAATCTTCGTAATCATGTCAACTTCGTGATCTCTCGTTTACTGAAAATCGAACTCGATAGATCGAAGCTCATATATGATGAAATAAGCGTCATGTCTGCAGAGCTTGACTCTATCATCATGTGTAATCATGTTGATGAACTTGAGCTTCTTTCAAATCTCATCGATGATCTGAATACGCATTCTCATGATCATCGAGTTGCTCAATCTGTCATTCTTTCAACTGTCATCGATAACTATACAGAAATCTTCGAGTTCTGTATCTCTCTTATCAAAGATTTCTTACAATTGTCTCACAATCAAGAATCTGCTCGCTCTATCTATGTAACATCTCTTCAACTCATCGACGATGAGCTTTCGCGTCAGTTTTCTTCGATCGAAAATACGAATTCGAATCATCTATTTCACGATTGTGAACATCATCAGTCTTCTTCGAATACTATATCTGTTCAAAATTTCTTCACAGACGACACACTGCATGAATCTCGTCAGAACATCTTTGCAGTCAATCAATTGCTCAGTAATCAGAAATCTCATCGTCTCATTCTTGCTTTCACAGCTCTTCAGACTTCGTCTCACAATCAAGAACAATCTCACGATTCTCATGATATTCAATCTTCTTAATCTTTATCTCAGATAGATAAATCTGACGTCTCTATTTCTTATGAGACGCAGAATGAGATACTTTGACTTCTTTCGACAATGAAACAGTGGTCTGATTTTTCTGCACTTCTACAGTATGCTCTAGATCTTGATGTGAAGAAAGTCAACATCTGCAAGATACTTCTATCAGAAGACATAGTCAGTCTGTCGAAGCATGTTCATCATACAAAGCAAAAGAAATACTGTTTCTGAGCTCAATCTCAAAGCAACGACATCTTTGTCATCGAGAGAAGTGAAAAGAACGACGTTTTCAAGACAAACTTTGAATCAGTCAATATATCATCGAAGATCGCGACTGTGCAGCGATTTAAGCAGCTTCTTCATGAGAAACTCGATTTAAAGAACGTTCGATATTGCTTTGATATAGATGTATGAACAACGACGACTCGAGAAAGTCTTGATCTTCTCAACTCTCTCATTTGATCTCTCAAGAGTAATCGTCTCTCTGAGACAAAGATGCGCATTTCTGAGATTCATTGACTCTATGCTTATCAAGTCGACGATGTGTTCGAAGCATCTTTCGTTATGCACTGCGAGAATGAGAGTCTGCTTTTCATTAACTATCTTCATGAAGAAGACAAGTATTGAGTGACAATGTCATCAAAACACGTCAATCTTCTTGAAGAGAAGTTCAAAGAAACAAACAGCACTTATCATCGATCAGATTGTGCACAGTTTCTACGTCACTCTGCGACATATTTTTCGATCTCTACTCTAGATAAGTGAAAGATATTCTTCAAAGTTGTTCATCAGACACATCGAGAGACTATCATCACTTTCTGTCAAGTCTATCATCAGAGTTTCAGCGCAGAATATACACTCGCAGAAGCTGTCAATTATGCTGATCAGAAATGAAATATTCAGAATTATCGTGAATGTGACTCTTGAACTTGCTCTGACAAATTCATCAGAAAGAAGATGATGAAATTTCGAGATCAACATCAAGAACAATATTCAGAGAACAGTGATGACAACAACAGAAACGAGAGTAGTTCAACAGAAGAAAAGAGAAATCAAGTTCGCAACGATGAAGTCAAGAACAAATTTGCGACTGTGAAAGAAAAAGCGCATCGAATAAAGCTGAGACAAAATCAGGTCGCAGTTGTCTCTGAAAGACAGACTATCTTGACCAAAGAGACGAAAAGAAAGCTCGATGCTCAAGAGTTCGAGAAAACTCAGAACAAGATATCAAAGATTCACTGCTTCTTTAAATCAAACGTTTCTGCGTTCTTCAATCAGCTTTCATTCATCTCTAAAAATTTGATGCAATCAGTCGACATATATCAGATCTTCGCTGATCGCAGTCAGAACGAGAATAAAAACGAAATTTGACTTTTGACTCGTCTGTTCTTTGCTATAGTCAGTTCGAATGTCTTCTATCAATTGCGCGATGTCTGTATCATCACTTGACGCAATGAAGATCTTTCGATTCTTCAATCGATTAATAGTATCTCTCAGACTATACAAGTTCTCGATCATCTAGATACTACAGTCTTCATAATCTCGATTCTACGACGATATTACTTGATCTTTCTGATGACTCATCGCAACGAACGAGAGAGGCATTATCAGAGTCAAAGATCTAGACGTGTGTCAAGAATTCTAAAATATGACTACATGAGTCGAGATCAAGTGAGACAGACATCGACGAATCAAGAGATTTTTTAGCGCGCATCTTCTCTGATCTTGACTGATTTGATGACGAAAGCGTATTCTGATATGAAACAGACTCGAAAGCATCGAGCATCAAGTAATGAATATCAAAAAAAACTTCAATTTCTTAAAGATAGACTTCGAAGTGAACGTAATTGACACTTGATGCAGTTACAATTTTCTTTCGAAATTCTTGCTTTGATGCTTACATGTGACGATTACAACATTCAGAATTACGAGTGAGTTTTCTTATTAACAGTTCTTGTCGATAGCTAATTCAAATTAGAATCGAGAGATTATTTGTGTCTTTATTTTCATTGTTCTTGAATGTTTTAAAGAAGTTTCGTGAAGATTTTCTTTGCAAAGTTAGTGAGTTGATCTCTCAGCATATTTATGAATTTCTGTATTGAAAAGACTTGAGTTGAAAGTACGTATTTGAGAATATGAATAAGAATCATCTGAAGCAAAAATCTTTCAACTCTTCTCACTTTATTGAATTCTGCGAACTAGCGTAATGCTTTTGATCTAGATTGCTCATATCTGATGCGAATAAGCTGAAAAATCAAGTCTAATGTCATGTACATGCTGATTTCTGAGTTCTTATCTTGTCTCTTTTTCTTTTTATTCATGCTCAATCGAAAAGATTTGTGTGTATTGTTGATATCTTGTCACTAGTTCGATTCACAGTGAATCGTGTCACGAACGACTCTGCAGATGACTTCATGAAATCTCAGAGCTATTAAGTCTTCATTAATAGAATTCAAACGACTCTAAAGTAACTCATTCTCGCTCTTGTAGATACTTATGACAACTTTTTCTGACAAGCTGTGAAGAGAGTCAGTGATATTACAAATCGTAAAGACATGATCAGAAGTCAATTCATCATTAACGTCAATTCAAGAAAGAAATTCAGACGTTCAGCAAGAGATGATCAAGAAGAAAGATCAGAGAGAATTCTTATTCTAATGTCAACTCACATCGCAGTTCTGATAGCAAAAGAAAAGTAGAAATCTACTTTCTTTTCTAATACTTTGATTATTGCTTTATCTATAATAGAAAACGCTAACTTTTATTAACTTAGTTTCAAGCAGAGTAATCTTTACATCAAGTTTATTATTATACGAAGCTTGTGCTTCATGCTCATTGCTCATGCATTTGATTACATGAGAGATTTTGCAATCTTCTAGCTGATGTCTCACATTGAATTCATTCTTTGCAGATCAGTGAAGTGTGACGTTTTAGAAATTCATCGATATGTCTTTTGAATTCTCAAAAATCTTCGATAGAGATTCGATATCTCTCAGCTGTAGTCGAGACTTCTTGCACACTTGAAAGTTCACTTGATCATCAGACTTTCATCTCTTTAAAGTCATTGAATTCTGATGAAGCGAATTTGAAAAACATGCTTTGCAAGATCGATGCTGCAAGTCTTTGTGATAAGCTGTTTCAAATTGAGTCTCGAGCTTTTGTTGATCTTTAAATCACTGCATATTCTGAGAGAAGACATTAATCTTTCGTCGTTCTTGTGTAACACTTTGTACATAGATGATCATCATTTCTGTTGAATGATGAACGAAAAAGTCAATGTTCTTTTGATATCGATGACACGAGATACACAGATTCAGATCATTCTCATAGTATTCTAAGACTTCAACGTCAGTGGCAAAGATCAAGCTGAATTTATGACATCACGTCAATAAGTCAACAACGACTTTTCTCTGAAGACGACATCTTATTGTATCACGACAATGATATCAATCTTCTCGAATGAATTCTGAAACATTGCTTAGCTCAAAATAGAATGCAAAGACGATCAATGCATGAAGAGTTTTTTCACAATCTTCAATACTTCGTGACTGTATATGCACACTCTTTCGCAGCTCATTCATGTGATCAATGTTGTCAATTGTCGATTCGTCGCTGAGCAGAAAGACATTCAATCGAATATAATTTTCTCGATTTCTCTCGTTCAAAGAGTTCATGAGTTCTTCTCATATCTTTTGATCGTTAAAGAAAGACATGTAAGATCGTCAAAGTCAAGAAACATATTCATCGAGAATCACATGACGAAAGTCAATAGCTTTTGAAGATACTAAAGCTCTCTGAGTATCTGTGTCAAGAGATACAACAATGTCAGATTTGAGAAGAGATGAATCGTTTTGTAGACGTTTTGACAACGCAGATCTGACAGAATTGTTGTGTTCGCTCATTTCATCATTCTGAACAGATTCGAAGATCTTGATATGTGCTGATCGATACAAACTATTTCAAGTCAGTCATGCTTCGCTGCACAGCTTCGAAGACTCACTCACACGAATGCAGTCGAAGTATCTCGATCACTATACGATCAGTCATCGAACTTATTGAAAGATGTGAGACTTACGCTTCTCAGATACACGACTCATTCTCGATTGTCTTCGAGCGAATGTGCATATATTCTAGTTTGTTGTTCAGTCTTTCGCTCTTTAGACACGAGATTCATTCTTATCACACGTTTCTTTTCTTATGCTCGATTCATTGTAGTTCATGAAAATGATTGAAGAGACTTTGTCGATTATAGCAGCGACGACATCAATTTTGATAGCAAGCATGCTCGATTGATAATCAAACATTCGATCATCAATTCTCAAGTTTTTCTTTAGATAATCTTCGAAAATAGTAACATCATAATGATCATTCGAATATCAACTCTTCAAGAAGAGACAAAGCTTTGTGATGATGTTTCTTCGTTCTTGAGATCGTTCAAAAAGTTTTCGAGCTAGCGTATCAAATATCTGAACACATTGAGCGACTGACATGCGACGTAGAAACAGAATGCAGACAATGAGACTCTCTGTTTCATTATTATAATTAAACACGTCTTGAAATCTGAAAGAGAGCTTATCAACACTAGTGTCAAATGCAATGTCAAACAAGTCTTGAAGTTTCAATTTCGATCTCATGATATCTTGAATTATGATCAATTTTTCTAAGAATATAACGTTACGCGTGTCTTCTTCATCAATACTTATAATTCGATCATCGACAGAGAATGATTTGAGTCTGACGATGCGATTTTCGAAATGACATAAGAGACAAGTATCAATATGATATTGACATTTCATGATAAACATCTCGTCTTCATAAATTCGGACGCAGACATCACAGAGAGCGTGTTCGCAGAAAAGTGTATTTTTCGACTTTCGTCGAAGACAACAGAGACAAGTGTTATTGCTCTTAAGTTGCAATCAGAATATATCAAGACTGTCGATCTTCTCTTGATGCATTTGTGTCGTGATCTTGTCGAACGATATCATATTTAAGAAAAACGTGATCAGATGCTTCTTTATGCACTGTTTCTGCTTCTTAGCCTTCTTCTTGATCAGATGCTCAGCAAAGAATCGCTTCATAAATGAGCTCATAAGTGACTTGAAGCATGAGCGATGATAGATGACTTTATACAAAGTCTTCGAATTAAATTCTAATCGTTCATTCAGCTCATGATCTGTTGACTGCATAGAAAAGATCTTACTGTGCATTCTCGAAAAGTACGCGTCTAATAAAATGCTTGAAGCAATAAAGCTCGTCAAGGCATCGTAAGATAATTTGTATCGATTTTCAAGTCGTAAGAATGAGATTACATGATCGATATGATCTGACTTGACTTCGTTATTTTCTCGACTTGTGATAACAAAGTTGAAAGACTGAAGAATAGAGATGACTGTATGCGATACAGTCATTTGAAAGAATTTATTCAGATGTATGACGAAGTAGAGACACTCATTGCTTTATTGAATTTGATGCATTTCATTCATCTGTCTTCGCAGTAATTCTTGTAGTCGTCAAAAACGTGCTAATGAAAATATCTGCTCGTCTGTCAAATGCAGTACAGTGATGAAAGAGTAGAAGTTTCTTAGAATCTTTTGCTGCAGACTGAATTGAGAATCTTTCATCTCAAGAAGATCATATGTAGAACTTGAACTGACTTCGTCATCTCGTTTGACAATGACAACTCTTGATTTTGTTTGCTTGAACAGAGTTGATTCGTTGTCAGCAGCGACTCATGCTTTCAAACGATTCACAACACTCTCAAAGTTGATGAAATCGTCGACGAAAATGCACAGTACATCGACGAACAGACAAAAAAGTCGATCATACAAGATATCATAGACATTGTGCATCGTTGTGACTTTGACTCATCTAATAGAAGATGCCTCGATTTCGTGACAGAAGATGTTGTTCACTACTGATGAAATCATCACAGACGAGTCGCTTTCGACGAAAAGCACAGAGTGATCAAAGTAGAGACTTCTGTTATCGACTCGCAGAGTGATAATGTCATTATGAGAATCTTTCTTGATTTGTTTGAGAAAAAGCTCTCGAAGAACAAGATTCTTTGCTTTTCGACCTATAAATAAAAGAATAGATGATTGCTGAGATACTGAATTAGTCAGCTTTCTCATGATTCTGATCATGCGACCTGAATTTATAAGCGCAAGCTTCTTCTCGCTTGTCATCTGTAATCATTCAAGATGCTTGCAAATGATCATAATTGATTGATGTGCAAAAGAAGTGAGGTTTATGTATGCTTCAGAAAGAGAGAGATCGCTGTTGACTTTTTATATGTCTAAAGTCATTCAATAATTGATGCTTCTTTGCAATTCACTTCTGACTGTCGTGACAGAGAATCTCTTGTTTGACAACTTGATAATTAGTTAGATGAGTGCTTGATCTGAAATACTATAGATGCTGTTGACATGATTCGAAATGAAGACTCTATCGACTGACAAGTTACAAATATTTTCACAAAAAAGTTGTCAGATTCTCTGTTACGTGACTTTCATGATTGTAAGAAGAAAACAACTTGCTCGATCTTTCATCTCGCGATTATTCAGATTAAGTGACTTGAGACTGTGATTGATTTTTGTTCAGTAGACAGAAGTGAAAGCAATGAATTTCATTATTTGAAGAAAGTTTACAAATAAATCAAGACATGTTACGAGCACGACAGTAAAGATATAAACAACGCATGCGCTTCGTCTCATCAACTTCGTCTTCTCTTTCTCTGCTCAATAAACATCGATTGCAACACAGCTGTCTTGACTTCGACTTTCTCGTCATCGTAAGAGAAGCAAGTCTTCGATCTGCTCTGTGATTGATTCTGAAAATTCGTCGACAAGTTCTTAAACACTAGCTTTTCGTGCTGCAGCTCGTTGATTGTGCGTTGTAATTTCTGCTGCAAGTTTCTCACTTTCGAGTTCTTGCTCTTCAGTTTTAATTTCATGCTTTGCTGTTCATGCAAAAACGTGTCGACACTCATACTTTCAGATAAATCAATGTTCAAACTTTCTTCGTTCGAAAACTCAAGTTTGTTTAGAAATTCAGTCATCTTCTTCAGACATCTTTTCGTCACTTCGTGACATTTGAACTCATGTTTCAGTGATTGAATGATGAGAGCGTGCTTCTTGTTCTTCGCTTCAAGAGTCGCTTGTTGAGTATTCAGATCTTGCTGAAGATTGACGACGACTTGTTTTGATGAATTTGTGACTTCAGTCAATCTTTTCTGATCATGTTGAAGAATTCTTATACGAAGTTCGTTGAGCTGATTTACGTAATCATTACGAAACAGTTGATTATTCAGAATGATGTTTTGAGTCTGAAGAATGTTGATTTTCCTGCGAAGCTTTTGATCGAAAAATCATTCAACTTCACATGATGTGCAAATTGATGCATCAATCTATTATCACTGTCAGACTTGATAAGTATGAGTGAAGAAGAGAGTCTCTATCACTCTGAGTGTCTGATATACTGAGTTCGTTGACTCGCGTTTCAATGTCATAATTGCTATGATGCAGCTTTATTCAGTGAAGCTGATGATATGTGAGAATTGACGAAGACTTAACGCTTTGCTGTTTTGCTGTGAATCTGTTACTATGTAAATAATTCAGATCATGATAACATACACTTGAAAAAGACGCTGCATTCAAGAAGTGCTTTATATTAAACACGACATAGTGAATAGATTGTTAAGAATTCTTGTGACAAAGTCTCAAGTGCTGTGCCTGACTAGCATCGAACTTAGATCGCTTGATTGATAGAAAAGACGAAAGTTCATGCTTACATGAACAGCTTGAGTCTCAAGTTTCTCAAGCATGTGTGAGACATAGAAATTCATAACGCATAGAATTTCAAGATGCTCGAAGATTCAAGTGACACATCAACGTGGTGTAGAAATTCAAGGTGTGTAGAGTTAAGAAGCATGAACATTCATTATTATGAGAAATGTACGTGTGAATCAATGCATTCATATGCACGTAAATCATTCATGATGCGTAAGAATTCAGAATTCGCACAGACTCTTTGACTCATCGCTAAAGCAACAGCTATCATTTTCGCTACACTCAACAATCAAAATTTGATGCTTTGAAAAGACTATTAAACGAAGTTAAGTTCATAGAGATAATCTTATCACAACTCTCTTTCGCTACTTGAGATGAATTCTATAAAGAAAGAGTCTTTTTCTGAGAATCAATGAAATCAATTTGTCAAGAACTTTGAGAATCAATCGAAAGCGTATTTTTCAATCTATGAAGCGAGCACATTCAATCAGACTGATGTATCTTTGAACTTCACAATCGATAAGATTTACTCTGAAGTAAGCGATCAATCAGTGCATAGTATCAAACTCGAACAGATCGATTTACATCAGAAATTCAACTGAATCTTCGTGAACACAGTCGAACAATTATTTGAGATATCGACAGATAACATATCAAATCTTGATCTTGATGAAATACGATCAGAATTGAAGAAAATAAAAGTGTTGTACATGCATCATGCTCTTCTAAGATAACACAATTGACATTATGACAGACTGAAAGACAATTCAAGGTATTTTGACTCAAATCAAGTCAGTAAATGTACATTAACTTTGAGAAAAGACAGATCGATTGACTCAATCAGCATCTTGCTGTCTTGCATTCGTTTTTTAAAGCAATGAGAACAACTTTGAAAGTATTAACAGAACACGTAGATTGTCAATGAAAGATCAAAACGTCTACGTCTATCTCTTTAATCGACATGCGACTAGCATAACTACGTCAGAACATGAGAATTGTAACAGTGCATGTATTGATTGTTATTAAGTAGAAGATAGCAAGAACGAAATGTTCTTAAACATCAAATAAATTGTCGTAGCGCGCAGTTTCTGCGTCATAACTAGTGTTTTTCGAGCAAATTTACACTTTATCTAGCTAGAGTCATTAGATCACATGAGATTGAAAAGCTTTCACAATTCAGTTGTTTACTTTTAAAATGATTGTTAACGAAAATCATGACGTTAGAGCTAGCTTAAGTTCGACTTTCTGCAAAGCGATTAGAGCGATTATTATCAGCTCTGTTAAGTAATTTTACAGCGAAGTTACAGTTCATTGAGGTTGAAATAGTCGAGTCGAGATCGAAAATAAATTTTTTTTTTCGTTAATCTCAGCTCAACTATGTGCATATGCTAAGCATGAATTCAAAAACAGTTCAACTTCGAGTCAAGATTTGATATTGTTGATACAAACTATACTACGCATATGCGTAGCAGAAGCAGAAGTTACAAAATTTCAAACCACACAAAATCTCAAATCACAGAAGAATCGATCGAAGAGAAGCGCATATGCTTTGCATGAGCAAAGCATTGAGACTCATTTCACTTTGCGATGATACGACGAGAGCGACGTGTGACTGTGTGATGCGTTAGAGTGACTTATGCGTCGCTTATGTCATGCTTATCTGTGCTCTTACCTTTGTCTTCAGCAGCGACTTTCTTTGAGCGTTTGCTTTGAGAGTCGCCTAAGAGAAATATTAGCAAGGCATAAGCGAGGGAAAGGGTTGAGCTCGACCTGACATAAGATTAGCATATGCTGAGCATCGAGTTGAAATTGTTTCGAAATTTTCCATCTCGACGTCAAGCGAGACCTATGTCAATTATAAAGTTCAATTCGATGTCAAGAAAAATTTCCGGTCTCGACTCGACTATTTCAACCCTTCATGAACTGCAACTCGTTTTACAGCGGAATCTGATGAATCATGCACTGCTTACTAATTTCCACACTCTGCAACTGTCTCTCTCATCACGCTGTAACTACTTATTCTATGAATAATTCTCTACGTACGACTTCTCATCGACTCTTTCAGATATATAGTTGACTCTGAAGATATTCTCTCTTCGCAATGCTTCGCTCTGTAATCATTGCTATCAATATCTTCGATCAACTGAAGCTCGAGTCTCATTTGTTGTAACAACTGTTAAAGATATTTCTTTCTGTCGATGTTCTGCTCGAAAAAGTCGAACGTTAAAGCTCATATCGATCGCATTTTTGCTCAGAATGAAATGTTCTGCGATAACGATGAATGTTTTTCAACCCTCGTTTCATTCACATTCACTCTATCGAAAACGAATTCAGCGCTCAGAGTCGACTAAGTCGAGATGAACTCGTTGAGTTGACAAAGATCTCGATGAGTAACTCGTTTGAGAATGAATCAGTCATTGCTCAACAATTTTTTCTTGTCGTCTCGTTGATCGTCGTAGATCATTTTCGAAGTCGACTGAGAAATGAAAAAGAGAAGTCAGTGATTCAAGAAAGAATGATATAATGAAGCTTCATTTACGAATGCTTTCATGAACATTCAAAAGCTGTTATTCTGAGTCACTACAAAGAGTCATGACAGCGTCGCTGTTCTTCAAAACAAGTCTTTAATACAAGTCATTCACTGAACAACTTGACTTCAAAATGAAAATTTTCTGTCAGATCACGATTTTGATTCTTGCGACTCTGATAGCTGCAACTTCATTCAACTGCTCACTCGCTGTTACTGTGACTGTGACTCTTTGAGAAGAAAACTTCGTCTCAACTTCAAAAGTTGTTTCAGTCACAAGTGCTTCAGACGTCAAGAGTACTACAAACATCGATAATTCAAACAGTCACATGACAATTTTATTGATCAACGTGTATGAAACTCAATTGTCTCTCTCGTTTGCTTCAAATGCTGATGATTCATTCTCAATAGATAATTCATTCGTCATCATACTCTCTAACGTCTCATCTACTCAGTACACTTTTTCAACTGAATGAGCAGAAAGAATATATGTTGACTCAAATCTTAACTCGAACGACAGCAAGATTGAAGACAGCTATACAGATTCATTAAATATTGATGTTAGTTATGTCAATGATTACTCTGTGCTCATTACATGCTCTTTCGAGAACACAGTAGTCTTCGATTGCAACATTAATCTATTTCAGCAGTCAGGCATCACATGCAATAATCAAGTCAACGACATTGTCTGTTTAAACTTCGCTCAAAGTGTTGCTGATAAATTCGCTTCATCTTTTTTTGCAGCTTGCGCAGAGACTGCGTACATCTATTCTAATGATAACAACGCAAATGTAAGCAATCTTGAGAGCAACGTGATTTTTTGTTGCATTGACACATCATGCAAAACACTCTCACGTCAATCATCTAAACGAGAAACTCTACAACACGATTCAAAAGTTCAAAGACAAAGTGTCTCTTCATCGTTTGTACTTTCATTCGCGCGCAAATGCATTGTTATTACTCGCTCAATTCTCGAATCAAAGAATAGATTCGCAATGCAGATCGACTAATTTCGCGTGACGTATGTATCAACTTCTAATAAAGTTAGCAACGTACAAAAGAATCATATTAACGTCAGAAATAGCTGCGACTGATGAATATCTATTGCTTCAATCTAGCTTAAGTAGTAAACTATACATGAAAGATGCTTGAAATCGAACGTATATCAATCATTCTGAAAGATTTATTGTGATGTTTTAATGTTAAGCATGTGCGTTAGAGAAATAGAATCGTGAAGCAGCTGTACTATAGCTGCAAATAATAATTGTACAGAGAGCAAACTCTACAATTCTTGAAGAGTACTCTATACAAACTATTTAGAGTTTTCTCTCTAAACATGTACACGATCGTTTCGACATATGTCTATAGCACTAGATAATCGTTGATCTTTCTTTCATCTTTCGAGTACAAGATTTGAATATGCTTTCAAAACTGAAGACAGCTTCAGAAAGCAATGTCTAAATCGCAGATGAATATCAATATCGAGCGCGTTTCAAAGTGTCTAGAGTAGACAAAGAATCTAGTACAGCGAAAGCAGAACATTGAACATAGCTTCATTAAAGAATGCTCATGTAACAGAATTGAATGCTAACATCGAAAGTCTATCAATGAGTCTAAATCAGAAAAACACTCGAACAACGCGAAATTAGAATAGCTTCTTTTCGAGCTTCAAAATAGATTTCAACATAGGTCGAAACTGAATACGATTAAGAATACTGAGTCTATAAAATCAAGTCTTTCATTAATCTAGTAATTTTGCTTTTGATTAGACATCAGAGATCAGATCTGCTACAAATTGTTATACGCTCACATCTAACTTGATCAATATGCTTTTCATCAGCGTCTCGAGAGTCTGCCTTGCCTCATTCTTCTGTCTATATCTAGTCATTGCTCATGATAATGTCGTATCAACATTCAAAAGCATCAGCAAGAGCTCGTCTCTTCAGATGAGAGACGAAAACTTGCTCAACGCTGACGTAAGTAATCGCAGTTTCGTTACTTGCAGCTCTTGACTGATCTCATCATACGTAGCTCATCAACTATGATTCTCTCGCATTCTCTTCTTCAGAAGTCACAGTGATCGTCTTTTCTGAGTTCGATTGTAAAGAATATTTTGAAATCGCAGTTGTCAACTATGAACAAGATATATTTTTTCAGAATCTCAACAAACTCTTAAATTTTCTTTCTTTCAAAATATCTCGTATCTTGAAGAACAAAGAGCAGCTGAATATAAGTCACTTGAGTCAAGATGATGATCAAACTCAGACTTGAAGTTGTGACACTTATATAATAAATTATCAACATGAAACAACTCAAGACTGTCATAACAATTCAAATCAAGAATCGACTAGTTGTTTTTGATTGTGACACTATTAGCTGCAGACACTCACTCAAGAGCGCTTCTTGAATAGTACAGTGTTAAAACGAACGAAGTCTCGATCGTTTGAAAGCAGTTGATTTCGAGCGCAAACACACAAGATTATATTTTCTCTGAACGCTGTATGCTTTCATATTAATGCAATGATGCTCTTCATAAAGCTAACATGCAGTTTGTTCGACTCTTTGTTGTTTGAAAACTCGTAGCACTTTCTATTAGCTTTAGCAATACAAAACATGCGATCGAATAAAAGTCACGTTCTGTAAATTCGCTCGTTCTGAAATAAAATTACTCATATAAATCAAAGATCTTTAAATTTTCTAGAAAAAGATGAATATGTTTCAGAAAATGAATAATGCACGAATAAATCTTATTTTCATGACGCAGAAATGAATGACTTACACCTGTTTTTGAATGAGTAGATGATGTTGAGACGTCTTACAGAATTTTTCTGAGTATCGAGATATTTGAAAATTACAGTGAGTGCAAGAAGTGACTGTCGCTTGCTCTAGTCGTCATTCAGCTTTTGCAACAATCGATGTTTTATTCAGAATTGAAGTCATTCTCTGTCGTATGAAAGAGACATTGATTTATCACAAATCAATGTTCTGTCTTCAGAAGCGACTGATTCTGATCTTTATAAGAACAAGAATGTTTTTAAATATGATCATCTTTGCTGATTTCATCAATTCAATCTTTTACACATCATTCTCAAAAACTGTCAATCACTGCACTTCATGATGTTTCGAGTCTGACAAAATATACGATCTATGATGAAATTGAATAAAGACTGATACATCTCTTTGACTGATTCTCAGTCAGCAGCTCTGTTACATCATCAAGATAAAAACATCGACATCTTGCAGCAAATCATACGAAACTTCAGCGATTTCAACAGTACTTTCATCTCGACTGTCATCTTCTATATCAGCAAAATTTGCGTTGAGAATGATGAACTCATGTTCTCTTACATTCGTACAGTGCTTGAAATTCTCGTTCTGTTCTTCATCACGATCTCGAATTTTGATTGAATCGTCGATGATCGAGCTTCTTATATTTGCAGACAAACAGAAATTATGTCAGCGATCGTCTTTTCGCTCACGCAGACATTTGTTGATTCTCAGACACTGTTCGCAGAGAATTGTCTTCTAACTTTCAAGTTGTTCAAGAGAATTTCGCGTCGCGAGCACTGTCGAGCAAAGATCATCAAGAATATCATCGATCTGATCAGAATCATGTCTCTAGACATAATCTTGATGATATTCGACTCAAAAAGTCACGTTCATCAGCTCAATGTCATCATCTTTCTGAAGAAACTCAGATTTATCGATCACTATTGAATAGCAAGAGCATATTCTCTTGTCATAGAATCAACAGAAGAAAAATCTTCTAGATACTCAGACGAGATGCTTGAGTCGTCTTCTCTTCTGCTTTGAGATCTTTTTTGAGAAGTACTGTATCTTTGCTGATGATTATAGTTTAGATCGCGACATATTTTCAAAGATTTTGACTTACGATTAGCTTAATTCTTTCACTCTCATAATGTTGATACTGATTGATTGATCGACACAATTCGCAAATGCTATCGCTTCATGAGAATGATTCTGATTGATATTGTCAAGTCTCATGACTGTAAATCTCTTCGTCGCTGATCTCATTAAAAACAAGCGTCAATCAGCGAGTGAAAATCTTCGAACTGTATTGAGCTATTGTCACTCTCTGTATGACTTTAGAAGTTCTTTCATTAAAAAGTAAAAAGTGAACGAGTGATTTCGCTTTCTAGTGCACTATTCTCATATGAGCTTTTTGAATATGTTCTTCAGCAGAAGTCGTTCTAGTAAGTCTGCAATGTCGTTTTTAAGAATCTCAAGCTGATCATCGAGCTCAGAAATCGTCTTCTTTAATTCTGATCGAAGTTTCAGCAGAGCTTTGATGAATGACTCACGTTCTTTAGATTTGATTTTCACGAATCTGAAACAAAGTTAATAGTGAATCTTGATGACAAAATCATACAAGATCATACTGTCTATTGAAAATTGAATGTTCATTCTTGATACAATGATCTTCTGAAATGAGTAATAAAATCGCAGCATTGAACGCATTACACAAGAAAACTCATATCTGATCTTCATCTCATCACGTTTAATACTTACAATACTCTAGTTCTCGCTGCTTCGTTAGATGTGACTTTTGCAGTTCAGAATGAGCTTTCTTCATGAATATTGTGAATGTTCTCGTCACTGCGTTTTCTTTGTCATCGACTTCAGGTTTGAAGTCACTCTGCTTGAATGATGCATCTTTCTTTCTGAACTTTGCAACATCTTGCAAAATCTTCATTGTAAATATTCATTTTTCAATGCGTAAAAGCATCTTGTCTTTGAATGATCTGATCTGAACACGCTCGACAAGTTGACAGATTGTCTTAGTCGTCGAATCAATCTTTGATGTTTCGAGCTTAACGTGACTTTTCTCTTGAGCGATTGCATCATTTCAGATCATCATTACTTTCTCACATTCGATTTCTTCAATCATTTGAAGCAACTTCTCTGCTCGTTCTCGATGTTTAGACACAATTTCTTCATGCTTGTGCTTATATCTTATAGTGACGAGATCATCTCGCTTCTTAACTCACGCGTCTTCAGAGCTCAAATGCGATGAGAGCATTCAATTAACTCGTCGACTCTTCTTAGATTCTGATTGATTCTGACTCGACTCATCGTTTGAAATGTCTTCGAGAATGCAACGTCGCTTGATTCTGAGTGTCTTATTTAAAGATAGTATCATATTCAATATCTGTCGCTCACTCTTTTCTTGACGTTCTAATTCGAGAAGACGTTTAAGATAATGATATCGAAGTTGAACATTGTCGATCTGCTTCATCAATGTGTCTCGATTTGAGACAAGACAATCAGCGTTATATATCATGAAGATTTCACAATCAGAGCTGTTTCTTTGCTGTTGAGAGAACTGCGTAATGTTAGTAGTGATGATAACACGATGGCAAAAGAAGCATCTCAACTTATCTCACTGCTTATAGTGTAATGTCGATCTTGACGCTCTCATTCTTTCATTGCCTGAATCAATCGCTTCTTAATGACTGACAATGTCTTCGATGATCTTAATATATCTTCGTCAAGAGAGTCGTACTGTTGAATGAAATTACGTGTAAGATTCACGTCAAACAACGTTCAATGACTCTGAAAGCAGCATGAAAGAATGACGCGATCATGATTGCGATCTAGCGATCATCGTCTTTGATTGAATTTCTGATTGTCATTCTTGATTTTTATTAATGATATATATGAGCTGTGCAACATCAAGATCATCGATGATCAATTGAGAGAGAATATCAACGACATCAAGTTGAAATTAGTGAGTCACTTCTTCTTCTGAAAATGTGAGAAGAAGTCATCAATTTCGTTGAGATTAACGATCTTCGAGTATTCATCACAATTAACGATGAAGCTTTGCTCACGATAGAGATCTCTGCAGTACTTGATCATCTGTCTCAGCTTGTTCTCAATTGATATTTCAATGTTCATCATGATCGATACAGCATCAACTTCTTTCAAGATGAAAGTTTTGTGAAATATAGTGATCGCTTGAGACGAGCTATTAGATACTGATAGTCGATCATTGATATTAAAGTTTTGATCAGAGACGAACTGATGCTTGACTTTTTCTGACACATCAAGCGACTCAGACTTCGAGTGTGAGCGCAATCTCAAGAGTGTTAGATAGTTCATTGTGATAGGCTTGCGTGATCTCGTCATCACATTCGAAAGATTATTATTCAGAGCATTGATGATCTCACGATTGAATTGCATCTTCATATGTTTCTTCTTTTGACGTTTTTGCTTCTGCTCTGTCTTCTCTTTGAGTGCTATTGTCACGTGTTTCAGACTGTTGAGAAGCTTGACGTAATTCTGTCTTGAATTCGATCTGAAGTACGCAGAGAGAAGCTCTACTATCTCATTCAACGTCTAAGTGTGATCAGTCAAGAATTTTTCAGAACACGTCACGTACTAAAGATGAATCTTTTAACATTTGACTCATTTTTGACGTAGATTCGTTGCGAAAGAAATGCTAGATCACATGATGAAAGTTCTTTGCTCTGAGACAAAGAACTTTCTTAGTTCAATCACGTGATATGAGTTTCTTACTTACAGACTCAGAACTACTGAGGAATGAGTGAAGCTCTTGCGAGTACGTGATGATCATATACTTAATGAGATTTCGAGAAAGTCGCCTGATTGTCAGTAGCTTGTAAAACAAGAAAGAGAAGAGCATGTGTAATAAATGAACAGAATCATGATCGACTTCGTCTCAACGCGCAGTTGTTTGTAACACAAAGAATTGCGGTCTCTGAACTAGAAGTCAATTGAATGATACAGTTTCTTAAATATCATGTCAAGACTTTCGTGCATTTCACGCTCGACTTTAATATGTTAAACAAAGCTAAATGATCAAACACATGACTGATATTCAGTGCTGAAGTCGTTGATCAATCTATCGATGAACAATTCGATTCGAAATGATATATGCTGTGTCAACTTTTTGATTCTCGCTCTGTCAATTCAGAGACAAACAATGTTATCGATCTTGACTGTGCGAATCTTTTCTCACAAATTCTGGGCGAAAAGATCGTAGAAGCGTGCGTAGTTAGAGAAGAGACGATTACTAGCATATCATGATTGTTGTGAGCTTTATAGCTCTTTCTTCTAACGCTGCATCAAAGAAGCGCTGATGAAATGCTGTGCTTCGAGATCAAAACTGTGTCAATAAGACTTTCGATCTCGAAGTTTATAGCGTTTTCTCTCTAGTGTCGTATTCACTTCAGTCAGCAGATCAAAGTTGAGTGAAGTCAATCTATGCTGTCTATGAATCATTCTTGAACGTGAATTCGATAGCGCATCAAGAGCGAAGAACGACGAGAAACAGCGTATTTTCGCGATTGAGACGATCGTATCGGCATGCGCTCACCATTTAGTCGAAGACTTACACAATCTATTCGACTGAGACAGTTCAATTTTTTACCGAATCTAGAAAGCAGTGACTACGAAGCGCTGAGTGCTTGACAGTTACCTGACTGAAGAGGCTGGCAGAGAGAGTAGTCAGAGAGAGCAATCAGAGAGAGCTTGCTTATATAAGTCTCGATCGATCAGTCGAAGATAAGATAACAGTATTCTTCTCTCGTGTTCGCAATAACAAACAAACAAAGACTACGCAAGCAACATCGCATATCTGTGCTTTACACTCTACATTCTTACTATCGTTAACACAGTCGAATTATAGGTTATGAATCTTACGCGAGATTCTCTGTCATCTTCGAAGATATCTATTCGAACTGTCACATCGAACCGCTATATTCTCTTTCGTCATTCTGAGTACGACAATGTCAACAACGTGCTTCTAAGGCTATTGACGCTGAACTCAGCAGCTGATGGAATGACTCAGAGCTTGTATGCACAATATGTCTTGAATGTCTGTGAAATAATAGCTGAAAATCGGTGAGATGAATGACTGTCGAAATCGAAGAACTCTTCTATGACAACTGCAGCAAATATCATTGAGTCGAGCAGCGTACTTCAGAAGCTCAGCTACTACTTTCATCTGTCGTCTTTGCAAAGCGACACTGACAGCGATCGTACGAATGTTTCATACTCGATTGTTTCAACATTCAGCGAATGACGCTTCTCTCATCATGAACTGCCTGAGTCATGAAGACAAGTCACTCTAGCAGATGCAAAATCATCATATCAATCTTTCTTGAAATTCAATCTTATTCTCGCTCTTCAGACGCGTGACGAATCATGTCGCATGATCAATTGCAAAGAGAGCACTCAGATTGCACATCTATGTTCTCAAAAAGAAGCTGACTGATGATATCTCAATTCAATGTCAAGATATAACAAGAATTCAGCAAGCATTCTCGACGATTTATCTAATACGATTCTTTTTCGAGTCGATCTTCACATTGCATTCGACAATCTCAAATTCGTCTTCGTACTCAAATCATTCTCGCTCAGATTCTCACAACTAGTCACTCACTTGATGAAAGCATCAAGCAAGCTGAAGCACTTATATCACAATCGATTGCTGCAGTCTATGCGCTTCAGCATTGAATTGCTCTTTGCAAGATTTGCTTGAACAATTCTTTTCTTTCTCGAGAGCTTCTTGATCAACAAAAAACGTCGTCGTTTACTTCTGATGAAGAATAACATGAATTTCTCAAATAATGACTTCGTCTCATGAGAGAAATGCGCACAGTTCTCAAGAACACAATCTTTCAGCTCTAAGAAACGCAAGACTGACGCTCAAGCGCTCAACAATAGCGATGAAAGCTACTCGATGAGCGAAGAAGAAGAGTCGTCATCTCGAAAGAGACGTCAACTTTCGAATTGCACATCGAACGTTTCGACTGCACATCACTCAGAATCTCTCGAATCGTCTCAGAATTCATCGCATTCTTTCGACTTGCTGAATGAAATCAGTCAGAGCGAGAAGATAGCATTCAGTTTCTCGACTTCAGACACCTTCTCGTCATCACATCATCTTAGTCATTATCGAGATGTTGATCATACAGCAGATATCAGTGCTAACGTAGCGCTCGCACAAACTTGACTGACAAAAGAACGTCTTCGCTCTGATTTTAGTGAGCAATGAAAAAAGAATAAAGCTTGAGCAGACAAGATGTGAAAAGGGAATATTACGTTTTTTGATGAGAATGCAAGACGATGGCTTGAGAGCTGTGAAAGGAAATTTCAGAATGAACTAGAAGAAAAGACGATGACTTGAGTCTTTCAATTAAAGAATGATATTGCAAAGCTTACAAAAGTTTCGTGACAAAGATAGCGAAATTCTCAATTTTCTTCCGCGAGGCTAGATGCAGTTTTCAAACGAATATTATAGAAAGAAGCAAGATAGCAAAATCGTACAAGACATTGAATATAGCGTCGATCATATCAGAAGCGTCAGTATTAGCGCAGTGATCGTTGATGATCAGTTTGTTTCATATCTTCTCTCGTGAAGTGCAGATGAATATATTGAGCAAGACGTTGACGATGTAAAAGACCAGGTTTTCTTAGATAAGCGATTGAGAACACACAAACAATCTCATGTTGCTTTTTCGATTCGATACGAAAATCTTGAAATACTGTAACAATATGAAAAGCTTGATCACAGCTATGACGATTTCATAGACTATAGACGTAACATTTACATACTATAGAAAATGTTAATAAGTTTTGTGTGAAAGAAGACAATATTTGTGTCAATGTACTCAAAGAATGAAAAATAAGTCTTCAAGAGTTATGTTTCACTGATGAACTCTCGTGTCATGATAATCTGAGTGAAGAATTACTCGTCTCTTCTCAGTTCAGCAAGCGCTTCTCAGACGCATCATCAAAATAAGTGGGAATATTTAAGAAGCAAATTACGCGAGAAGATATTTCAACTTATTTTGATGATGCATCTGCTCTCTGCATGTCGTTTCTAGATGTCATTCTGCGCGATCTTCATTGTTTCTTGAATCGTCTCGTCATCATCATTCTGATTCTAGTTACACACAAATCGATCTAGAGATACAATTGAGACTTACACACGACGAAGAGCAATCACTGTTTCATCTTCGTCTTCACTCTCTCTGCACTTTGAATCTTTTTTCACTCTCTCTCAGCTCTGTTTTCATGTGAACTCACGAAGATAATCATGAGGCCAGAATTGAAGTTTCGAGCAATCAAATCAAGCGTTTCACGCAAGATTGAGTTTGATTAGTGCTCTGTTCATCTATAAAAGTAGATTAGTTTCTCGTTAACTCGATATGTCATTGCTATCATGTCAGATATTACGAAATCATGCGATCAATGATTTCTAGATCTACTATCAATATCATCGCAGCACTCAATGCATCTTCTAATGCTGCTCAACGTAATCAAGAAGCGTCATTGCATTCTTTTCTAGCATTTCTTACTGTCTCAGTCTTTATATTTGATCTTGAGATAGTGCTTTTCATTCTATTAAAGAATAGACTTACACAGTTATAGTGAGTCTCTTTGTTCATGCTAGAGCTGAGAATTGACGATTAACACATGACAGTCAGTCTCAAACTTATCTTGTATCTGAACAACAACGTGCTAAGATATCTTCTTCAAAGATACTTTCATGAATTCTGCTTGTATTTTAAACCTCAGATTGAGTCATTCTTCAGAAATCTGATCTTGATGCTTTCTTTTTTCTTTGTTATCTTCGCACACTTTTGAAAATATTTATTTCTCTAAGTCTGATCATAATTTCAATTCTTATTTCATTAAATCTTGTTGATGAAAAGAATGCTGTCGAGAAAGTTCAAGATCTGAATCGACTAAGTTGAGAAAATGTGAGACTGAGACACATCGACTTTTACTGAGCTCATCTGATAATGATCTTGAGCGTGATCATCTTCGTGTGTCATACTATGTATATGAAATTACTCGAGTATATTCGCGTTCGACAAGCATATCTCACATCATCTCAGCATCGTCTTCAAGTCTTTGCAAACACTATTCTTGTGACGAATATTTCTAAAAGATTCTTGTTTATTTCGACTCTTACTCATCTTTACAGCAATTTCTCTGATGAAATACGCACGATATGAATCAATCGAGATCTCGTCAAGTTATCGAGAAAGATTCAAGAGAGAAGAAAAGTAGTTTTCACATTGAAGATCGCAGAGACGAAGCTCATGAGATTGACGATGAAATCTTCTGAAGCTCGAAGCGATCATGAGCTCACAAAAGTCGAGAAGAGTGATACAAGTCATCTCGATGTTGAAAGTAAAGAATCTCTTTGAAAACGATATCTAGATAAAAAGAATCGTGAATACATACGTCTTTCAATCTTCAGTCAGATCTGAATGTCTTCAATTTCTTTCGTGAGAAGCAAAGTCGATATCATCAATCACTGCTGACAAGAAATAACTCGTTTGAACAATGAGATTGATCAGAATCAGCGAGAGTCAGAGAAGTACTCGCTCACAAGCTCAGCATTCATACAGTTCAACACTCAAGAAATCGCATATATGACTCGTCAGTCTCTCGTTCATTGTACGTCGTTGTGTTTAAGATCTCAATACATCAAAGCTTCATCAGTGAACGTAAGATGAGAGAGTCTGTTCAAGAAATGATGAGATCGTTACGTGCAATCTACTCTAGCTCTAATCGTTGTTGTCTCACTCATTGTTGCATGAGCTATTTCTGTCGTCTTTACTGATCTAGTATTTCAGATTATCTATCTTACGAGTTTACTATCATGACTACATTGAATAGATCAACTTTCAACATGACTACTTGATTTCATTGAAGATGTTCTGTCGCAACTGATACTGATCTTACTTACAATGTTGCTTTCGCTTATACTACGTGCGATTACAAGACGTCAGAGTCTGTTAACGAAGATGATCATTGAGTTATCTTTACAAAAGTACTATTTCGCGTTTTTATTCATGCAAGTTTTTCTTACGGTCTTCTTGTCTTCAAGCATCATGATTGTCGCTTAAGAAATTCTTCATGATCTAAATTTCTTGTCAACGATTTTGACTATTAATCTGTCAAAGACAAGCAACTACTTCTTTTCTTATCTTTTGTTACGAGACTTCTTGATAAGCGCAGATTCACTTCTGCAAATGAAAAAATTGATCAACTGAATTGTTCTCGCTTCTATCACGAGTCATACGCCTAGACAGAAATGAGAGAGACAGACAGATTTGTCTCAAATGCAGTGAGACACACTTTTTCTCATCTATACTAATCTCGTCTGCATTGATAAGTTGTACTTGTATCATTTATTTACTCTGCTAAAATTTCGACAGAAATTATATACTCAGTGATCGCTTCACTGATTCTTGTGTTTAGTTCTATTATCTTTAGTCTGTTTTGAGTTGTGTTTCGCTATAATCTGCTCTATGTCACAGAGTTTCGATCAAATATCAACGATCTACTTTATTCAACAACTCTGAATCAGCTCTTTATCAAGATTTACGTTATGAAGCTTTGTATGATAGACTTATTCTTCTTAGTGCGTGATGATCATGACAGATCTACGTGCGTCGATCAAGCTGTGATCATGATCATTGCTATCGCGATGACAGTGATCTTTCAATTTCTTTTGAACAACGCATTTGCATCACTTCTTTGATTTCTGTCATCAACTGAGATGAAAATAGCGAAGAAAGAAGAAGAAGAAGAGAAAGAACAGAAGTATCATACATCAGAAACAAACAATTATCTTCGAATTCTGATGCAAAATCTTTGAAACTGAACGACAATTTCAACTGCAAGTCAAGATTCTATTATCATTCTGTTCTTCGATTTGCATGATAGCAAGAAAGATTTTGCATCGAACGAGCTTGATAGTCTTGTTTCGTTAACGTTTCAGCATGAGACTCTTCACATTCAAAGATCTGTGATTTGAATTTCAAAAGACAGTCTGAGAATCAGTGATAATGAAGTTTTTCGTATCAGAAAATATGACAGCAATATGAGAATCAGTAACGAGCATGCAGATCTAGATATAAAGAAAAGAATGACTGTTACGCAGAATTCTCGTGAATTTTCAGAAGTAGAATCGAAGCTTTAAGTCATCGACATCATGAGAGACACGACTTCTATCTCATTTGAAAACTTCGAGCTTCATGAGAGCTTTGACATGTGATCAATAACGAGTCAACATTCGAAGAAGAAGAGAAGAGAAGAAAGAATGTGAGAGACGTGCTGAAGATTGACAGATGACTTGTTTTTCGATCTGCTGTCTATAACAAAAGCTCTAAATCTTGAGCATTGTCTCGTAGACTGAATATTCATAAATGCAGTGATGCAACGTCTGTGACTAAAACTTGTGAAACAAATTTGATGAAGCGAGATGACTATTATATTTGCTGTCTACTAGTGAGTAGCTCAGCATCTGCGAACTGCTACATTTTGTTTAATTTCAAACTATCGAGTGAAACAACGTTGAAATTAGCGTCGACGCTTCGCATAAGACGTGTGAGAATCAATTATCACATGACGCTCGTGTAAACAACATCTCAGCAGTCTGATTGTGAGTCTCATGATGATACTTGATAGTGCGATCAAGCTAACGATGATTGATTTCATTTGAGAAATAGTCGCTTTCTTTCACAGTTTCTCTACTTGATCACTAGAATGTCAGATTCAATAAGCTCATCGCTTTACTCAAAGCTGTCGTCTGCACAATGTTTAGACTCATTTCGCCTTCAGTATTGAGATTCATCATCTTTTTAAAAAATTATGTTATCAGTTTACAAGGTTTTAAATTAAGTTCTGAAACATTAATGAGAAAATATGAGCGTGTGTAATATGCTTAAATTGCTATCTAGTGATCAGAAGCTCAAATATCTAGCTATTGCTTGAGGCTAGCTCTATCACAAGACTACAATCGAGTCAGTTTCAAAACAAAGTTCACTTCAACATTATCTTTCAGGCTCAAGCTGCGACGATTAATCAGATAATCAAGTGCTTCGCTGCATCTTAGTGCTACTTATATTGGTAAAAAGATACATCTGAAGTGTACGAAGATGCGCTTTTGTTTGCTTGCAATGATACACTCGAAACTTGTGTGCTCAGAATAAGCACATTGATAACAGACATAGAATAAGATAATGATTCGTAGAGATTGAAGAGAAAATCGCGTTCGTCGAAGAGATGTGAGCATTTGCGTTGAAGTCATTTGATTAATGCATTCTTAAGAGATTGCGATGATCGTTCATTGTAGAGTCTCGATCGAACAATGATAAGACAGCACATTTTTCTTGTATGAGATCTGCTTTTTGATTTTTGATTTTTGATTTTGATATATGAATTCTTTAAGAATGCGGCAGTAGATGAGTCATTTCAGAATATTTATGCAAGTCTTCAGCTCTGAATCATCAACTGTAGATGTCAGCATCAGTTGTGAACATCGTCATCAGTTGTGAATGTCAGCATCAGTTGTGAATGTCATCGTCAGATATTAATCGAAAATTGCTGACTTCTTGTCTTCTCGCTGCTGTCTCAGTTTGCATTTTCATGAAGTGAGTACGATCTGACAGCTTAGACATTCTAATGACATTCTTTACAACGTCAACTTCTGCAAGTCATCATCGTGATGCAACAGCTTCAACGCTACGAGTCGTTTCACATCACACATTATTTGATCTTATGCGCAAGCGAGCAGCTTTTTCTGACAAACGCTACTACGTCAGATCATCAACGTCGATCTATCTCTTTGAATTCGATGAAACACTGTGTATGTCTGAGCTGACAGACATATCAAGTGCTTTCTCGTCATTGTCTTCTTTCAAAGCTGCAAGAAGAATCTCTGCGTCTTGAATGATGAAGAAAGACAATGTGCTGCATACACGAATCATGAGAAGAGCTTGAAACACGTGAGATTCTTTCTCGCTCATGCATTAAAGATCACTACAGAGCTTTTTAATCTCTTTCTACAGCATATTTGACTCGATCGCTGCAAAGAAAGAATTCAATGAAGTCGTCTCTTCTTTTCTTTTCAGTACTCATGTGTTTTTTCTTTGCATATCTTCTGATATTCTGTAAGTTTATTTGCTGATTCGAAGAACATGACTTTAGACTGAACGACACTATAGTCAGTGCACAGTCAAGAATTCGTGCTCATAACGTAATATATTATAGTAAGAAGAGCACAGAAGTCGAAGCAGCGTCGTCGAAACAATTTCTTTAGTTTTGTGACATTCTGATTATTGTCAAAGCTAATACATTTGCTATTTGAATCTTTCAAATACATTTGTCTTCGAAAACAACTGCTCTCTAATGACTCAAAGTCTCGAAGCTCTTAGAATTGTCACAATTGAAGACAAGTAGACAACTCATTCTTCGAAATGTTGTAACAATCTTTATTCATTTCGATCATGAAGCGCGTCACAAAAATTTCACAACTTCAGACCTCAGTATCATTCGAATCTTGATTAAATTTATTGAGGTTCAGCTTCTCTTGATTCTTTAAAGTTCGAGATATTTCGAAGAATTGAAAATTTGAAGATTTATTCTTATTCTCAAGATAATAATTCATTACATAAGTAAGACTTGCGCCTGCTATTTGAAACTTATTGTCTGCGCAATTCGATTCAGAATAGACGTCGATTTCTACTTCTGCGTCTGTTCAGATCATTAAATCATAATTTCTTGTTAAAAGAGATGAACTGTTTTCGACTGTTGATAGAGCGTATTCATGTGTAATGACTAGATAAAAGCATAGAAGAGAGATAACAGAGATTTTTAAAACGTCACGAAATGACATTGTGATCTAATTCTGTCTCAAGTCGTCAAAGATTCAATGCGTTGATCAACAAATCTTACGACTTTTATATTCTCAGTAGTATTCAGTTTCGACTCATCTGAAAGTCTATTCTGAAGCTTTGAAAGAAGAATAATGAAATTCAATTTTATGATCTTCGCATCATGTTTTGATAATTGAATGCAGATGAGAATTCTTTACATAGTTTGCTGAGAGAATAGAATTTCTTAGGCAAAATTATGTTAGAGCATTCAAAAGCAATGCGAAGAAACGATATCATGAGACTTTATTTATGAATGCTCTCATGAGCATTTCGAATATGATGAGAGACTGAATTGAGAAAGCGTTGTCGCTATCAAATCTGAATGTTGTCAATTTTCGACGTCATCAGCTGTGAATGCTGTCATTTCATTCGTCGTTTAATAACGCAGCTGATTTCGAACATCTTGATTCAGTCTCTCGTAATTATTTCATGAAACTTTGTCTTCGACACGCAATATAAACTGAACAGAAATTAAGTATTAACGACTTTGACAGCTTCTAAAAGCATCATTTAAAGATGACAAGAATGACGAATGAACGACGACTTCGAGAAAAGTTTCGCAAATGTAAGACAAATGTGTTCAAGAAAGCGAATGAGCTGACGTGAATGACAGAGTCAAAGATACACATAATTATTCAGCATAATGATAAATATCATACATATAAATCAACAGAGAAGATCAATTGATCTTCGTTCGAAGAATTAGTGAGTCACATCGAGTTCATCTTGAAACATCATTGAATATGATAGAAGAAAGATCAAACGAGCGTCAGTCGTTCTGCAGATTTTCAGATCTCTATTTCGAAGATAGTGAGAGCAATACGTCAGTCAGTTGTGAAGAAAGATCAAGATGTGAGTTGTTTCGTTGTTGAACAACAAGTCTTGCATGCAATTCAGACAAAGTCATGTGTGCAAGAAGAGTGAACACGCATGAGATCTTCTGTGCTATTATCGCTCGAGTGTCTCATAGACTGATACTGAAGAGTGTGAACGAAAAGAGAGTCGCTGAAGATCAGCAAACTTTGAATTCAGTGATACTTGTCAATCACATGTTCTTCTGAGCTACTATATGTACAGATGCATTCAGCAAACATGACAAATACGTGCACTCGCGTGTTTTCTTCGCCTCTTTATGCAGCATATGTGGCTAACAGTTGAAAGTGCTATTCGTTGAGAAGAATGAGAGTCATCGTATAGAAGCAACATCTAATTTCTCATCATGAGTTTTAGCTTATGCTTTTTAAAACTTTGAGTCGTCATGATCTTCTGTTGCACAATGTACTTATTGTTGGCTCATGCTTTTACTTACGTGTTGGTGAAGACGAAAGCGTTTGCTGTCATTCTTCGCTCGCTCTCTGTCATGTCGCGTCGGGTTTCGTGAGGCTTAGCATTGACGATCGCTGCTTCGATCGGCCTCACTCGATTTTGTCAGGTGGCGGGCAATATATTTTAAGGTGAGAAACGATTTCATCAGAGCTCTTTGACTATTTCCTTAAAAGTCACATGACTAAGTGCTGATAGATGCGAAGAGATAAAGAGTCATATTTTCTATTTATCGCTTATTAACAATAGTTTGCCAGAACATCTAACATTCTTTCATGACAAAAAGCTGAGATGAATGAGCGTGAGATGAGAAACAATAGACATCGCATGCCGCTACAGCAGCTGTATAACTATGAAGCCCACAGAGTGTGTAGTCGGCGGGAAACGTTAGCATGGGATGCTCTTCGTTGTTCGGCTTTGTCAACAACAAAGTTCCTCTGTCAAGATTTGCCTTATGTAGCGCTTCGTCGAGTCGGCGATCGTCAACTAGGGCAGTAATATGATTCATCTCCTTGTGACGAAGACATCCTTCGGCGAGAAAAGTGTTCGTGAGCCTAAGAACTTTGTCTTCATCGATCCCTTCAAGGGAAAACAAGATATGTTGTAGAGATACTCGCGCGACTCCTTGAAACACAACTCGTTTGCAATTAATTAATCCATGTTGATTTTTTGCCTTGATGTCAAGCGTTCACATCAACCGGCAACCGGTTTATATATAAGATGTAAGCGCTGAGAGGTAGCGCGACTTAGTAGACCACTTAGCGCCGTCACATAAGCGCCAAGAAAGACCTAAAATCGGGCACTCATTTCGTCTTCACCCTCGTTACCGTTTTTGCCGCTCTCACCCGGCTACGTTCCCTCGGTTAAAGACAAAGTTGCAAGGCACGCGGGTAGCAAAAAAAGCCCGACTCACAAATTTTCCCCGCACCCAACCACCAAACTTACTACTGAATTAAAAGAGATATATTATATTTTAATAGCCTGTCATTCTACCCTCTTCTTCTATAACTGCTTTTAATCGCTCTGGCATAGTAGAAACCTTCTCAATTATGTACTCCTGTGAGACATGGGACCATCCTTCGTAAATCAGCCCCTTCGTAGTGTGATCATCCCAATGAGGATACTTCCGAAGCTCCTGTTTTGGTACCTGCCACATATTCTCTATAGGAGATAAATCAGGTGAAGATGCACAATTGAAGTAGTGCTCCAGCTTGTTCTCTTGTTTCCAGGTCCTAACGATGTTTTTTGACCCTGTTCCATGACCTGAATCACCATCCTCCTCCAGCACGAAACGGGGGTGATTTTCGATCCAGGGCTTGACTATAGGCTTCAGAATTTGCTCCAAGTAGACCTTCAGAGTGAGTTGTTCCGGGCACGTCGTAAAAATGAATAGTAAATTTGGTGGTTGGGTGCGGGGAAAATTTGTGAGTCGGGCTTTTTTTGCTACCCGCGTGCAAGGGTTTCTTGACATCAGCCTTCTTACCTGCTTCCACCTGCAAACGCGGACTACCTTAAGGCTGATATGGGAATTGTTGGCTGGGCATACAATGTTGGACAATCATCTGGGCGTTGATTGAAATAAAGAGTAGCCTTAATGCGGGGAGAATCTACACTAGTAGCGCACTAATACCAATCTGTCACAATCTGTCCTATCTCAAATCTGCGCCAAGGCTATCTTCAACTTCTTGCTACTTCGAAACCTCGCTGACATCAAAAGAACCCTTTCTTGCAGCTGCATTAGTGCACAAGGTTCTATTTGCTTTGGTCCGAAACGATTATACTCGGCCAACTACCAAAGGCAGCCTGCATGGCGATTTCATACGACAGGTGATGTCGTTCATTCCCCACATTGAAAATAACGGGCATAGCTGATCTGTTTCGTTATTACAGTGTTCCCACCTCTACTCCCTTCAGGTTCCTCGTCGGGCCCGATACAACAATATTCACGGTTCATTCTACACTCATAGCCCACCATTCGAAACCCCTTGGTGTCCTTGTAAATGGAAACCTGTCGGAAGCGAAGGGGGAATGTGCTCTGCTGCAAGACGTCGATGAGGGTACATTTGTCCGATTCAGTCAATACGCATACACAGGAGAGTACATTGCTGCGGCTCCAGACATTCTGACTGATTCATCCACGATTACCTCTACGTATCTTGTTCCGAACGAAGCTTCCAATGCGCAGCCGGAGCCGGAGCCATAACTAGAGCCCGTGCGGGACTTGTCTGTTTTTGATACTAGTAATGACGGCTGGGGGTTTTCCAAGAAGGATAAAAAGAAAGCGAAGGCCTGTTCAAAGAAGTCCGAGTTATGGGGGAATTTCAAGAGCAAAGCAAATTCCACCTCGAAGCCTGCTTTTCAGCCTCGGAAAAACCGCGAATCATGCGAAGATTACACTGAGGTCTTTCTCTGTCATGCTAGGCTCTATGTATTCGCTGACAAGTATGATGTTGGCCCGCTTAGAGACCTTTCTCTCCATAAGCTTCAGCGGACTTTGGCCGAGTTCATTTTGGACGATAAACGAGCTGAGGATATTGTCAATTTACTGCGGTACAATTACTCAAACATTACTGGCTGTCCAGAGTCTATTGATGACTTAAGACTACTAGTCGATGGCGCATTATGTCAAATAGCCAAAACACTCTTTCCTCCGTCAGAAGTCAATCGATGTCGAATACGAACTTTTAGATATGAAATGCCTAATTTTCCGAGTCTCCATCTGGTCATCTCATCTTGATCAGCAACAGTCTCAACATCAAGAACGGCCGAAGGGGCAAAAAGCAAGGCCTCTCCTGCATTCAGATTGACGATCTGAACGAGTATTTGCTTGATCACATCGCTTTCAGTCCTTGTCGATGTATTCATTGAGGCTGCTGCAAGATGGCTTTTTAAGGCCTTCATCCAATCCGGAGAAGTGAATCGATGGACTAAGGTGAACGAACAGAGATCAAGGAGCTTCGGAGATATGGTGGATTCCTGGGTGGCGATGATCACACGACAAGCAAGGTGCCTCTGAAGGCGAACGGTTGTAACCAACGATTCCGTCAGCTTTTGCGCTGCCGCGGACTCCCTCAAAAACTTAATTTCGTAGTAAATATTAGCAACTAATTTCAGACGCGGATTGGCAACGTCACCTACCTTGTGTGCCTCATCAAGTGCAACAACTCGTCCGGTGTCCATCTTCTGCTCTAGAAAAACACCCAGACAAATCTCAAATAACGCACATGCTGAGTCGGCATCCACAAAAGGACAGCTAAGGTCAACAATAATGAGCTTTCCGGGGGAGGAAGTCCAGTCATTTCCTTTGGTGCTCTGTTTGGACCTCAAGTTTGGGGCTGCGATAAAGCTTTCGAGCAGATCAAGTCGGAGATTAAGTGGCCCAAGTTGCGCTGGAGTGAGATCTGTTGCCAAAATTCGCCTTTTGAAGTCGTGATAATCTATCCCGGGTTTTGGGTTGGGCTCGCGAGCCATTTCTCGCAGTATTTTATATATTACTTGTATGTATAGAGGAACCTGTCCCTCTGTGCTATCAACAGCCATAAGAGTCATCAGCCTTTCAACGTTCAGATACCTCTGCTGGAGTAAGAGAGGTTCCACTTTGGGTCCATCCCCCGCAAGCCCCGGTAGATTTTGATAGAGCGACTTCATTCTGGCGAAATTACTGGGCGATACCAGCACAGTCACTTTTATTCCGGACGAGCAAAGGTAGGCTGCTTCACAAGCATGACCGCCGACAGCCGACGTGAACGAATCATAGTGAAACACAAGTCCCGTGAGTGGATTTGGAAGTTGCGTCGCACACACATTTGGAATTAGACAATTCTCCAACATGCACGACAAAGAATGGCTTTTGCCACTTCCTTGGGACCCACAGATAAACACTGACCATGGCGCCCCAACATTCAGGAATATGCGAGGATCTTGCACGGCTCGACAGACTGACTCTCCATTGCGTGTTGCCGAGCCAGAGGTCTGTTCGGAGGAAAAGTCTATTCGCCCGGCGAGCAAACCATATTGTGGGAAGAGATCGACCTGGCCGGGTACTTGTTTTGTGATCTGGTGTTTTACAGACATTGAGAAAAGCGGCGTTGTGCGGATCTCTTCAAGGTCGAAAGTGTCGTGGCTGATATTCTCTGACGATTTCAGAAGAGCCAAGTGATGCCCAAGGAATGGATCAGATTCAGGATCATATTCATCCTGACCTAAAGTAAGGTCTTGCAATACATTTGGGTCGAATATCGGTGAGGATCTGACAATCCCTACTGATGAATACATGTTGTTATCTGGTGGGCAACATTGGATTAATGTCAAGGCTCGCAGAGAGGTAGAAAGGCAGATGATTCAAGAGCAATCCAAGTGCAAAGGACCTCATGGGAGATTGATGCTGACGTAGTAAGGATTGCCCTTGCAGAAGGGATATGGGCTGTAACGGAATCTACGCCTCAGACAACAAAGCCAGAAGTAGGAAAAAACAAGGTAGGATCTCTTAATAATAAATTTAGTCTTGGCTGTATCTTTGACCTTGCAGGCTTGAAGTGATGAGGTAGGGCTCTCAATGCTATGAAAAATCGGACATGGTTGAGCAAGTGGTTCGCCGATGCCGTGTAACCCAGGACCGCACCATCATATCACAGAGTGGACCTATCACGAAGAAAGCGACGTTGTGGATCAGCGCTAATCTCTATTCATGATGGCCTACATGAGCACTTAGGCACCCTTGTTGCGTGGCTGGGCTCCTTCGACGACTTTTGTTGAATAATACGGCTCTCAAATTTATTACCACGTTGACAGAATGAGGGTGCGATGACAAAATCTCTCTTCTCAAAATTAATGAGTTGGGGATGGTGAGGTGCAGGGTTTCGTCGTGTATGGTGGTGAGGTCAATTGGGAAGGATCTACTCTATTTCCATGCAAGGCGTTCTACTGTGTGACCTGGTCCATTCGCAAGGCCTGGAGAGCGTTGCCTCC
>JAABUH010000828.1_pt1 | contig 40328 bp, 48 predicted proteins | sample 5559121 | NCBI WGS metagenome assembly JAABUH01 (sample SAMN10711871, study PRJNA513364) | rock metagenome | isolation source: Antarctica rocks | place: Antarctica: Victoria Land, Battleship Promontory nord | collected 2015-12-28
ACCTCTCTTCGGATCAGGCGCATCCCCAGATTTACAAGCGACGATCTTGATCTTTGGCGCGGTGACCAACCCAGATCTATTCCAAGTCTGTCAGCTCGACCGCTTTATCTTCAGCTGGCGGTTATAACGGCAGTTGGAAAGGAAAAAAGCTAGAGCGAGACTGACGAGGAGCCAGTACCCTCCATCTTGAATTGAGGTTCTTTCACTACGAAGGTCCAAACGTCGTCACACAGTCTGTAGGTCGAGAGGTGACCCTGATGACGTGTCAGCTTCCCCTAGAGCGACATAAATATAGCTGAGAAGATTGCAGCTAAAGGTGATGCGAATGAGGAGACTAACTTTGACAGTCGTCTTGTTCTTCACACCTTTTTGTAAACTTTCCGTGAGGCTTTTATCGAACTGTACCATAAAGTCAGCCACCATTTGCACACCACGAACTCATAGCCATGATCCGGCTTGAGATACAGTGGGACAATGAGTGGTGACTTACCTGCTGGAGGACTCGCATGGCAAGTTGTGGTGGAATATCGCCTTCGGTGATGAGTTCGTCGAGGGAGTCGGTCAGGGCTGTACCGATACTTAGCAATGAAGAATATCTGCGTCAGCGTCCCTTCGTCCCAGACAGCTGCAGTGCGCTCTACCTGGACCCGCGGTAGAATTCATAGTAAGTCTGTCCAGGTGTACCCGACATCTCGTCCTTTCAGCCAGAAACTCCAGCTCCTAAAGCAAGTATCGGAGCAATGGGAATGACCTCGACCTCGACTGAGCTCCTGGAGAAACAGGAGTCGAGCTCAATGTAGGGGACTGTCGTAATGTCATACGTATGAATTAGATGAGCAAAGCCAGAAGATTTCCTAACATCGCTTTTTATACATACCCTAGTTTAGTTCAGTGGCAAGTCAGCGGAATATCTACTCGGTGTTTCGTATTTTATCCCATGAGGCTCCGTGCCTCAGCTCGGACGAGCATGACGACCTGTCACGTCCAAAACTCAAGCAGCACGACGAGGAGCGAGACAGCGCTATCGTTCCAGGAGACATCAGTACAGTGAAATCGATAACAATGGACGGCATAACTCGCTCCGAAGTCGCTTCGAGCTCGAGGTATCGACTGAAACGAGGTACCAAGCTATCCGTAAGTGGTGACAGTCATTGATACCTTTCGATCCGTAGGCGTTCTGGATGTGTCCAAGATATTGACAGTACTGGTCATTCTCAGGATATTCCGACTACTACTCCACCCTTGTCTTCGCTCGATGGTCCGTTTCAGCTAGCCGAGTACCTCTCTCTTAAAGTCCGGAGTGACCCGCATGATGTGAAGGGTTTGGTGGAGGTTCCTTCTGGGGAAGGAAATGTAGGTGGGAAAGCTCCGGAGAGGGATGTGGTGAGTCTTCTACGACCCATACGCTTTCTGCATCTCTGAGTTTGCAAAATAGTGGATATACGAACATCTCAGGTCAGTCTGCTCCTATGGCGGTATCGGCAGGGTTCACCTCCTGCTGGGTCCGTGAAGGTGTAGCCTAAGCTGAATCACCATTAGACGAATACCAATCGACCTTACCCCTCTCCTGACCCAGCTCCTGACCATCTGTTCCCGAGCGACATGTCCTCAGATGAAGGCGGATGAGTGGTTGTATCTCTGTGTTGCGCACGGTGGAGGTGGGACTGAGGAGTGTTGTGCCATCGACTATATTCTTCATACGTATGACTCATGCTCTTCCCTTGCCTCCTCGACTTCGCCTGACACACTCCGCATCTAGGCTAGACACGACGACCGCCCTGCTCAATTCCTCCAGATCATTCCCGTCCCGGTAAGTCGAACCTAACCTTCTATCAAGGCATGGCTGAGCTCGCTCCGCTCCCTCACTCTCCTAGCCTCAGCATCCCCACCGCTTCCCTCTCACACTTTCCCTCACTCTTCCGCCGTCTCTCCCGAATTTTCTCACACGCATTCTATCACCACCGCGAAGCTTTTTCCCTTGCCGAGTCGGAAACATCCCTCTATGCGCGATTCGTAGCTCTGTGCGAGAAATACGAGCTGGTTGGGCCAGGTCTACTTGTCATTTCAAGGGAAGCGGTCTCAAGTCTGGATCAGGAGGAAGAGGCGGAGGACGAAGAGGAGGAGGATGAAGAGGAAGATGACGAGGAGGATGAGGATGAGGACGATAAAGAGGATAATGAAGAGAATCGGGGGAGGGAGGTAAAGCGGGAGGAGAAAAGGACGCAGTCGCTTGATCGAGGGTTGCGGGCTACGACTTCTGTCTCGCCGGAGAACTCACGGACAAAGCCGACACCTCTCACTCCGGCGACTTCAGCTAAAGCTGAGGATCCGTTCCGCTCGGATGCAACGAACAATGAAACTGGCTCTCCGGGGATAGCGATGGGAAGAGGTACGATGGGACGAGGAAAACAACCTCGAGGGACGATGTTATGGTCCTCCGACACTCCGCCTGTACCGGAGATCAAGTCGGAGACATTGAGAATTCCCGGTGAGGGTTCGGAACTATCGAGGACGGAAAGTATCCAGAGTGTCGTGCATATCGGACCGGAAAGCCAGGAGCGAGAGCAGGAGCAGGAGCAGGAGCAGGAGCAGGAGCAGGAGCAGGAGCAGGAGCAGGAGCAGGAGCAGGAGCAGGAGCAGGAGCAGGAGCAGGAGCAGGGGTCGGTACCGAAGGATGAGATTGAGCTGTTGGAGGAAGAGGGGAAGATACCGTCGAAATCGAGTGCGGCTCCTTTAGTTGTTCCGGAGCATGACGCTGGGAGAGGAGACGGAGACTGGATGGAGGACGTACATCTGGGCAACTCGAGCGAGACGCATGAGGCAGACACGGATGACGCAGGGAAGCAGGAACATCCGGACGAGGTGGAGGAGCTCAAGGAGGCGACGCCCAAGACTGAGGAGGAAGACCCAGAAGCTACAGCTAGGTTTGAATTCGAAAATACCGCTGGCAACGATGATCAGAGACCTGCCGAGGAAGATGGGGAGACCGAGGAGCTCGTCGTCACTCCTGCCGAGGCGGAGGAGGTGGACAAGACGAATGAGGAAGCACGGGAGGCGATATGACAAGGCCCTGCTCGCTCGTTCACCTTGTTTCACTCACTGACAAGGAACTCTGTGGAACCTGCTGGTTGCAAAATGTTCTTTTCGATGACTAACCCTTTCACTCCCTTGGCTGATATACCCCTTATCTCCCTCGACGGCATCATTGCCCAGCACATGTCTGGAAAGATCAAGATGGACCATAAATCATGGATTTCCTCCTTTTCGACATCAAGCTTCAAGTGAGAGTAAGGAATCCCAGCATGATGTACTCAAAGCTCTACGCGATCTTGGTCGCCCTTGTCGTTGTCACAGCCGCGGTCGCAGATACGTTAGTCTCTCCAATTACATCGCAAATATTCAGATGCTCATGCTGACAAGGCTCTTTAAATTCCAGTAACCCAACTGGAAAGGTGAACGTCAAACTCTTCGGGGAGAACACCAACTTTCACGAGTTCAACATCATGAGCAACACCAAACCCTATTCAGACCAAGGATCCGATCCGCTCAAGGGAATATAAGTCCCACACTCCGGTTTTGATCAGGGTCAGAGCAGTTCTTGCGTTCACACTTGATTTCCTGAAACCTTACGCCTACCCCTGCTCCGTTTGATTTTCAACGAGGAGGATTAGCGGCGGAGTCATCCTCTTTTTCTCAGGTTGTCGTGAGTATACCTTTCTCCTAGATACACATACTCAGCACAGGGCATGGTTGCCAAGCTGATATGCCTTGGTTGGACGGGATAAGTGCCATCTCACGGGGAATAACCTTAAGTCCGACGGGAGATTAATCTTAGTATCAGTGATAAAACACCTGGGATGCCGACTTTGACTCAGAGCTGGTTGTATGCGGTCTGTACGGGAGGATTTCCGACAAAGGCACCGAGCCATGAGTATGTTAGACCGCCTCAACTGTGGTCAGTGAGTCGAGGGAAGAGCAAAACGAGATTTTAAAATGCATGGAGAATGTATATACGATTATGCAGACTTTGATACTTGCGATGTCGATTTCATTGAGGCCGCCAGTGAAGCGGAGCGGGGCTGGAAGAGTCTTTTAGGGAGTTATAGAAAAAACGAAACGAGAGATAGTACCCCTTTGGAAATATCAGTCACCCCCTCAGACTATGTGACTCCTCGCCATGCATCCCTGGAGAGCTCGCTCGCTCGCCGAGGAGATATATACATTTCTAGCGGGTAGAGCGGGGAAATGTTTCCCCAACCACGAACCATCCTGCATTTCACCGCCGTTTCCGATTGAAAAGGGATTCCGCGCTATTCATGGAATCTGACGAATGAAATCCTCAAAGGTCACCTGAGGAAAGCACGCGGCGAGTCACCTGGATAGAGTGTTTGTTCAAGTCCGCTATGATCGGCTTGCCATTAGGCGACGAGTGCGAGGTGTCGTCATGGCGTAAAGCGGGAGGGAGATGACAGCGTTAGTGGGGGATCGTGGCCTTGTCTTGCGGAGGTGTCAAGGGGCGGGTTCCATTAGTAATGAAAGAGAGAGGTTCCGACAGACCGCGTCATCAGGATCTCGCTGGTCAGTATATCAGCGCTGGTGGAGACGTATCGGTGTGGTTTGGACAGACGACGAGTGGACACCGATCCATTCGCGGTTCAAGGGCGATAACTTACCACAAGACGGGCAGTCATGTCGTAAGTGGTTCCTTAAGGCGATTGTCAACGTCGTGACGACCGTACTTAAGCAAAGAGAAGTCATTGATTGTGTTACTGAGTCGTAACTGAATCCCCCTAAGAGCGGGAGCATTCCTTTCGTGAGAAAGGGGAAGGGAGGGGAAGTCATGTCCAATTCGCTCAATCAGCTCTATATCCTGGTCCGGATGTTCGTGAACTGCTGTACTCGATTCGTTTCGCTCCAGGAGGCAGCTCGGTGCTACCGTCAGCTACGGTCAGGCTTGTGGTCAGTCAGTCTCGACCGTATTGCTGATTGTGGAGGTGATCGTTGATGAGAGCCTAACGGAGTAGTGCACGTTCGCAAGGGCAACATCATGCCGAGGTTAATGATCATGTTCTTCTGACGATCTTGACGAGCTCTGCTTCTGTTTTTCCGACATCGACTGGATAAGTGGCCGCGATTGCGCAATATCTTTGGATGGCGAGGAGCATAAGAAGCGGATGACCCAGATGAATCGGGGCAAGCAGCAGATGATCCGGGGACAAGTTGGAGAAGGCGGAGGTACTATGAATACGGAATGCACTTGGGATGCCTTGCCGCGCAGTCGCCTCGCCAAGGCACGCCCGCCGTAAAACCTCGCCTGGATTAACCCATCCGACGGGCACGTGAGATTGTAAACAACGAACGGCGAGAGGTAAAGAAGAGGCGCCACGGAAATGCTTGGCTAGACAGAGAAGGTCTTCCACTTCGATCGTCCCCTAATTGCTTTTGTCTTGTCTTTTATCTACCTTTATTCTTTGTGCTATAATAACCTTCGGTGAATAGGAGGATAGGAAGACAGGATTTGATCGACCTCCTTCGACCACGACGACGACTACGACGAAAAAGCTTTGAGAACGGTTAAGACAGTAACTGATCTCGACGGTTGATTCTGCGGTCTTTGGGTAAACGAAGGGAGACCGATCGGATAGCGTCGCTCTTCTACATCGAGCTGAAGGAGAAAGGGAGGATCACGCATACAAGTCGGACCCGCTTGCTACAAATACACACAAACACACACACAAACATCACACTTCCATCAATTGATGTCATAACTTTTTGTTATTCCCCATCACGATACGACATCACGATCCGGCTCAAACCTCCTTCGACCTTCCGACTCGCCATTATCTCCTTTAGATCACCATGATCCCATTCATGTCCGAGAAACTTCGTAGGCGTCCCTCGTCATCCCTTGACCGTAGGCTGACATACCTAGACCTCGCTTCGCTGTCGATAATCCCTTGCACACCCCTACTACCCTACCCATCGACTTTCGCTTCTCCCACGTCCTGCTTCTCCCCTTCCGACCCCTCATCCCGAAGAGAAGTGATCATGGGCGGACTCGTCTCGCCCGGACTACAAGTCGAAGGAGAGGTGTACGATGAGAAACGAGGGATGTCCATCGAAGTACCGGGAATCGTTCTCAGTAAGTCCTCAACCACCCTCCCCCCCTCCCCCCTCCTCAACCCAACCATTATCCCATCTCTCCCTACGACCTTTCTGATCTCCTTCCGTAAAGCTGATGAACCCAGCTGAACCCTACCCCGAACTCACCCTCCCCTCCCGAACCCCCTCCCCACCACCCAAATCAATCCTCCTCCTCCCACCAACCTCACTCCAACTCCCTGTAGACGGTTCCTCCCCAATCTCAGCTTATCGACCTTACTCGCCAACTTTCGCTGCTCTCTTGAGCGGTCCTGGAAGGAGTGCAACTGGTTTGGGGGCCATGACGATCCGGACGATGGTTTTGTTATTGGTGGTGGCTGTTGGAGGATGGCATCTTTGGTCGACGATGCGGTGTGGAGGGTATGAGCAGGTAGAGGGTTCGTAAAGGGAGGGAAACTTGACGGGGGCATGGACAGTCTCTTTGCTCATTTACATTCATTTCGTTCGATCCTTTTATTTTGGTATTGGTGTTCTAGGAAGACGAGCATTATGACATTCCTTCACGACAATTCAACCTTTTTATCATATGTTTTCAGGGGACATTTGCATTTCGGACTATGCCTATATTCTCACATCACTGTCAGAAACATCATGCTTTGCTCATGCATGCTAACGATCGATCGAGTTCCACTGAAGATACTATCATGCGAATAACGACTTCCAACGAAGCTTGCATCGGTCATCACTTAACGTGGACAGAAGAGAAAGTCCGGCAAACCGCCATTCACCACGCTCGAGATACTAAGTGCGTAGCCGTCAAGAATCGAAAGCACATCGAGAAGTACCTCGAGACCTTACCCCGACAACAGCAATCGATCTACGAATTGTCGTCAACTTCATAGATAACTTTCGTTGGTGACAAGTGAAATCAATATCTTGATTCAGCAACAACATGATAGATTAATCTCACTTGTGACAAATGTGATATGTTTTCCGCCCGGCAACGCCCTCGTCGTCGTCTCCGACCATTCAACTCGGCGGTATCACTTCCCCACTTTTTCGGACCACTATCATATTCGGTGTCTATCGGTAGCCCTCATTCAGCTCTCTCCTGTCATTCCATTTTCGGATCGGTTTTGTAAACGGTACGACCGCTCGTCGTCGCCATAATCGGATTCAGGGTCCTTTCAACCCTCGATCAACACCGCCGAAGTCGATTTTGGATTGGATACAAGCTGAGTGGGAGTGCGGCGCTGCCTGGTTAACCAAACAGACCGCTTTACACGGACGTCATTTGACTGTTACCAACGAACCTAATCGCACGTTAACAGGTCATCATCACCATCACCGATCCCATCATCATGCCCCCAGAAAATCGGTCCCTCCACCGGCAAAAAGTCGGCTGCGACTGCTGCGCAGAAGAAGAAAGCGACCGATGCGATAGCTTCAGGCCCGAAGCGCCGAGGTCGGCCGCCGAAGAAGAAGGATCCCACTACCTCCAGTCACGAATCCTCCTTGACCCCTTCCGTCGAGGACGACCCGCCCCAGCCTCCGCCCCGGCGGAAACGGGCACCTCCTACCGCTACGGGACGGAACAACGCGCCGGCACGCCCCGCGCGGACTGTTCGCTTTCCGGCCGAGGAGGAGCATGAGAGTGCGGAGGAGTTCGAGGACCAGGCGGATAGAAGAATCACGAGCCTGGAGAACAGGATGGAGGACAATCAGGCGTCGATGGACGCCCGACTCGACAAGATCACGGCCGCTCTCGAGACGCTTGCTACCAACAGCGCCGGCCCGTCCTCCCAGCCCCTTCAGACTCGGTCCGACTTAGGAGGTATCACCACCGTGACCAACAACGGTGAGCGTCTTTCTCTCGCTCTCCGCTTCCCCTGGATCAAGGACATCTCCGACCGCGCGATGCGCGGTGATCTGGGCCCCAACGACCTTCGGAAACTCATCGATCCGAAGGCCAAGATCGTCCACGGCGTTCCTGTCCACAACGACCAAGACCAGATGCTTCTCAGCACGGTGGAAGACGGTTCCCTCTCCGTCGTCAAGCGAACGGAGCCGAGTCCGACAAGGTCGACAGGTTCTACAAAACCTTCGCCCGGTCGGACACTTTTACAGTCGCGTGGAACGTGTGGATGGGACATATGGTCTACGGCGCCAGCGACGTCGCTACCGCCGATGCCATCGTCAGCGCCATGACATGGCACCTCGACTTCCTGCTCAACCAGAACAGGGACTTTCCGTGGAAGGCGGTCCTGGCGTACCACTTCGAGGTTCACAGGCATCGGCATGCGGCCGGCCGCGGCTTCCAGCCCGCCGCCTGGTACGGCCAGATCGCTAACGGCCCCTTCCTGACGAACCTCAACCAGCCTCGTCCTGCGGAGAAACTACCGCCGGCCGGTTCGACAAGGGCGACTTCGGCTCCCAGGCCCGCCAAGCCCGCCAGGACGTCCGACAAATCGTCGGAGCTCTGTAACACCTGGAACGCGGGTGGTTGCGCGGAGCCGTGCCGCAACGGACGGCGACACGCCTGCAGCGCATGCGAGGAGAAGCACCGGGCGCAGACCGCGCATCCGAAGAAGACGGGAAACAAGGGAGGGGCGCGGGGTTGAGCTCCCGCGGCCCCATGTACGTAGCGGGCTCACCATCCCCATGTATTTTATCGCCCGCCTCTAATGATACTCACGCACGGCATGCGCAATTGCACCCCCCGGGGTCTCTACGACATGCCGACGGTGATCTTTTACAGGTTCCCAGTCGCCTAAATCCCTCGGCTCCCTCCTTCTCCCCCATCCCAACTCCCCTCTTCGTCCCAGCGAATCCATCCGCCGGTGCAAGCCATCCCTCCGGGGTCCCGGCTACGACCGCGAGCTCTGGTACTAGCACGGGCGTTGAGGCGCGCGTGTCGGTTCACACCGACACGACGGTAACCACAGTCGGCGCCAGTACCTCCCACCCAAGGGTGGATACGCGGGGTCCGCGCGTCCCGGTTCCGAACATCGTTCCGTTCCCTCCCGCTAGCTCGGCTGACGGCGGACGACGGTTCCTCACGGCAAACTCCTCCGCGACCAACCTACGGAAGTCTCTTCATATGTCGATCGGGGGATCGGCATTCGCGAGCTTTCCGGGACCCCGCCCTAACACCAACATGGCCTTCGACGTATTCACGACTGACGACTCCCCGTCGGCCGATGCAATACTGAAACTACCGGCTTGGGCTGCATTGATGGAAGGGTACCCGGAGACACATTCCACACGGCCGTTCGTCGAGTCGTTGTTGGGCGGCATCCGGCACGGTCTACGGCTGGGATACAACGGACCCCTGTGGATTGTTGGAGTATTGGTCACACATGCTTTGTCATCATGCGAGCACGGAGATCGAGACCGCAGGAGAGACGTAGTTCGTGCGAGACGTATATTAGACCGTAGCGAGCTGTATGAATGATCAAGAGAGACCTGTACAACGCCTGATAAGCTTCATAACCCAACACGGATCACCGGCACGGAAGTCACTCGGAGTCTCCCCATGGACGAGAGAGAGCTGACATATGTACGTGATGACATCGCCAAAAGACTGTCAAAGAACCACATCGTTCCTGTCACTCGCCAAACATCGCTTCGCAACGCTTCCGCCTTCGTCGCTTCTCCTCTTGGCGCGGTCCCCAAATCGAACGGAAAGCTGAGAACGATACATCATCTCAGCTTTCCCCGCCATAGCACGAGAGGAGACACTTCGGTCAACGCGGGGATTGCGCCAGAACACGTCACGATGAGATACGAAGGGTTACAAAGGGTCTTTCACGATGTCCGGGTGGCGATAGCGTCTGGACGGCCCACACAGCTTTGGAAAACCGACCTTGAAGACGCGTTTCGCCATTGCATAGTGGGACTGCTCGACGTCCCCCTTCTCGGCTTTGCCATCGATGGGCGGCGGTACACCGATTGCGCACTCACCTTCGGTTGCCGGTCATCCCCATTCCTGTTCAACCTGTACGCAGAGGCGCTACATTGGACACTAGAATCTTTCGGTATATCATGCTCGCACTACTTGGACGATTTCTTCGGTACCCACCGGTGACCGGACAACGTGGTCGCCTTCGTCGCTTCCATTTGTTCCTCGCTCGGGGTTCGTGTCTCACCCACCAAAGTCGAAGTCCGAACCTCCATCGAGATCCTCGGCATCCTCATAGATAGCTCCGTCGGGACGGCATCTATCACACCCAAACGAAGGGACAAGATCATCTCCGAAATCGACCCCATTCTCGAGCGCAAGACGGCCCACTATAAGGAGATCGAATCTCTCACGGGGACCCTAGCGTTCGTCGTCCGGGTGGTCCCACATGGATCGGCTTTCCTTCGCCGTCTTTACGACGCCCTCAAGCGGTGGTGGCCAGGACGGAGAAGAGTGCGAGGCAGTGCGGTTGCCGAACATCAGTGGTGGAGAGATCTCCTCGTCACATGGGACGGAATCACCCTCATCAGAGAGCCGGCAGGCCAAGCTGAGATTTGGACCGACGCTGCAACGTCCACTTCGGCCTAGGAGGTCATATGGGACCACCCACCCGGCCGACAGCGGCGTTCGTATCCACTTTCGCAAAAGGACGACCTACGACCGACATCATGTTCCTCGAAGCTCTCGCCCTGTGCCATGCTCTCGAGCTATGGGGGCACACCGTGACCGGCTTCACGGTGACGGTATTTATCGACAACAAATTGTTGGAAGCCGCCCTCAACCACGGTTCCGTCCGGCACCGACCGACACAGGCGGTCGTCAGAAGGATATTCATCCTTCGAACCATCCACCACTTGTCCATGATCCCAGTGTGGAAGCGGAGTGAAGACAATGTACTAGCTGACGCCTTGTCTCGCATGGATTTCCAATCTGCCCGCTCCACCTGCCCCTACATCGACTCAATCCTGATTTGCGACGACCTTCTACCTGTGTCACCGCCATCAGCCACGACATCGTCCCCGAATACAACACCTCCCCCATCCCCACTGCCCGGGTTCGCCCCCGTCTTTCTCCCGTAGCCGGCGACGACGACCCACCGGCATCGTGGTTCATAGGGAAAGGATCGAGGGCGGCGGCGATGTTTAAGTGGTATGCGTTGTCGTCGGAGGCACGGAGGGGGTATGGATCGGCAGTGAAGTCGTACGTCGAGTTTTGTCGAACTTCCTTCACCCCTCAGCCTTACTTCCCCGCCAACGCAACCTGGGTGGATGATTGGCTCGCTTGGCTTGGATACGACAAGGCGGGGGGCAAGAAACACCTAGACTATCGGACGGTCGACAAATATCGATTCAGCCTTCGGTCCTACCACGTCGACTTGGGATTGCCTTTCGACGGCGTTATGAACCAGTCGACGACACGCACGATCGAAGGCATCAAGAATTTCTGGGGAGGATCGACAAAGCGCTCTCAAGCCCTGCCCATAATCCTTCCGCTACTCCGCCAACTCATCGGCGTCGTGCGCAAGAACCCGACGAAATTCGGCGGTACGAGATCGGCGAGGGCGTTGATAGCGGCATGGGCTCTACTTTGGGCGGGATGGATGCGGGCCGGTGAGCTGGTGTTTTCAGGAACTTACAACGAAAAAAGAACACCGTCCCGCGCGGACTTTGACTTCGGGACGGCCATGGTCCACGTTCCATGTACCAAGATCACGAAGGCAGCCCCCCCCGACGTTTGTCCGATCCGGGCCATCGAATCTTTCATTCGACACTACCCCTCGCGCGACAGTATCAATACGCCTCTCCTATCGTTCGAAGACGGAAGTTTCTCGAGATCTGTCGTGGAAGGACATTTGGATAAGGCGATCGCGATCGCGAAGATTCCAACAGAAGGGAGAGGGAAAAGGAAAGAAGAGGCACACGGGTCACAGTTTCATGAGAGGGGCGGCTACGTGGGCGGCGTCGACGGGAGCGCCAGTAGAATGGTTGCGGAAGATGGGAAGGCGGAATGGACAATCGTGGAAAGCGTATGTGGACACGCCGATCAGTGACAGTCGCAGATTTGCATCCCAACTCTATACGGCAAAATCGTTTATCCCCGCTTCCGGCATCATCACCGACATCCCATGAGGAGGACGATGACGACGAATGACTCCCCACATCGTCTCCCTCAGCCTCCATGGCCGCGCAGCCTCCCCCTCAGTCCTCCATCGCCTCGACGCTCGATCCTCCTTCGGTCTCGCCCGCTCATCAAGAACGCCGGCGTAGCGGCTATCGGCGATGGGAGAGCGGGCTCGACGATGCAGGCTGCGGACCGGCCTTCGCCGGATCCAGGTATTGACTTGGAATACGGGACAGAGACGTCAGCGAGTGAGAAGGACGTTTATGACAAATGAAAATTCCTATACCGATTGATCAACACGATAGATAACTTTCAATTTGTGACAAACGAAATCGATATATCAACTATTCTTTCTAGATTACGGCGTATGAAAGGATCTTCCCCTTCATGACGTGCGGGTTGACTGTACTAAGCTGAAGGTTGACTCTGGAAGACAACGAACGCCTCCTCATGACAACGTGAAACGTGACGATTTGCTTGGCTTAATCATCCTTTCATGAGAAGCAAGCAGGAGCCTTCCTACCTCTCATCGCCATTGGCCATATAAGTAAGGCTAGGTTTTTCATTTCTTCCTTCGTCGCCACTACCACCTATCACCACATATCGTTGCCCTGAACTTTGGGTGTTCAGCAATCTTTCCCAAACTTGAGCAATCCCATCGCAATCATGTCTGACTTTTGGAGCCGCCTTTCAATTGGTGAGCAGAATCTGTTTACGCCCAATTCGCACTCAGAGGGAGAGGTAAAGCGACAGACGCCGAGCCCCGTCCAGACTGTTATGAATGCGCAAACACGCACTCAAGGACCCATAGAGTCCGACCTCTACCTCCGTGTATTCACGGCTCCAAACGGCAGCCTGGTCAAGACATGGTGTATTGTTGACAGGGACATCCGACATCATTCACGACGCAACATCGCTCAGCAGTGGACATTCATCCCAGGTAACACTTGGCCCCATGAGATCACAAGCTCTCAACCTTCTGGTAGAGGAGACACTATCAGTTTCTGTGGGACTGCACGCGATTCCACGAAAATGCATTGCCGGGATCAAAGGAATGAAACCAGCCCAAGCTATGAAGTTGACAGCATTACTTTTGTCAGCGGGAACCGTCTCAACTTGGAAGAGGCAAGCAGGCTCCCCTTTCAATTCCGGCCGTCCACTGTAGGAGACTGCACCTGGAGTCCTTGGGTTTTGGAGCCGAGGACTATGCTGGCCGCCTCCGGTTTGACCATCATCCACTACCGTGCGCCTGGCCAACCTCCGAGGGCGTCAATCTCCTCTGCAAGCGGGTGATCTCAGAAGAGGCCAAGGCGAAGCAATTTTCCAAAAGGGGGGACCGGGCAGCTCTCGTGGAACAGGAAGCAGCACGGCCTTGGTCAAGCGCGAGTAGTTGTCGCTGTAGACGGATCATACGATTTCACTCTCTCACCTCTTCTATACATCTAGCTATGCTTGTGGATACAAACACCCCTTATTGACTCGGCCTGATCTACATTGTCATTCCGCACCTTAGCTAATTTGCCACTTGGATCCGATCATAAAGAGCGATCTGAGCTGATGCTGGACCAATCACGTGACATGAGCTAGGTAGGCTTGCGTTAATAAGCAGAGGTGGCGCTAGACAAGGCAAGCATAATACCAGTGAGGAATGACAAACAAATATTCATATGACTAAGAGGGAACTTAGTTGGCCAGTAGCTCCTATGTATCCGTGCATCTGCTCAGGGTACTTCATGCTTCCAGTCCAAGGCATTCGAGAAGTACATGACAGCCATCTCGGATCTTGATCACATTCATGTGGCTTCGTGGGTCGCTGTACTTGATATACATGTGGTGATGCAATCGTGCAAGATGATTTTTCAGTTGCGGTTAGGTGCCACAAACGGACTTTTGCCACTTTGATCCGGGTGGTCGTCAAGCGATCAAAACTTTCCCCATCATTCCTTGTTTGTTCTTCGAATCTCACATGCTCGTTTCCAAAGCCAAAAGCATGGTTTGTTGATCTTCATATCTTTCTCGCTACTTCCCCGACAGCCTTTAAAGAGGAGCAGGTGAAGCGAGCGTCACGGAAGATGAAGCCGAATCCTATGGTTCCGCCGGCGGACTCAATGGTGATTATCTTGCATCCTGCTCTTCACACCCCAAGGAGCTGTGTACTCATACAAAAACTCAAGGGAGATACTGTGGCAAACGAGATCGACCGCCTTGTCCAAGTAGAGGAAGGGAGAGCGTGGGACCAGCTATCGGTCCGCATTGGCAGTCCTCTCACAGAAGGACTAGACTGACGCGGAGTAATGCAGTCTCAACTACCTCTTACCCCGAGAATCATCTCTGCCCGAAATCAAGTCCACCCACACCAGAGGTCCTCATATCATCACATCAACCTCGACAAGCCCCCTCTCGCCAAAGCCATGGGAGTCATTGATGGTTTCTGTGGTACCGCGGCTCTACACCTCTATCGGCAATCATCATCGCTTCTTCAGATTTTTTCGAAGGAATCGTTATGACTAGCCTATGCGTCCGAGACGCGGAAGGAGGGGTTCCAAGAGGCAGGAACACCAAGAGGAGGCTCCTCGAATACGTCAAGGACGTCACAATTCATTCTCATCGCACTGACAGAGTCAAGGTTGGAGACCGCAAGCTCTCGCAATCCCATAGCTACAAACTTTACGCCTACGGATCGACACGAGGGAAGGTTCCATACAGGTCGCTTCTGCCGGTCGAGCAGCACCTTCTGCTCCGCGGCCAGTGGCACTTGTCGGCTCCTCGGGCATCTCACACTCACCAAGATCTTGCTGGAGCGCACAGATCCATATCCCACCTATCCATGTGACATCGAGTACGTTTTCGCTGAGCCGTCTTTGCTCGGTAACGGCATGAATCTCTTCAGCGAAGTCAAAAAGGTACTCACCATTCCTCCGGTCCGCGGATGTCGAAACGTCCGAGGATGGCTGGAGGACTGGCCTATGGATCAATTCATCGACCAGCTAAGGCATGCTGCACCGCGACTTAATGACTTTGTCATCGTGCATTGGTCAGTATTTGACGGTCCTCGAGAAGCCCACCTTACTGGACGAGTACGCCGAAGCAGTCCCAACGATAGTCGATCTCAAGGTGCCTCGGTATCTCGCCAATGCATCAACGTACAGCCGATTCCGAGGAAATCTGCCACACTCTGTTCTGCCGAAATGATCCCGTCTCAGGTATCATCAGCACGGACCTCCATCAAAACTTCACCGGAAGGAGTGAGCAATGATACAGTAAGTCGGTCTTTGCTGACCTCTATGGATTATAGCGGGACTATCAGATTGTGCTGCATGATTCGAATCATCAACTTCATGGGAGGGGAGCATCTGAGGTAGACTTGCGCTCAAAGGTACACCTCGTCGATGGAATTGCTACAATGCTGAAGATGACGCTATAAAACAGCCAATCGCACTCCAAGACCGTCTTCCGTAATCCAGACCTCGTGCGAATGATTAATTGCCAATTCGACAAACACGACTTGGCAGTCACCCTCCGCATCTCAAGGATCTTCCACAATACCGCCAGCAAACCGCTGTACCGAAACGCAACTCTGGACATCGACTCGGTTCCTCGCTGTCCTCTATACTTTTATGACTATGACTACGATGGTGACGATGGAGATACGACGCACATCTTGACGCACGTCTTACCAAATACAAGCTCAGCCAACTCGAACAGATCCGTCATCTCACCCTACGGAGTCACTGTCAAGGCGACTGTGATTGGCCGCCGTCGGGAACCACCGGGTTATCTCACCTTCAGGTCCTCCGCGTGGAACTCGAGGCTTTTTGCCACATGCAACTCTACTTCTACGATAAAGAGATATGCTCTCGACTGAAGAATCTCACACCTGCAATAGTCATCATCCGCCTCATAGAGGTCTATCCTCTGAGAAGTTCATGTACGAGGTTCGAGAAGCATCCAGAACTTTTATCAGGCCTTACCAATACCCTCAGATCAGCTCATTCAACCGCATTCATCTTCGACATGGAAAGCTGGCCTCACCAGGAACGCCCGGAGTGGACAGAGATACCGATCGTCAAGTTGCTTGCCCGACCTCTTCCTCCCTCGAGAGCACTGCTCATGGTTTATCACCATGACTACGGAACGCCCACCAGCTAATCACAAGGAACACGTAAAGGACACACGTCGGCCCTCGCCCTTCAGACATTGAAGGCGATCGATTACGTATGCAGGACCGTGGAGTGACCAATCACGGTAGCTATCGGGACGAAGCAGGAGCATCGGAGCTCGACGGAAGCGGCGATACCGTCCGAACTCAAACGATTGATAGGTGAAGATCGGCGTGAGAAAGGAGAGAGTGAGGGACACGAAGCGAGGAGAGTGGAGGAAACGCTGGGACGGGTGCAGATCGTGTCCTGGGAGGAATACCAGAAGGGGCGTCCTTGCGAGGAGATCCAAGATCTAAGCAATTGGGAGTAGTGGAACGTATCATATGCGCTCAGTTAGACTGAAGTGATGTAGCAGTCTCCCGTCAGCCATGAGCAAAGCCTGGCATGGTAATGCAGCCCCTCCTGCTCATGAAACACAAGCAAATCAGATGAGTGACATGACATTAAAGGTAGTACAAGTGTGAACCATGATGAGATGGCCCAAGATGGACTCGATGGGGGTATAGCGGTCATCTTTTTAACAGTTGTCCGAAACGGTGAAGTCTAGCAAAGCAATCGGGTCTAGAGGTTGACGCCTTCAGGTCGCTTGATCGTGGACTGATCTCTCATCAGCATCAATCTGACCAAGATCTTTCACAAATCTCACAGTATCCGGTACACCAGGCATAGGGAAGCTCATGGCGAACTTCATCACATCCTCTTTCAACTCCGCGATGAGCCTTGGCGCCTCGCCAGAACCGGACTCGTATGCTTTGGTGAAATCTTTCAATAGCTTGGTACCGGCTTCTTTTTGGGTAGTGAGGGAAATTTGAACGACACGGTGCAGGAACTCAGCAACTCTCTGCGAAGAAGTCTCCTTTCAGCAAGTCCCCGCAATGATAGCACCCGGATCAACTCACCTCGACATCTGCCTCGACCATCGATCGGCTCGTCAATGCTGATGCACCGACACGGACACCTCCGGGGACGAGGGCAGAGGCTACAACCCGCATCAGCATAAGACTTCGGGGACAACGAAAGGTACACTCACTATCACCCGCGACTGCATTCTTATTAAGCGTGATATGCGCAGCATCACAGATCTTCTCCACCTTCGACCCGGTCAGACCAATCGGTCGGAGATCCCAAAGGATCAGGTGGTTCTCCGTGCCGTCTGTTTGGAGGCGATAGCCGTGCTTAGACAGAACAGATGCCATGGCGGCGGCGTTGGCTCGGACCTGCTTAGCATACGCCTTGAATGCTGGGTCCGCTGCTTGCTTGAGCGCCACAGCGATACCCGCGATGGTCTGCTCCTGTCAGCGGCGAATCTTTTGCACTTACTGCTCAGTGACTCACGTTGTTGTGGGGGCCACCTTGGCAAGCCGGGAAGACAGCCGAGTTGATTCGGGCTTCCATGTCCGCCTCCTTATCCTTCCGGAAGAAGATCAATCCCGCTCTCGGTCCACGGAGAGTCTTATGTGTCGTAGTGGTAACGACATCGCAGTACTCGAAGGGCGAGCTCTGTTCTCCCGCTGCGACCAAGCCCGAGATATGCGCCATATCCGACAGCAGATACGCTCCCTGCCCATCGGCGATCTTCCGCAAACGTGCATAGTCCCAGTCCCGAGGGTAAGCTGAACCACCGCAAACGAGGAGTCGAGGTTTGAACAGGTTGGCGTTTTGTTCGAGTTGAGGGTAGTCGATGACCCCAGTTGAGGGTTCGACACGGTAAGGGAAGGATTGGAAGTAGATTGAGGAAGCGGTGATCTTCTTTTTGGCGGTGTAGTAGCCGTGGGTAAGGTGACCACCATCAGGAAGACCGAGACCCATGATTCGGTCTTGTGGGTTAATGAGGGCGGTGAAGGCGGCAAAGCTGAACTATATCTCAGCCCAAACGAAGCCGTGAATTCACCCATTGCGCAGAAGGTCTGAAGGGCGGAACACAGACTGACTTTGCGGTTGATCCAGAGTATGGCTGAACATTGACACCCCACACCTTCTTATCAAGGCTGAATGCGGTGAGAGCTCGCTCTCGACAGAGATTTTCCAGGATGTCAATGTGCTAGAAACACCGATCAGATCTGGCTGCCTGGAGCGCAGATCGGCTACATACCTCGTTCCCGCCGTAATACCTAGCTCCCGGCAGTCCCTCAGAGTATTTGTTAGTCAGCATCGATCCGTTTGCCTCCATCACCGCGAGCGATGTAAGGTTCTAAGCGACTGATGAATCAGCTAGCTACTCCGTGACATGCGGAGCAAGGCAACTCTGCCAACACGAGGAACCTCAGCTTACCTCTGAAGCAATCAGCTCCAAGCCCGAGAACTGCCGCCATGTCTCATCCTCAATGACCTTCGCTACCTCAGGATCCGCCTCGGAAAGGGGTGTATACAAGCATTTATTCTATCTTCTCATCAGCTGCATTCTTTCGATCTTCGTGGAAGACTGACAAAATCGTTGGGAACGGGCAAGGAGGATACCATCCTAATAGGTGTTCTGGCGACGAAGGGGACTCTTGACAATGACGAGGTAAAAGTGTTGAGCGATCTCAACCCGATCATCAAGATTTTGGGAAGTGAAAGGGGGAGTCTGATGAAGGATAGGGTAAAGATGAAACGCCTTTTGGAATCTGCCCCGAGTCAAGAAATTTTGGATCGTGTACTGTGCCGGAGATAAAATCCCTGAGTCACGTACATATTTGCCTCTAAGGTTGCCAACTTACCGCGATTCGATACTTCTTAAAACTGGATGTTGTAGGTGTATCATGAAAGCGGCACTTGTCACAAAGCACAAAGCCTTGACAATGGGATAAGGGTCAGTAACGGGAGAGAAAAGCGAGAAGTATATGTAATATCGGGTGTAGAAGTCGGGCCAAGGAAACCAAGCGCTTTTTTCCAGGATACATTTCCAAGGTGTCGGCGTGCTCACCAAACTCGTTTACGCTTCCTTCATGGTATTTGATATCAATCTCGTCCGGGATCAATCAACCAGTGCCCAGTCTGTTTGCTATGCATGATCCTGCATGGAGGGAATGTGGGTGAATGAATCACGTGATCGAGCTACTCGGCGACTGATCTTATGTCAGATATATGTTTTCTTGTTTCCATTCTTTCTTCCTTCTCCTCCAAAACTCTTAAGACCTTCTCTGCCTCTATATTCCCCATTGATTACCGAATCGTCTCATCAATCTCGCAAGTGCAGCTTCACTCTCATGATTGCGCAATAAAGTTTCGGGATTTCGGGAACGCCTGATCGCAACAACGCGTCTTCAGTCTGCGGAGGAGGTGAGGGCGGTCGAGCGAGATGAGGGTACTTTGTGTAGCGGAGAAGCCTAGCATTGCCAAGTCAATCACTGCGATCTTGTCTGGAGGTAGACATCAGAATGTGAGTTCCCGCTGGATTATTGCATCGAACTCACCAAGCTCTATCTTGGATGTTTCTTCTTATTCATGCCAACATCCTCACCCTCCTCCATATTGACAATATCTCTGTCGAGCCTGGGATTTTCTTGGGTGAGATGGCCTGCTTACTGCTCTCAGAGGGCTTCATCTCACAAATATATCCGAAACTATGACTTTTCGTACAACCTTCCACCTCCGCTCGGAGGTCGAGGAGATGCGGACTTCACCGTCACAGCGGTGCTCGGACATCTGACCTCAAATGTCAGTGCACTGACACGTCTCACCACTTGGCTACTGGCTGATCAGATATCAGGACTTTGGCGAAGATCATCGACAATGGGGATCATGCGATCCTTTCGCCCTGTTCGATGCGCCGATCATTACTTTCGTTCAAGGCGTAGGTTTCGATACCCCCAGTATTTGAAACCAGTTGAATCAATATACAGGACTACAAGAAGGTGGAGAGCAACCTGAAAGCCGAAGCTCGGACCGCCGACCTCCTCATGATATGGACCGATTGTGATCGCGAAGGTGAACATATCGGTTTTGAGATCGTTGCGGCGTGTAGGAAGGCCAAGCCAGGATTGAGGGTGAAGAGGGCGAGGTTCAGCGCTATTATACCTGCGTGAGTGAAAATAAAACCACACCCAATCTCGTGAAGGTGGAATATTGATTGTGTTGATCCACATGTCAGCCAAATCCATCAGGCATGTCGGCAAGCGAACGACCTGGATATGAGGCAGGCGGATGCAGTGGAGGCACGTATCGATCTCGATCTACGCATTGGTGCTGCCTTCACCCGCTTGACAACTATGTCATTACAACAGAGGGTACCGGAGCTATCTCAGCAAGTTATCAGCTACGGTATGTCGACCACCTCTCCATCCTGTGATCACAGCTGAGAAAGGCGATCAACAGGTCCTTGCCAATTTCCTACCCTGGGCTTCGTGGTCGACCAATACAACCGAGTACAGTCCTTCGTCCCCGAAGCGTTCTGGTACATCTACGTAGCCATCGAAAGGCAGGGCGAGGACGAGAATGTCAGAGATACTCAGCTTGTGGACTTCAAATGGCGGAGGAATCACTTGTTCGACATGGAAGCGGCAATCATCCTGTACGAGCAATGTGTTGAGAGACCCATGGTGACGGTGATCAAGGTGGAGACGAAGCCTACGACAAAGTGGTGAGCATCGTCAACCATGAGCTATGGGGCGATGACTTTGCGCTGACGACACATGTAGGAAGCCTTTGCCATTGACGACAGTCGAATTGCAGCAGTCTGGCTCACGTCTGCTGCACATGGCGCCGAAGAAAATACTCGACGTGAAGATAGTTTCGGTCTGCTGGCGGATATGCTGACCTTCCCGAAGATCGCGGAGAAGCTATACCAGAAGGGTTTCCTGAGCTATCCTCGTACCGAGACCGATCAGTACGATAAGGATTTCGAGCTCAACTCGCTCATACAGAAGCAAACATATGATGCGGATTGGGGAGGCTTTGCCCAAAAGTGAGCTTTTACCGATCGTCGAGAGATGGCTACTTAGGTTTGTGCTAGGCTTCTCGACGGCGAGTTTCAGCGGCCAAGGAACGGCAAGAAGAACGATAAAGCACATCCACCTATCCATCCGACCGCTCATGCCGGCAACTTGGAGCAAGATGAGCGAAAAGTATTTGAACTCGTCACAAGGCGCTTTCTGGCATCATGCTCTTCAAATGCCGAGGGGAAGACGACCACCGTTGAGATTGACATAGCGGCTGAATATTTCTCCACAAGCGGTGAGGCCACCTTTTAACGGGAACGCAGAGCTGAATCACACAGGTCTGGTGGTCTTACGGCGAAACTACCTTGAGGTATACCCATATGACAGGTGGTCCGGAAACTCCCTCCCCGACTTCCTAGAGGGCGAGCAGTTTGTGCCATCTGTTTGCGAGCTCAAGGAAGGGAGTACGTCTAGACCGAACCTCCTGACCGAGGCGGATCTCGTAGGTCTCATGGACAAAAACGGAATCGGTAAGTTGGCTTGCAAACACGTTGAAACTCAGCTTAAATGCTTATAGGAACCGATGCGACCATTGCCGAGCATATTGCGAAGATCATAGAGCGGGAGTATGTTACCGAGAAGCAAGAGCAGCCGATCAAGTATCTTGTCCCATCCGCATTAGGTGTTGGGCTGGTCGAAGGGTACAACCGAATCGGCTTCGATCGCTCTCTCAGCAAACCGCACCTTCGTCGAGAGGTAAGCAATGAAAAGAAGGGCGGAGCTGACAACCAGACGGAACACCGGATGCAGCTTATCTGCGACGGCGTACAAAGCAAGCGCGATGTCCTGCAGTTCTCGGTCGATCAGTACAAAGAGGTCTTTACGAAAGCCAGAAGGGACTTCGCCACTATCATCGACGTGAGCATCCTATCCTGCTCCACTCACAAGCTAACAACGAATCCGAAGAGCGTCGTCGAATACCTACATGGAGCGGGTGAAGCTCAAGAAGCTCTTCGTGCAGCAGCTCGCGGTGGTCGCCGAAGCGCAGGCCGTGGAAGAGGAGGCCGAGGTGGTCGCGGAGGAGGCGGAGGAGGAAGACGTGATGACGATGACGATGACGATGACGATGATGAGAACGGCGGCGGCGGTGGCGGTCCCGCAGGCGGAGGTGGAGCAGTGGCCCGTCGATCCACTGCAAAGGCAGGACGAAGCAAGGCAGCGAGCGCTCGAGGCAGAGGTGCCCGTTGCGGAGGAGCTGCTGGTGGGAATCTACCGACTCCTGCCAGGAAAAGGCGACCTCCTGCCGATGGTACCTCACACTTCAATGAACTGAATCGACGCTGAACTGAATCCCAGCTTCGCCTATTTCACATGGCCCTGTCCTTCCGAAACGCTGCGGATGCGACATCGATGTTGGCCTGCGTACTGTCACCAAGGAGTCAGTACATAAAGGTCGTCAATTCTGGACTTGCTCCAAAGGTCAAGGCGAGCAATGCGGCTTCTTCGCGAGTAGCCCGTCATACTCAAGGCATGTACTGAATCATCCGCAGGAATGGGCCGACGAAGATCAAAGCGGTCCTAAAGCTGGTCCGAGCAGGCCGGCGAGTAAGCCAAAGACCAAGAAGCCGAAGATCATGGCGAGTCTAGTGCAATGATGAAGCGGAAGCTAACAAACATGGGCAGGAACCGAGAAACGACAATCCGCAAGTAGGTGGGATTGTGCGATGCGACTGCGAACTCGAGGCTTCACTCTCAACTGCTACGAACGATGGTCCGAACAAAGGGCGACGTTTCTGGTCAGCTCCGACATGTTCAGGAAGATGTATCACTAATACCGCAATTGAAGGCGATGCCCAAACAACCCGAAAGCGAGATGTGGCTTCTTCCAGTGGGACGATGCGCGGGATGACGGTCCCACGGATAATCGAGCGATTTCGCGAGGCGATGATTCCGCCGGTGGTGAGTCCAAAGGAAACTTTCTCGAGAGTCGCCTTGACAACCTATTTCGTGCAGAATGCTACAATTACGGTCAATCGGGTCACCGGGCGAGCGCGTGTACCAGCAAACAGAGATCGAGCTGGGACCGAGGAGGTCCATCTGGATCCACTTTTCGTGACGGCGGGAGCGGCGGCGGCGGTGCTTCCGGTGGTAAGCCCGTTCTGACAGGAAGCTCAAGCCGTTTATAATAACCTTTTCAGAATGCTACAAATGCGGTGAATCCGGCCATTGGGCGAGCGCCTGTCCGAACGAGGAAGAAGGTCCGCGTGGTTCTCGCAATAAAGGGGGTGGTAGTGGAACCCGAAAGGGTAGTTCTTCTGATGGTTAGCTTTCTGTTGATCACTGTGGTGGAGCTGAACCTACCGCATAGAATGCTATAAATGTCATGGAACGGGTCACTGGGCTAGCGCTTGTCCCAACGAGGGCGAAGACCGCGGTGGTCACCGTGCTGGAGCGGGAGGTGGTGGATCAGGCTCTGGTCGTAAGTCCATTCCGGTCGACCAAGCTCATGACTCGACGGAATGCTACAAATGCGAACAGACTGGTCACTGGGCAAGAGACTGTCCATGTGAAGACAGTGCGCGGTGAGCTTCCTGATGTGATCTCGGGCTGATCGCCTTCAGGATGTTTCCGGTGTCAGCACGTGGGTCATCGCGCTGCGGAGTGTCGGCTACCCGCGGGAAGCGACGGACCACACGAGGTCACTGACGGTGAGTCCTCCGTGTGTCGTAGGAGTTAGCTCCTGATATCTCGAAGATTGCCATAAATGCTTAAAGAAGGGGCACTGGGCGAGTATGTGCCCGTACGACGTAAGAGCTGGGGAGAGGACCGGTAGGATGTGAGCTGACGGACGACTTTTAGCCTTGGCTGGGTCTTGGCCGGTCGAACGGCTCAGTTGATAAGTTTTGTTAGATTGTCGTGCCTGCGGAAAGCCCGGTCACATTTCCAAGGACTGTCCATACGAGCGTTGGGCTGCTGGTACGGAGAGGTCCAAAAAGCCGAAGGCTGGAAGAATGGAGGAACCCAGTGCAGCTGGCCCTTTGACAGGTTGGTCCATAGCCATACTGTACACTTTAGTGCTGATCATGGGCATAATCTGTTTTCAGTAAGGTCAGTTTGAGCATTATAAAGCCGACTGCAGATTGCAGAAGAATTCATCTCGGAAGGGGAATCAGCATAGCGTGGCATTGAGGGAGTGTTAATTAACCATCGTTCCTGCAATCATGCTACTCACTAATCACAAGTCCTCACGAGGTCTGGCCAGGCTCGGGATCAAGGCTCAAGATGTCCATGCGATGTCCGATGCAGGGTATACGAAATGCTAGGTAATCAATGCTAATGAGATCATGCTCCGTCCTCAGTTTCCTCTCCTGCACCGTTTAGACCATGACTCATGCTCCTCCGCGCTCCCCCCTCTTGCCGGCTTTCTGTCCGTGCTAGGAATGCCTCCCACTCTTCCTTCTTCATCCCGTATGTCTCCTTCCAAACAGCCGGAAATGACCGCTTTTTCACTTCATTCGCATATTCCTCAATAGCTTTCCTGGATTCCGCTCCAATATTCCCAAACTGCCTGACGAAGCGGGGTTGAGGAACCTCTTCCCCGGTTTCATCTACTGCAGCGTATACCCCGAGGACGTCGGTGATGACGAGTACCTGACCTGACGTAGCTGGTCCCGCACCGATCCCGACAGTTGGGATGGAAAGGGTCTCGGTGATGTGGTTGGCCAAGACATGCGGGATCGCCTCGAGCAGGATCATTGTTGCGCCTGCTTCTTGCATAGCTAGTGCCGTGTCGAAAAGCTGAGCTGCTCCAGCTGCTGTCCTTCCTTGAACAAGATACCCGCTAAGACTGGTCGCACGCTGTGGCTGAAGCCCGATATGCGGGATAACTGGTATTCCAATCGCCACTAACCGCTTGATCAGAGGTATTATCTCAAGCCCACCCTCAATCTTCACACCATCAACCTTAGCCTCCTTGACAAGTCTCACGACACTCTCCACCCCTTTCTCCACACTGATCTCAAAACTGCCAAAGGGTAAGTCCGCAACAACGAAAGGCGTCTTCGCGCCCCTCGTAACGGCCTTTGCGTGATGGATCATCTCGTCGAGCGTGATGGAGGTAGTTGAATCGTGTCCGAGCGCGACCTGGGAGAGGGAGTCGCCCACGAGGACCACATCGATCCCGGTTGATTCGGACAGGAGGGCAGTGGGATAGTCGTAGGCTGTTAGGACGGTTATGGGTGTGCCGGAGGAGGCGAGCCGGTTCAATTCGTTGATTGTGACTTTTGGGCGCGGAGCTTGGGCTCAATCAGCAGTGAGGGCATACGAGACTGAGAATGGCCATACTGGAAGAATTGGGTTGCTCACGAGGGCGAGCACTCATTTGGCGTTGTTGAAAACCAACAGCCGGGACTGTATTTTCGGTTAGCAACCGAAGAAGATGGATAGACGAGGACAAACCACTGTGTCTCCGCTGAAAGCCAGCAAACGAGCTCAGACCGCGCCGCTGACCCGTTCTCGAGATCGTCGAATGTCCGCCTTCGTCACCAGACCGCCAAAACAAGACTTGATCTGCATCGTCCACATCCACATCCACATCCACATCCTGATCTTGGGCCATTCCCCCCCCCAATCCTTCGTCTGACAAGTCCCCTATCCTCGGAACCATCTCCTCACCCCTCAACATCCGTTTCCCCTTGCCTTTGCGTCTCCCAGCCATCTCCGTCCTGCCAAATAGCTCATCTATGACTCCCTCAGGATTCGGATCAGGTTGGAGCTTGGTCAACTTCCTCACTCCCCTTGTCCGTTCGACCGCTTTCCCTTTCGGTGGAAAGGGGAAGAGATCGCCCCATTGAGCTTTACGAGCATCGTGGTAGCCCTGTTTCGAGTGTGACTTGGGGTAGGTCATACGTGAGATTTGACCTGAATGAATTGGCGTCAGCATATTGAGAAGAGGTAATGAAGGCAGACGAACCATTGGCACAACAGGCATCCATGATGACGTGCCCTGACCGCTTCATAGGCGGAGCGACCAATCTCGGCCAAGTCGAAGCTTCTTCCCGCAAAGTTGCAAGCATTTCCTCCGAGTCAAGAACTTCCGCTGCATCCCTAATCTCGCTTTCGACCGAATCCGAAGCCAGCGCTTCTGTCTCCACTGCAGCCTCATCAACCTCCGCCATCGAGACCATCTCAAACTCCACCCCTTCTCCACCTTCGACCTCCCTTAAAACACTCTTCCCCTCCAACTTCGCAAGTTCCCTCTCCGCTTGATCTCTCGCTACACCTCCTTCCCTCCCTACTCGACTCCCTAAGCTCGAGACGGTCGGCCTTTCACCCCGCTTGATGACGAGATAACAATAACCCCTATCCTCAAAACCATTCTTCTTGTGCTTCGTCCTCCGCAGAAACCTAGGCGTCTGTACCTTTTGTCGATATCCACATACATCCCTTGTTCCAAGCAGAGGGCAAGGACCATCATGCGGACAAGGAGCTAGTGCGTGGAGTGGAGATTCGGGAATTGACTCGGAGAGGAGGAAAGTCCGGGCATGGGAAATGGCTTCCCATCCTGATGGGGTGGAATGGTCGACTAGGATGATGTAGGGTGATGAGAGGGAGAGGAGTTGTTTGAGGTGAAGAGTTTGGGCGGAGGTGGGTAGGGTGGAGAGGAGGAAGGTCGACAACGTGAGGGAGGGGGTCTGAAGGGATTTAGCGAGGGTGCTCAGCTTGAACAAATGGGAGATGTACCGAGGAGAGATCCTCTTTGATGATGCGCCGTTGGTAGGAAATGTTCGCTACATCGGATGGAATAGCTGGGCAAATACAGTTAGACAAAACCGGCGTTGCATGGAAACCACCTGCCCTCGCCGAGCTTTGTTGCAAGCTCAAGACCGTTCCGACTAGCATGGACAAAGTGGTACTCGATCGGCTTGGGCAGTTCGGCTTCCTCACCCCCCTCCGGTCTCGCAGAAGGTAATGACCCCTCAAAGTCTAGCAAAGCCCTAAAAACCGTCTTCAGTACTCTTTTAGCTCCGAAATGTGAGCCAAAACTACCACAAGCCTGACCCCAGCCCGCCAGAAACCTCAACGATGACCGGTCTCTTACCCTTTTCCCCCTCTGACCCAACAGCCACCTGCTCACCAAGCCACCATCCCCTCACCAACCTCCTGTCCATCTCCTTCACGACATTCCTCACCGCCGCATACTCTCCAGGTAAGAACCCAGCAGCTTGGGCCACGGCCATCTCCGGTTCAGCCCTCTTCCTCCCGTCTCTATGATCTCGAGAAGTTTGCCTCGTCGATGGGGATGAAGGGAAATTCTCGGTCAGGTGGAGGTAGGAAGACCGGATCGCGTGCGGATCTGCCTCTGAAGAAGACGAGGAATTCAACATCAGCACACCAACCTTATCCACCAGTTCGACGATAGCCATGCGTCAAAGCTAGGATGGGAACGTAAGGGACGATGAGGACTGACCATCGATGATCCCTTGAACAGCATCTACAAGCTCCTCAGGTAAGACCGCGATCCCCAACCTCTTACTCCCAAGTACAGTAGCCGGACTTCTCCTCTCCTCCCTCCTCCCTCCCATCCTATGACCAAGCGTACCCTCTACATCTCCATCCGCATCCTTATCAAAGTCTACTTCGTCCCGGACAATGCCGAACCGTTTCTTCGAGCTTGACGTACCGGATAAACGGCCTTCGACCACTTGTAGCTCGTTTCGAGAGGTGGGGCGCCGACGTGCGGTGAGGTCAATGGATTTGAGGAAGGGTGCGAAGGATGGGTCGAGTTCGGGTGTTACAGGTTGGTCGGGGCGGACTATCTGTGATGAAGAAGCGTATCGAATTGGTACAAAAGCTGTAGTCGAGTGTGGTACATGCTGACGAAAGAATCGAGCAGGTCTATGAAGGGGCATGACAGCCTCTTTAAGCTATTATACAGCAAGATGCAAGACAAAGACAATGTCAAAATTCAAAAGCGGAGTCGTCGATTACACCTGAAATATTCCGAGATCTCACGTGGACCGGTTCAATTACATCCGAAGGCTTGATCAGTGCTTCAGACAGATAGATCCAATAATGATAATGCAGAGATAATACGATAGCATGACACGAGTGTACAAACGCACGGACGAGGTGACAACGGGGTTAATCCAAACATGATGCAAGGATAAAGGACTACCGGGAAAGAGTGCCAAGCGATGCAGAATTTACGCCTTGACCTTCCCGATGACTACGAGATCATCAGCTTCAATACCTTACAACCTCGCCGGGGAGCCGAGATGCGCAGAAGCTTTGAAAGCTCACCAGTGTCAGGAGCGTATTTCGAGATGGCGTTAGGAGGATGGATCATGTTGAACTCCCTATTTCCTGTTAGCGCAAGCACTCATCGGATATCAATCAGCTCACTCAGTCGCCTCACGTCCAGCGTACAGAAGGATCGCCTTGGCGCCACCAGCTAAGATGCAATAAGCGGCTACTCAGTAAAGCCCCGTCTGCTACCTACGATGCTCTGCCAAGAAGCTGAAACGCTCATCAGCATATCATCTAGGGCTACACACTCGGTGACTTACTTGGTAGCATCCAAAACCTGACCGTCAATCACGACCCAGCAGTCCTTGTCGGTATTGTGCTTGGCAACCTCCTCCATGGTGTACTCTCCTCCAGCCTTTCCCTCCTCCTTCGCCTTGGTCTCAGGCAGCTTCTCAGGCTCAAGCTGAGTAAGTGTTCTGTCGCCGTCCCTGGCTGGTCCACTCTCGGCCGGCTTCGGCTGGGACGATGAGCCTGATGAGGAATATCCGGAGTCGTGGTCAATAGACTGCTGTTGTTGCCCATCCGCCCATGAGAATTGGAGGTTGACGTTCTTGGATGAAGGGTCGACGCGGATGCGGGTTTCGAGGAGGTGCTGGGCAACGGTGTTGACTCGGTTGGCGGCGCGTTCATTGGAGAGTTGGGAGAGGGTGTAAGAAGCGGCAGAATCACCGGCAACTCGGCCGAAGACGACACATCCGCTGCGTGGATTCATGAGTATAGCGCGGAAGCGAATTTACGACATACAGAAGGGAGCTACCACCGAGACGGTTTGCACCGTGCACACCACCAGCCAGCTCACCACAGGCGAAAAGACCGGCAATCGGCTTGCTGCCGGAATCGTGGACGGCAGAGTCGGTACCAATCTCCAGACCACCCATAGTGTAGTGAAGAACGGGTGTCTGCACGCAAATATTAGCCAAACGCGGAAAACATACATGCGAGGTTGACATACCATGAGAGCGACGTGGTAACGGTCGTCCATTTTGAACTCGCCGGGGGAGAAGAACTGTACGTCATTGGCTCCGCTGCAACCACCGGATAAAGCTCACGCACCTTCTTGCCGAATGGGTCGCTTCCGGGGTTCTTGGCGTATCGGTTGTGGTCATCGACTGCTCAAGTCAGTCTTGTCCGATCCCTGTGATGTATAGCTCACAAGTCTTCTTGAGAACGTCAGGTGAGACACCAATCTCCTTCGCCAATTCCTCCCCGGAGCTGAACTTCTTCATCAATCCTCGTCCGACGTAGTGCTTGCAGTGCCACTCGATCTCCTTGGCGGAAGCGCTGTTCAGGACAAGGCGGACTGGGAACTTGAAGAACGATCAGCTTGACAGATGAGCCAATGATGATCCGGCTCACTTTATTGTTCTCCCACATTTTGCCGGTAACGTAGTCTCGGTGCTGTAACTCATCGACGAATCGATTACCGGTGTTGTCGAGGAGAAGACCGCCAACACCTCTAAGAGCCTCAGCAGCAAGGAACTTGACCTGGAGAAAGATCAGTATGCTTGAAACTGCATATGTGAAAATGCGGCGACTCACCTTCGCCTTCGGGTCCTTCGGGTCGACGAGACCTGTTGGGTGAACCTGCACCTTCTCGAGATCAATCCCCTTCGCACCAAGAGCCATAGCCATTTTGTGACCGTCACCAGTGCAATGGTCTCCGTTGGTGGTAGGCTAGCAACGGTGTCAGCTCTGTCATGGCACGTATATATGCCAAGCTTACCAGGTCGTAATACTCTGGTCGGTGCTTCTTCAGGAGCGAGTCGCTGGTGAAGTCTGCAGCGTAACCTCCGGTGGCGAGGATGACGGCGCCATGCTCAGTATACTGAGCTATCGTCAGCATCTGAGCACCGCGAAGAATCCTTTGATCGACTGGCAGACAGGAGCGGTGCCAACGTACATGCTTTCCATCCTTCTCGTACTCAACGCCCACGACCTTCTCACCCTCCTTAATACACTTTGTGACCTTGGCCTTCTTCACGATCTTCACTCGGTCAGGCTTGTTCTCAGCCAAGTCCTCAAGCTACACACGTCAACCTGGATCGAACAATCCGGCAATCGACTCACCTTCTCCATCAAGGCATAGGTAATGGTCATCCCCGGGAACTGAGCACCACCTCGGTGCGTCCTCTCCTGAGAGTGTCCACCAAGACGTGAGACTTTGCTCAGGTCGAGATTGAATTTCTCAACGAGCCAGTTGACGGCATCACCGGATTTGTGGGTGAGAACTTTGATCAGGTCGTCTCGGGCTAGGTCTCGGGCAGACTCCTTCGTGTCGGCGAAGCTGTAGCGAGCGTCAGTGATTGGACGACGAAGAGCATCGGAGAGATGAAGCAGGCGTCAGTAACTGACAATTTGGCGGCGGTATCGGGAATGCCCAAATCCTAAAAGCAGGCGATGTCAGCTATGTCTTTGAGCTATCATAGGAATCCAGGCTATGTAGGCCAGTGCGAGCAAGACATACGGCTTGAGCCTGCCAATCATCAGCTTGCATGTCATACGAGGAAGATAAGAAGACGCACTTGAGTACCGGCACCGTTGATACCACTGGTAGCTTTCGTTGAGTTACCCTACGCGTAATTCAGAATACGACTCTCATTTCCGGGCATGCGCAAAAGGGGACTCACACCCATGAAGCTATTCTTATCTATTAAGATCTACAAATGATAACGTAAGTGATACAATTCCTGACTGTACACTCGCGAAACATGGTAGACGGGTTTGAGGATGCTACGCCGAAATGGATACTCACGACATTGCCGCCCCGCTCCAAGACTGTATGCGCCGCTGACAACCCAGACAACCCACCACCAACAATGACGACCTTCGCGTTGGTAGCCATGATCCTCTGGTATGCTGGTTCCCAAAAGCGAGTAGACTAGATATGCAAAAGATGCTTTCAAAGAAGTGGGAGATAGCGAGATCGAGTTGAGACTTTGAAGGAGGCTGTGAGCTTTTTCCTTTCGGTCAAGCTTTGTATACCCGGCGAGCAGTCAACGAAAAGGAGCGTGTTTGATTACCGAATCGGGAAAGAGCCGGTTGAGGGAGTAACCGGGTTTTCTGCCGATTGACACGTCGTGGAGTTTCGCACGAGGTCGCGCCGGAGTAAAGCCGTTTGAAACCGAACGAGGAGTGCAAGGGTTGTAAAATAGGAAGGTCAAGGGTTGAGCAATTATGGCAAGTCAAATTTGTAGGCTCCTTGTCAATGCGCTGATGTATACTTGTATCGCCGTGCTGCGGTGTCTATGATCAACCCTCAATCTCCTGTACCGTCACCCATGCCCTCAACTACTCCTTTGATCAACGTCGATCCTCGATCAAAACGCTGTACAGGCCACTTCCGATAAGTTACTGGGCAGCTTGATGCTCTTCACAGCTACGTTCGTCTTCACATACTACACGATATGGGCTCTCTTCCTGGTATGTCTACCTTGCTCTTCTCTCCCTCCTCTCTTCTCTCTCCTCTCCTCTCTCCTCTTTCCTCTCCTCTCTCCTCTCTCTTCTCTTCTCTTTGCTCTATTCTCTCTTCTCCTTTTACTCTTCGACATATCCTTGCCTTTCTCATCCCTCGTCCCTCTCGTTCAAACCATCAGATCCTTCCACGGCCATACGTATCTGACATCGGTGTCTTATTCGCTTCGTTCTGCCTGGGCTGAGGAAATTACGCTGACATCCATCTCATAGCCTTTCCTTGACGCCGCCTCACCTATCCAATCCCTCTTCCCTCCAAGAGAATGGGCTATTCGATTACCTCTCCTCCTCTTACTCACGGGGATCACCGGTGTCGGACTGTTTTTTGTTAGAGTCATGCTGGGAGAAGCTAGGAAGCGGGCAAGGGCGGGGAAGAAGGTTTGACAAGGGCACGGCGCAAGATGTAAACAGCATGCATATACTACCCTATACCTGGATGGGCTACTGTGGGTGCAGTGCCCCCGGATCAAACTATGCTTCACGGGACAGTACACGGGCTGGAGCTTTCCACATGATCGAGTACATCGTTGCCTCGAGGTCTAGATTCGCCTCACATTGCAATGGTCATCGCATCATAAAACATAATAACGGCAGCATCGCCTATCAACGAATTGAGTGAGAATGCAGTGTGAGGAGGATGGGGTCATGCGATTTAGGTATGAATGCTACAGACTACCTGGGGTTTCAAGTCTGAGGGTACTCGATGCACTACTTCTCTTTCTCTTCTTTGAACTCCGATCAAAGCTCGCCAGCTAGGACCATGGCGAGTTGTTCCCCTCGGTGCTCGTCGGTTGGGAATCGCTCGACCGCCCATTTATGCACGAAGATCGAGGCTTTCATGTGTTTCTTACTTGCGTACTGGCGACGATTCAGCTCAAGCTGACATAGCGTAGGTGAAGGCATCAAATCACCTTTTTGTAGAAGGAAGACTCGACGTTGAACTCTTCATCTAGGATGTGATCTAGCATTGTCTGCGCGCATTCGAGTATCTCGTCGGTAGAATAGGTGGAATAATGTACGAGGTTGGGTGTCTAGTATCGATCAGCACGATTGCTTTGTTCAAGTGATGCTCCTCACCCATTCCCCGCGGTCAAGACATAACCGGGCCAACCATATACCAGCCGCGGCCAACATGCTCGGGGAGTACTTGAGTAACCGATGCTCAACGCAGCTGATCTCCACCAGGAACTTCGCAACCGTCCTCGACTGAATATCATATCCATCGGCTTTAGATATCCGTCGAAGAAAATGAAGGGGGTTAGGATATGACAAGTCGAACTGCAGTGTCGAAAGCAGATATCGTTCCGCCTTGAGCACCTCTTCCACACCATACCCTCCATCCGTCATGTGTAGGAAATGGCTGATGGAGGGACAGATGACCTCTTCGTACTTCGCCGCGATAAAGAGCGCGGTAAGACCGACCAGTTGGAATTTCACGAGGGATATGACACGGGCGGAAAGGAATCGGTCGATAAGGTTGGTAGCAATGAAGAGTGTTTCGGGGAGTAGACGGAATTTGGAGTGAACCTCGATGAGCCAGTCCATGAGGATACCTCGCATCTTCCATTGGAGCTCGGCTTGCTTGTTCATGTACTCGGGGTTGGGCATCGTTATTCGCTAAAGACGAAAGTTTAAGCTAAGCATTCATCGGATAGAAAGTCGCTCACCTCGATCGCAAGCATATAGTGGAAGGCGTCCACCACATACTCGCTGACCATCGACGGATCCCCCTCATCCTCCGCATCCAAATCCGTCCATCCCTCATCCTTCGCCCTGGATTCCCGCTTCGGACTCCTCAAGCTAACCCCTCTCCCTCCGCTTGATAGCAAAATCTCCCGTCCGTCCTCATCATACTGCTCCTCATCCCCAAGATCCTCTACATCCTCAGCCAGCGGTGGTGTGGATGTTTTCCGCCTCTTGTGCGCTGGTTCCGGCTCAGCCTCTGTTTTCGCGTTCAACACCCTCTCTCGTAAGGGCGCAGTGGACGTCGAAGGGAGCTTCGAAGGTGCCGTCGCTTTTCTCTTTGTCACGACCTTTTCCTCCTTCTTCACCTCGGGAGCAAGACTTCGTGTCCGCTTCGGTACTTGCTGGCTCGAGTTTGTCGATACTAAGGGTTTCGTCTCCTTCTTCAACCCATTCTTCTCGACATTCTTCCCGCCATTCGTCACCTCGCCCAATGCAGATCGCTTAGCAGGAGCTACTGCTTTGCCATTGGTCGGTACCGCTGTCGAAGACGATTGCCGCTTCATTACAGGGAGGGAGGAAGAGATGGTGGTGGATTTGATGGCGAGGCTGGGGTCGGCAAGGGATGTTCGTGATCGAGTTGTAGGGGCACCATTGGTGGTGGGCGGAGCATTCTCGTCGGCTCGTCGAGCAGGGCGACGGGTCTGGCGAGTGATGACGGCCATATTTAGAGATTGACAGGTAAAACGAAGGAGATGATTTGTAAGATTGGCGATCGACGGGTGGGAGTAAGTCGAAGGAGTGACGTGGGGGAAGGACCAATAGTCAGCGTATATTCAATGCTTCGTCCGAAAGCAACAGGATGCTCCTTCTAACGAGTACAGACAGGATCCGAGCTCAAGACATCTATGAAGCTGTCCAAAACCCTCGCCACCTCAATCTGACTGGAACCATCGCGTCACGCGCCAGAACATGACACTTTGACGTAGCTGAAGACATGGAGATGATACTGACCGGTATACCGCTAGCCATCTCGTCTCACTCCCTTCCCGTCGGTCAAGATCGTAAGGCGCGTCGCTATATATGAATGGTTCGTTATGTCGTGAGCGAGAAGTGGAACGATGCTGTCTTGCTTCGAAATCGTGGCTGATTGATGAAGGTGGAATTGGAAGGAAACGTACGGGAGTAGGTATGTCGAGAGAAGGTTGGTTGAGGTTGAATGAGGGTGAAGAAATGTAGGTGGAGGTTGACTAAAGGTCTACTCTACCGTCTCCAAGAGCATGGACACACGAAAGACAACGCTCTCAACGCATCACCGGGGCTCGTCCAAACTGACAGGTTAGATGAAAGTCAACCCCCATTGAACGGGGCATATCACCTCCGCACGTCGGACCTGTCCCAAGCGGATCAACAGTCGCCTCCGGCGATATGAGAAACGCCGGCTTCAAGGCGTTTTGGCCCTGACACCTCTGTTATTATGCACGATAGTTTTCAGGCGCGCTTTTGAGTGACACCCCGGAGAATGGTAGGTAACTGCATCGCATTTAAATCAGGTTTTATCTGCTCCCAGCGCGACAGTCGTGCGAAGATGCTGTAATTGAGGAGAGTCAAAGGGCTTGCGAAGCGATCATACAGTAGGTCATTTGACCAAACCATCATTCCTGATTGATTCCCAGTAGGATCCCTCTTAGCGCGTTGAGGAACCCCTTCTCCTCTTGTCTTATGCTATCATTCAGCGCAATGTGCCTCCGTGGTCATGAGGCTTGTACCTCTACACTTTCATTAAGGAGACTCGTCGAAAGTAGTCCCGAACCGATCATGCAGGCTCCTCACACAGAACCTTTCTGGTCCCTTCACTTAGCGAGCCCCAGCGAAAGAATGTCTTGGCAGGGGTTGACGCCAGGTGATTTGAGACCCGTCACTTCGTCTTAGCTCCATGCCCTTGACCTTTTCATGACCAGACCTTCTTGACGACTTTTAAGACTATTCCGAAAGCTCCGTCTCACCAAGATGAACAATCTGATGAATTTCGCCGAGAAAGAGCTCGAGTCCAGAAGTACGCATCTACCCTTCCCTTCGAGTCAATTTGTCGTGCTGATGGACTGCAGTGGGAGGCCAGCAAGGCGGTCAGCAGCAAGGCTACGGCAACCAAGGCTACGAACAACAGAACCAAGGTGGCTACGGCCAACAAGGAGGCTACGGCGGTCAGCAAGGTGGATATGACCAACAGCAGGGTGGTTATGGCGGACAAGGTGGATACGATCAGCAGCAAGGAGGCTATGGTGGGCAGCAAGGCGGATATGGCGGACAGCAGGGAAGCTATGACCAACAACAGGGAGGGTTTGGCGGCCAGCAGGAGGGGCAGTATGGGCAAACTGGTGGAGCGGAGTTCAATCGTCCTCATGGACAGGGTGGAGCTGGAGGGTATGGTGGTGGTGGGATGCCGAACCGTGAGTGATTTCAGCTCTCGACGTCAATGAGACCTGACCGAGTTCTCTTCTTCCTTCTTTGCTTCGTCGCCCCTTTCGCAAACTCGCCTTACTCAACGCATAATCTTCTCCTTCGTCCGTTCATTCCGTTCATTATGATACTTCATCTTACACGTTGCCCTCGGTAACACTTCGGCAGTCGACGGCAATACCGCCATCCAAGCTGCAAACGCCCACGCGGGAAACGGCAACGAGAACGCCTCCTTCTTCTCCACCGCTCTCTCCCATATCGGCGGGATGAACCCGAGCGACACCAACGTCAACGAGGATGCTGTCCAGCAAGCTCACCAGCAAGCGTATGGTCAGGGTCAGGGGGGTAACATGGCCGCTGGTGCGATGGGCGGGTGAGTAAAGCCTTCCTAGTATGGTCATGGCTGATGTCCGAGTAGTGCTGCGGCGATGCAGGCGTTGAAGATGTTTACTTCCGGTCAGAGCGGTGCTTCCAGCACGGGAGGCAACCAACAGTCTGCGGTGAGGGACCCTAGGCCTTCCGTGGAGAGCAGAGCTGACGTCCAAGCAGATCTTGGGTATGGCCATGTCGGAAGCTGCCAAGGTGTGCTATCATCTTTGGGGAAGAGTTTGCGCTGATCCGCTGACCTGTCTAGTTGTTCGACCAGTCTGGCGGTGCTGCCTCGGGTACTAAGCAAGACGCCGTGTCTTCCGCTGGACAGATGGTCATGAAGCTCATGATGAAGAATCAGATGTCGGGGGTGAGTGGGGTTCGCTTTCGAGCCTGGGTTGAAGCTGATGATGTTTCTGTAGATGATGGGCGGCGGGAACTCTGGTGGTCTTGGATCGCTGATGGGTATGGTAAGTGGTCTAGCCCTAGATTAGATGTCAGAGCTTTGCTGACGGTGCGGCCCAAAGGCGAGCAAGTTCATGTGATCCGCGCTATTAGGATCGGCTCGATGATGATGAGCGAATCGGAGGTGTTATGATGCATTGGCATGGCGATCTTGCTTGGCGGAAAATAGTTACTCACGACGATGACCAAGAACATACACAGTCACGGCACGCGGAGCCTTCTGTTAACAGTAAGAATCCGGCGTTGGGCTTTATTGATCCTTGAAAATGACGAAGAGGCAAATCGGAGGTACCTTTATGTGCTGACAAAGCCATCGTGCTTGGAAGGAAGAATACTCATGACGACAATCACAACTCATTCTACGGCACTCAAGCGCTCTCAAATGACTGCAACAAGGCGGAGTCGGGCTTATCAACGATGATCAGAAACAGTAAAAGCAATAGAGCTGTAGAACGGAAGACATCAAAAGATGTTCGCTGGTTCAGAAAGTGCATGTCAAAGTTATGGTGGTATACAGGTACGTAAATATCATCGATATGGGAGCAGAGTTTCCTGTCGTGGATCATAAATGCGGCGGGAACGAGCGACGCTCCGACGACGAATCCGACGACGGGCACCGACAAGTTCCCTTCGTCTTGGGTAGGTCCTCCCAATCTTCCGTGGCTTTGCAGGTGAGTATCGAATTCAGGGTGGCTGGATCCTTCTTCTCAATGCTCGGCTCCTTGTACAAGTGGATCGCAGTGAGCTTCTGATGTTTCCCGTCATGCCACCTGTGAAGTAGGTCTTTCTTGTGAATCTCGGAGCTGAATGTTTTTCCGTCTTTGGTGAGGGAGAGGTCGAAACTTCCCCCAGGTCTCACAAGGAGAAAATCAGCGACCGACCCGTCAGACGATTGGCGCCCCAACCGAAATATCGAACTTTTGCGCTTCACGATAGATGGGCTTGTCCTTGTCCGTGTTCGTCTGCTGGCTTGAATCAACCGGCAGTCAAGTCCGCACTGTAAGCTTGCGAAGGCGGCTGGTCATGCGAAGACTTGTGGAGAGAATCGCTCTGGTGTGAGGTCACATCGTACCACGAGAAGTAGGAATTCTTTGACGGAGAGGAGGATCGCTTGTTGGAAGTCATGTTGGGTAGATCTGCTGTATTCGAAATACGATTGACAATGTTGTGGAATGCTGATTGATGGGAAGTAGAAGAGAGAGAAAGAACTCCTCGAGATTCTCTTGTCCATGTCCTATGATCAAGCGACTGACGAGTGGATGATGAAAAGAGGATTACATAAGGGAATGATTTTCGCACGAAGGCGGATAGGTAGGGTGGGTCGGACGACTGATCACAGCCCAACGGAGTGTGGCCATTCCCAAATTGTCGGTATTCAGCACAGAGCAATGGATAACGAGTGGTGGCGCTCGTTGCAGGTCAGCACTTAGAACTGATGCTTTCATAGAAAGCGATCATCATTGAACCAACATTAAAAAGCTGACGGTCATCGGTCAAACTTCGTTTCCGAGAAATTTTGAGCCAATCCATGGCGCGAATAGACGTGTAGACATACGATCCGACCGCTTGGAGACGATGATTGATGGATATGATGCGCCTACTCGTGCAACCATCTCAGACCCTCCGATGATGAACAGATTGAAATCCTTCCCCTCGAGGCGCAGGTGAAGAGTAGAGTTTTTTTCCCTTGTAATTGGTAGTCGGATCAATATGGAATGATTTGGCCACCCACATGCTCCGACTTCCCTTCGTTTTTAGATTTTTGGCTGGACATCCAACCTCCCGGCACTCATCCTCTTCTTGCTATCGCGAAACTCTTGGAACTCGTGAGCGGGCGTAGGATAGAGGACGCATACTCGATATGTGGTTTCAGCATTCACGAGTATATCCGCTATGGAGACGAAGAAGGGTCGAAGCTCAGATGCAAGGCGGCCAAATTGTTCGCAACGTATGTTTACAGTGAGATGATACGATGAGGCAGCCAAGCAGCATTCTTTTACCTTTCTTTCAGGCAAGACACCTCAGTTCGACTACTTGCTCAATCATTCATCTCTCATCTATGGTCATCCACAAGCTACGACTGATACACTTCGAGCGCAAGTAAAACCCTTGTGGTCTCACGCATGGGGGCTTGTACGTGATTGACGAGCAAGTCTGGATCATGATAGAGCTCGTAATTGACTGTCAGTCCGAGCTCCAGTTATGGGACTCTCCTCTTCCCACTGATCAATGGGGATGTTGGCCCGCTTCCTTGGGAAGTTTCCGGTCCGCTTTCTTGGGACGATCGGGCTTCCGTGCCTCGGGAAGTGGGACCTGCGCCTTGGGCAGAAGGTTGCTTCCCACTTACGGCCGCGATACGGCTTGATCTTCGCTCGTCCTGTTCAGGAGCAGCTCCAGCGCTTTTTCCGCCCCTCGATTTGCCGCGTCCTCGACCGGCATTGCTCGTCTTGTCGGTCTTGGCCGCCTTGGCCGCCTTGGCCGCCTTGGTCGTTGCGGCAGTGACTGAGCCGTATCCTCCGACTGGGACGCTGCGCCTCTGCCCAACGTTCTAGTGGTGATTCCAGTCCCAGTACGTCGACCCCGTACGGCAGGTGCACGAGCCTCTTCTTCAGGTTTGGGAGAGGATTGCTCACGTCGACGCCTTTGAGCTTGTTGTGGAGAACCCGGACGACCCGTGGATGGTAACGTCAGTCTTCCTTGAGCGGATCGAGGCTCGTCGTAAATTTTCTCAGGATCCCTTTCCACGGGTGGTCTTCCTTTGGTATCGGTGGAGACGGAGAGTGATCGCTCGTTGCCATCGCTCTGACCGCTCTGAGCTGAAAGGCTCGTCGAGCGTCTGCGCCTTTGAATGCTCTGAGGAAGCCCAAGCAGACTCCTTGACTGCCGGTTGGCGACGGGGTTGGACGACCAGACAGGCTGATAGGAAGGTACGGGCTGGGCTGATATGAGGGCTTAGGACGAGTGATCTGGCGTCCACTGCGGGGATCTCGCCCTCGTCTCTCATCGCTCTTTGTGCGAGGCTTGGTGAGGACGAATCTGAGACTGTTGTCGGCGGCATGCGGATCTGGAGCTCCCTTCTCGTCCTCGAAGTGACAGGTCACCTCGCATTGCTTGAATTTGCAAGTTGCTCCGTCCCAGCTCGGATGTCTTGCCCCTTCGCGGAAATTTGATCGCGAAACTTCGTTGCCGCCATGAGGCTTCCGGACATGCAGGATGGAGCTGAGTCGCCTGGGTCCGTGTTGTTTGGTGGCATCGCTCTGTCAGGGCGACTTGGTATTGATGAGGGGAGTCAGGAGCTGCTGGATTGCTCGTGGGCCAACCTTTTGACGTCGTTAAAGTACGATATCAGACGCCACAATTCGCTGGACG
>JAABUH010000829.1_pt1 | contig 40293 bp, 54 predicted proteins | sample 5559121 | NCBI WGS metagenome assembly JAABUH01 (sample SAMN10711871, study PRJNA513364) | rock metagenome | isolation source: Antarctica rocks | place: Antarctica: Victoria Land, Battleship Promontory nord | collected 2015-12-28
TCAAGCGACTGTTCACTCCGGAATCATCCAAGCAGAAGCGCAGAGATCGAAGCAGCTCCCCCGCGTACTCCAAGCCTCATCACAGTAGCCCACGCACGAACCGCAATTGGCTCAAGGGGTAGATCGAGGATTCACAGGAGGTCATCGACGACCTGAGGGCGTCCATAGACGAATTGCTGTCTGAGCCCGATTCAGGTGATCGTCATTTGAAGCTCAGTGACCTCTGTCTGGAAGAGCAAGCATACTCATTGTACCTGGATGATGTGCTGGACAGGACTCTCGAGCAGGGTGCCACGGACGAGAATTTTCCTGAGGAAAAGTATGTCACTGGACAGTGGCAGAAGTTCCGCCCAGCCTGGATCGCAGATTTCAAAGAGCAAAGGCGTGTTGCGATGGAGAAACGAACGCACATCCGCCGTCGCGACAGACAGTACAAGACAAATCTTTCGGGTCATGGTCGTCGAACAGGGTCGAGCAGGAATCAATCAGAACAAACTCAGAAGAACAGCAGCCAAGGGACGCCGAGAGAGTACCCTCTGCGAGGGGCTTCTCGAGACGATGGATACGATGCACGGTCCCGTAATCCGACCGGCCCTCGCAATGCCGCATTTTTTGACTTCGGAGAGATGAATAGTCGCAGGCAGGAGTCGAGCCGCCCCCCGGAACACCAGGAAAGTGGGCAGACCCAACCAAACGAATGGGATGCCTACTCGAGGCATGGACCAGGTTATGGGGCGCCTAGCGGTCGCACCGGCGGATCCGATGTACCCTCCTCCTCCATCGTAGGACGATGTGATGCGGCGAATGTGACGCTTGGCTATACGGATGTGTATTTTCTGTGCGACTGGTGCGATGATGGGTCGCGGAGGAGGTTAAAAGGAGTCAGTCGAATGATGAGCTGGCATGAACAAAGTGTGAAAACATTGTGAACGTTCACGGCATTGTCGACCACCCTCGACCAGGTGTGGATAGCCAATGCAAACATAATTCCCAACTGAATGTGAACAGTCGTCCTTTGTGGCTCAGAGTGGCTGCCACAGCTGCAGCCTGAGTCGCTTTCTCAGCCACATTGTGGCGCCCACTATGCCTAATCTCAATCTCATCCCTTGTCAGTGAACAATCATTCCTTACTTCCGCAGAACCCGGTGCATGCCTTCACACCGTGTTCAGATTCTCTCACCCATCTTTCAACGGATGAAGATCTGACGAAGCGAGCTGGTGAGACTGCGTGGACCATATAGAAGGGAGGATATTCTGAGTCTTTCCCTCGATCAACTTCACTCTGTCGATTTCAATCAACGGCAATTTTCATCCAATTTCCAAGGATGGCTTCCCTCATGACGTCTAACCAAAACAAGGTCTCGTCCTCACGGCCTCCTCCGCGTGAGCACAAGAGGAAGAAATCAGGTCAACACAATTCCACCAGATACTCTAGGCCCCATAAGCACTCGCATGATCGTGTCCGAGACTGGCTTGATTCCCAAACGGATTCTCGAGATACCTCGACTTGGCGTTACAAATGGCTACAAGAACAGATCAATACAACACGGGACAAGATCGAGAACGTTGAATACTCCCTGAAAACCAGGACTGAAAATCTGACGGAGAAATACAAGAAAATGGACGATGCTTGGGTCGCGGGAAGTGCATACTTGAGCTACTTGAAGATGGTTGAAGATGCGGGCAAGGCGAGGGGGTTTTACGCGCAGCCGGAGAGTGTAGTTGATCAATGGACGAAGGTTCGTGACCTTGTCATCAGAAATACCAGGAGGAAGAGGGATGAGGATCTTGCCGCACAAACGGCTTCTGAGGGACTGTACAATAATGAGTACGAGGCCGGAAACTCCTCCCATCCCGGGTATCACGGCGGTCAATACGATGGAAGCTACCGCGGACAAGACCATCATGTGATTCTTGGGACGTATCAAGGTGACCCCGGTCAGGTTCATTACAAATCGGAGATTGTACACGGAGACGATCGGATTCGTTTTGAGGCGGAGGAGTTGAGGCGTGATCAGGAACACCAGAGGACGTGGGCGGACAAGACGAGGGCTTGGGATCACGACCGGAGCCGTCGGCAGCAGTCCTGGTCGCAAGACGAAGTGCATGTCCCGGCCACTGGTTATTTTCGAGGTTACTATCCAGACAGATCTCGCAATCCACAGGCGACGTACTACTGATCCACCAAGAAGAGAGGAATCTGCGCGGTGAGTGAGATGCTTGACGTCGTGGTCTTGTGGTCTCTGTGCGCTTGGCGTGGTAGTGATCGTTGAGGAGGTCTATCGTTTGAGTGAGTCTGTGGGCTCGTCTCACGCAGAGGTGTAAGTAGACCCGCATGTAATACCTGTGAATACTCAGCGACCTCATTAGGATTTACGTCAGTCCAGGATCGACGTGAGTCGTATCTCTTCTTCAGGCTAGATTGGACCGCCATCTCCTCTACTCGGCTTTCCTCCCACATCAGAGCCCCAACAGTCCAATCGCACCCAGGACGCTCCCCATCATTGCCCCTACGAACGCCATGAGCGCTCCGTAGACCCCACACACCTCCGCCACTTTAAAACCCGCCGCGCTCGATCCCGATGGAGACGCGGTCGAGCTCGATGACGACTTGCCTGACGAGCTTGAAGTGCCGTGGTTGGCGATGATATTGCCTCCCGCGGGAGATGAGCTTGAGCTACCCATCGCCGAGTTTGTGCTTTTGCCCGCCATATTTGAGCTGGGAGAGGCACCTCCAGTCGTACCAGTACCGGCGCCACCATTAAACGTCGCACTGCCGTTTGTGGAGCTGGTATTAGTGCTTGTCGAGGTGGTCGAAGCGTCGCCAGAGGTCGCAGCGTTGACATTCCCCGGCGCAGTGGGTGTGAACCCCGACTGCGTCCAACTGGATGGCTCATAAATACTGCCTGTCGAATCGAACATCTGCTCACGCCTTATCAGCCTGATGTTCATGCATAGTACAATACAGAGACACACTGAGATGATGTATTGCGCTTGATAGACGTTCGCTGACATCTTCGACTTGTCACACGTACTCTTGACGCATGCGTAAGCGGTGTTCTGCTGGTCCGGCCTGCAAAGCGGGACTATCAGTTGGAGGGGACTTGATGAGGCAGGAGAGACAGACGTCGAGGGAGGTTTTGCTGACGAGAGCGGTTGCATGCAGCCGATGACTTGAGACTGTCAGCTGACTCGTCGAGGTAGAGACCCCACTCACCGCAATTGTAGTCATTGTCTACCCATTCAGGATACAAACCTGAGGTTTGGCCCATAGTAATCTGGATGGCCGGGACCAATAGGGCAGCGAGGGGTAGAAGAGCCAGCATATTCCACAATTGGATTTATATCAGTACGTTTTTTTGAGACAGTCAGATTGACATCAGTCGATATAAGACGGTAAGAGGACGTGTCTTTCGGACAGGAGGATAGAGGTGAAAGGGTATACAATCACGGAACGGGTCATCATCAAAGGACGCATACTGAGGCATGTGAGAGACGACCAAACAGCCTGGTTGATCCCGCATGATCGCATGCACATGTAGGTCAGCGTCCCACGATCAGCCAGATCATTTTCCTCCAGGGTTGTTGATCTTTTTGCCGAACGTGAGTAGTGTCTATCTTCAATCCAGGAAGCTTTGCACGTCCGGCGACTGGCGTGAGAAACCACTCCACGCTTCGTCCGTCTACTCCGGGTCGACCATCTGACAAGTAAGATATCAGCATGTATGGCCCCGAGTCTCCGAAAGGTCCGATGTCGGGCAAGAGGACGGGTTGAGAGCAAGATCATGAGTGTGAGAGGAGGATGACGAAGACTGCAGATTGACTTGGGTCAGATACCCATCATTCCCCGTGATGCCGATGACCGCGTCAACCGTCTGACTGACTTTTCCGTCCATCCAGGAGTTCGTTCTCCCAGGGGACGCCGGTGAAAGCCGGGCCTGAGATGATGAGAGGGCAATGAGTGACGCCAAACTCCCTTGCCCTTGCTGACCGGTACTTGAGCAGAGGCGTTCCGGCACTTGGCTTCACGTTGTGATGCTTCCGCCAGTGTGCCTCACGCAGTTTCCGATGCATCTCCACACCGCAGTAAGAGCATCATCGGCTCCTATGCAGAAGTAACGCCTCGAGATCGCGTTCCATCGTTCAAGGTTTGTGCAGACCGAGATTTGTGATACAAGGGGTGCCTAATAAAGTCTCGTCGTTGATTTGGGACCAAAAAGTTGTCAAAGAAACCCCTATTTCCTTACCAAATCCCATCACCGACATTCACCGTCATCATGGTCAACTCATCACTCAAAAGTGAGTGGCTACCCTTTTCTACGCTGACTCCAGACTCCCTCGCTCGGCGAAACCACAAAGAGCGAGCCCAACCCCTCCACCGCCAACGTCTCGGTCTCCTCGAGAAGCACAAAGACTACGTCCACCGGGCCCGCGACTATCGATCCAAACAGGATCGGGTCCGGAAATTGCGCGAGAAAGCCGCTTTCCGTAATAAGGATGAATTTTATTGGGGGATGGTCAAGGGGAAGACGAAGGGAGGGGTGGCGTTGACGGATAGGGGGAATGAGGCGTTATCGGTGGATCTGGTGAAGGTGCTGAAGACGCAGGATGTAGGGTATGTGAGGGTACAGATTGCAAAGGATGTGAAGGTCGGTCCGTCTGCTATGATATCTTGAATTTAGAGACTGATTAGGGTCTTCACAGCAAATAGCAAAGCTGCGCGCCGAGCTGGAGATCACGGCGCCAGCAGCTTCGTCGAGCTCCGAGTGGACAGCTGCGTCCGAGCTGCACGAAGTGGAAAAGCTCGTGCAAATGGGAGTCATCCTCAAACCTCGAGACTCGGCTGTCAACGCGAGACAGGGGAAAGCAAAGGCGTCGCCGACTGGCCATGTGTTGTTCTTCGATGGGAGAGAAGAATGTGAGTTGGCGTGCTACCGAGTTGGACTGATGGAGCAGTTATGACATACGGTAGCGGACTCTCCCGAAGTCCAGGTCCTGAGCGATCTGTTGAGGAACCAGTCGACCTCGGATGGGTAGATCCTGTTCCTCCAAAACGACGGAAAAATCCAGTCACTCCTGCATCACCGAAAGACGACGCTGAAGATGTCGCTCAGGAAGCTCGTGTGCGTTTCTTTCTGGCCTCGAAAGGCGCCTTGTATTCATGAGAAGCGCAGGAACATCGCCTATCCCTCCTCACATCCCTTTCGGCCTACCTCGGCCGGGTGCGTCTCCTCCGACAAGCAGAACAAAAGCTCGGCGCAACAAAAGCGATGATGGGGAAGGGTGCGGTGAAGAAGGTCCGGGAAGCGAAATGGGTGGACGATGATAAGGCTCCGGAAGATCGAAATGGGGAGAGAAAGAGGCATGAGGGGAAGATGTGGAAGTGGAAGATCGAGAGAAAGCGGTGATGCACGATGGGATACGGCTTTGATCGTAATTTGCTGGCTACAATTTATGTGCACAGAAATCCGCTGGACTACGGCTCGTAGAGTTCCAACCATGTAAGGGAATTGCCTGGGTCCTCCTAGGCGGGGTAAAGCCTTCTACGGACATGCACCGCTACACTGCCCGCACTTTTGAAAAGGTACTCTAATAATGTCTCGGTCTTCGGCCACGATGTGAAAGGGGAAGGAGATCAATCACGTGACCAGATTCTGGTGGCGGGCGTCGCCTCGTCACCGTACTTCCTTTCCTGGCTGGACGACCAATCGATCCTGTTGCTCAAAGGTCTCCTCCGTCTCCTATGCTAATAGACATAGTCTTTATAAGGTCAAATCGAGCCCCGTGCTGATTCCTTGACTTTACTCTCCACCGCAGTCAGCAATATGGCGCCGAGAAAGCGGGGCGAGGCAGCGTCGTGGGAGGTGGATAGCGATAAGCCGAAGCCTAATGGCTCGACACGAACCAGGAGGGCATACTGCACCAAGGAGCTAGTCACACGTGAGTACACCTTCTCATTGTTATGATTCTGCCAGTCCAGGTCCTGAACCTATACCTCATCTGGTCAGACCGTCCTTATGCCTCTGCTGACACATCACAGAACCCGCCCCAGGCATCGATACAGTGCACGATGTGATGCTCTACGCCGCTCGTACCCATGGTTCCCGACGAGCCTTTGCCGGGCGTGACATCGAGAAGATGGTATCTGAGGAGAAGGAGGTGACGAAGATGGTAGGTGGGAAGGTGGAGAAGCAGAAGAAGACTTGGACCTACTTCAAGCTCAAGCCGTTTGATTGGATCTCCTATGACGAGGCGTTGGTCCGGACGAGGGATATTGGGTCGGGTTTAAGGCAGCTGGAGTTGCCTGAACAGGGGCAGGGAGGGGAGAGCTTCTTCAATATCTATGCCGCGACTTCGTGAGGGTTTCCTTTCACCCCACTTTTCAGCTACGTATTGACCGGGCGTTTTCTCCAGACGCAACTGGATGCTCATGGCTCAGGCCTGCGCATTTAACGCTACTCCCATCTGTACTGCCTACGACTCCCTCGGTCCCGACGGTCTCGCTCATTCACTGAACGAGACCGAGGTGCACGGGATGTTTACCAATGCCGACCTCCTTGCCACGCTGGCAAAAGTCATCAGTAAATGCCCGACAGTGAAGCTCGTGGTGTACGATGGCAAGCCGGCGGAAGGCATGATGGAGGAATTGACGGCGGTACGAGAGGGCCTGAAGGTGGTTTCGCTCGATGAGGTCATTCGGCTTGGAAAGGAGAAGCCTGCGGAAGCGAGACAGGCCAAGAGGGCTGATATCTACTGCTGCATGTATACCAGCGGGTCGAGTGAGCGTTCCTTCGTCGGTCGTTGGAGTCGTGAGCTGACGGATTTCCAGCAGGAACACCCAAGGGAGTGCTGCTCAGCCACGGGAACGTAGTTTCGGCCAGTGAGTCATCCGATGCTGTCTGGGCATTCTGCGTGCTAATTTGGGTTCCAGTCGGTTCCGTTTGGACGCTGCTGTACGAGTACCTCACAACCTCTGATAATTACCTCGCCTTCCTGCCCCTCGCCCATATCCTGGAGTTTGCCGTCGAGATGTCTTTCGTCTTCGCGGGTCTCCCTATCGGCTACGGGCGAGTCAAGACGTTGACGGACGCTTCGGTCCGTGAGTGCAAGGGCGACATCGCAGAATTCAAACCGGTGAGTGCTGACTCAGCCATCATACGGTCCGGCTGACCCGGATCAGAGTATCTTGGTGGGCGTGCCGGCCGTGTGGGAACTCATCCGCAAGGGCATATTGTCGAAAGTCGATTCCTCTGGTGGTCTGAAGAAAGGGGTCTTCAACTTTGCACTTCGCGCCAAGCAAGCCGCCCAGAGCTACTCTATCCCCTTGGTCGGAGGTCTCACAGATACCGTGGTATTCAACCAAGTTCGCCAGCAGACCGGAGGCCGCCTGAAGATCATGTTCAATGGCGGTGGGGCGGTGAGCAAGACAACCCAGGAGTTCCTCACCACCGCACTCGTCATCATGATTCAAGGTCGGTCTTCGCCGTCCCGACCGTCTGCACTCGCTGATGGCTCGTTTGTGTCCAGGTTACGGATTGACCGAGTCCACAGCGATGGCTTGTATCCTCAATCCAGGTTTCATGACATATGGCTCCGTCGGCGGTCCCGTCCCTGGGGCGGAGATCAAGCTTGTAGACGCCAAGGAGGCTGGCTACTTCAGCACCAACACCCCTCCTCAGGGCGAGATCTATGTTCGCGGGCCGGCGATCTTCAAGGGATACTACAAGCGTCCCGATTTGGACAAGGACGCGTTCGACGAGGAGGGATGGTTCAAGACCGGCGATGTCGGTCAATGGAACAAAGATGGGACCATCTCGATCATCGACCGGCTCAAGAACCTCGTTAAACTTTCTGGAGGAGAGTATATCGCCTTGGAATACCTCGAGTCGATCTACAAGTCTTGTCCACTGGTCGCGAACGGAGCTATCATCGCCAACGGGCAGCACAATCAACCGATGATGGTCGTCGTCGCCCATCCGGCGAACCTCCCGGTATTTGCGAAGAAGAATGGTTTGGGGAATGGCGAGGATCTTGAGGCGCTATGCAAGGATGAGAAGGTGGTGGATGCGGCGCTGAAGGAGTTGAATGCTGTGGGGAAGAAACAGGGGTTGAAGGGGATGGAGTTATTGGAGGCGATCGTGCTTACTCATGATGAGTGGACACCGGAGAGCGGGTTCCTCACGGCTGCGCAGAGTGAGTGGGATTTACCGGATCGCTTGGACGAGATGCTGATGTGCGTAGAGCTGCAACGGAAGATCATCGAGAAGCACTACGAGGACAGGATCAAGGTGGGTTTGGCGGGACGTGTCTGAACTTGACCTCTGCTAATGGTGCCTGTCTGAAGGCTGTATACAAGTGATCGCGCGGAGGCGAGCAGAGTGTCGAGTAGAAGGCGCCACAGGTGGACCATGGGTGGGTCAGCGATGTGATTGGGATTTCGCGTTTTTTGCTGCAAGTCGTGCTCGTAATCATGCGATGTACTATAGGCATAATATGACGTGATCTTCACCTCTCCAAGCAATAACCTCCCAGGGCGTAAACTAGAGCGCCTCTCAACAACCCCTAAAAAATACTATCACCTCACGCCCTACTCCTCATCCTCCTCACCACCCTCCTCGTCCTCAGCATCACTCACACTCAACCCAGCGTCTTTCATCTTCGTCCTATCCCGCTTCCTCTTCTGACTCAATTCCTCGAGCAACACCAAGAGATCCTCATGCTCCTTCTCTTGCTCCCCGAGCTTCACCTTCTCCTGCTCCAGCTCCTTCTCAAGCTCGGATGCCCGCTCACTCGCCTTACCCAACTCCGCCCTCACGTCCGCCAATACTCCTTCAACCGCTGTGGAAGCTGCGATCTTGGCTTTCTCCTCGTCCAGCTGGGTACGAAGCGTCCCGAGCTCGGTCACATGGTAGGCCTTGCCCGAGTCAGAGGTCTGAAGGGAAGTGGTGAGGGTCGCAACTTGTTCGGATAATGATTGGACCTCGCCAATAAGCGTCTCTTTCTGCCGAGATTGATCAGCCAAACGGTCCGGAAAAGCATATGCGAGGCAGAACGAACCTCCTGCTTGTGCTCGTTGACCATAGCGGATAGTTTGGACTGCATCGCCACGACCTCGTCGGTTTGCGCTTTCAGCTTTTGTCGGAGAGACATGATGATTGCGGTGGTCTCTCCATCGTCGGCGCCTGTACTAGTCAGCCCAGTTGCATTGCTGAGTGCCATACCTGCTGATGCGCGGACAGCGTCCGGATCTATGGCGATCGACCGTTGGATCGTGTCTGCAAGACGTGAGCGAAGTCCCCTCCACCGACATTCCACTAACAATAGTGATTCTTCCAAAAGTCCACAAACGCCCAATCAAACCACAGCTCCAATCCCTCGTCGACCTCATCCGCGTCCTCAAGCGACGTCGGCGCCGCCTCTGCGCCCTCTGTGTCGAAAGCGTCTGGCTGGACTGCGCGAAATCGCCGATCTTCGCGTAAACGGGCCATGCGAGAGACGAATTGGTCGGGACCTATCCGGGAGTGCAGGATAGGGTGCAGTGTTGCCCTGCATCAAGTCAGGTATGGCGAACTTCGATAGGTGGTATCTGGGCTCACCGAGAGATCTCTCCCGGCTCGCGGTTGAATTCGTAGCAAATACCAAGCAGAAATGCGCTGAGTCCTTGTACGAGGGGGTCGATACCTGTGGTTTGTGTGATGGGTTGTATGAGCTAGATGATTCAGTACATTCCCGTGTCGACCGAAGAGTCACGACTCACCACCTGAAGGTTCGCGCTCTCGCTCAGAAACTCCTTGACCGTCTTTGGACTATCCCACAACCAGGTACAGAGCAGTACCAGATACCCGACCTCCACCCTCGTCCAATCTTCTTCCTCTGTCGACCCAACCGGCTTCCCCTCCTTAGCCGAACGATTCACGCATTCGGTCTGTTCCCTCTCCGCCATCATGAGATTCCCCACGACTAGCTGGACGAGTGACACCTTGTCGTCTTCATCTGCAATCGCACTTTCGGCATTGCCAAGCCCAGGAAGGGTGAGCTCTCGAGCTAGCTTCTTAGCGTGTTCGGAGTTCCGGATGAGGTGGGCAAGGAGCAGACAAGCGAAGAGAGAGCGGTAAGGGTCGAAAGGTGCTCCGGCAGCAGGCAGCTCGAGAAGGCCGGCCATGATGAGCGATCCGGTTGACTGGGGTTGATCGGGGAAATCGGCGTGGGGATTGTCTGGAGGCGGAGTGATCATCGAGGATAGGATGCCTATCCGAGCGTCATCGTTCCCGCTCACAAAGGCCTGCGCAGTCGTCAATCTGGAGCTGGTATTGAGGTAAAGCACTCACTTCGAACATGTTGACTCCGGCAGCCCGACCTCGCAGACCTCGACCTCCTGCACTATGGTCACCTTCGATAACATCCGTGATCAGCGCCTCCACGGCCGGCCGCTGAGGCAATCTGACGAAACCGCCATTAGGGTGTTCTTCGTCGGCGTCAAATTCAATAAGGGGTGACAGTGCGAGAGTGGAGAGTAGGATGTGGTTGGGTACCGAAGAGAGAATGATAGGGGTGAGTGTGTTGAGGGCCTGGGATTTTAGACCAGTTGCGGCGTTTGAAGCGAGAGCCAATTCCACCAAACAGCGGGTAACGCCTCCTGGGACCATCGCCGACTGGAGTAGAATGCATCAGCATGGTTTCCACGTCGCTCACTTATGGCGATACTCACCTGGTTACCACCACCTGGACCGCCAATAAGCATCCTGATCAGTCCCAGCACCAATCCAGCGTTGACGATCTTCTGCTCGGGCCAGAACTGCAAAGCAAACTCGTCTGGTGACGGTGCGTCCGGGGCAAGTGCCGAGGGGAAGCCTAGCATGGGCGGTATAGAGGGGATCAAGGAGAGTTCTCGGAAGTAGTTCTAGGAGAATCAGAAAGAGGTTGTCTCACCATGAGAGGGCTCACCTGATTTGACACATTGAAGCGCAACAAGCTGCCCACGACTGATAAAGCGTCCTGGACCACGATCCCCCCATCTACTCCTCCTTCCTGACTGATAATGTCGAAAAGCTTCTCGAATGCTCCAGAGAACGCAATTATCTTTTGCAGATCCGCATTTCCCGCGAGCATTGCGGGAAGCAATAACAGCGCCTCATTCCTCAACATCTCGCCTGCTCCTCCACCCATTGTCGACGTGGATGCGGCAGCGGTTTGAGTCGTGGAGGGTGGAGGTGCGCGGGGGTCCAAGACGGATAAGACCCCATCGACACCTGGAGGAGGGGAAGACATGATGTAGGATTGAGCCATGGTCGGACGGGAGTGAACCAGTTGCGAGAGGTATTGGAGGGCGTAGAAGCGAGGGTAAAAGGAAGGGGAGCTGGAAACCAGGGCTAGGAGCGAGTGCAAAGGAAGTGGTGCCTACAGGGTGTCAGATGGTAACGTCTCGCACGAGATGGATACTCACGTCAAGGAAAACGTCGGTGAACCGCAAGCCAGGGTCGTCCTTTGCTGGCTGTTCGGTGTCAACAATGGCGTCAACAACTGTATGGCAGACAGTACACCTTCTCAGCGACCTCACACAGCTGCATGAGCGTCTCCAGAGCAGCCTTGGCGATCTCTGTGTCAAATGGCGCGTCATGCTGAAGTACTGCGACCAGCGATGGCATCGCTCGACTGCCTACCTCCTAAAAAGGCAGAAGTCAAATCAGCCCATGTGTCATCCTCAACGGAACCCTTCCGTGACAGTGAATCAACATGAGGTCACGCACCTCTCTCCAGTCCCGACTCAATCCCTTCAGACCCAATACCGCCGTCCGTCTATCCTCGACGGCAGGACTCGTTTGTATCCGGTCCACAAGCTTCTCTATCGTGTCGGTAGCTGTTTGAGGTACCCCCAGCTCACCTCGGAGCGAGTTATACGCCGAGGTGAGCCGAGAGCCGAAGAGCGATGTGATGGCTTGCGCGTTATTGGCCATGACTGCGAGATGGACAAGGATTGATGCCCTCGAGAGCTTCACCTTCGCTTCCACGCGAACAAATCAGCCTTTCGCCTATCGTCTCAGCATGCATAGTAGGCTTGCAAGGGTCTGGAGCTGACTTTCGCAAGCCTTGTCCTCCTCGGTCACATGCGCAGGGGTGGATATAAGCTCCCCAACTGCATTGTATCTTCCCCACTGCTCAACGTTGCAACAATTTGACGGTTCACAAGGTGAACGCACAAATATGATCAATCACCGGAATTCGGTCGTGTGGACTCAGCAGTCATGCAGCCGTACTGGATACCGCTTTTTATTTTGGGCTCGGCAACCCCGTGGTTCAAATCGATACCAAGGGTTCAGACGATCGTGTTAGTCTTACTCGGAATCAGCTGCCTCGTCAGCGTCCGAGACGGACTGGACCCTTGACATCACCACAACGTCAAGGCTATCTTGAGCGGGATCACGGCTGTATTCGTCTTTGTTTGGGCGGCAGGCTTGGAGTCTGGCCTGATCCGTGTAGTTCCGCAAGGCGACACTTTACGAGCCTAAGCGCATCCAGCAATTTTCGCGCCCCTTCGACACAGTCAATCAGCTGCTCGATCATTCTTCCCATCTCGCTTGATCACGAAGACCACCTTTGAGCAAGCTTCATCCTGCACTGCCGATGTTCTACTTAGTCTCGCCGAAAACCAGATTCCGCCTTGTCAAGCCCCCCAAGCCTCGCCAATCACAGCTCGGAGAGGCAACCGACATGTCCGTGTCTGCCTCATCGGTCCCATCACGTCGTCCCTGCCCTTCTCGACTCACATCGCGCGCTATTCTACGCTTCCAGAGAACGAAGGCTGCTGCTCAGCCATCGATGTGCGACATGACATATACCCACGTCACAGGCCCAGCCGGTCATGCTGCCGAAAGTCACCGTACGGCAAGCTCCGAGAGGGCGGGATTCAAGGATCAGACGGACATATCGGAGGGGTCGACGTGGGAACAAAGAACTTCTGCCGCAATTCGACGGGGAGAGAGAGACTTGGGAATTTGTTCTGAATTACTTGTGTTGCAGAAGCACCCTGATCCGATGATGCCGCTCTCCTTGCTGTAAGCTCCGGTACCCGCGTCTTAAAGATCGCCTGAGGCTAATAGATCTGGCAGCATGATTTGCAGCCGATCATCGTTTGACCCACAAAGCGGCTCGCGCGTCAGGTACCGGGCGTTCACCCCGTGTTTCATGTCAAACCCGTTTTTTGTCGGAACAATGTTTTCCGTTCTCTTCTTCTCATGCATCTAATACTTGCAAGCAGCGATGGCGCAGAGGCAGAGCGCTTTGTCCTCTGCCGATTCTAGCTCGGCCTTTCCACCAGGGGCCCTGCCTCAACCCTCCTGACGTAACGTGAGGAGAACAACCTCATACTGGGCCTCAAACGCGTCACATTCTCCGACCGCATGGTGTTCAAGGCTGTGGGGAGGTCTGCCTTGGCTCGCTGCCACTGACAAAAACGCCAAGCACGCTTACCGCCCTTTGCCGGTCGAAGTATATAAGCTTAAGAGTCGGAGCTTCTACGGCGAAATCCGTGATCGCTTGGAGATCGAGTACTTTCTCTTCACGCGCCGCCGCCGAGCTTCGGAGCTCTTGACGGCATCGGTTACGCCTCCCCGCCATGTCTGGGAAAGCTGAAGTATACGAGATGCCGAGTCATGTGAGGGCGTACCCCGGCTTCGACCCCTTCGAACCTATAAGCCCTGTCGACCCGTTCTCTTTCGCCCCGTCCGCTGGTACGACTACTGCTGCTCGCCAGACGCAGGCGACGGAACTTTTCAAGGCTGTCTATCTCGATTTGCAGATCGACTTGGATGGCAAGACTCAACCACTACGCGTGAGGAAGCAGGGGACGTTGACCGCTCGTATCGCTGGAATCGGTCCGTCTAGTACGTCGTCTTTCTCTTCTGACGCAAAGCTGAGATACTTTCCAGGTCGACGGCGCCGTGGCTCTACGGTCACGCTTCCTCGTTCCCCTTGTTCCCCAGGTACGCCAACATCCTCTCATCTCCGGCCCAGCCGCACCGATACCTCCTCAACCACCGCATCCTCGGTCCACCCACGCTATTCAATCTCTCACATTTTCCTATCCCTCCCCGACGACATCACTTCTCCGCCTCCGAGACCTACACCAAGCCGCATGTACCGCTCGCATTCCGGAAATTCAGAGCTCCACCTCGGTCTAGGTCGTTTCGCTGCCTATGATGAAAGCGCCAAACCGGGTCCGTCGCCACCAGCAAGCCCTGCCGCCAGTCCAACGCGACGCGACTTCACTTTCACAGTGCAGACCCGACCCAATCGAGCGAAGATACCGCCAAGCCCTCGGACACCGAGTCGGGCGTCTGAAAAGGGAAAGGCTCCCAAACTCCTTGGAGCCAGTAAAAGCACTTCCAGCCAGCGGACACCGAAAAGAACAGAGCATTTCCGGCCGCTTCCTAGCCAGACGCTGGTTGAGATCGAGCGATTTTTCGGGGACGTTCCGCACAAACCGTCCAAAACCCCTACTGGCCTAAAGAGCGGATCCCGTTCCCATCGCAAGGACGGTGAGGAGAATCGTCGGGTCGGCGAAGGTGAAACCATCCGCCACAGAGGGGAAGATGGGAGTATGTGGCTGGACGTCGAGGAGGAACAGGAGTTCGCTTGGCTCATGTCGGAGATCTTTGCCGCCGTGCCGGCGCCCCTTCCCGATCTCCCTCAGGTTCTGTGGGAGGAGAGGAGCGACGGTGAGGACCAGTGGAGGATGGAGGCGTTCACTTCGGTCTTGTCGCCATCGAAGATCAAAGCAAAAGGCGGTCAAGGCGGTCAAGTGAGAAAGCAGGCCGAGAGCTTCATAGAGCTAAAGACTCCTGTATCACGCCGAGCTCCCAGGTCAGATGTACTCGACATCCACCCACGGACGACCTCGTTAGTTACGGCCTCCCACCATGCGAAGGCGCCCTCCATCTCCGCGCCCTTGCTCATTCCCCCCACTCGATCCTCGTCCCGCTCGACCAGCCCAGATAGCGACTCGACGGCCGTCTCGGCTCGGCCAGCAAAACATCGTCCCTCCCCCTTGACGCTTCATGGCAGTCAACCTATATCTTCAGTTCCCCACATCACCGATGCCACATCTCGACCTAAGACGAAACGTAGCGCCACCGTACAACCCACAACCCCATTCGTCCGACCACGCTCCGCGCCTCGACCCGCTCCCGCCTCTTCTAGCAATCCAATCCCAGCGGTCCCGAAATTGCCGGCAGGGCTCAAGAATCCGGAGCCAGAGCAATGCCAGGGGGAAGTGAGCTGGTTTGACCCTGTCACACCGGTCGAGCCAGTCTCTCGCGGTCGCCCGGGGAAGTGGTTTAGGAAGGTGGTCGGGAGTGTGCATATCTAAGATGGGCTCCATGAATCCTCAATCATCCTGAGCAGTGTCGCGTAAACGTATGACTTTAAGACGAGCGTGTGTTCACATTATATTGATAGGATATGCATGCAAATACAACAACGATACTGTCCAAGCTATGTCCCATCCTTCCCACTAGGATCCCCCGTACGCGGCTCTCCCTTCTTCCTGGATGACATCTGTCGATCTGGGTAATCGTAATGATCCGCCCACCTGCGCTGCTGAATGTTCCCCCTCCGAGCTGTGATTACCCGGATCATCGAGATTGATGACTCGTCGCGGCCGCCGCTTCTTATGTGGCACAGGTGCGGAGACGGGAGAGCCGAGAGCAATTCTAGGAGGAGCCTGATGTGATGATGAGGAAGGAGCTGAAGAGGTCCTTGGGGGATTTTGAGAATGGTGCGACGACTCGCCCGTGTGCACTCGGGAATGGGTACCCGTGTTCCTACCTCGAGATGCGAGCAGTGATTCGACCCGCCGTGATTCCGTCCATGTCCAAGGTCGATCATCAAAGATCACCTCGCTTCGTCCCTCCGCTGCGAATGCCACGCCTAGCTCGATCCGCCATGCGTCGCCCATCCCTGGCCGGTCGAAGCGGTTGTTCGAGCACCATACTTCCCTAATATGGGGAAGAACCGCTAACCGTCCAACCTCGTCGAACTCGGGCAGCTCGTTGGAGCGCACATCGATTCTCTCTAGCCCGAGGACGCGCTCGAGGCCCACGAGACAATCGATCCGGTTCCGCGAAAGATTGAGAGAGGTGATATTACCGAGTGCCGAGGGTGCATTACGGAGGGAAGTGATGAGGTTGTTTGAGAGATTCAGGAATTGGAGTGAAGAAAGAGAGGACAGGGAGGATGGGATGGCGTTGAGGAGGTTGAACGATAGGTCGAGGGATGTGAGGCGGGATAGAGGAAGGGTCGGGAAGGAGAGGAGGGTGGTGGAGTGGAGCGAGAGATGACGGAGGTTTGGGAAGCGAGGTTGGATCTCAGCGTCGGGTCCAGACTGTAGGTATAAGAGCTCTTCCAGCCAGTCGTCTGCGTCTTGGACGTCCCGGACTGTCAAACTTCGTAGTCCTGGGTTGGGCGGGATGAGTAGTCCGCGAGGATCGTAACCTTCCAGCTCGAGACTACAGATCTGTCAGCTTCGCGAAGACATAGGTAGGCAGTACATGCATCTGAAGATTCCGCACCACGTCGAGCGGGACGCGAACGTCAATCCCGCCGAGCTGGGTGTATCCTCCCGCCTCGATGAGCTCCGCGATCGGCTGGTCCGAGAGGAATGGCGGGTGTATCAAAAGCGCTGGAAGGACGGTGAAAACGGAGTACAGAGCTAGCAGGATCTGGTCTAGCCTACCATCAGCGCATGCATCGCTCATCTAGGGCGGACCAACCCTCGTTGACCTCCTCGGTCTTCCGGAACCATCCCATCATAGGTACAGCCTTTGCGGACGCCGAAGCCATGCTTCCCAAGCTCACACTCCTCATACTCCCAACCCAACTCTGCACACTCTGCACATCCCCGTCCCCTCGCTTCTCCCGCCCATCGGCTCTAGCTCCTCTCGCAGCGACCGGTATTCCAGACTCGATTGGGACGTCCGTCCGGCCCACATGAGGAAGGGATTGAGGAAGACTCTGCCATCGTAATAAGAGGTAGAGAAATCGATCAGGCGGTAATCGAAGGAGCAGAGGTTTGGATGGACCGGCTTGCAGTGGAGCGGAGGGGGATCCGAAGCCGAGGGTTAGAGGTACTTTGACGTGTCGACTGAGTGGAGCGGAGCTCGGATCCAGTCCGAGGGTGAGGAGGGTATATGACTGCTGGAAGAACGAGGCGTCTGTCCTCGAACGATGGGCTGCAGATGGAGCTAATCGAGGCAAATTGGTCGAGAGGTACTTGTTGAGCTTGATTATATAGGACGCTCCACTGATCGGCTCGTCATCTTCTTGCCGCGATAGGCCAAGAAGGTCCATCGTGACGCTTCGTCGGATCGATGCTCATGACCTAATGTCTTCAAACGGTCGGCTCTCACCCAAATAGGGAGAGGACGCCCGTGGGAAAACTGTCAACGAAACATCGGGTGTGCTTTTTGTGCTCGATTGCGTTGTTGTTCCGTTGAAGTAGAATGAAACGGCTGCGATTTGACGCCTTTCGTCCGAAAACATGCATCTGAGTGGACCGCCGAAGCGGATGATATGAAAGCTTTTGAAGTGGGGAATCGATCTGATGACTTCGATGTTGCCCTTTCTTCGTTGACCCGTCTCGTCAAGCTGTCCCTGCTGATTCCTTAGCGGCCCTCAAGATGTTGTCCTCAGACCTAGCGGCCATTCTCATAGTCCTGTTTGCATCCTCAGGTACGGGTATTTATGGATCCTTCCCCGAGCCAAAGTTATCGTTGACTTTGGGGAAGTAGCTCTCGCCAATCAGGTCTGCTCCCCAATCACATGCATCGACGGTATATCCGAATCCTCACGTACGTCCACTTCATCCTGCTCCTTGATCCTTGTTGATCTCGTACTCGCAGTCCTCGCCGTCGACCGCTCGTCCTGCACATACCTTATTCCTGGCCATTACACCTCTACCTCTTCCTTCTCCATCTCATCCCTCTCCCTCGCAAGCTCGGCCAACCAGACTATTTCAAGCACTACGAATAGCGTGACTGTATCTCCCCCGACATATCCTGTCAGCTTCGCCTCGACTGCCTACACCGGCGCGAATTCAGTCTGGACCACCTCAAATTGGACTGCGGAAGGATGGAGAAGCGTGTATCTACCTGCGGGTTGGTATGGGATCCTCAGCTCGGGACAGGTGTTATGGGGCGCGATACCGGACATCAGTCAACTCGCCTTCCCTGTGACCGGCTCAGATTTCAAGAGAGCCGCATCATGTAGGAGGATTTTACCACAAGTGATTGTTTCTGATGCTCACCGCCAAAGCCACTTGCGATCCTCCTTGCTCCTCGAATGGGGACTGCACTCCATCAGCGTCGAACACCACTGCTAGGACATGTAGCTGCAGTGCTGGTTGGACGGGTGCTGCTTGCGACATGTGCGCGTCAGGCTTTTGGGGCGCATCTTGCGCTCGTAAGTCCCGCTTACACATGCACGAGTGCCGAAGTAATTTTTTCCAGCTTGTCCAAGCAATTGCTCGATGTGCGATGAAGGCATACTCGGCACCGGAACATGCCTTGGTAGCAGCACCACCTCGCTACGATGTGAGCACATTCTTCTGCGCAAACCACCAGATTCTTACGGACGTCAGCCTGTAATTGCCTAAGAGGGACGTGTACCTCATCCACGGAATGCGTTTGCTCCGCTGGATACGTGTCAAATACCACGTCCTCTGCGCAGCTATGCTCCAGCTGTGCGGAGGGCTTCTTTGAGGACTCGATGGCCAATTGTCGAGGTGATGCTTTTTTTCCCGAGATCACGAATACTGCTAAAGAAGGCGACAGCCTGCCCCCTGGTATGCTCAGCTTGCTCATTGAAGGAGGGAACAACCGATATGGCGACCTGTACCGCGTGCTCGTCGACGCTATCGCTCTCCAGTACCGATCCCGTCACATGCGTGGTTTCGACTGGAAGCTGCTCGGCCGGACAGTACTGGGATACGGCATCCAGCTCATGTCAAAGGTCATTGCCCTCCGGGTCACCTTGGCAGTCGCTAACGATTTGCCAGTTGCTCGCCTGCCTGTTCCACTTGCATCGGTCCGAACCCCACCCAATGCCTAGGCTGTGCTTCTCCGCGAGTCAACCTCGCTGGCACATGCGTAGGCTACGATGCAACGACGGGCGTATGCGATAGTTCCCTCTCCGGACTTCAAGGAGTCTTCTTGGTCAATATCGCAAAGAGCGAGTGCGACGGTACGTGCAGCGTCTGTGCTGAACTTCATCCGCTGACAGTCGCCCAGCTTGTCCAGGCGGGTGTCTGACGTGCAGTATCCCCTCGTTCTCCTCTGTGACTCCCTATGATACTCTGAAATGCCCGAGCTGTCAGGAGGGGTACCTTCTTCAAGACGGGACCTGTGTGAGGACCTGCTCCACCGGGTATTACCTGCCCTCTGGAAGTGCGATGCGCAATGGGACTTGCCAAGGTCCGTCGTTTCTTGGGTGACATGACCGTGTAAGTAACGCCATGCTCAGTTTGCGATCCAAGCTGCGCCTCCTGCATCGCTTCCACGACGACTTGCACCAAGTGCTCTGCCCCAGCGCTCGTCGCTACCAACGGGTCCTGCATCACCGCTTGTCCCATGGGCACCATCGACACGAACGGTACCTGCCTCGCCTGTTCCGTCGACTGCTCGACCTGCTCCTCCCCAGGATCTGCATCATCATGTCTCACATGTCCATCTACTCGACCGGTCCTGTCGTATGGACGCTGTCTCGAATACTGTCCCAAATCCTCGTACTTCGATATCACATCAAATACTTGCCACCCTTGTAACGGGATCTGCGGGTCTTGCATCGGTTCTGGAACGTCGCAATGTACCTCCTGTCCCGACGATTACCTCCTCAAAGCTGGCCTGTGCGTCACCGCTACGTGCGGGAAGGGAGGCTTCGCATCCGGTCTCGGAGTTTGCCTCCCGAGCCTCGTCGCCAAATCCATTACCAAATGGACGGCTTTTGCTGCTCTACCCGTCTTGGTCGCAATCATCGGAATCGGAGCCTGGTGGTACATCCACCGAGAACGCCGAAAAACGAAACAAGCGACCAGGGACTTTGCGGAGGTGCTCGACGGGAGAGGGCTGAGGCATCAGCTGTTAATCACTCGTCTCGAGCGGGTATTAGGTATCAGTCGAGTAACCGCAACAGGACTATCGGCGGGTCAGAGGACAGAAGGGGACAGGAAAAGGCTGCGAAACCTTCTCCTCCCTTCACGGAGGCGCAGAGAGACGATCCCATTGGACGAGAGGAAGATCGATAAATCCGCGAACGATCGACGAGATCTGCATTGGGTAGCCCCGCCACCGCCGTACGCGCCATCGACCAATGTCTCGACCAGTACGATCGCGACGACGGCCATGATCGACGACCCGGGGTGCAAGACGAAGATTTTATCCATGGCTTCGCCTGTCAGTCCCGACTTTCGACCTAGAGCGCTGTTCCCGCCACCTAGACCGAGGGTTGATAGGGCTCAGAGGGAGGTGGTAAGGGAGGGAGGTTTGAGGGACTTGTGGCCCGAAATGGGGTCGCCTCCCCTGCTCGAGACGCGAGTACAAGGTAACGGGAGGAGCGGGAGGATGGAGCACACCTGGATCTAGGCTGTATATGCTGTCAAGTATAATGTACCATTTGCACTGTGTCCCGGCTAAGCCATGCCGAACCAAGATCCCAAGATTCGATGTACACAGACGAATCATGCAGCCCGCCCCCCTTCCAGCTTCCCCACCGTATCCTCCATCCACTGCATCATCTCCTCGCTCGGGAACACTTCAAGCAGCTGTATCGTCTGAATCTCTGTCAGCGTCGTCTTCCCGAGCATTGAGGTGTGGCAACGCGAGGAAGGGAGAGGACCGCTCACCTTCTCCAGCTCGACCACGCCATCCGACACGGCGCCTTCCATCTCCCTCAACGCCTCTTGCTTGGCTCGAATCGACTGAAATCTACTCTGACAATCCTCATGCAGCTACTCGCCACCTCATCAGCCAGAATGTCGTTCTCGAATAGAGGCTTACCCCCAGGGATTCAGCTCGTAACCGTCCATAAGCCTCATCATAGATCGGGAGGTTCGTAGCCGCCGTCAAAGCATACGGGCTCACGTCGGGTCTGCTCAGCCCCAGCGATCAGCCTTATCGCAGAGTGGTGTCAAGAGGAACTCACCGCCATGCATCGGGTCTACCGGCTGACGAGGTATTTGACCGAGCCTCACTGACCACCTGATCTATCATCTGCAGTGCAGGTCCGACTTTATAATATGCGAGATGGCTTTTCGCGTCTGCCTGGTAGCCAAATAGTCAGAAAGGTATAAACGACTGGGGAAAGACGGACAAGGATCTTGGTCCGCATCTTCTGGGACGAGTTGATGTACACATTTTCGATCGCCTTCGGATGTTGGGCCGAAATCAGAGGGAAGCATTCCTCGAGGTTCTTTGCGCTGCCCGTCGGTTTTCAACGAGGCTCGAACCAAGGAAGGGGAAGGGTGACTTACGTCCAATTCTGAGCCCCAGCGCGCACTGCGAGTTCCAGCGTGTCCAGCGTAATCTCATACCGCTTGCCCCAATCTTCAGCCGCAAAGTCGTCGATGGGGATGGGGATCGCTGGCTCGGCGAGGACTTGGGCTAGAGTCTTTGTTGATCGCGGTGTTTTGGGGGCGGGAGTGACTGGCGCTGGGGCGGGATCACGGATGGGTGATGCGGCTTTTATACGCGCCGGAGTTGTCGATGGGCCTGCTTCCGGCATTGCTTCCGGCATTGCTTCCTCCGTCTCCAATAAGACATCGTCTGTTTGGAGAGCCGCAGGGGATGCTTGTAGCTGTGACTGGTTTCCTGCGCTGATACCGGTTGGTGGAGTTCGGACGACTGCGGGTTTGGAAGGCATGAATGCGCGTGATGGGGTTGGTAGAGTCCGGTCCCCGTCTACAACTCGGGGAGTTGAAGCAGAGGGCGGATTGGCGCGTTGCGGTGGAGGGCGTTGGACCGGCATGGTTGCGCTATGGTCTGACGAGACCGCAAATATCGATGATAGGTCGAGGAAATATGTTGTCAACAAGTGAGGCATGGGCTACGTTTACACCGTGGGAGAATGACTCATGAACCAGTGGCGTGACCAGATCATTCGGCGTGACATCACTGCCTCCTTCCATGCCTTTCCTTTGAGCAGGTTACAGATATACCTCGCTCGCTCTCCCTCCAGCAGGCCTGATCATCACGCGCCGACATCCCAGAATCTTGATCACCATACAGCACCCATACTCTCCTCTGCCAAGCATAAGTCCGCGCTACGCTGGTTGCGTCGCGTGAGGCCACCAAACCGGTCAAGTATCGAGTTTGTAGCTCGGATTCATCGCAGAAATCCAGTGGGCGGGCGATCGCGATCATGTACGTAGAGACCACCCGAACACGCTGATAACAGGTCCGGCACCCCACCCTCCTTCTCCCCGCCCCAAGGCTCGTCCCGCTCCTCTTCCCCCTCTGGACCGACAGAGAAGCCTCGCGCCGTTTCAAGTTCCCTCAAAGACCGTATCGCCAAGTTCAACAATCTGACAGCAGCTCCCCTCATCCCCACTCATGCATTCGGCACAGCTGGACCAGCTCAAACCGCCGCCCCAGCCGCGCGAGGCGGACTAGTTGGGAACCGTTTACCGACCCTGGACCCGAAGACAGCCGGAGTGGTCGGTGGTCAGAGGACGTCCGAGAATAAGGGGTTGATCGGGAATAGGATCCCGAGTATAGGGAACGTTTCTAAACCTACTGGCGGACGGTCAGCGAGTCCAGCGGGCTCGGGGGACTCTTCGGTGGCATCTGCTGCTGCAGGTAGTACGAGTCCGGTCACATCGCGGTCATCTTCTCCACCGACTTCGCCAGGTGGGAACCTCCCGTTGTCCCTTCTCTCCGCAACGCTTCCGGATGATGGAGGTCCTGGCGCTGCTACCCCTTCTTCTACGCGCGCCGAGGCTGGCGAAGAGACTTCCGAGCTGTCAATCCCCTCAACACCCATCGTTGGATCTTACACAGAATTTGCCCCCGATACTGCATCGCCACAATATGACCTGGTCCCTTCCAACCTCAAGCTCGCAGCCGCAGAGCAGATGCAACATAGTCTCTCTGCTCAATCCGGACCCCGGTCGTTCGCCCCGAGCATCTCTTCGTCGCTTGGAGCGCAATACGATCCCAGCTCGAGGGGAAGCGAGTCGCAGTACACGATGATGAATGACGTGAGCGGTATCAGCACACCTATGGGGACGCCGCGTGCAGCTAGGCGGGATCTGGAAGGTAGCGCTAGGGGAGAAGGGAGTGTAGCTGGCGATGTAGCCGGCGAGGGGGATATGGAGGATTTGGGAAACCGGCTGGAAGGCCTCGGCGTGGACGCCCGGGATCGAGAATCCACTCCTGGTCCGCTCAAGTATGAAGAAGGGGGCAAGAATCTTCATCTGGAAAGTTCAATGGAAGCGGAGTCGCAACAGATTGCGACCTTACGGCAAGATGAGGGACAGGAGGCTGAGGTGAGGGAAGCCACGCCTGCAGGAACGCAGCAGTGGTCCGAGGCGATGTACGGTAGGAAGGATGAGGCAGGGAAGCATGATGAAGCCACGAGAGAAGTGGGACCGGAAGTGGGTCAAGGAAATCAAACCAAGGGCGAGGACGAGACGACGCCACCCGCACAAGGAGAAGGGTTGTCGACTGTCTTCGGTGTTGCTGTTGATGATCCTCCTACGGTAAAGGAGGATATGATTGGCAGCGGCGCCTTACCGCCACCGGGCTTTACCGGGGAAAACGCCGAACATAATCTCGCTCAGAAGCCGGTGCAGGTGCATATCGAGCCGGCTCCTGTAGCTCAACCAGCTTCATCAACCGATCCGGCCCTTGAATCCTCTGCACTTCTCGACTTCATTGACAACGAGGGGTGGTCTTCGTCGAACGCGCCTCCCCCCACCTTCCCGTCGGCACCGATTGACGACCCAGACATTCCCTCCCCCTTCGACACCAAAGACCCTTCCCGCTCAGCTACACCCATCCCAATCGATTCAACACATCTCAAATCCTTCCCTGACGTCCCAGACGAGGAAAAGCCTCGCGTACAAGTGCACGTCCCTTCATCCCCCATCAACACCCCTCAAAAAGCTAGATCCTCCTCCAACGTCCCTGACACACCCCTGGCGGATCTACCTGGACATAGCAAGTCGCTTGGGAGATCACCACCAGCGGATCAGGAGACTCCGAGGAACGCAGGGAGTGAAAAGGTGAGTCCGGAGGAAGATGCGACGCCCCCGCGAAGGGATACTTCTTAGGGATCAGGGAGTACAGGCTAGCCCATACTGCTCTTGATCCTTTGTATGATGATCGTAATTTGCGTTTGAGAAGTTTCTCTGAGGAGATGCTGTGAAACCCATCTATAAGCCTAACTACAACGGTCTGAACGTGTCCCTCCCTTCAAGGAATCCTGCGCACAATTAGTTCAGCAGGAAAGCTGACCTGAGTACTTAGTAGTTCGAGCTCTCCACTTCTCCACTTCACCATCCTACCATGTCCGAAAGCGAAAACCTATTTCCCACGCTCGGCGACGTCGCCAGCCGGACGGACGCACTGGCGGACGTAGACAACGATGATGCGCGGTTACGGGAAGGCGCACCTCCGCTTGTGGAGCAGGAAGAAGGGGAAGAGAGGGAGATGCAGGAGATCGAGAGTTTGTGTATGCGGTGTCATGAGCAGGTGAGTCGGCCCGTCGGGAGATTCAGTCTGTGGAATCACAGCGAGACGCTGACGGGTAGGCAGGGTGTGACGCGAATACTGCTCACCAGTATACCATACTTCAAGGAGATAGTGGTGTCTTCTTTCCGATGTGAGCATTGTGGGCATCGGGATACGGAGATCCAAAGTGCAGGGGAGATTCAGCGTGAGTCAGTCCCTTCCATGGACTACTGCGAAAGCTGAACCCAGCTATAGCAAAGGGCGTCAACTACACTGTTCATCTTCTGAAGCGAACCGATCTCGATCGCCAGCTCGTTAAATCCTCTTTCTCTACCGTCACCCTCCCCGAGTACCAGCTCGCCATCCCGCCCGGCCGAGGTCAACTCACCACCGTCGAGGGGATCCTACGGGATACTGTCCGCGATCTGAACATTGGCCAGCCTGTTCGAAGGGTCATGGACCCGGCTACGGCGGAGAAGATCGAGGGGATGCTTGGGAATTTGCGAGATCTCATCGGGTTCAAGGAAGGAGAAGAGGATGATTCGGGTGGAGTGGGCATGGATGACGATGACGTCCGGAAAGCGTTTCAACAAGCGGAGGACGGGGAGGTCGAGGATATCCCGTTCAAGCCATTCACCATGACCGTCGATGATCCCTCGGGCAACTCGTTCTTCCAGTTCGTGGGCAGTCAGTCCGACCCACAGTGGAACATGCGAGCGTATAATCGGACCCTCGACCAGAATGTCACACTCGGCCTCGTGGCTCGACCAGACGATATGCCAGAACAGCAAGTCGCTGGAGGCCCGATGATCGCGGATGATCACAAGATGAAGGGAGCCGAGGACTTCGAGAAGCGGAGAGCAGGGAATTCGGTGCCGAAGAGGGATGATGGGACGGTGGTGCCAGAGGAGATTTTCAGCTTCCCCAGTACTTGCTCGAGCTGTGGTCATGAGCTCGAGACGTTGATGCAGCAGATCAACATCCCTTACTTCCAGGTGAGTTAAGCGCATAACAGGATTGTAAGAGGCGATGCTGAAGCGGTACAGAACGTCATCATCATGGCTACGAATTGCTATGCTTGTGGGTATCGGGATAACGAGATCAAGTCGGGTGGTGCCATCTCCGATAAGGGGAAGAAGATCACGTTGCGGGTGGAAGATGAGGAGGATCTCAGTCGGGATATGCTCAAGGTGGGTCTAGCATCCTCTTGTCTGTTTCAGTGACTGATCCCGTGAAGTCCGATACAGCAGGTCTTGAGATCCCCGAGATCGACCTCGTCCTGCAACCCGGTACCCTCGGAGGACGATTCACCACTCTCGAAGGCCTCCTCAACGAGATCTACAACGAGCTTTCCACCAAAGTCTTCCGGACCGGCGATTCCACCACGTCAGGTATCGGTCAAGCCAACCGAGAAGACGTCGGCAAGGGCGAACGGCGATTCGAAGATTTCCTCAAGTCACTAAAAGATTGCATGTCTGCGACTATCCCGTTCACGTTGATCCTCGACGATCCGGTGTCGAATTCGTATCTCCAGAATCTTTCTGCCCCGGATCCGGATCCGAATATGGTCATTGAGGAGTATGAGAGGACATTTGAGCAGAATGAGGAGTTGGGTTTGAATGATGTGGTTTTGGAGGGGTATAATATGGGGGCGGAAACGCCGGAGGTGGGAGGCGGAGCCTAGAGTGGGGGAGGCGTAGAGCAAAGGAAGCGAGTTTGGGGTATTAGCATGGAGGTCGAGGCATAAGGCATTTCATTTGTATGCATGGCGATGATAAGAAGTGTTCCCGTCCTCGCGGCTCCAATCAAGAGGTGCATTTCTGATTGTGCATGGTCATATGGTTGTGTGGGTCGTCAAGGTATCCATCGTTATTGCTGGTACCATTGTCCCTGCCAACCCGTCCCATTCTGTTCCTGCCCACCCATCCCACCGTACCCTTGACCCATATACTCCATCCCAGCATACCCCTGCTGCTGCTGACCCATCTGATCGAACCCTCCCATCCCACCATACCCCTGACCCATCTGGTCGATTCCCATCCCACCGTATCCCTGCTGCCCCATCATCGCTCCATATCCCTGCTGCTCCGTGCCCATCTCCCCTATCCCGCCATACCCCATACCAGGCTGACCCATCCACATGCCTCCGCTGGCGTTGACGTTACCAGGCTGACCGCCGTTGATGCCCTGCATCATGTATGCCATTTGAGGGTTGAAACCCATGCCCATGCCCATGCCCATCGCGGGATTCATGAAGGGTCCACCGTACCCCATGACCATCTGTTGCGGGATCATTTGGTGCTGAACGTAGCCGAAGCCAGGCTGCATGCCGTTCCCCATCCCCATGCCCATACCGCTAGGACCGGCAAATGTCATTTGCTGGTTCATTGGCGGTCTTGGAACTGGGGATGGCCGAACCGGAAGTGGAATGGACTGTCCCGGTCGACCGCGTCTTTGCGGTGACTTAGGTCGGAGCATGTCGACTTCATGGTGGAAAGGCAGTACGTCCCGCCCCTCCGACTTCTCAGGGAGGAGAGAGGGGTAGGTGATGCTATCGAATGCCTCGACGGATGAGAGGTTGAGTGGCAGAGGAGGGAGACCCGCGGCCACCCATCCTCGGCGAGAGTGTGTTGGTGAACCGAATAGCTCGAGTCGACGGGTTCCGAGGCAGAAATTCTCGATGAGGGTGTAGAGGTATGGCGGGAATCGGGGTGCGTCGGTCTCTATTGTCATCGAGTTAAATTGGGGACTGAGAGAGTAGGTGCCGAGGACAGACCATCCGAGTCCTCCCAAATCATGACATCCGTATCGACATTACAATGCACGAACCTCGTATCCGTCGACCGCCTGACCGTCCCCCTTATCCCCATGAGACAGTGTTCCTTCTGACTCGCAAACAGTCCCTCTCCACTCGCCCCCCTCCCACTCTCCCCACCGGTATTCGTCTTTACCCAAACGATATCCTCTGCCCTCCGAAATCCCCATTTAGCAAAACATTCCCTCCCACGCTCGAGCCCATCGGAATCGGCCCGCCCGACCCAGAGGAATACGAATCCCGGGTCGGATGAGAGTTGTCGGATCGGGAGGGAGGAGGTCTCGTCCCAGCTCGATTGTGGGGTGATTAGGATCACGTCGAATCGGTGAGGGGTGAGGGAGGACAGGATGTCGGTTGGGGAAGGGGAGGGGAGGGGGAGGTAGAGTGGAGGGTGGGATTGCGAGGTTACGAGTTGGGATTTCAGGTCCATTAGTCGGCGCAGTGCCGGGTACCTATACGCCTATCAGTGTAGTTCTGAAGGGAAAGTGTAACAGACGTACTCCTCGCATATCTCATGGTCACCCGCTCCAAGGATATGATTACTCCCAAATTCCCCGGACGCGCCGTACCTCGCGGCATAGTCATTCCGGATCGTCTCTTCGCCGGGCACATAGTTCACAACATTCGCTTTACTCGGTTGCGCAGTCTCCTCGAGGATAGGAACGTGATGATTGGCAGTCGGCTGGGAGCGGAAGGTATGAGTCGGGTCGATGAGGGCTCGTCTGGAGGATTGACGGGAGAGGATATCGTTTAGGAAGGCACGGTGGACGGTGAGTGCGGCCATGCGCTTCGGTTGGAAAGGGCGGAGAGGTAAGAGGACGACGATGGAGATCGAGAGTGCGTCACTGAGTGGTTACGGATCCTCTCCAGAGCGTCATCTGCCTCTCATTTGGGAAAGGTGGATTGTGCGGCAGCCTAGGAAGATAAGATTTCACGTAATGGATCCGGCCGGAATAACCGGACCTGATATTCATCCCCGTTGAAGCATCCGCTGCTGAGCGATCAGCAACTGTAGAGACGTTGATCTTCGCCAGTCATAGCAGATGAGGCTGATACAATCCGTCGGACCTGCCACTAGACGATTCATCTCAAGCAGTCATATCGCTAGGCCTTTCGCGAATCAGCTTGATCCGTCCCGCTTTCCGTCATCCCGACCAATTGCCCCATCTGTCCGACTCGCTGGATCACTCCATCTGCAGAGAGCTCACCTTTTCATCATGACGAGAAGACTGGCAGCTATGAAAGCCATCCTTGTCAAGGACGGCAAGGGTCCCGCTGAGAATCTGTATATGGGAGAAGAGGAGACCCCATTACCGAAAGAGGGGCAGGTTCAGGTCAAAGTGAGCAGATCCCCGCGCGGCCCCACCTTTCAAGTCAAGAGCTGATCAAGCATCATTAGATCGAGGTGATTTCCCCCGCACAAAGAGAAGGGCTGCGTAACCACACTGACCTAGCTATTGCTAGACCTTCGGCTTGAACCGTATGGATCTTCTCCAACGAGAAGGGAAATACCCCCTTCCCCCTGCGGCTTCCAAGACCATAATGGGCGTGGAGTTTGCCGGGACAGTCACCAAGCTCGGGCAAGGTACTTCGACATTCAAAGAGGGGGATGAGGTTTTCGGTCTCGCCTATGGCGTATGTCGAGCTTGTTCTCGAATGTCAAGGGAGACCGCTGACCGGATATGCAGGGTGCTTATGCAGAGTATATCGTCTCGCCAGAGAGTATGCTGCTGCATAAGCCGAAGGAGGTCGGATGGGTCGAGGCTGCGGGATTGCCGGAGAATTGGATGACGGGTGCGTAGGCTTTTTCCAAGAGGAAGATAGCTGAGATGGGATACAGCTTACCAGGCGCTCTTCTTGGAGGGCGGGATGAAGGAGGGGCAGAATGTGCTCATTCATGCGGTAAGCAGGACAAAACCGGGATCCGCCGGAATCAGGCTGATGATCTAGGAAATAGGGAGCTTCTGGTGTAGGGGTGGCCGCGATACAGCTTGCTCGTGGGCGCGGAAATCCCGTGACAAGGTGAAGCTGACTGCTCCACCGCAGTTCATGTTGGCCATGCGAGCAAGGTATTCGCGACATGTGGGACGGACGAGAAGGTGAAATTCTTGGAGAAGCTTGGCGGGCATAGTGAAAGATTATATATCTTCAACTACAAGACGCAGAGTGAGCCGTCACTACATCCTCATCAAAGCTTGCCTAAGAGTCGTCAGACTTCGAGGAAGAGCTGAAGAAGGTGGACGATGGCGTCGACCTGATCGTCGAATTCATCGGCCGGAACTACTTCAACTCCAACATGAACCTCCTTCGACGAGACGGCACCATGGTGTTCCTCGCTTTCATGTCTGGACCGGTCCTACCACCGGATACCAACATCATGCAGCTCTTGTACAAGCGGTTGACGTTGAAGGGTTCGACGTTGAGGAGTAGATCCGCGGAGTATCAGAGAGACCTGTTGAGGAGGTTCGAGAAGGATGCATTGCCGTTGATAAGAGAGGGAAAGATGAAGGTCGAGGTGCATGAGGTATGCAGCCCTCTCATCGAAACTGTTGAAGCTAAACGCGGGAAGGTCTATCCATGGACTAAAGTAGTTGAAGCGCACAAGGAGATGGAGGCGAACAAAAACAGCGGGAAGGTAGGTGTTCAAACCCAGTCAAGGCTTCTACTGATGCATCAGATCAGATCGTCTTTGAGATCAAGGATTAAGCTGTTCAACCCTATGCATTCCGTCACCATCAAACGGCTTACCTAAGCCTTTCATCCGCCACTCATGATAGCTCCGCGCACGGGCCTGACTCATCACATCACCCTAACTTACTTTTTCTTTCAATTCTTCCTTTTCGGTGTTCTTAGACATCGACCCTCGTGACCGTCTCATCTCTTGTCACTTGTCACCATGGTCAAAAGTCTCGCTGAAATGATGCGCATGCTCGAAGATTCGGACAATGCACCGACTGCCGATCTTTCGTTCGGTGCACAACCCGGTCAAACGGATCAGCACACGAATGCCTACTCACTGCATCTTCCGCACGACAACCCGTCTTCTTCTCTCATAGACACCTCCTTCGGAGCAGGTGGGCGTGACGTGACGAGACGAGACGAGACACACGAGTGGAAGATTCAGCTGATGGACATACCCAGACTACTCTCCGTCACCCGCTCGACCCCTGCAGCTCATCAAACCGATTTGCAGCTCGAGTCCAGTCTTCGGCTTTCATCCTGATCGCTCGTCCCCTCCGGCCACCAACGGTCATACCTCAGAGTCCCACGTTCCCGACTCGATGCCTCATATCCATACCCCTCCCTCTCGCCACCCCGATGCCTCCTCGTCCCTCCTACTTCGCAAGTCAGTCGGACTTAGCACTTTCGGCGAAGTGACCGGCATGAATACCGGTGATACGGGGATTAGTGAGCCTTCCGAGGATCGGAAGATGTTAGGATCGCCTCCGCAGGTCGATGAAGCCATGCTGCTGAAAGAAAGCGATGAGATATATGAGGACGAGCTTTGGAACGAGGCGGCGATCCAGATCGCCGATATTGCAGCTGAAGAAGGTGAATACTCTTCCGACCCTTGACACCCTCGACTGATGTAATGGCGGAAGCGAGAGGTTCCCCTGAGCAGGTGGCCTCCGCGAAGGTCCTTCGGGACCGCGAGATGGCCATGAATGGCCCGATTCCGACTGATCAAGACGGGATCAAGCTCGTACCCCTGACAGCACTGCGTGAGCTCTAGTGGATGGTATGCTCGTACTAATGGCCTGCAGCGGACATGTATCGCCAGCTCTTCAAGTTCCCTACGAATATCAACACCTTCAACAAGGTGCAGAGCAAGGTATTCGATGCGGTGAGTGATCCTGATAATGCTTGCCGCGCACTGACGGAATCAGGCATATGGGTCGGATGACAATCTTGTGGTGTCTGGTGCGCCTCTCACCTGAGCGACATGCAAAGTAGACTGATCGCTTCTCGTTTCAGCCCCAACGGGTTCCGGCAAAACCACCATCTTCGACCTCGCGTTTCTTCGCCTTCAAATGAGTTGGGGAGATACGGAGGAACACAAGCCGTTGGCGCTATATATGGCTCCTACCAAGGTACGCACCCTTACTGGGTGATAGAGATGAGCTGAAGCAAGCAGGCGCTATGTAACGAGAGGGCAAAGGACTGGTCAGAGAGGATGACATCTCTGGGCTGGACATGTAAGACTTCGGCGCAAAGTGAATCCTTCGGTGTTGAACCAAGCAGGTACCGAGATCACCGGAGACACTGGCGCCACAGCAGATGTCCTGAAGGCAATGAAGGGGGCGAATTTGATCGTCACGACTGTAAGGTCAACTGTAAACAGCGCTACTGACGAATCCCTAGCCTGAAAAGTGGGATGCGCTGACACGCAAAGGCAGTACCAGCTCCAAGTTCCTGCACCGGCTTGCTTTGATGATGATCGATGAAGTGAGCATACTTTAGGTCCCTCAGCTCGAGCGTTGACGAAGTAAGGTGCACATCCTTCGCGAGTCTAGAGGAGCTACCCTCGAGGTCGTCGTGTCGAGAATGAAGACCCGAGGAGAACACGTGCGCTTTGTCGCCGTCAGTGCATCGGTATGGCCATCATACGCGTCTAAGGTAAATCTGATCTCCCGATAGGTCCCGAATATCGACGATGTGGCGAGGTGGCTGGGCAAGCCTTCGACTGCCCCCATTCCGGGAGGCGTGTACGAAGGTGGCGGCGTCGACGGTCCCAGGACGGTATTTAAGCCGAGTGAAGCTGTTGCTGAAATGCCGAAGGCCAAGGTCTTCAAGGTATGTATGCCGCTCTTCTCCGATTGGATGCTTACATTGCGAAGTTTGGCGAGGAGTTCCGCCCTACCAAACTCAAGCGGGAAACATATGGGTTCGATGGCGGAAACGATTGGGGCCTCGGTGCAAAGCTCGACAAAGAGCTGTATCCAATCCTCATGAAGCACAGCGAGGGAAAACCGGTACTGGTCTTCTGCCCCACGCGCAAATGTCGGTGATCCCGGTGTGCTGGGCAAATTCAGGTTGACGTTGTTACCAGCGTGCCAAACGACAGCAGAGCATGTCTTCAAGCTGTACCAGGAAGCTCAGGCGAAAGGCCATCGTCTTCCCTGGGCCCATCCTAGAGGGTGAAAATGCATCCATGCCTTTCAGGAGCAGTGGCTGACTAGGTGCAGGTACAAACTTTCCCTACGGGACTCCAAGGTGGCGGAAATGTCTGCTTGCGGTATCGCTGTGCACCACGCAGGTCTTGAGTACCCGGACCGAAGAGAAATTGAAGGGGGATTCAAGCAAGGTGATCTGCATATGATCGTGTCCACATCTGTAGGTAATTCCACAGTCTAGGGACCTTTCCTGACGAAGAAATAGACACTTGCTGTGGGAGTGAATCTTCCCGCTCACACGGTGATCATCAAAGGTACTATGACCTGGAACGGACCGATAGCTGGGTTCAGAGAATATTCGGATATCGATATCCAGGTGAGCTATGCTCTGGGATTGCTGGCGGGACTGACAGCCACATCAGCAAATGATGGGTCGCGCTGGGCGTCCGCAATTCGATACTTCGGGCACAGTGATCGTGCGTAGCATAGAGAGAGAACATGTATTGACCTTGCTAGGTGATGTGTGAAAGGGCCAAGGTTATGAGGGTCAGTCCATTCGTCCCAGTGGGAATCCCTGACGACAGCCGCTCCAGTACCGCGAGATGCTCGCCTCCCAGACTCTTTTGGAGAGCTGTCTTCACGAGAATCTCACCGAGCGTGAGTGTGAGGTCTGCGTGTTCAGCGTATCTGATTGTCACTCCTTTAGACATCAACAGCGAGATCGGCTTGCGGACCATCATTTCTTTGAAGACAGCCCAGGAATGGTTGAGAAGGTGAGCTTCCTTGTATTGCATCGAGATTCCTATAAGTGGCTCCTCAGCTCTTTCCTGTACATTCGAATCCAGCAGAACCCAAATCATTACGCCTTTGCCGCTGCGGCGGTCCGTGACAAGACGGATCATAGATCTTGGGAGCAGTGGCTCGATCGTTACGTCGAGGTCAGTGAACTCGCCTACATGATCAGCCTCGCTCATGGTGAAATAGGAAGCTCTGGAAAGGCTCGAGCTCAACGACCTCGTCACGCATAAACCCGCCGATAATTTGGAGGAAGACCATTTACGACTTGATTTGGATACAACGGCGTGCGTCTCGAAGCTGTTCATCAGTACCTGATGAATCCAGCTGCGGAACGATCATGAGTACCAACATCATCTGTAGGTAGATCGGTCCCCAAACAGATCGATGCTGATCGTTCGTCGCCGCAGCTTTTGGGACGGTGCGGCCATCCGCGCAGAGTCGGCTAACGCGTGTAAGATGTGTTCGATTATGCGTATACAAGAAGACTTCGGCGTTCGCGAGCTTCTCGAGGTCATGTCGGGCGCCGTCGAGTGCGTCTTGCCCATGCGCTGGTATTTGCTGATCGCTCGCCAGGTTTACTGATAGAAGGATTCGCCAAGGAGAATCGGTGGTGAGTGGTACAAGTACTTACATGATCTTGAAGCTAAAGCAAAGCGTATAGATGCTGAACAAGCTCAGGACAAGCTCAGAGATCCGCTACAGGCTGAGCGAGCCTGTGAAGACCTATGCGTAAGATCTAGCTTCAGCTGTGGCAACACACGCTGATGTCTGTAGAGATAAGGTCTTCCTGTACTTACAGATCTGTTTCGGCAATATTGGCCTGGAGAACTATCAGGTCAAAACAGAGAACACCTCGCCCCATCAGACTCTCATGGCCATATTCCAATCTGCTCCACGGATCGCCAAAGGTGAGACCTCATGCTATGATTCGTGTCACTGATCGCAACTTGAGCCATTGCCCATGTCTGCCTGGAGCGCCGCCTGAATTCAGTCTGTCGAGCTGCTCTCGAGCTTTTACACATCATCAATGGCAAGGCATGGGAGGACAGCGCTACTGTCTTCAGGCAGCTGGATTGCGTTGGTGAGTTGAACGTCGCTTCGCTACATGTTGACTGATGATGTTTGGGCTAGGACCCAGATCCATCAGTTGGTTCGAGACCCAAGGGATCCGAAGTAAGTTTTGGATCTAATCGCAGTCGGCTGATTTTGGAAGCCTTCAGTGATCTGTCGAAGGTTCCCCCAACGCAAATCGAAGGGTGGCTCAGAAGAGTGCCACCGTTTGGTTCCCGGGTGAGTCATCGAATGATGTATGGGGACGTTACGCTGATTCCCCCAGCTCCTCGCTCAAATCGCCGATATGCCGCGGTACAACGTTACGATGAAGTGAGTGGCAAAAGCCAGGTCTTAGTCTAAACCAGCTAATCGCCTCATCTACAGGGAGGACCGTATCGAACTTAAGAAAGGGCCTTCTCCAGAGATCATACTCCGTGTGACTTTGAGCCCGATCGGAGACCCAAAGAAGGAAAGTTCAGTCAAGAACAAGGTCCGACATAAGGCCGGCCGAAGATTTTACAATCTATCTTTGCTCTTCTACCGGTCAGACGGCCTTTTTTTGGACTTCAGAAGGATCGCGTGAGTAGCGTTACGTCCTGGACAGACAGAAGAGCTCACCTGCTGTTCGAAGCACGACAAGAATTCAGGATGGTACCAATGCCTTCACCATTGTCGTGCCTGTGGAAGAGCCTGAACAGACCGTCGTGGCTTTCGTTGGAGGTTCGTAATACTGCTTGAGCATGCCCTCGCTCATATGGCGCAGTTGACGAATTGTCTGGCTGCGCAACGACCGTGACATATGAGCCGAATCTTCCTGCATCCGTGTTCGAGAAGAAACAGATAAAGCTCAAGACCGATGATAAGGTGAGTGTAGATGCTGGGCAAGCGAGCGCCCTGATCCAAAAGCAGGCAGATGGGCTATCTGGAGCAAAGGGTGAGAATCGATGTGGCCTTCATCATAGTCTCGAGCAGAGTTGACGGTACCGGTAGTCGAGGTAGAGAATGGATCGACAGCCGCTGGCGGGAAGCTGTCAACAGGCAGGTATCGCTGCCTGCACAGCTGTGAAGATCGCAGCGTCTGCGGCCACAAGTGCTGTCGAAAAGGACTCAAGCATAAGCCTGAAGCTTTGCCTGTACAGATCGCCAATCAGCCGGGGGCTACGAAGAGACCAAACTCGAAGCCCGCCGTCGCATATGAATCACAATCGCGATCGGAAGCGTCGCCTTCAATACAGACCGGTCCCGTTCGCATACAGCAAGATATCAAGGCCGACAACGAACTTTTGTTGCAGCCAGATCCCAAGAAAGTCGCGGAATGGCCATCGTCAGATTACGGAGACGATCTCGTTGACCTCAGCGCCGCGAGACTCCCGGCAACTTCAAGGCAGTCAGAGAGCCTTCATCTGTCTGCTCGGAAGAGTTCGGTACGACCTACGACCATAATAGGCGGTGGCGAAAACGCCAAGAAAGAGCCGAGCCGTCCGACTGGGCAGACAACGAGTCGCTTCTTCACGCAGCCTGAAAAGCGGCGCCTCGATCAGGAAGACGATGACCTGAAGACAAATGGCGATCTCCCGCCCACACAGCGCTTGAAGACGATGGAATGCCCCACGAAGTCAACGGGTCCTGCTACACAATACAAAGGCGAAAACGATCAAGATCCCGATTCTTCTGTCTCAGAAATGGATGACGATAAGACCGGCGAGAATCAGGCACTCAGCCATCAAACTTCAGCTTCGCAGAGGTCTGCGTTGCTCGATGATGCCGAGAAACCCGATCTGACTGTCGACGAGAAGGCAGGCGAACCCGTCACACATAACGGCCTTCCAGCATGGCTCTTTGATGATGACGATTTCAGCAAGATCGTCCGTAAGAAAGCAAAGTCCCCGGCTAGCTTGTCGCCATTCGAACTCGCTATAGCTTCAGACTCACTTCCTAACACTCTCCCCCGCGCCACGCCACTACTTTCTCAGGTCCTACCACAGCCGATTTCACGGACACAGCATGTCCCACATGTCTTCTTTACGAATCGTAGCCATTTGTCAAGTTCCAATAGTATGCTGGAAGAGACAGGCCGCAACGGTGAGGGATCTCCACGCCAATGCACGGGTCTGATGATCCTCGTCAGACTCCAACAAGCACATCCCGCGGAATGCCCCTAGCGCCTCACCCATGTCTAAACCCACGGTCGCGCAAGCCTCCTCCGATCCCCTCGATGACGACGAAGACGATTTCATTCAGTTCCTGAAGCGCGCCTCGGCGACAGCGACGAACTGATCGGTAAGAGAGGTCGAGGGTTGAGGGGTAACTTTCGGGAAAAGTTGCGGGAAAAGCTGCGGGAGGATGGGGAAGGGTGGACATGCTCGCTATCGTATTATGCTTTTAGGATCGAAACACTCACGTCGCTTCAACTCTATGCGTTCCCCAGCTATTCCAAATATATGTATTCCGTGAGATATATGTGAGTTCACGCTGCCCTCTTTGCAAGAGCTTGCGGCCGCGTTGCAACATTAGGACATTCTGGACGAACTCCATGCATGCTCAACGTCAGGATCTACACGCTACACACTCTGCCAATCATGCATCCTCACAAAGGTGGATTATACGATTTTACCCTGAGTTCATCACCGATCAGCATGGCTATGATCGTCACGTATGAACCCACTTGGAGAAGTAAAATGGCTTTTGATGCTTGAGTGACAGTCCCAGTGATTCACCGGTTGCAAGGTTGATCGAGCTATACGACGAGAGGTCCAGCTTGTTCCACCTGTCCGGTCATCAGCTCGATCCCGCTCCATCGGCGAGAGGAATCACCGTCCCCGTTGAGTCTCGCGCATAGCCAGGTCCATCTCGAACTCGTATTTCGGAACCTCGTTACCCGGCTCGAGCAGTTCGGAGATGATGATCCGAGCATGGGGCTTTTGAGATTTGGTAGCGGGCTGATCGCTCGCATCGAGGTCGGATCGGAGGAGTTGCCAGCGGCCAAAGTGGAGACCCTTCGCTCGAAGTGATCTTCGGAGGACGGGAACGACCTCTGAAGGACTGAGGAATCTGTTAGGTGGTGCGAAGCTGGTGATTGGGAAGGCTCACTGATCGGTGGTGAGGAAGGAGATGACGGTGCCATCGGGATAGAAGCGGAGGAAGCGGTGGTAGGTGACTGATTGAATGAGCTCTATCCTTATGCAGAAGGCAATGGACTCACTCATGTGGGTGATCTGCGGAAAACAACAACGCTGGTAAGTACACGTCAAATCTGAACGAGACGAACGCACCGTAACCCAGTGCTCACCAGCTCCCGGCCGACTGACCTGATGTCAGTCCTGCGATGCGCACCGCAATCTGCACTCACACATAATGACAGACCGAGATGTAGCACCCATCCATCCGGACCCTCTCCTCCTCCACGACAGTCGTCCTCCACTCCCCCCCATGTCTCTTCGCTGCATCTTTCATATTCCACCCTTCCGGTACCATTGCTGGGCTCTGATACATTCGCAACGCAATCCGCTTCCATAGATCCGAGACCGCTGTCAAATACCTCGCTCGCCAACATGTGAGGGCGAATCGCTCGAGACTCATCAAGTCCAGGTTCAGAAAGATCGGATCCAGTAGCTCTGCAGGTAGTCGAGCGATCGGGAGCGGGAGATCCTCGTTCGCGGGTAGGAACTGGGTATCGATTGGTGAGATGGGCAGGGAGGTGAGAAGCGCGGTGAGAGGTGAAGGGCGGGTGGAAACGGCTGTGTGGACTTGTGGTGGTAATGCTTTCTCGTAATCTGGTTGGAGTTGGATGTGTCGTTGAAAAGAGTAAGGCTCGTCGACCGGTGCAGCGGAAGAGACCACGTCGGCGGAAGAAGGGGTTGCCTGTTCAGGCGGCAGGGCGGATGCGGGGTCATCTGAGCCATGCGTGGAGATGTTTCGAGCGTATAAGCGGTCGACAGTGTCTGCAGCGCGGCCATGATCCTCGAATCTAAGGTCGAATTGCGTAGGAATGACCCACCATCGAGCTTGAAAGCCTTGCGGTATAGCATCAACGCCTCGCTCAGCTGTCCAATCTGCTCCCTCTCCACCGCCCTGGCATACAGCTGCACCGCCTGGTCCTTCTTCGACATCATCTTGGGCGCAGGCTTTACAGTCCTAGATGCGGGTGTAGTGAGGGGAGCAACTCTCGATGGCCCCGCTGCAGGGGCCTCGTCAGGTTGCGTGGACTTGATTGACAGCGTCGCTGTTGTGGTCGTCGCGTTTGACCTCTCATTGTCCCCAGCATGAAGTCCTTCCGTCTTCTTAGTGGTGACACTCGTCTCTTTCCGCTTCCCGGGCCTGGTACTCCCCTCATCTTGACGCTTCGCCTTCACCTCATTCCTCCACTGATTCCGAAACCTCTCAAGCTCGTCATCGGGGTTCGCGCTTGTTTCGGCGACGTTTGCTCCCTCTGCGATGTGGAGATCCTCAAGCTTGTCGAGATCAAGCTTGAGAGCGGGTGTTGATCTTGCGGTCATGGACAGGTGGTAGACTAGATAGACATGACAGAGATAAATCGGTGGTTCAGATAGACAGATCCGAACCGAACAGCCCGCCTATTCCTCCGACTACCCCTGTCCCTTTGCCTATCTTCTTGGGGTTTTCTTGCTTCTTTCCCCAACCATGTCCCTCGTCCGTCCCCACCTTCCTTCCCCAGCGCCTACACCGGACGAGATGCAGACCTCCCCTGCTGCCCTTGAACAACCAGCCGAGGTCAACCAAACCCGCCTCCGCGCCGACCTCGAGGCACAGCTCCTTCGGCTCAGTCAGGACCTGTACGAGATGGAGATCTGTGCGGGCGAGGTGGGCGCGAACATGGAGGAGGCGGTCCCGAACTACCTGTACTTGGTCCTGATCTGCTGGGTACCATATTGGAGCTGATGGAGCTTCCGGCAGGTTACGGGTGAATCAGGCGTTGGTCGGGTTGAGCGAGATGGCGGGGAGGATGACGGATTCCGTCGCTCGCCAGGTAGTCGAGTAGGTACCCAGCCTGAAGAACGAGTGCCACTGACGACGGTGTCAGGAACGTGGACCAATATCGGAATCCTCATACGTATACCAAGAACGCATTGACGAGAGCTACGGGGGAGAACCAATATGCCCTCGGCCGAGCATTGGGTCTGGAAGTGAGTCGATCAGCTGCTTCGGAGGCAACACCATGCTGCTATCAAGGATCAGCGGATGATGGACGCGGCGCATAGCTGACAGCAACTTTCAGAGCTTCCGACGACAGCTACACGATGCGATAGGCGAGAGCTTTCCGGCAATTCCTCTGCCTGAGCGCCGACATCGGCCTCCGGGCGAGCCTTCAACCACTGACCAAGCGGGAGAGCGCATACTGAGCGGCGAGATGGAGGCGGTTAAGGAAGAGGTGGATAGGGAGGTGCCTCTTCGGGCAGATGGCCCTCCAGCTGGCGCGCAACCGTCCGGCATCGACGGTCTTCCCACGACCGCGTTCCAGCCACTGGCGAACGGCGGATCGTCTTGAGTCTTCAACCCAGAGTCCCAGATCGCGATACCCCGCACATTTATATCCAGTGATTTTCAACATGATAATTTGTCATGCAACATGCTGCAATATCGATAGAAAGACCTGACTCTATCCATCGACGAGTAACGCAGCTCCATTCGCGCCCGCCTCAGTGAATGAATGTCTATCCCTTCAGTCCTTCCGCTAACATAGTGGCTGGAAGAAGGAAAGATAGACGGGCGGGCGAGATTGGAGGGAAGCAATCTGGCAGGACAAGCATGATCATCGTCGACAAACAAGTCTATGGCG
>JAABUH010000830.1_pt1 | contig 40274 bp, 27 predicted proteins | sample 5559121 | NCBI WGS metagenome assembly JAABUH01 (sample SAMN10711871, study PRJNA513364) | rock metagenome | isolation source: Antarctica rocks | place: Antarctica: Victoria Land, Battleship Promontory nord | collected 2015-12-28
TTCTTCTTCTGATGAACTCTTGTTTCGTCATCGATTTTGACCTGCGTCAAAACAGTGAGTTTTGAGACTATGTATCAAATAATGAATCTATAACTTCTATTCAGCATGTGATGCTTAAGTAAACTTTTATGAATGTCTGTGCTGTTTATTGTAACACATCGTCTTTGCTCTGCTCTTTATTAATGATATTTTATACAATGATGTTTTGATTTGATTCTTAATTCAAAGATGAAAGATGTTTCTTTGCACTCATGATGCTCATGATTGTAACGCAGAAACTGTGTTCTCTTATTCAATAATTATTATTCATTGAGCAAAGAAATGTGTGATGAAAGAAAGATGTGCATGATGAGAAAATAAAGTGTAATTGTATTGAATAACTCTTTTCTTCTCTTGATTTGACTTATGTCATTTAAACGTTGAATAAATTGTTAATATAAACGTGTAATTGCAATCGTTTGATGCTTAGCTAATCAATAGTAAAGATGCATTCTGATCATTCTCATGCACTCTTGATTTTTCACATGATAGATGTATGACTTGATGTCAAGTAAAGAAGATGAGTTCAAGTTTTCTCAGTATATCAGCATGATTGACAAGTCACTACTTTTTTGAACATATGTAATCACAAACTCAAGACTCATCATCTGATTCATTTATTCTATTTGATATCTTTTCATAAATTGCTTGACAACATTGTTGATGTGATGAAGATGTTTCAATATTGACGCAGTCAATGAGTTGCAAATTCTTCAATCACTTGTAATCATAATTCTTGAACTCTTCATCTGAGTCAACTATTTTACTAGTAGTATCTTCTCATTTCTTACTGACATTGACATGTCATTAATCTTCTTCATAAATTGATTGTGACTGTTAGAAGAGATGTTGTCGTGTAGATAGAAACTTTGCACAATAGTCTTCATGATCACGCAACATTCTAACATCATTTGAACTGCGTTGAATTGAGATTTCTTGACTCTTTTGACTTTTATTTAAACACAGAATAGAATCAAAAGATTCATAGTTAACATCATGTATAAATGAATCTCATTGTTAGCTCAAAGAAGTTCAGAATAAACATTATATATCTTAAACTTAATCTTGAACTTATCATTATTTTTTATCACTTTTTGCAATCAAGATGACGTTGTAAAATGAGTGCATATCATTGTAATAATTTAAACAATATTAATGCTATAATATTTGTATGATAGTTATTAATCAAGATATTGTAAAAGTACTTTTGTACAAAGTGAATAAATAATAATGATGAAGTTGAAAGAAGATAAGAATGAAGAAAAACTGAAAAAATGATAAACATAATAATAATAAATTCATACATTCATACATTCTTGTGACATTGATTAAATCGACTTATGAAAGATTTTATGCTATGTATGTTGAGTGAACAAAATTCTCTGAGATAGAAAATCACTCACTATTTATACAACTGCTTCATGCAGTTGAAACAACAAGATTAAGACTATGTATCAAATTTGTTTGCATTGATTGCATGTTAAAGAATAAGTGTTTTAATCACTTTAAATTGCTTCAGAAGCTTTATTTTCATCATCATTCTTACTGCTGCTGATCGACAACAAGATTTATCTGTACAAGATGCTGACTACAAATCTTCTGCAAGCTATGCTTGTCAAAAAAGCTGAACACTCTCATTAACAAAGCAGTAACAACGCGTTATGCTTACATACACAGATTGAGCATCGCATCGCGATGCTCACAAACAACAAGATCACATGACTAAATGATCATGTGATCAAACAGTGATCAAATAGTGAATGAAAGCTCACGTTAAAGTGATCAGCTTTTACATATACAGATCAAGCATTGCATCGCGATGCTCATAAACAATAAGATCATGTGACTAGATGATCATGTGATCAAACAGTGAATGAAAGCTCACGTCGAAGTGATCAGCTTTCAGTTATATAGATCAAAGTTCATTTAACTCGCTCAGTAAAATGATCAAACAGCAAATTCAAAAGCTTACGTTGAAGTGATCAGCTTTCAATTACATAAATCAAAAGCTCATTTAAATCGTTCAGCTAAATGATCAAACAGCGAATGAAAGTTCACGTCAAAGTGATCAACTTTCATATACATAAATCAAAGCTTGTTTAACTCGCTCAGCTAAATGATCAAACAGCAAATTCGAAAGTTTATGTTGAAGTGATCAGCTTTCATACATAGATCAAAGTTCATTTAACTCGCTCAGCTAAATGATCAAACAGCAAATTTGAAAGTTCACGTCAAAGTGATCAGCTTTCACATACATAAATCAAAGATCATTTATTCTTCAAATGATCAAATGCAAATTTGAAAGCTTACGTCAAAGTGATCAGCTTTCACAATTTCAAGTTATTTATATGATCACTTGATTATATAAACAGTTCATGTGCTTGTATGTACATTTTAACGATCTGACTACTCAATGAAAAGATATACTGCATCAACTTTGACTAGATTACATGTAATTTAGCATATATACAGCGCTTCAGTGCTACTATCTAAATAAATAGCATCATGTTTCATAGTCTTAGACTGCATAAGTATGTAAAACTTGAAGAAAAAGAAAAAAAATCTTGCTGCTGCTTTAAGATCTTTCATGATCATGATGATTATTCAATAATTCAAGAAGTTAATGTCATGTAACATTCTTGATTGCAGATGCATTCAGTTCAAGCAATGCATGAGTATATGCTTCGCTGTCTGATGACTTCATTCGCAATTGCATCATAAACTATTTATGCTCAAAACATTTCTTGAATGCAGATAAATGTGTTCAATTCTGATGTAAGTTGCGAGAATGCTTTCAATTTTCTGAAAATCATCATGCATCTTTATCATCTTGTTGAATAAATGAGATTTTTGTGCTGAAATTACATTGATATTTGCAATGCATTTCTTGTATTTTTCTCATCATTGCTTTCATTAATCTTTGTAATATAATGTTATTGCGATGTTATTGCTTATTGAAATCATCATAAAAAGATTGAATCATCTGCATTTAAATTGCATTATTGTGTTTTTTTGAATAAATATGTTCAAAAGCATTATTTTCTTGATAACAGAGAAATAAGATTTTTTTTATTTCTTCAAGTTTTACGTGCTTATGCAGTTTAAGACTATGAAACTCGATGCTATCTATTTAAATAGTAGCATTGAAGCGCTGTGTGTATGCTAAATTACATGTAATCTAGTCAAAGTCGATGCAGTATATCTTTTCATTGAGCAGTCAGATTGTTAGAATGCGCATACGAGCGCGTAAGCTGTTTATATAATCAAGTGATCATATAGACAACTCAAAATTGTGAAAGCTGATCACTTTGACATGAGCTTTCAACTTGTCTATATGATCATTAAGTTAAGCGAGCTAGATGAGCTTTAATCTTATGTAGATGAAAGCTGATCACTTTGACGTGAACTTTCAAGTTCGCTGTATGATCACTCAGTTAAATGAACTAGATGAGTTTTGATCTATGTATTTGCGATGCATGTAAATTAATCAGAAAATCGAAAAATCAATCGATTTACTGCATCGCACAAATGTGTATGTGCGCAAAAGCTGAGTCGTGCCTTTGCAATAACTGTGTGAATGTCGTATATTAGTTGCAGCGCGTGCGCAAAGACGTTGCTGTCGTTCTATATATATGAGCAAAGATTGTGTCATGTCTTTGCAATGTATGTGATTACGATGCATGTAAATTGATCTGATAATGCGAAAAATCGATTGATTTACTGCATCACGCAAGCGTGTAGATGTGCAAAAGCTGAGTCGTGTCTTCGCAATGTATGTGTGTGTGATGTATATTAGTTGCAGCGTGTGCGCAAAGACGTTGCTGTCATTCTGTGTATATAAGCAAAGACTGTGTCATGTCTTTGCAATGTATGTGATTGCGATGCATGTAAATCGATCTGATAAAGCAAAAAATCGATCAATTTACTGCATCATGCAGACGTGTAGATGCGCAAAAGCTGAATCATGCCTTCGCAGTATATTTGTGTATGTCGTATATGAATTCAACGTGTGAATAAAGCGCTGTTACTGCTCTGTGTGTGATTACGCTGCGTGTAAATCGGTCTGAAAATGCGAAAAATCGATCGATTTACTGCATCACGTCTGTCTGCATATGTGCAAAAGCTGAGTCGTGCCTTCGCAATATATGTGTATATGTTGTATATGAGCTGCAGCATGTATGCAAAGACGTTGCTGTCATTCTGCGTATGTGCGAGCTTCAACGCGCTGATGATTACGTTGTTATTGCTTCGCTTTTCGACTGTGTGTGAGCTCAACGCATGAGTAAAGCGCTGTTACTGCTCTGTTGATGTTGATCAGATTATTCAGCTCTTCTGACAAGCATAGCTTGCAAAAGATTTGTAGTCAGCATCTCGTACAGATAAATCTTGTTGTTGACTCAGAGAAATAAGAAGTGAGATGATTAATTTTCATCAGTTGAATGTGTATGAGTTTGCATGCTCATTTAATCTCTTGCGTTCTATCATCAATTTAACTGCATAATGTGACTTTATTCTGCAGCATGTTTAAATGAACATGCAGTGAATTTATGTACATTTCGATTTTTAACATTTTAATACTTATTCTTTTGAATGCTTTTGTAATGTGATGTAAAGTCTGATTTTACAAAGTTTCTAATCTGCATTTCTTGTCTGATAATTCTTTCTCTTTATTATGCTGATGTTAAATTAAGAAAGTCAATACTCATACATCTTTCTGACTTACATGTACATCTCTCTTTGCTTACATGTACATTTTCTCGAAAAAACCTGAAATTTTCATTGTGCATCACTCAGTTACACATCAAATTTAGTAAACAATTCAAGAGTTTACATATGATTCTGAGTAATTTCTTCATGATCTTTCTTACAGTCTTAAATTCGATTAATCTAGTTTAGTAAACTCACACATCAGACTTTTTTCTGACACTCATCATCATCATCATTGTCATCATTATTGTCATGATCATTCTCATCGATGTCTCATTTGTCAGCATCATCTTTGTTAATCTCATGTCTTTGATCTCATTTTTCATTTCAAAGAAGATTTATGATGATGTGAAACTCTGTCAGATTTACTTTTACAAGTTCAAAATCTCACTGTTATTTGATCAAAAAATAGACTTGTAGAAGCAAAAGAATGATAAAATGTTAAACGTTAGCAAGAGTTCAAGAATTCTACATAAAAAGAGTTCTTACAATATGAATAAATATGAATGAAGATAAAACAACAAGAGCTACAGCAAAGAATGAAGCAAAGATGAAATTGAGATTGAAATCAAAATCAAGATCTCATATGAGCAAGAGATGAAAAACAGCAAAATGAAGAGCAGTGAGATAAAGAGCAGCAAGATGAAGAGCAGTGATATGAACATGCTGTCACACTTTCTTTCATTCAAATGAATGCAGATCTGTTTGCAGCGTTTCATATATAGTAAAAAAGATGCTGAAACAGCGATATTGAAACTCTTTGAACATGAAATTGAAGCCCTTAAATTACTCAAAATTATATGTAAATTCTTGAATTATTTACTAAATTTAATGTGTAACTGAGTGATGTGCAATGAAAATTTCAGGTTTTCTTGAAAGAATGTACATGTAAGCAAAGAAAAATGTATATATAAGTCAGAGAAATGTACGAGTATTGATAGACTGATCATTGAGTTGAGTTTCAAGTTGACATTTTGAACTTGAATCGAGATTGAGTCGAGTTGCTCACATTTTCAACTTAATTTGAGTCAAATTGCTCATATTTTCAACTTGACATGACTCAACTCAACTGAGAATTGAGTCAACTTGATTTGACTTGTCAAGAACTTGAGCTTGACATCAAGAGAACTAAATATAGAAAATTTTTCGATTTTTGACTTTTGCATTATCTTTTAATAGAAAGTCATGAAGAGAAACATGAAGATCATTTGATAGAAAGTCATAAAGAGAAACATGAAGATTGTTTGATAGAGAGTCATAAAGAGAAACATGAAGATCATTTGATAAAAAGTCATAAAGAGAAACATGAAGATCATTTGATAGAGAGTCATGACAAAGAACATGAAGAGAAACATGAAAAGAAACATGAAGAGAAACATGAAGAGAAACATGAAGAAAAACATGAAGAAAAACATGAAGAGAAACATGAAGAGAAACATGAAGAGAAACATGAAGAAAAAACATGAAGATCGTTTGACTTTGATAGAGAGTCATGACAAAGAAACATGATATAAAGTCATGAAGAAGATCATGAAGACTGTTCAATCAAGTTATTTACATTTATCTAATATCTTGTCGAGTCAAGTCGAGTTTTCGAATCGAGTTATCAAGTTAAGCTTCTCAATTCAACTTAAGTGCTTGAGTTCAACTTCTCAATTCAACTCAACACTTTTTCAAAAAAATTTCAATTCAACTTGATACTTTTTGAGTTAAGTACTTGACTTGATGTAATCAATCTAAGTATTGACTCTTTAAATTAATGCTTCAAATGTGATTTTTAATTTCATTACAGCTGAGTACACTTGTCTTGCTTTTGTGAAAATTATTTCTTATATAAAGATTTTTAAATGATTAAGCGCAAGCATTCTTGTGACGTGACTCACTTCTATCTGTTGAAGATGCGCGTCTCATTGTAATTTCATGTTCAGTTGAACTTCTAGAACTTGCATGTTTGACTTTAACTTAATCATTGAGCTTTCTATTTATATGCTAGTCATCATGTTGAATTTTCTCAATTTTCTAGTGAAATGTGTGAATTCATATTTTTCTGATGCGAACGTTGCATCATGAGTTTAAGCTCACTTTGTGTAAACATCATGTATCTTGCTCAGTATTTTACAAATTTCTTCAACGAATCTGTCATAAACTAGAATGTTGATGTCATTTACAAAGTCAAGCACTTCAATTTTGATTTTCAATGCTTTGCATTTTTCAATTAAACTTATGTTGAAAAATAGAAAGAGAATTGATGAAATGAAAAATTCTTAAAATATGTTTGTGTTAATTTTATGCATAGTGCTCGCTTGTTCATTGAATATCAATGATGTCTCTCTGTTCTTTAGAAAGCTGCATGCTCATTCAACTATATAACTTAATGTTTTTCTTATTTTCAGCATGTGCAGTAGTTTGATGTGCAAGATTCAATCAAACGCTTTGATGATATTTAAACTTAGCATGAAAATCATGTACTTAATGTCACAGTCTTACATGATGTGAACTTAATTTACTAGTAGATTTAACATTAAGATCATGAATTACTTATGTTTTGTTCTCATTTGAGCATCTGAAAGCATGTGATGAATCTCAATTATATTACTTAATCTTTTAATCATAATTGATTTTAAAGCTTTGTTCATGATATCAAGCAAAGTAATGAATTGATATATCTTCAAGTCAATATAATTGCTTTTCTTTAATTTATATAACACTATTGTTTGAGTCTTTTTGAACTGCTTCAAGTGATATTTGTGTATTATGCATGCATTGAATAAACTTATCAATATTGAGATCAGTTCTGTAAGATTTATTTAAAATGCTTTGTTTGAAATTTCAAAGACATCTGATGCTTTGTTTGCTTTTACTTGTTTAGTTACTCATTTCATCTCATTTTCTGAAATGCGTGAATTTAATGATATTGTCAAAGATATGAATGAATTTGAAATGTCATTGATGTCTGTTTATAAGAATGAAGAGAAGAATTTTTCTTGCAGCATCTTGATTTTTTCCTCAAATGTTGTTATCATGTAATTAATATTGTCTCATTTCAGTAACAAGAACTGAGAAAGCTTTTTAAATAATTGACTTTCAATTCTGATTCATTTTGCAAAGCATCATATTGATTTCAATGCATCATTTAGCTCATGCATCTGTAATCTGAAGTGTATGCATTTTGTTTATCTGATGATCTTGTTTTTGTGATCATTGTATTTCAGATATTCATTTCATGTCTTTAATATATTTTGCATTTTTTATATGATTTGCAATCATCTTGATTTCATTACTACTTTAAAGCAGTTTTGATTTCAGAAGTTTCTTACTTAATTTGATGATTTTGCTCAAAGAGTAAACTTTTTAATGATTTCTTGTAATACTTTGATGATTTCTGTCACTCTGTCATTCATTTCAGCTTTGCTGTTCAAAGAATGATCTGATGAAAGATGTATTCACAAATAAGCATTCAATGCTTCTGTATTCAATTTTTTTCAGAATCAACGAGTCAAGAACTGCGCTGAAATAGTTTGTAAATTTAACTCTGTAATAATTGAAAGATGATCTGATTTCTGATGTAAATCAATTCATACTTCGCATTTACATATCATAGACTGTATTTTCTTGCTGTTAAAGATTAAATTTATCATTATAAATTGATTGTGAATCTTACAAGTGATTATGTTTAATTTCAGCAGTAGTTTCAATCTTGCATTTATAATGATGTTTAATAAAGTATTAATCATCATATGTTAAGTGAAGCATCTTCATCTCTCTTAATGTGAATGATGTAAATTAAAATCTTCTACAACTAGTTGTTTGCAGTCATTCTTGAGTAGTTCATTCAAACAAGAAATAGTTAATAATTTCTTTATAAATATGAAAAATAGTGAATTTAAGTTGTAAATGTTTAAAAGTTTTAACATCTGCATTTTATCATCTGTGTTGCAAGTTAATATTCTGATTGAGCAGATATCTGATTCAGCTGATTATACTATTCATTGATTGAGTTTTAAGTATTTGTTAACATATATGCATGTTCTTGATTGAAATGATGAGTTTTTCACTAAATGAAAGAATTTATAAGCTGAGCTAAATGATTACAAATTGTTAATGTTGTGTTTTTACTTCTGTATAATTACTATGTTGAATTTGTGAACTTTTTTATCAATCAAGAATGATTCTTGAATCTTCAATGATTTTCTGATGTTATATTGTAGAATTCATAGAAAGAATTGTTTCATCATAAAGTTATTTGTAGCTGTTGTTGACTCTGCACTGAAAAGACTCTTTGTATGCTTTCAATCATTGAGAATTTTTCGCACTTTCTGATTGAGCATTTCTGAGTCTGCTCAGATGTCATCTCATTCAAGTCACTAGTCATGCATAAGAAGAAATTAATTCATCTTTTTTTAACTTTTATCATCTGTCATATTAATTCAACATCTTGATGACATATTTTTAACATGATGATTGCTGAATTCAAAGAATTCATTGAATTTATGAAGTTTGTTGAACTCAATGAATTCATTAAGCTTAAAGAGTTCAGAAACAGTGAAAGAAATGTACAATTATATTTCAACAGTTTCAAATATTTAATTAATTTGTTTCTGTAGATTTTTGATGCTTGTTTCATCTGCTGTCATTATTTGAGACAGATGCGTCTTCAAAATTCATAATTTTCATTACAATTAACGCAACATATTTTATTTGAAAACATCATGCACTCTTTAATGTGATGTTTATCTGCACATTTAGTGCAGCGTTGTTTCTTCTTGCAGAATTTAATCATATAATCAAATTCAAAGCATCTGTAATATTAAATGATGTAACAGTTCTTTTTAAACAGTTTGCATGAGCATTTTTGATATAAGTTTAACATGCTTTCATTCATTAATTGATTCATCATTGCTTTAATTGTGATTTTTATAATGAGTGATGAGTGAATTTTCTCACTTTCAATTACTTTCTTAAGTTAAATTATTCTTAGAATCTTTAGATTTTCATGAAGTCTTGCATTATCTTTTATTAATCTTTTAATGATTACTTTCTGATTGCTTGTGTTTATTATGATGCATATTTTATATGTTAGCACAGTGAAAATTCAATGCATTATACATATTAAGTTCATGATTTCTTTTGTTCATATCTGAAATCTTTTCAGATTTGCTTAAGTCTCTGAACTCAATGCATGAAGTATAATGTTTTCGCTTTCAAGCTTGCAAAGAAACATGATTAAATCTTTTTGAGCTGTTGACACATTTGTAATTTCTTGAAAAATTTGTTCAATAAATTTCTTTTGTATCTTCTTTATTTTCTTTCTTTCTATTATCTTTATCATGATCTTTTATTTCTTGCAAAGTAATGACAATTCATTTCTGAAATATTACTTTCTCATTATTGCTTCTTTTCTTATCATGTTCACTCATGATGTGATTCTTGATGAGAAGTGTGTGCTATCTTATGTTTGTAACTGCTTGCTAAGCAGTTGTACAAATGTTTTCAGTTTCTGTACATTCTTTGCAATGAATGCATTTTAATTTTCATTGTTTTTTCTTCTGAATCATTTTAAAGATGTTGCATCAGCTTCACTGTTACTTCTTTTCATGAATGATCTTTGCTTTTTTCTTTCTTTAACGTTGATGTCTGTATTAGAAAATCAATAATGTTAGCAACATACTTTTCATCATTGTGTAAGCTTTTCAACTTCACGTTGCTGTTTCTTCATGATAAGTCAATGTCACTTACAATTGTCTCTGAATCAGCATTGCTGCAGTTCATGCAATTCATCATTAAATATTCACTCTTTAAATTCATTCTGTCTTGATTGTATTACTCTTTTCAAAAATTTACTTTACACACGTTGTAATTGTTTTTGAACTTAATGATAAACATAATAACAATTATTATTCACTCTTTGTTAATTATTTATGCTTTATTATTTTAACAACATAATTTAATTAATGAGTAAACAATGTTTATGCATCATTTATATGCTATCAATATTATTATGTATGTCAATTATGCATTACATATACTATTTATAATGTTATCTACATGCATTATAATTAAAAATGAATCATTATTTAATTAAAGATTTCTTTTTTTCTGATGTTTTTACAGAGATTTGAAGATTTTTATCAAGAGCTTTTAGAACAAAACTATGAATAAACGTTGTTTTTTTTCTTTCAAGTTTTACGTGCTTATGCAGTTTAAGACTATGAAACATGATGCTATTTATTTAGATAGTAGCACTGAAGTGCTGTGTGTATGCTAAATTACATGTAATCTAGTCAAAGTCGATGCAGTATATCCTTTAATTGAGCAGTCAGATCATTAGAATGCACATACAAGCGTGTGAACTATTTATATAATCAAGTGATCATATAAACAATTTGAAATTGTGAAAGCTGATCACTTCAATGTAAGCTTTCGAATCCGCATTTAATTATCTGAAGAATAGATGATCTTTGATTTATGTATGTGAAAGTTGATCACTTTAATGTGAGCTTTTGAATTCGCTGTTTGATCATTTAGCTGAGTGAGCTAGATGAGCTTTGATCTATGTATAAAAGTTGATCACTTTGACGTGAGCTTTTGAATTTGCTGTTTGATCATTTAGCTGAGCGAGCTAAACGAGTTTTGATTTATGTGCAAAAGCTGATCACTTTAATGTGAGCTTTCAAATTTGCATTTGATCATCTGAAGAGTAAATGATCTTTGATTTATGTATGTGAAAGCTGTTCACTTTGACGTGAGCTTTTGAATTCGCTGTTTGATCATCTAGTTAAGCGAGCTAGATGAACTTTGATCTATGTATAAAAGCTGATCACTTCAACGTAAGCTTTTGAATTTACTGTTTGATCATTTAGCTGAGCGAGCTAGACGAGTTTTGATCTATGTGCAAAAGCTGATCAGTTCAACGTAAGCTTTTAAATTTGCTGTTTGATCATTTAGCTAAGTGAGTTAAACGAGTTTAATCTATGTGTGAAAGCTGATCATCTTGATGTAAGCTTTCAAGTTTGCTGTTTAATCATTTAGCTGAGCGAGCTAGACGAGCTTTGATTTATGTACAAAAGCTGATTACTTCAACGTAAGCTTTTGAATTTGCTGTTTGATCATTTAACTGAGCGAGCTAGACGAGTTTGATCTATGTGCGAAAGCTGATCATCTCAACGTGAGCTTTCAGATTTGCTGTTTGATCACTTAACTGAGTGAGCTAAACGAACTTTGATTTATGTATATGAAAGTCGATCACTTCAACGTAAACTTTCATTCATTTATCGAAAATATGTTGCATACGTTGCATGCAACATACATAAAACATGATCTCTATGCTGATTTTTTTCTTAAATTCAAAAGATTACTCAAAAAGTTTTTCTTGCAGCAGATTCACAGTTCAAAATGAGCAAAATCTTTCACTGCTTAAATTTCAACAGTTTACTTCTTAAGCATGAGTCACAGACATTTTGTCAGCAATACACATGCATATCACAGTCGATTTCTTCTTTAATCATATCAATATACGCTATTGTTTTCTTAAGTTATACAGACAATGTTTTTGACTAGAAATTGATTTTATCATCAAGACATTCAAGAGTCAGAACTTAATGAAGAAATGAGATTCTTGAGATTAACAGTCATCATCATTGTATATCATGTCTTGCAGATGCTCGCTTCGCTTGTAAGATGTGCAACTCATATGTTTCATGTTATCTGTAGAAATCTTTCTTGTGCAGATTGATCATGTTTTGCAAAGATGTTCATATGTTACATCTTTAATCAGACAGCATAGTTCAATCATTCTTTATTAACTCGCTTGTATCTCTCTTCTCTTAACGAAGTTTTTTCATCAATGTATCATTTGCATATAAAATGCTCATGTTTGAACATCTGTTAAACAATATTAATGAGATTCACAAGTTTGTTCATGTTGAACTTAATAAGACTTGTAAGTTGCTTATGTCGTAGTAACAGACATTCAGTCTTAACGAAATCTATAAATAGTTAGCATGAAGATTTAAAGAATGTTCATGATTCAAGTTCTTTCTGCTAATCATTCTCAACAAATCAAACACAAGAATGTTCTGTTTCAGTTCTCATCATCATAAATGTAGTGACAAGATACTGAATTGAATGATTTTCATAAGTAATTTCTCTTGTAGTTTTGCATTTTATTTGACTTTCTTATCTGTGTATAAATTGCTTGTAGTATGCATATTGAGATTATCAATGTTTGTGAGATCATGAAAACTCTGCATGCAATCAATGCACAGCGCTTTGCAATCAAGCAGCGCATCAATATCATTCAAACTTTTGATAATTTTTAGACTTTACTATAGCTAAACAGTAGATTCATAGTCAGCATTACATACAGATGAGTTTCATCACTGATCTGTTTGATAACATGATCATTGCATGAAATCAAGTAATTAAGAAAGATGAAACTATTGTTGAATATTCATTACAATCACTAAAAATTAAGCTTTACATTATGTACAAAGTGCAAAGTGACAACAGAGAAAGAAATAAAAAGACAGCATCTACTAAAGAAGTTTCATCTGCTTTGATTTCAGCGACGTTAATAATAATGATGTCAGCAATGATGATATTATTATCATCATGAGACGTGTTGTTTTGATCAAGCATGCTCATGATGCTTTTATCATATCAGATGTTGATATCAACATGAAACATATTTGAATTTCAGATGATCATGCAGTATTATTAATAATCATCATCATCATCATCATCAGTTTAGCATCAGCAGTTAATGATGCAGTAATAATCAATGATGCAGCAGTAGTTGTTTTCAAGATCATCAGTCATAAAATTCATCTTTTATTTATTCATGATTAATAAATTTCATCAAACAACTTTTCAATCTTTCAGCAGTCTCATGCAGATGCAAGACAATGATGATGAGATTTTACTAAAGTACATAATTTGATAAATCAATTGAAACAAAGATCAGCAAATGACTATAACAAAGACATATCAAATGCTTGTGACTTAATTATACTTAATAAATCAGATTCACGACTTCAAGAAATCAGATTGAATAAATCTAAATATATTAACTGATTTAAGTAAGAAACTTCGTGATGAGATTAAAATATATTAGATGCAATGCAGATTAAATGCTCAGCGAAGATTTCAACAATTTGCATACAATTTTAATGCTTTTGTTAATGCAGCATTAAAAGATGAGAAGCTTAAGAAGTTTGATGATTTTGAACAGTAGTATATTTGATGATCATGAATTATAACATATATATTTAATTAAGTATACATTTACTTAAAAGTATCTGTTCTATCAGTTAAAATAGTAAATATACGAAGTATTAACAAGAAAACAAATCAATTCATATTTATATTTACTGTTATGCTTGCATGTCTGAAGTGATCAGCTGCAAAATAACTTTTGCTAGAAGCTTTCATCATCATGTGCAAATAGACTTCAAAATTTATGTTTTTTATCAGTTTGTAATGTCTTTTGAGTCAAGTCTTAAGCATTGAAAAGAACTCTTCAATTGAGTTGAAGTCAGAAAAGTAAAATGATAAATATAGTAAAATCTTATTGATCTGACAACATAAATCTTTGACTTTCTACTGATAATTAGCAGAGTTTAGCTTGACATTAACATTGATATTACTCATTTGAGTGTGATGCACAGAAGCGTTGTTAAGAATCAACATCAATTTAAACTTTGAAAAGTGATTACATTTTGAAAAGTATCTTATTCATCAAAAATTATTTAAAGTGAGTTTCAGAAATACTCTTCTGATGTATATGTTTGATTAAAATGTCATCAGAGCAGTAAATATTTTTCACTTTGTTGAACTGATTGAATTATACATGATGATATGTCATAGAAAGTTCAGTCATGTTTACAATGCATTGTATATTCATTGACTGCACTTTCATTCAGAAACATGAGCATTTCATGAGTGAACTGACTAATATTTAGAAAGTATAAATTTCAACACTTTTACAAGCACTTCAAAGTCTTTTGTTTAAAACATTTTTAATTGATTTTCATGATTTTTAAAGCGTTGAATAAAGTGAAAAGAGCAATGATGATGCTTCAATCGTTGAAGAGATAGTATAGCATCTTATTCAAATATAATCATGACTGATTTTTTAAAAAAATGTCAAAGATTAATTCTGATAGCAGAATAAATTAAGAGCATTAATTTCTGAGCACTCATTTTATTAAAAGATGTGTGTTGATTGTATGTTTTTAATTTAGCTCTAATTCTTCTGATAGTTTTAACTTTGATTTCTTTGATGTTAACAATGATTTTAAACAACAATCTTTGCTGTAAATGCATTGCTATTCAATTCTTTTAAGTGAAAACAAGAGAAGAAATCATACTTGTAAAGCTTTGAAATCGCGCTGAAATGTGTTAAAATCACGTTGAAATTGATTCTGCAACACGTCAGATATACATGAAGAAATCATCTTTGTATAATCTCATATTACATATCAAATGAAAGAAATTAAAGATCTGTGAAATGATAATTAAACTTCTTCAGCGAATTGATTGATTGCAAAGCAAAATTTGCAGAAGATGAACTCTTAATTTTGAAAATTTTAAATTCTGATTTACTCACTATGAAATAGAAATATACAATAATTGTAATTGTAATTGTAATTCATACATTCGTGTGACATTGATTTAAATTCGACTCATAAGAAAAACTATGCTATGTGTATCAAATGAACAAAACTCTCTGAGAGAGAAAATCACTCGTTGATTACATGATGACTTCACATCATTGAAACAATAAATTTGATACTATGTTATCAGTAATGAATTTATAGCTTCTATTCAGCATGTGATGCTTGAGTAAATTTTTAATGAGTGTCTATGCTGTTTAATTATGACGCATCGTCTTTACTCTGCTCTTCATTGATGATATTCTATACAATGATGTTTCAATTTGATTCTCAATTTGAAGATGAAAGACGTTTTCTTTGCACTCATGATGCTTGTGATTGTAATGTAGAAACTGTGTTCTCTTGTTTAATGATTATCATTCATTAAGCAAAGAAATATGTAATGAAAGAAAGATGCACATGATGAGAAGATAAAGTGCAATTGTATTAAGTAACTTTATTCTGCTCTTGAATCAACTTATATCACGTAGACGTTGAATGAATTATGAATATAGATGTGCAATCACAATCGTTTAATGCATGATTCTGATCAATAATAGAGAATGCATTCTGATCATTCTCATGAACTCTTAATTTTTCACATAGATAAATGTATAATTTGACATCAAGTAAAGAAGATGAGTTCAAGTCTTCTCAATATATCAGTATGATTGACGAGTCACTACTTCTTCAAGTATTGTAATCATGATTCTCAGACTCATCATTTGAAATGACTATTTTATCTGATATCTTTTCATCAATTACTTGATGACATTGTTGACGTGATGAAGATGTTTCAATATCAACGCAGTTGACGAGTCGTAAATTCTTCAATTACTTAAAATCATAATTCGCAAACTCTTCAATTGAATTGTCTTTTTCACTAGTAGTATCTTCTCATCTTTTACTGACATCGACATGTCATAAATCTTCTTCGTAGATCAATTGTGACTGTTAGAGAGAATGTTGTCACATGAGTGAAAATTCTGCATGATGATCTTTCTGATCATGCAACATTTTAACATCATTTGAACTGCGTTGAATTGAGATCTCTTGACTCTTTTAACTTCTATTCAAACACAGAATAGAATTGAAAGATTCGTAGTCAACATCATGTACAGATGAATCTTATTGTCAGTCGAGATATACAATATAAAATCTTTTTCTCATTATTTTCAAAATATCATGAAATATCATGAAATAAGATTTTAACATTGTGAATTTATTCTCTATGTTCTTTTATAATTTTATCATGATACTTTCTTAAAAATATTAAGAATCTTTGCTTTTATAAAACAATCTTGTGAAGATTTTATCTCATCATCATTAACATTATCAAAATGACAAAGCATAAATCACTTGAATTTATAATGAAGTTTTAAGAAATAACTAAATAATTTTTCTTCATCATTTCAATAATTTACAAAGTTTTTATCTTTGAATGAAGAGTTGTTAACTTTTATTTCTTTTATAATTCATCATGTTGAAAAGTTACTTAAATTAACTGTTTATTAATATCAAGAAAGAATTCATCTTTTACATATTTATTTTCAAATTTCATTATACATGAACATTCATTTTCAATTATGATATTTTGCAAAATTAAAGCATTATTGCTTTAATTCTGTTACAATTACAATTTTATTATCATACTTAAATATTGAATCATCATCTTTAAAAAGAGTTTAAAATAATTAAAATTGTTAAAACTTAATTTACTAAATAAATAAATAATATTTATAAAAGTTAAACTGATTGCATCAAGTCAAGTACTTGAGTTCAAGTCAAGTACTTAACTTGAAAAGTGTTGAATCAAATTGAAATTCTTTTGAAAAAGTGTTGAATTGAATTGAGAAGTTGAACTCAATAACTTGAGTTGAGTTAAAAAGCTTGATTCAACAATTCAATTTGAAAACTTGATTTGATTCAACAAGATATTAAATAGATGTAAATAGCTTGATTAAACAGTCTACATGATTTCTCTTCATGACTTTCTATCATGTTTTTCTGTCATGATTCTTTATCAAAGTCAAATAATCTTTATGTTTTTCTTCATTTTTCTCTTCATGTTTTTCTTCATGTTTCTTTTTACGTTTTTCTTTATGACTTTCTATCATATGATCTTCATGTTTTCTCATCATGACTTTCTATCAAACAATCTTCATGTTTCTCTTCATGTTTCTCGTCATGTTTCTCTTCATGTTTCTCGTCATGTTTCTCTTCATGTTTTTCTTTATGATTTTCTATCAAATGATCTTCATGTTTTCTCTTCATGACTTTCTATCAAAAAGATAATGCAAAAGTCGAAAAATTTTCTATATTTAACTTTTTGATATCAAGCTCAAATTCTTGATGAGTTGAATCAAGTTGATTCAATTCTCAGTTGAGTTGAGTCACGTTAAGTTGAAAATATGCGTAATTTGACTTGAATCAAGTTGAAAATGTGAGCAACTCAACTTTGAATTGAGTCAAATTCAAAATGTCAATTCAAAACTTAACTTGATGATCAGTTTATATAAATGTAATATGATAATGTAATATTTTAAGCAAATACAATATAAATATATTGTTAAAACTTAATTTACTAAATGAATAAATGAAATTTATAAAAGTGATATGACAATGTAATATTCTAAGCAGATATAGTATAAATATATTTTATGATAAAGCTAATTAATAAGAAGTTCTTGATAATTTAAGAAAATCAATCAAGTATAAAGAGTTTATCAAGCATTGTTAAGTTAAACACAGCATAATTCATGATATATTAAGTTGAAGATATAACGTGATTTATGCAATGTTTTGACAGAGTTTCAAAGTTAATTCAGATCTGATTTTCAACTTAATTTCTGACTTTAGTCTCTGATTTAATCTTTATATATCAATTCATCATGATAATTGTTTTCTTTTTTAAGTGAATTCATTCTTAATCTCAATAATTAATATTTTTGTTCATTTCAGTAAATAACAACGTTTATTCAATCAATAACGAGATTTATCTGTACAAGATGCTGACTACGAATCTTCTGCAAGCTATGCTTGTCAGAAGAGCTGAACAATCTTATTGACAGAGCAGTAACAACACATTACGCTCACATATACAGATCGAGCATTGCATCATGATGCTCACAAACAACAAGATCACATGACTAAATAATCATATGATCAAACAGTGATCAAACAGTGAATGAAAGCTCACGTTGAAGTGATCAGCTTTCACATATATAGATTGAGCATTGCATCGCGATGCTCACAAACAATAAGATCATATGACTAGATGATCATGTGATCAAACAGCGAATGAAAGCTCACGTTAAAGTGATCAGCTTTCAGTTATATAGATCAAAGTTCATCTAGCTCGCTCAGCAAGATGATCAAACAGCAAATTCAAAAGCTTACATTGAAGTGATCAGCTTTCAGTTACATAGATCAAAAGCTCATTTAGCTCATTCAGCTAAATAATTAAACAGTGAATGAAAGTTCACGTTGAAGTGATTGACTTTCATATACATAGATCAAAGCTCGTTTAGCTCACTCAACTAAATGATCAAACAGCAAATTCGAAAGTTCACGTCAAAGTGATCAACTTTCATACATAGATTAAAGCTCGTCTAGTTCACTCAGCTAGATGATCAAACAGCAAATCTGAAAGCTCACGTTGAGATGATCAGCTTTTGCACATAGATCAAACTTGTTTAGCTCGCTCAGCTAAATGATCAAACAGCAAATTTGAAAGCTCACGTCAAAGTGATCAGCTTTCATACATAGATCAAAGCTCATTTAGCTCGCTCAGCTAAATGATTAAACAGTAAACTTGAAAGCTCACGTCAAGATGATCAGCTTTCGCACATAGATCAAACTCGTCTAGCTCGCTTAACTAGATGATCAAACAGCAAATTTGAAAGCTCACGTCGAAGTGATCAGCTTTCGCACATAGATCAAACTCGTCTAGCTCGCTTAACTAGATGATCAAACAGCAAATTTGAAAGCTCACGTCGAAGTGATCAGCTTTCGCACATAAATCAAAACTCGTTTAACTCGCTCAGCTAAATGATCAAACAGCAAATTTGAAAGCTCACGTTGAAGTGATCAGCTTTCATACATAGATCAAAGTTTGTTTAGCTCGCTCAACTAAATGATCAAACAGCGAATTTGAAAGTTCACGTCAAAGTGATCAGCTTTCACATACATAGATCAAAGATTATCTACTCTTCAGATGATCAAATGCAAATTCAAAAGCTTACGTTGAAGTGATCAACTTTCGCACATAAATCAAAATTCATTTAGCTCGCTCAGTTAAATGATCAAATAGCAAATTTAAAAGCTTACATTAAAGTGATCAGCTTTCATACATAGATCAAAGTTCATCTAGCTCACTCAGCTAAATGATCAAACAGCGAATTCAAAAGCTCACATCAAAGTGATCAGCTTTCACATACATAAATCAAAGATCATTTATTCTTCAGATGATCAAATGCAAATTTGAAAGTTTATGTTGAAGTGATTAGCTTTCACAATTTCATGTTGTTTATATGATCACTTGATTATATAAACAGTTCATGTACTCATATGTGCATTCTAACAATCTGACTGCTCAATGAAAAGATATACTGCATCGACTTTGACTAAATTACATGTAATTTAGCATATACACAGCGCTTCAATGCTACTATCTAAATAAATAGCATCATGTTTCATAGTCTTAAACTGCATAAGCACGTAAAACTTGAAGAAATAAAAAAAAATTTGTTATTAAACAGCTTGTAATGCTTATTTAGCTCATCATTTGATTGTCAGCAATAATGAGTACAATTGCTACATTCAATGTAGTAACATAATCATTTCTTTATCAAAATCATACTACTTCTTTTCATTTTATGATTCAATAACTTTCATTTTCTTACTTACTTTCTTTACTTCATAATAGAAGTTTTAAAAAAGTCTTTCTTCTTTCACTTATTCTTAAACTTTTGCTTGAGTGTCTTTTTGATAAAAGCATCATTGAATGAGTATGTTTATTAAAAAAAGGCAATCACAACGCATGCAAAGCAAATTTTTGAAAGAAGCAATATAATTAAGACAGAATGAATTTAGAAGATGAATAAATGATGATGAATTGCATGAATTGCAATAATGCTGATTCAAAGATGATTGTGAGCAATGTTGACTCATCACAAAGAAACAACAACGCAAGATTGAAAAGCTTATGCAATGATAAAAAGTATGTTACTAATATTATTGATCTTCTAATACAAACATCAACGTTAAAGAAAGAAAAGAATAAAGATCATTCATGAAAAGAAGTAACAGTGAAGCTGATGCAACATCTTTGAAATGATTCAGAAGAAAAAAACAACGAGAATCAAAATGTGTTCATTGCAAAAAATATACAGAAACTGAAAAAATTCATACAACTGCTTAGTAAGCAGCTACAAATATAAAATAGCACATGCTTCTCATTGAGAATCACATCATGAGCAAACATAATAAGAGAAGAAGCAATAATGAGAAAGTAACATCTCAGAAATGATTTGTCATTACTTTGCAAGAAACAAAAGATCATGATGAAGATAACAGAAAGAAAGAAAATAAAAAAGATACAAAAGAAATCTACTGAATAAATTCTTTAAGAAATCACAAACATGTTGACAGCTCAAAGAAATTTAATCATGTTTCTTCACAAGCTTGAAAGTGAAAACATTATACTTCATGCAGTGAGTTCAGAAGCTTGAACAAATTTAGAAAGATTTCAAACATAAGCAAAAAAAATCATGAACTTGATGCATATAATGCATCAAATCTTTGCTGTGCTAGCATATGAAATATACATCATAATAAACATAAATAATCAGAAAGTGATCATTAAAAGATTGATAAAAAACAATGTAAAACTTCATGAAAATTTAAAGATTCTAAAAATAGTCTGACTTAAGAAAGTAGTTGAAAGTGAGAAGATTCACTTGTCACTCATCATAAAGATTGCAATCAAAGTGATGATGAATTGATTAATGAAAAAAGCATGTTAAACTTGTATCAAGAATGTTCATGCAAACTGTTTGAAAAGAACTGTCACATCACTCAATGTTACAGATGTTTCAAATTTAATCATATGATCAGATTCTGCAAGAAGAAACAACGCTGTGCTAAATGCACAAATAAACATCACATTGAAGAGTGCATAATGTCTTTAAATAGAAAATGTTGCATCAATTGCAATGAAAATCACAAATTCTGAAGATGCATATGTTTCAAATGATAACAGCAGATGAAATAAGCATCAGAAATTTACAGAAACAGATTGATTAAATATTTGAAAGCATTGAAATATAATCACATATTCTTCTTGCTGTTTCTGAACTTTCTAAGCTCAATGAATTCATTGAGTTCAACAGACTTTGTAGATTCAATGAATTCTTCAAACTCAGTAATCATCATGTTGAAAATATGTAATTGAAATGTTGAATCAACATGATAAATGATAAAAGTTAAAAAGAGATGAATTAATCTCTTTTCATGCATAACTAGTAATTTGAATAAGATGACATTTGAGCAGACTCAGAAATGCTTAATCAGAAAGCATAAAAGATTCTCAGTGATTGAAAGCATATAAAGAGTCTTCTCAGTGCAGAATCAATAACAGCTACAAATAATTTTATAATAAAACAATTCTTTCTACAAATTCTACAATACAACATCAGAAAATCATTAAAGATTCAAGAATCATTCTTGATTGACAAAAAAGTTTGCAAATTCAATATAGTAATTATACAAAAGCAAGAACACAACATTAAACTTATTTACAATCATTTAATTCAGCTCACAACTTCTTTCATTTAATGAAAAACTCATCATCTCAGTCAAAAACATGCATATATGTTAATTGTAATTGTAATTGTAATTGTAATTCATACATTCTTATGATATTGATTTAGATTCAACTTATGAGAAAAACTATGCTATGTATATTAAATGAACAAAACTTTCTGAGAGAGAAAATCGCTCATTGACTACATGATGATTTCACGTCATCAAAACAATAAATTTGACACTACGTTATCAGTAATGAATCTATAACTTCTATTCAACGCATGATGCTTAAGTAAACTTTTAATGAGTGTCTGTGCTGTTTAATTATGACACATTGTCTTTGCTTTGCTTTTCATTGATGATATTTTATACAAATGATGTCTTGATTCAATTCTTGATTCGAAAATGAAAGATGTTTTCTTTGCATTCATGATGCTCATGATTATAATGTTGAAAACTGCGTTCTCTTGCTCAATGATTGTCACTCATTGAGTAGAGAAATATATGATGAAAGAGAGATGTATACGATGAAAAAATAAAGTGCAATTGTATTAAATAACTTCATTCTGCTCTTGATTTGACTTATGTCACATAAACGTTGAATAGATTGTTAGTATAAACGTATGATCACAATCGTTCAATGCATGACTCTGATCAATAGTAGAGAATGCATTCTGATCATTCTTATAAACTCTTAATTTTTCACGTAGATAGATGTATGACTTGACATCAAGTAAAGAAGATGAGTTCAAGTCTCTTCAGTATATCAGCGTGATTGACGAGTCACTACTTCTTTGAACATTATAGTCACGACTTTCAGACTCATCATTTGAAATGACTATTTTATCTGATATCTTTTCATCAATTACTTGATAACACTGTTGATGTGATAAAGACATTTCAATATCAATGCAGTTGATGAGTTGCAAATTCTTCAATCACTTGTAATTACAACTTTTAGACTCTTCATCTGAGTTGTTTATTTCATTAGTAGTATCTTTTCATTTCTTATCAACATTGACATATCATTAATCTTCTTCATAGATTAATTGTGACTGTTAGAAGAAATGTTGTCACGTAGATAAAAACTCTGCATGATAATTTTTTTAATCACGCAATGTTATAACATCATTCAAAGTGCGTTGAATTGAAATCTCTTGATTTTTCTGACTTCTATTTAAACACAGAATAGAATCAAAAGATTCGTAGTTAACATCATGTATAAATGAATTTCATTGTCAGTTACATATATGTTAATAAATAACTTCGTAAACGATATTAACATTCTAGTCTACGACAGATTCATTGAAGAAATCTGCAGAACACTGAGCAAAGCACACGACGTCTGCGCGAAATGAGCTCGCATTCATGACGTAACGTTCGCATCAGAAAAGTATGAGCTTACGCATTTCACTAGAAAATTGAAGAGATTCAACATGATGACTAGCATACAAATAGAAAGCTCAATTATCAAATTGAAATCAGATGTACAAGTTTTAAAGATGCAACTGAATATGAAACTGCAATGAAACGCGCATCTTCAACAAATAAAGATAAATCACGTCACAAGAATGCTGACACTAAGTCATCTTGAAGTCTTCACATGAAGAACTATCTTCACAAAAGCGAGACAAGTATACTCAGCAGTAATGAGATCAGAAATTGCATTTGAAGCGTCAGTCTGACATCAGCGCGACAAGAAAGATGAACTGTTGAACAAAGAATGCAAACTAGAAACACTTCATAATCAGACTCTGTATCACGTAGCAGAAGCATTCAAAAGAGTAAACATCGAAACTCTAAAGACAGAAACATACATGAGTTCATTACATGTTCATCTGAATATGCTACAGAACAAGATCACGCTACACAGTTGAATCAACAATCGAACGCAAGAGATCAAATAAACATGCAAACTAATACACATTCATTTGATGAGAGTTAATCACGTCATTTCTCACTCATTCATCATCAAGAAAATAGTACTTCTGAATGCTTTCATTCAAGAAGATGCAAAGATACAGTCAAGATGCAGATGACACATTTTCTTCTTCACAATGATTTCAACAAATAATAACATCGCAATAACGCAGTATCACAAAGATCAATGAAATCAACGATGAGAAAAGTACAGAAAATGCGTCGCAGATGTCAATGCAATCTCAGCACAAAGATTGCATCTGAGCAATAAGATGATAAAGATGCGTGATGATCTTCAGAAAGCAGAAAGCATTCTTGCAATGTACATCAGAATTGAACGCATAGATCTGAATGCTTATTTGCACTCTAGAAACATTTCAGACATGAATAGTTCATGATGTGATTGTAAATGAAGTCATCAGACGACGAAGCATGTATTCATGCACTGCTCAAACTGATTGCATCTGCGATCAAGAATGCTACAAGATGCTGACTTCTTGAACTATTAAATAATTGTCATCATCACGAAAAGTCTCAGAGCAGTAACAAAGATGATGATGAAAATAAAGCTCTTGAAGAAATTTAAAGTGACTAGAACACTCATTCTTTAACGTGTGATCAACGCGAACAAATTTGATACATAGTCTCAAAACTCACTGTTTCAACTGCGTGAAGTAATTGTATAGACTGCGAGTGATTTTCTACCTCAGAGAATTTTGTTCACTCGATACAAATAGCATAAAGTTCTTTATGAGTCAATCTAATCAATGTCATAAGAGTGTATAAATTTATTATTATTATTATGTTAATAAATGTTTAAAACTCAATCAATAAATAATAAAAACAGCTGAATCAGACATCTGCTTAATCAAAATATTAATTTGCAACACAAATGATGAAATGCAAATGCTAAGACTTTTAAACGTTTACAACTTAAGCTCATTATTCATTACATTTACAGAGAAATTCTTAACTATTTCTTGCTTAAATGAACTACTTAAGAATAATTGCAATCAATTAGTTGTAAAAAACTTCAATCTACATCATTTATATTGAGAAAGATGAAAATGCTTCACTTAACATATGATGATTAATACTTTATTAAACATCATTACAAATGCAAGATTGAAACTACTGCTGATGTTGCAAGCATGCATCTTTGTTACTTCTGATTAGTCTGATTAGCCTAACATAAACTAGTATAGACTGTGAGTAGAGCTGTTGTTGACACGCTAGCAATCTAGGGCGTCTTCATGAGTAAAACTTACGTCATGTTGCATCTTCTTTCTACTTCAGCTTTGAACTTCTAGTTAGAATACACTCATATGATTCGCTTTATGCAGACTCATAACATTAGTTCAAAGCTCATCAATCTTGCTATCGACGTGTAGATGATATAAAAACAAGCTACATCACTCAAACTCAAATCAGAATCAAAATTCGAAAATTGAGCTCAGAAAACTCATTAAAAATCAAGAAATTTCTAGAACAGAACAGAAGAACATGAACATGTTGCTTTAGACTTTCTCTTTACTGAGTTTATCATCAGAACAGAAGAACACAAACGCGTTGTTCTAGAACTGAAATCAGAAATTTCAGTTGAATCTCGATCAGCAATTTTCTACTCACACAATGACTAGAAGCACAGAATTAGAATCAGAATCAGTGAGCATTGCTTGCTATGATCTTCAAAATGCTAGAAGAGAATCACTTCTATCACAGAATTAAGCAACATCAGAAGACATGAATGCAAGATTGAACGTCGAAGAGAAGAACATAAATGAGTGATCTTTTGATCTTGAAGTGATCAAGATCAACATTAAGAAGAAGCTGAATGCTTGAATATTGAATGATGAAGCAGATGATCTCATCATCTTTATCAAATATATGACTCATCAGCATGACATTAAAATTGAGATTCACAATGACATGATTCAGATGTTGAATGATGTCAACAAGATCAACATTGAATTGAAAGCTATCAACATTGAGTTGAAAGTTACGCAGACAACGTTGAATGCTGTTTGAATGTGTTTACAGAAAGAAATGAAGAAAAAGAACGTAATTATACATCATCTAGAAGCAACATCAAGTCGACTAAGCACTTCAATTTCAAAAGATTGATTCTTGAAGTTAATCAAGCTATCTGACTCATCTTTGTTTGAAGATTCGAAGCAGTATATGAATAATTGATTGTTTCAAATGCAAAACAAGCTGAAGATGAACAAGAATCATTTTTCTATCGAAGAAATGAAGATTGCATATGTGAAAAGTCGAGTCAGTGAAATGATGATCAAACACATAGCACTTCGAATGAAAAACATGATCACGAACTCGTTTCTTGAAGCAGAAAAGATACTGTCAATCATAAATAAGATGTATAACAATCTCAATTAATGTCATACGACTCAACAACAGTTCTTGAAGCTGTATTAAAACAAGATTTTCTTTCATGAATTTTAAATGAAATTTCAGAGACTTAGTGCAAAACTAAAGTACAATAACGAAACTTTACTAGATGATTTCTAGCATAAGATTAGCTCAGATCTTCAGTGATGTTAGAACTCTTTCGCAAGTGATTAAATAAGACAATGATTAAATAATCATTGAGTAATCAGAGTCTCGAAAGTGATCGCTCTGATCGCTCGAATCAGAAGTGATCACAGTGAGCATAATGAGCATGATGCTCATCTTGCTCATCTTGCTCAAGAATGATCAAAGAAATCATTCAGAGCAAAGACAACTTGACACAATTCTTTTATGTCTATATAACAATGATTGTTCTCTTAGATAGAAGCTTCGTGCTCAACTCATGTAATAGTTAATACAGTTTATTGTTTTAGCTATTTTCAGACTTTCAGTCTAGTGATTAGTTTGTTACTATACTGATCTTTGTTTATATCTTGTGTTGTTAAAGAAACAATCATTACACTTTGAGCATCACTTTTCTACAAGATATCAAAGCATCATCTTATCACAGTTGTTATATCATTCTCAGAATGAATCACATCATCAGACATCACTGCATTCTCGAATAACAAGTTGTTGATTAAGATATCGACATTGAATCTGTACTATGAAGATAAAGACAAGCTTGACGCTTTTCTTATACAAGTGAACGTCTATGTCAGAACACACAAGAAACTAAGTTCATTTCATGACAAGATATTGTTTGCATTCTCATACTTCAAAGAAGATGTCTTCAAATGATTTAAATCATTGATAAGAGATCACTTGAAGAATAAGTCAAAAGATCGAGAAGAAGAGATTAATAGAATCTTTGAAGACTTTTTTAACTTTGAGCAAGCAATACGAAGAATGTATGAAGACATAAATGCAAAGAGAATCATCGAACGACAGCTGTATGATATTAAGCAATCAGAATCAGCATTCAAGTACATCGCTGCGTTTCAATCAATCACAGCAAAGATTAAATGAAATGACTCGACTTTTACAGCGCAGTTCTATAAAGAACTGAAGAATGTGATAAAGAACGAGATAGCTTATATGAATAAACTCGCGACTTTGCATGCTATGATTAGCAAGACAATCATGCTGAATAATCAACAGTACGAGCGAAGACTTGAAAAAAAGAACAAGATCGCTTTTGCTTCAGTTGCATGAAGCAAGAAAAAGAAAAAGCAATCTTATTATGATTCTCAGTCTATGAAGTTAGACGCAATTTGAAAGATATCAACGAACGCTCGCGATAAAACAGTTCAGCAGAGCAAAGCATGTTACACATGCAAAAAGCTAAATCATTTCTTCAGAGATTGTATTCAAAACAAGTACAAGAACAAGTCAAAGCTTTATGATAAACAAGACAAATCTTTCGCAGCAATGAAAGAAGATCAGAAAGATAAACATCAAGCGTTGTCGTGAACAGCATGTTATGAAGACAATTGTTGCACTCATCTGAGCAATAAGAAAGATTCTGAATGATATTTGAAATCATCGTGAAAGAATCATTTCTACGCAGCAATTCATCGTCAGTCGAAAGTGCATGATGAGAAAAGTGATGAAAGTTCATTCACTATGATCGCGAAATCAAAGATTTTCGACAGCGAAGAATATGACTCGAACAAGTTGAACAGCACAGAAGAAGCTATTCATCAAGCAGTCGAGAAAGAAAATCGACTTAGCGAAATTCTATGAGCATTCATTATCGCGACAGAAGATGCTCTCAAAGAGAGAGAAGATCATCTTGAAGTAAAGAAAGATTTTAGAAAACTTACAAATCAAGCAAGTTTTATAAGCATGTACAACGAATTGTACACTCTCTTCAGACAGAAAGAGAAAGATTTTTTGCAACGTATGCAACAGATCAAGAATGAAATACATCAGACTATTTATAACGTAGTTCAAGATGAGTTGATCACATTGCGCAAAGACATTCAATATCATGACATAGTCATGAAGAAGTCATTCACAGAAGTCAAGTTCATCAAGCAAGAAGAATATGTACTTCTTGATGAAGATCATATATTCAGAGAACTTAAACAGATGACGAAAGTCATCAGAAAGAGATTTGATCTGTGTGATTCAAAGAAATATTTACAGAAGAAGATCAATTCAAATCGATTTCAGTATATAGAACAAGTACTTGAGAAGCAAGCTTCTAGTTCAAAAAAAAACTAGAAGACTCTTTAATCAATAAATCATTGAAGAAATCTAGTCAAGAGTCGAAAATCAAAAGCATATTTATCTTCACGAATGACTCAACGCAGTTACGAGTCTGAGTCAAGATTAATGATTATACAGCACATTTATTCATTGACAGTGACTGTACAAGAAACTACATGTCTTCAGAATTTGCTAGAAAAGCGTAAATATCTTTGCAAAGAAAGAAAGAATCTTACAATCTGCAAAACTTTGATGAAACACTCATGAAGTATAATAATGAACTAATAGATCAAAAGACTCGATTCATTCATTTGAGACTTGAACGTCATTGAGAGAAGTTGCGTTTAAATGTTATGAAGCAGTCAGACAGTGATATAGTTCTAGACATATCATGACTTCATATAATCAATTCAATGATAGATTGAGTCAATGAGACAATCACTTTTCTTCATACAGAAACGACGCGATTGCACTTGATATTGAAGTCATCAGAGAATGTGAAAATCTTCGTAATGACAGCGAATGATATGCGTAGTGAGCTGAAGAACAGCTCAGATGCACAGATGTTATGAAGCAGAGAGATTAAAAGTAATCTCACTATCGTTAAAATTTCTAAAGAATATCAGAAATATAAGATTCTGTTTGAGAAAGAAAGTGATCAAGAGACACTACTCAAACATCAATCATGAGATCATGAGATCAAGCTCATAAATGACAAGAAACTCACGAAACAGTTCATTTATTCATTGTTGACAGAAAAGTTCAATGCTTTGTGACAATATCTGAAAGAGAACATGCAAAAAGAATTCATTAAGAAATTGCAGTCATCAGCAAAATACTCAATTCTGTTTGTTTTGAAATTGAATGAAAGTCTAAGACTATGTATCGATTACAGAGCATTGAATAACATCACGATTAAAAACAGTTACTCGCTATCGCTCATATTTGAACTGCAAGACAGACTTCAGAAAGCACAGTGATTTATGAAATTTGATATACTCGAAGCATTTAATCGAATACAAATTAAAGAAGAAGACGAGTGAAAGACAGTTTTTTGCACTCGACTAAAACATTACGAGTATTTGATCATGTCTTTCAATTTAATCAATACTTCAGTCATGTTTTAGACATTTATGAATAACGTATTACAACGTTATCTGAATCAATTCGTCATAGTATATCTGAATGATATACTAGTATACTCAAAGACGAAGAAATAACATGTGCAACATGTTAAGAAGATTCTACAGACTTTGAAGAAAGTCGATCTGCGCATTAAGTCAGAGAAAAGTGAATTTCATGTACAGAGTGTACAGTTTCTAGAATTCATAGTCATGTCTCAGAATCTAAGAATGAACTCAAAGAAGATAGAAGTTGTTACGACTTGATCGACGTCAAAGTCAAAGATCGAAGTTTAATTCTTCTTAGAATTCGCGAACTTTTATAGACGCTTTATAGAGAGATACTTCAGAATCGTCTCGTCACTTACGAATCTTACGAAGAAGAACATATTGTTCGTGTGAACTAAGAAAGCAGAAGAAGCTTTCAAGAAACTGAAGAAATTGTTCATTTTTCAGTCAATACTGATCATGTTTGAATCAGAAAAATCTAGTACGCTTGAGATAAACGCGTTGAACGAAGCTATTGAAACATGTATCAATCAATCAGATGATAAGAAACATCTGCATTCTATTGCTTACTACAGTTGTAAGCTTACAATTGCTGAATTAAACTATGAGATACATGATAAGAAGTTATTAACTATTGTTAATTCTTTCAAATAATGAAGAGTGTATTTGAAAGAATCTAAACATCAGATTCAAGTATATACAAATTATAAGAATCTATTATACTTCACGATCATGAAAGTTCTGAATCAAAGACAGATCAGATGATCAAAGAAATTATCATCATACAACTTTCAAATTCAATATTGAAAGAGATCTGAAAACTTGAAGATCAATGTCTTAAGCAGAAGAGCAGATCACATGACAGATAGATCACAGATAAATCAGACTATTTTACAATAGAATCAGAATGATTTCATTGTCTACAATAAACAAAATGCAGCTACGTTATGAATTTACAATCGAGATCTTGAAAAATGAATAAAGCTAAAGTTAGCAAAGAACTCAGTCGCACAGAATATCATAGAGAATATCGCTGACAACGCGAACTTTGAGATAATCAACGAAATACTAACGTTTCAAGATCTTATCTATGTTTCAACAAGATGCAAACAAGAGATAATAAGCAATTATCACAAGTCAATGATACATGAACATCAAAATTTGAATAAAATCATTGAAAGAATATTTAGAATCTACTACTTCTTTAAGATGAGAAAGCAAATAGAAGATATCATAAGAAAGTGCAACATATGCATTTGAACAAAGCATAGTCAACACAGACTCTGTGAACTTTTGAAAAGTCTCAACACATCAAATCATGCATGAAAAAGCATAGCTTTGAACTTTATAGTCAAGTTATCAAAGTCAAAAGAAAGAGTTATGAGAATAATGTACAACTTTATATTGATAATCACAGACAGACTAATCAAATATGAATACTTCTTGTCATACAAGAAAGTAACATTTGCAGAAGATTTAACATACATATTTCTTAGAATGATTGTAGCAAATCATGAATTATCAGATGAGATAATTTCAAATAGAGACAAGCTCTTTACATTGAAATTCTGAAAATTGTTGATGAATTAATTGAGAATTCATCATAAGCTGTTTACAGCTTATCATTTACAGATGAATGAACAAATGAAAAGAATGAATCAGACACTGAAACAGTATCTTAGATGCTATATTAATTATAGATAAAATGATTGAATACAGTTACTGTCAGTAGCACAGTTGACTTTCAATAGCACAACGATGAAAGTAATCAGCATGTCATCATTCTTTGCAAACTATGAGTTCGAGTTGATAACTCTCAAGAAATCATGTAAGTTTGTACAAATAGCTCAAAAAGTTACAATACAGATCAAATAAATACATTTGTTACACAAAGAGTTGCAGAAGAACATTCAGTTTCTAAGCAAATGCATGATTCTGTATGCAAATAAGAAAAGAGATAGAAAATTTACTTTTAAAAAGAAAGACAAAGTTTATTTATTAAAACAAAATATTAAAATGAAAAGATTAAGTAACAAGTTGAATCACATGAAATTAGAATCATTTGAAATTCTAGAAGAAAAGAAATCGATTAACTATAAGTTAAATCTTTCAGCATTTATGAAAATACACTTAATATTTCATATTTTTCTTTTGAAGTCTGCAAACTTGAATTCATTAATTCAAACAGAATCTTCAGAAATTGATTCAAAGAATCAGAACGTTGAGTACAAAGTAAAAAATATACTAAATCAACAGAATATTGAAGATCAGTCTCATTGATTAGTCAAGTGAAAAGATTATGAACATATCAAGAACACTTGAAAATCAAGAAGAAATCTCAAGAACTATCAGATGCTTCTGTGACAGTTTCAGTTAAGAAACTCAATCAGTCAAAGTTTGATGAAATTTCAATCTGCTTGAAAAACACATCAAAAAGAAGATCATTTAATGATGATTCACTAATCTTTGTCTCTTCTTTTTCAAGCTCAATAATGTTTCAAAACTTTCATTTGATCATCATTTGTTTCTTGTTCTTCAGAAACATAAATTGATTTTGCAAATGAGTAGTTCTTGTGAAAATCTCTTGCATCAGCTTATGAATGTTTAGCAGCTCATGAAGAATGCAATCATGTTCTGTCTTTATTCTTTTTCACTTCATCATTGAAAAAGTAAGATTACACTTGTGATTGAGATGCACACACTTGATGCAACGATCAGATTCATTATTGACATGACATTTCTTTTGCAAGTGACTGCAGTGTTCACAAGAATGCATGACAGCACGCTTAAAATTTGTACGCTCAAGAAAATCTTTGCAACGCAAGATAGAATTTTTTGTTGTGCAATGAAAAGACATAAAAGAAAAGTGATTTTCAAAATAAAAATCTTAAAAGAAGATCTAGTGTTAGAACTCTCTTGCAGATGATTAGATAAAGCAATGATTAAATAATCATTGAGTAATCAGAGTCTTGAAGTGATTGCTCTGATTGCTTAAATCAGAAGTGATCACAGTGAGCATGATGAGCATGATGCTCATCTTGCTTATCTTGCTCAAGAATGATCAGAAAGATCATTCAGAGCAGAAATGACTTGACACAATTCTTTTATATTTATATAATGATGATCATTCTCTTAGATAGAAGCTTCGTGCTCAACTCATGTAATAGTCAATACAGTTTATTGTTTTAGCTATTCTCAAATCTTCAGTCTAGTGATTAGTTTATTACTATACTGATCTTTGTTTATATCTTGTGTTATTAAAGAAACAATCGTTACATCATCTCACAGCAAGATACAAGTGATTTGTAATTTCAACGTTAAATTTACTAGTAAATTAAGTTCACATTATGTAAAACTGCAACATTAAATACATGATCTTCATGTTAAATTTAAACATCATCAAAGTGTTTGATTAAGTTTTGCACATCAGATTGCTACATACATTGAAAATGAGAAGAATGTTGAACTATATAGTCAAATGAGCATGCAGCTTTCTAAAGAACATAGAGACATCATTGATATTCAATGAGCAAGCAAGCACTATGTGCAAGATTAACGCAGACATATTTTAAAAATCTTTCATTTTATTAATTTTCTTTCTATTTTTCAATGCAAGTTTAATTGAAAAATGCAAAACATTGAAAAATGAAATTGAAATGCTTAACTTCATAAATGACATTAACATTCTAGTTTATGACAAATTCATTGAAGAAATTTGTAAAACATTAAGTAAGATACATAATATTTGCGTGAAGTGAGTTCAAACTCATGACACAACGTTTGCATCAGAAAAATATGAGTTTACATATTTCACTAGAAAATTAAGAAAATTTGACATGATGATTAATATACAAATAGAAAGCTCAGTGATTAAGTCAAAGTCAGATGTGCAAGTTTTAAAAATTCAACTGAACATGAAACTGCAATGAAGTGCACATCTTCGACAGATAAAAGCAAGTCACGTCATAAGAATGCTTATGCTTAATCATTGAAAAATCTCATCAAGTATTTAATCACGTAATTAGTTGATAAATTAAATGATTTATCATTTTGATCAATCTCTCTTCTTATAAGATCACTTTGACGTGATTAGCTGCGAGCGTATGCCTAATAACTTAAATGACATCGTTTATCACATTAACATCATTTATCACATTGACATGAATCATTAAAATGACATGAATCATCAAAATAACATTGCTGACACTGATTATTCTGATTCTATATGCTCAATTCTATCTGCTCAAGCGCATGCAAAAGCAAGATATTAAATCAATGAATTTATTATTTAACTAGTTATTTAATCATCTATTTGAATGAATTGTTGACTATGTAGAGTATTTGATAGAGAATTATAAAGAAAGTCAAACATGAATGCTCAATAGAGAAACATGAAGAGTGCTTGATAGAGAAACATGAAGAGTGTTTGATAGAAAAACATGAAGAGTGCTTGATAGAAAAACATGAAGAATGCTCGATAGAAAAACATGAAGAGTGCTTGATAGAGAAACATGAAGAATGCTTGATAGAGAATCATGAAAGAAGTCATGTAGAAAGCACTGTTCACCTCATGTTATGCGCTCAATTGACAAGTAATTTGAAGCATGTAGAAAGTTTAATAAAGCATTTGATAGAAAGCTTGATCGAAAGCTCGATTAAAAGCTCAGTAGAAAGATCACTAGAAAGATCAGTAGAAAGTTCAGTAGAAAGCTCGATTGAAAAATCAGTAGAAAGATCAGTAGAAAGATTAGTAAGAAGATCAGTAGAAAGCTCAGTAAAAAGCTCAATTGAAAGATCAGTAAGAAGATCAGTAGAAAGCTCAGTAGAAAGCTTGATCAAAAGATCAGTAAAAAGCTCAGTAGAAAGATCAGTAGAAAGCTTGATCAAAAGATCAGTAGAAAGATAAGTAGAAAGCTTGATCAAAAGATCAGTAGAAAGATCAATAGAAAGATCAGTAGAAAGATCAGTAGAAAGCTCAGCAGAAAGATCAGTAGAAAGTTTGATATTGAGTTATGAAGAGTGCATTCTATTGAGTCAGTTAGCATTATTTCATACGAAATAAAAAGTAGAAACTGTTTTATGAAGAAAGAAAGAAGTGAGAAGAAGTAAATACTCTGAATCTTCTGAATTTTCTAGCGTTGATCTTCAACTGAGAGCGAAGATTACTAATCACAGAGATAACAGTACTGTTTTCAAGTCATGTAGAAAGCATTGTTTGAAGCATTGTTTGATGTGTTTTATGCGTTCAATTGACGCATTTGATAAAGCGTTTGATAAAGAGATTGATAAAGCGAGTAAATGAAGCAAGTAGATGAGCGAGTAGAATGATGAGCATGTAAAGTGACGAGTAAAATGATGAGTATGTAAAATGACGAGTAAAGTGATGAGTATGTAGAATGATGAGTAGAATGATGAGCATGTAAAGTGATGAGTAGAATGATGAGTATGTAGAATGACGAGTAGAATGATGAGTATGTAGAATGATGAGTAGAGTGATGAGCATGTAGAGTGATGAGTAGAATGATGAGCATGTAGAATGCGAAGAACGAAGATGTTATTAAACTGTTTAATGATGCTGTTAATCATTTAATTATCTATGCACAAAGATAAATGATTCAATTTATCAGTTATTAGATCTAAGTATGAGATTAATGACGTAATTTAATGATGTTTGATTGAATCTATAATTTGATTATCTGTTCATGATGTCAACAATGTCAACGTGATGATTAGCTGCGTGTGATTGACTAATTAGCACTCGAGAATTTGTCAATGATCATTTAAAAATCTTCAAATGAAAAACAACTTTCACAAAAGTGAGACAAATGTACTTAGTTGTAATGAAATCAGAAATCACATTCAAAGCATCAATTTAATATCAGCGTGACAAAGAGAAAAAACTGTCAAACAAGAAATGCAAACTAAAAATTTTGTAAAATCAGACTTTACATCATGTTGCAAAAGTGTTTAAAAGAATAAGCATCAAGATGTTAAAGATTGAAATGTATATAAGTTTGCTGCATGTTCATTTGAACATGCTGCAGAATAAAGTTACATTACGCAGTTAAGTCAACAATAGAACGCAAGAGATTAAATGAACATACAAATTCATACATGTTCAACTGATGAAAATTAATCATCTCATCTTTCATTCTTTTGTCATCAAGAAAATAATGCTTCTGAATACATTTATTTAAGAAGATGCAATAATGCAATTTAAATGCAAATAATTTGATCTTTCTACAATGATTTTAATAAGTGATAATATCGCAATAGTGTTATATCACAAAGATTAATGAAAGCAATGATGAGAAAAATACAAGAAACACATTGCAAACATTAATGCAATTTCAGCACAAAGATTTCATTTATTCAATAAGATGATAAAGATGCATGATGATTTTCAGAAGATTGAAAACACTCTTGCAATTTACATCAGAATTGAATGCATAAATTTTAATGTTTATTTGCATTCAAGAAATGTTTCAAGCATGAATAGTTTGCAATGCAACTGCAAATAAAATCATCAGACAGCAAAGCATGTACTTATGCATTGCTTGAACTGAACGCATCTGCAATCAAGAATGCTATGTGATATCAATTTCTTGAACTATCAAATAATCATTGTGATCACGAAAGATCTCAGAGCAGCAGTAAGAATGATGATGAAAATGAAACTTTTGAAGCAATTTAAAGTGATTAAAACACTCATTCTTTAACAGGTAATCAACATGAACAAATTTGATACATAGTCTTAATCTTGTCATTTCAACTGCGTGAAGCAGTTATATAAATAGTGAGTGATTTTCTATCTTAAAGAGTTTTGTTCACTCGATACACATAGCATAAAGTTTCTCATGAGTTGATTTAATTGATGTCACAAAAATGTATGAATTTATTATTATTATAAATGTTAAAAGAAATTGATTGATTGATTGATTGATTGATTGATCATACACTCTTGTAACATTGATTTAAGTTCAACTCATAAGAGAAAACTATGCTATGTATATTGAATGAACAAAACTCTTTGAGAAAGAAAATCGCTCGTCGACTATACAGCAACTGTATGTCGTTGAAATAACAACGCTGAAACAATAGTATCAGTAATGAATCTATAACTTTTATTCAGCGCGTGATGCTTGAACTCTTGATGCGTGTCTGTGCTGTTTTCTTGCTATGCATCGTTCTTGCTCTGCTCTTCATTGATGATATTCTATACAACGATGTCTCGATCTTTGATCGCGAAGATCATGATTTCTTTGCACTTGTGATGCTCATGATTGTAATGTTGAAACTGTGTTCTTTGCTCGATGATTGTCATTCATCGAGCAAGAAAATATGTGATGAAAGAGAGATGTATACGATAAAAAGATAGAGTGTGATTGTACATGACTTTATTTTGCTCTTGTCTTATGTCACATAGATGTTAAATGTGTTATCAATATAAATGTGCGATTGCAGTTGTAGTTGAATGCTTAGCTCTGATCAATAGTAAAGAATGCATTCTGATCATTCTTCAATGCTTTCGATCATTCACATAGATAGATGCACGACTTGTCGTTATAAGTAAAGAAGTTGAGTTCATCAAGCTCTCTCAGTATATCAACACAGTCGACAAGTCACTACTTCTTTGATCACATATAATCATGAACTCAAGACTTAACATCTGAATCAACTATTCTACTCAGTATCTTTTCATCACTTACTGTTCATGACGTCGATGAGTAGAGAAGTTGAGCTCAATGAGCTTCTTCAGTATATCAACATAGTTGATGAGTCACAACTTCTTCAATCACTTATAATCACAATCTTAAGACTCATCATCTGACTTGACTATTTCACTAGTGATATCTTTTCATCTTATACTGACATTGACTTGTCATTAATCTTCTTTGTGAATTGTAGCTGTTAGAAAGAGTGCTGTCGCATGAATGAAAACTCTGCATGACAGCTTTCATGATCACGCAACGTTCTAACTTTGATCAAACTGCGTTAAATTGAGATTTCTTAACTCTTCTGACTTCTATTCTGCAATAGAATCAAAAGATTCATAGTCAACATCATGTATAAATAAATCTTGTTGTCGATCTGTTAAAAGAAATTATGAAATACATGATCAGAAGCTTTTAATCATAGTAATAATGTTTAAACATTAATGACACTATGTAGAAAATAATTATCATACTGTTAAAGTTTTGACTAATCATAATAATTTGAAGAATTTTATGAATGTTTAAGAGTTAAATGAAAAACAAGTTAAATGAATCATGAGATTGTTGATCTGTAATTTTGAAATAATACATAAATCAGAAAAGATAAACTTAATTAATGTATTATTAAAATGATTTAATTATAAGAATGAAAATGTGATGATTAAGTTTACTAAATGAATAGATAAGATCTATAAGAATGATATGACAATGTGATATTCTAAGCAGACACAGAATAAATATATATTATGATAAAGCTAATTATTAAGAAGTTTTTGATAACTTGAGAAGATCAATTGACTATAAAGAATTTGTCAAGCATTGTCAAGTTGAGCATGATATAACTCATGATATATTAAGTTGAAGATATGATGTAATCTAAATGATGTCTTGACAGAGTCATAGAGTTTCAGAGCTAACTCAGATCTGATCTTCAATTTAGTCTCTGACTTTAGTCTCTGATTTAACTTTTATGAGTCAATTCATCATAACAATTGTTTTCTTTTTTAAGTGAGTTCATTCTTAATCTCAATAATCAATATCTTGATTTATCTTGATAAATAATGACGTGTACTCATGATTTCACTCTAGAAGCTTTTGATAACAATCTTCAAATCTTCGTAAGAAAACAAGAAAAAGAGAAACTTTCGATTGAATGATGATTCATCTTCAATTATAATGCATGTAGATGACATTATAAATAGTATATGTGATGTGTAGTTAACGTAAATGACAGCATCGATTGTGTGTGAATGATGCATAAACGTTGCTTATCTTTCGATTAAATTGTGTTGTTGAGATGATAAAGCATAAACAAGAGTGAATAATAATCATTGTTTTATTTATCATTCTTTCAATTCTTCTTAATCTTCATCTTCTTTTCATCTTATTTTCATTCTGTATCAAAGTTCTTTTTCACAATTTTGATAAAGAATTACTTGTACAAATAATTATATTAGTATTTACTTGAAAAAACTTTGTTTCAAGTATTAAAATGACGTGCGCTTGATTTATGATGACTTCAAAGACGTGAAAGATCAACAAAGTTGATGACAAAGCTGATGACAAAGCTGATGATGTAAGCAAGATATGCAATGCTTATTCTGAATTTCTTTAATCAAGACTGCAATCTAACAATCATAGATCATCATAAAGAAGTCTACTCTTTGACATCTTTGCAATCATGTGATGTCATCTTCTGTTTTGAAACTCATTACATTTATTGATTCTGAAGATGATCTGAATGTTTCTGATGAAAAAATGAGTAACGAAATGAGTTCTGACACTTTCTCAGCATCAGAATTTGTCACGGTTTTAGCATGTGTTACTCGGAAGATGTTGGGAAAAGAGATGTTAGGTCACTTAGGTGGTGTTGAACAATATTATAGATGATGATAGACGTGAGATTATCAGTGATGTTATGGGGGTTTCCCGGTACGGATGGTACTCAGCGTTCATGGGGTATAAGAATCTCTGAATGATCTCTTTCTTTCCTTTCTTCTTCGTGCAACGTCTTGTATCTAAAATCTAGTTATTAGAATTTCATTCTGGTTTCATTCAGCTCTCAGTCCGTGACATTACGTTGCACTCACTACATCATGAGTCAATTCGAGAATATCAGCAACACTCTGCCGTCGACATCTCTAGCCTCGATCAACGAACCCATCACTGTCGCTCAGTTTCGAACTCACGTCAACAATGCTCTCGAAGCGTGATACACTTTCCTGATCGAACTTCAAACTTGGTTCAACGACATCATCACTCAATATATCAACTGAATCTCAGTCTGTCAACAAGAACATGAGCAAACTCAGATTGAACTTAAGCAGTCTCAGATCAATAATGAAACCTTGTCAGAAATGGTTCAAGAACTCAAGAGCATGAGCAGAATCGATATCAAATCAGAGAAATATTCGAATTCAGAACTCTATATCGAAGAGCGAGAAAACAAGCTAAATCAGTTCATCTTCAAGCTGATCAGCAAGCTGAAGTTGAACGCGAATCGTTATTCAACATCCGAGTTTCGCCTTCTGTATGAATACAGTCGCTTATCGAGGAACGCTGTCGCTCAAGCGTTGTCGCGTATGACTGCTCAGCATGACAAGCTAGTCACGATTGAGCAATTAGTTGTCTTGTTAAGACAAGTCTTCGATGATTCAGACAAGCAAGAAATCGCTCAGCGA